>Ga0209988_10003325_pt1 | contig 10661 bp, 13 predicted proteins | sample N075metaG_FD_183115 | JGI IMG/M metagenome (GOLD analysis project Ga0209988, IMG submission 183115) | Deep subsurface microbial communities from Kermadec Trench to uncover new lineages of life (NeLLi) - N075 metaG (SPAdes) (version 2) | ecosystem: Environmental > Aquatic > Marine > Ocean trench... | reverse complement strand
TTCAATCTCCCAGCCTCTGAGTGTCTCTGGAATTCTGCCAGAAATGCTGACGCCGCACCAGCCGATACGGTTCCCTTCCCGAGGGTGGTATTTTCCCGAGAAAATCTGAAGGCCGGATAGTACTATACAAAGGCACCCCCCATGCCCCCCGGTGCCCTCTCCGTTTTGGTGCAAGAGTGCAAGAGTTGAGCGCCACCCCGTGTCACACATTCCGTCACACATTGTGTTACACAACGCTGGATTCAGGCTGAATTGATTAGTTTTGGCGTTTCGTGCCTTTGACCTTGTGTCTACGAGACCACGCAAGTATGATTCAAGTGGATCAAGGCTAAGTGTATGGAGAGACGGTGTTTCTTGCGCGCTATAGCATCGTGAGATGCGTTGCACGAAGTGCATCTTCAGGTGCTAGTTTCCTCCGGGAAGTGGAAGTTCGAGTCTTCTCCTGGGCACCACTCTCCCCCCGCGGACGGGCGCGGGACGGGACGAGAGAACAGACATGACGATAACCCTGCATCGCAACGATCTGCCCGACGGGCTCGACCTCGGGCCGGTGGTGGCGATCGACACCGAGACCATGGGGCTGGTCCCGCACCGCGACCGGCTGTGCCTGGTGCAGCTTTCCTCCGGCGACGGCAATGCGCACCTGGTGCAGATCGCCAGGGGCCAGAACGAGGCGCCGAACCTCGGCCGCCTGGTGCGCGACGCCAAGACCCTCAAGCTGTTCCATTTCGGCCGATTCGACATCGCCGTGCTGGCGCATGCCTTCGGCGCCGTGGCGCGCCCGGTGTGGTGCACCAAGATCGCCTCGAAGCTGGCCCGCACCTCGACCGACCGGCACGGGCTTCGCAACCTGACCCAGGAGCTGATCGGGGTCGATATCTCGAAGCAGCAGCAGACCTCGGACTGGGGTGCCGAGACCTTGAGCGAGGCGCAACTGGAATATGCCGCCTCGGACGTTCTATACCTGCACCGGCTGAAGGCCGAACTGGAGCAACGTCTGGCCCGCGAGGGCCGCACCAACCTGGCCGAGGCCTGTTTCGGCTTTCTCCCCGACCGGGCGATGCTCGATCTGGAGGGGTGGCCGGAGACCGATATTTTCGAGCACTGACCCCGGAGACCGACCAAAGGTTGAAGGGGCGGTCAAGGGGAGCCTGCCGTGGCCATTGCCACCAAAACCGAAACTGAGACCGAGTCCGACCGCAGCCGGGTCATCGCCACCGGGCGCCGGGTGATGGTGACCGAGGCGCACGCGCTGGGCCTGTTCGCCGATCAGTTGGGCGCGGCCTTCGCCGATGCGGTCGAGGCGATGCTGTCGGCCCGGGGCCGGGTCATCGTCTCGGGCATGGGCAAGTCGGGCCATGTGGCGCGCAAGATCGCCTCAACCATGGCCTCGACCGGCACCCCGGCGCAGTTCGTCCACCCGGCCGAGGCCAGCCATGGCGACCTCGGCATGGTCACCCGCGACGACGTGGTGCTGGTGCTGTCGAACTCCGGCGAGACCAGGGAACTGGCCGACATCATCGCCCATACCCGGCGCTTCGTGATTCCGCTGATCGGGGTCGCCAGCCGGCCCGGCTCGACGCTACTGAAGGCCGCCGATATCGCGCTGGAACTGCCGGCCGCGCCGGAAGCCTGCTCGGTCGGGCTGGCGCCGACCACCTCGACCACCCTGACCATGGCGCTGGGCGACGCGCTGGCGGTGGCGCTGATGGAGCGGCGCAACTTCACCACCGAACACTTCGCCGAGATCCACCCCGGCGGCAAGCTGGGGGCGCAACTGGTCACGGTGGCCGACCTGATGGCGACCGGGGACGCGGTGCCGCTGGTGGCGGAGGACGCGGCGATGCCCGAGGCGCTGCTGGTGATGACCCAGAAGGGCTATGGCGTCGCCGGAACCACCGACGCGCAGGGCCGGCTGACCGGGGTGATCACCGATGGCGACCTGCGCCGCCACATGGCGGGGCTGCTGGAGCGCACGGTGCGCGACGTCGCCACCCCCGCCCCGCGCACCATCGGCCCCGGCCGGCTGGCGCAGGAGGCGCTGGGGCTGATGAACACCCAAAGGATCACCTGCCTGTTCGTCACCGAGGGCGACACCCCGGCCCGGCCGCTCGGCATCCTGCATGTGCATGATTGCCTGCGCGCCGGGGTCGACGGGGCAGCCGGCGGCGGGTAGGACGGCGATGCGCGGCCCGGCCAGGAAACAGATCATCAGCGACGCCGGGCGGCGCCGGGTGCGGGCCTATTCCCGCACCGTGGCCTGGATGAAGGTGTTGCTGCCGCTGGGCGCGGTGGTGCTGATCGCGGCGATCTTCGTGTCCGCGCGCGACAAGAGCGACCTGACCAAGATTTTCACCGCCGAGGAGCTGGCCACCCTGGGTGCCGGGCTGCGGCTCGACAACCCCCGCTTCGCCGGAATCACCGAGCAAGGCGAGCCGTTCGCGATCCGGGCCGACTGGGCGCTGCCCGACAGCGCCATGCCGCGTTTCATCGATCTGGAACGCCCCGAGGGCGAGATCGAGATGAGCGACGGGCGCACCATCGCCGCCAGGGCCGCATTCGGGCGGATGCATCGCGAGGAGAAAACCCTGGTGCTGGAGGGCGGGGTCGTGCTCGATACCTCGGACGGCTATCATATCGAGACCGGTCTGATCGAGATCGACCTCGATGCGAAAACCGCGAACGCGCCCGGCCCGGTGAGCGGAACCGGGCCGCGCGGCCAGATCGAAGCGGGCAGTTTCCGCGCCGCCGCGGGCGAGGACGGCGCCGGGGCCGGGCAGATTTGGTTTGAAAACCGGGTCCGGCTAGTGTTCATTCCCGACAAGGGCTCCGGCAAGGCCAAAGAGTGATCACGGGGCGGCGCAGGTATCGGGAGGTAGGCGTGTTTGCCAGAGGACTTCAACTGATTGCGCTGGCGGCGCTGGTCGCGGCCGCAGCGGCGACGGCACCGGCAGCGGCGCAGGAGAAGGGGCCGTTTGGCGGCTTCAAGCACGATTCCAGTGCGCCGATCGAGATCGTCGCCGACGCGCTGGAGGTGCGCCAGGCGGAAAACCTGGCGATCTTCTCGGGCGAGGTCGTCGCCGGCCAAGGCACGCTGCGCCTGACCGCCGACCTGTTGACCGTGACCTACGCCGCCGAGGAGGGCGACGCCGATACCGGCGCGATCCAGAACATGCGCGCCGACGGCAATGTGTTCCTGTCGAACGGCGCCGAGACGGCGCAGGGCGCCTGGGCGGAATACGACGTGGCCAGCGGCATGATTCGCATGGGCGGCAATGTGGTGCTGACCCAGGGTGGCAACGCGATCTCGGGCGCAACGCTGGTGATCGACCTCGACGCCGGCACCGGCCGCATCGAGGGCGGCGCCGGCGGGCGGGTCAAGAGCGTCTTCGCGCCCGCGGCCAAGACCCCGGCGGCCGAGACCCCCGCGGCAAAGAACTGACGGCCGCGGAATGGACAACCCGCCAGAGAGCCCAGAAGAGCGCGAGTCAGAGAGCACGGCGCCACACGGCCACGAGGGGCTGGTGGTCACCGGGCTGGGCAAGAGCTACCGCCGCCGCCCGGTGGTGCGCGATGTCTCGCTGGAGCTGCACCGCGGCGAGGCGGTCGGCCTGCTGGGCCCGAACGGCGCCGGCAAGACCACCTGCTTCTACATGATCATCGGCCTGGTGCCCGCCGACGCCGGGTCGATCGCGATCGACGGCATCGACCTGACGCCGCTGCCGATGTATCGCCGGGCCCGGCTGGGGCTGGGCTACCTGCCGCAGGAAGCCTCGATCTTCCGCGGCCTGTCGGTCGAGGACAACATCCGCGCGGTGCTGGAACTGGTCGAACCGGACCGGGTGACCCGGGCCAACCGGCTCGACGAACTGCTCGGCGAATTCTCGATCACCCATTTGCGCCGCACCCCGGCCTCGGCGCTGTCGGGCGGCGAGCGCAGGCGGGTCGAGATCGCCCGCTGTCTCGCCACCGACCCGGCCTTCATCCTGCTCGACGAGCCCTTCGCCGGCATCGACCCGATCGCCGTCAACGACATCCGGACGCTGGTCGGCCACCTCAAGGAACGCGGCATCGGCGTCCTGATCACCGACCACAACGTGCGTGAGACATTGGAGATCATTGACCGGGCATACATCTTGCATGATGGTTGCGTGCTGATGAAGGGCACTCCGGACGAGGTGGTCCGGGATGCCAATGTCCGCCGCGTCTATCTGGGCGAGGGGTTCCGGATTTAGCAACCCGCCGGTAACCCCCCTATAACCTTGGTGCCCCAGTCTGATCCGGCGGCGAGAGAACGGATCGGGCATGGCGCTGGGCATTCGACTGGACCTGAAGCAGAGCCAGCAACTGGTGATGACACTCCAGTTGCAGCAGGCGATCAAGCTGTTGCAGATGTCGAACCTGGAACTGCGCGAATTCGTCGAGGCCGAGATGGAGAGCAACCCGCTGATCCGTGTCGAGGAGGAACCCGGGGGCACCGCCAGCGAGCCGGAGGCGGCGCCGGACGCCTCACCGGATTTGGGACCGGAGTCGGAACCGGAGTCGGGAGAAACCCCGCTCGATGCCCGGCTGACGCCGGAGGGCGACCATTCGCTCGGCGCCGAGACCTTCGATACCGGGGCCGAGAACCTCTACGACATTGGCCCCAATGATTCTGGCTCCAATGACTCTGGCCCCAACGAAACCATCCCCGGTGAGGCGGCTGCCTGGGCCGGGGTCGGTGCCGGGGGCAACCGGTCTTTCGACGCGCCGGGCTTCGACCTGGAACAGCAGCCGGACCGCCCGGCAAGCCTGCGCGCGCACCTGCTGGCGCAGCTTGGCCAGAGCCGGGCGGAGCCGCCGGTGTTGCTGCTGGCGCGGCTGCTGGTCGAGGAGCTGGACGAGCACGGGCTTCTGCGCACCGGCCTGGCCGAGATTGCCGCCCGCCTCGGCGCCGCGCCGGAGCAGGTGGAGGCGGCGCTGGCGCTGGTGCAGGGCTGCGAGCCGACCGGGGTGGGGGCGCGGGATCTGGCCGAGTGCCTGGCCCTGCAACTGGCCGAGCGCGACCGGCTCGACCCGGCGATGCGCCGGCTGGTGGACAACCTCGATCTTGTGGAACGGGGCGAGCGGCGGCGGCTGCGGGCGCTGTGCGGCGTCGACGAGGAGGATTTCGCCGACATGCTGGCCGAGCTCAGGACGCTCGATCCGCGCCCCTGCGCCCGATTCCAGGCCGAGCGGGCCGAAACCCTGATCCCGGATGTGTTCCTGCGCCGGGCGCCCGGGGGCACTTGGGAGATCGAACTGAACCCGGAGACCCTGCCCCGGGTGCTGGTCGACAACCGCTATGCGGCACAGCTTGCGGCGGCAAGGGGCGGGGCGGGGCGCGAGGCGCGCGCCTTCGTCTCGGACTGCCGCGCCAGCGCAAACTGGCTCAAGCGCAGCCTGGACCAGCGGGCGCGCACCATCCTGACGGTGGCCACCGAGATCGTCCGCCAGCAGGACCGTTTCTTCGCCGAGGGAATCGCCGGATTGAAGCCGCTGACCCTGCGCATGGTCGCCGACGCGACGGGCCTGCACGAATCGACTGCCAGCCGGGTGACGTCGAATAAGTACATCGCCACCGAGCGCGGCATCTTCGAGCTGAAATTCTTCTTCACCAATGCGGTCGGCCCGGAGGGGCTGGCGGCAACGGCGGTGCGCCACCGGATCCGCGCCATGATCAACGCGGAGGCACCCGGCGGTATCCTCGCGGACGACACGATTGTCGAGCGATTACAGGAGGATGGGATAGATATCGCGCGCCGGACCGTGGCCAAGTATCGCGGTGTTCTGGGCATCCCCTCTTCGGTCGAGCGGCGCCGGCTGCAAGCGATGATGGCGGAAGGTTGAAGCTTTGTTGACCGAACCCCCTTCTGCAACCGGGGGAATCATTGTTATATTGACAGGGCTGGGGCCGCCGCCTAGTTTCCGCACCGCTTCGGAAGCCGGGTTCGCACACCCCAAGCTCCGGACAACGAGAGGGTCCGCCGGGCCAAAACCCGCCCCTCCCCAGGCCGTTTGGAGAAAAAATGCAAATCAGAGTTTCGGGCAAGCAGATCGATGTGGGCGAGGCGCTTCGCACCCACGTCGAGGACAACATGGTTGCGGCGGTCGCGAAGTATTTCGACCGCCCGGTCGATGCCCATGTGGTGTTTTCGCGCAACGGGCACGAGTTCAAATGCGACTCGTCGGTCCATCTCTCGACCGGGCTGACGGCGCAGGCGCACGCGGTGAACGGCGAGATCTACGCCGCCTTCGACCAGGCCACCGACCGGATCGAGAAACAGCTCCGCCGCTACAAGCGGCGGCTGAAGGATCACCACCAGAACCGGCAGGCCCCGATCGAGATGTTCGAGGCCCAGGCTTACGTGCTCCGCAGCCACGACGAGGAAGTGGACGACGAGGCCAACGGCATGCAGCCGTTGATCATCGCCGAGATGACCACCGCGATCAAATCCCTGACCGTCGGCGAGGCGGTGATGCAGATGGAACTGACGCATGCGCAGTTTCTGATGTTCAAAAACGACGCCAATGGGCGTATCAATATCGTCTTCCAGCGCGATGACGGCAATGTGGGCTGGATCGATCCGGCCAACCTGCCCGAGAGCTGAGCGGCGAAACACGAGCAGTAAAAACAGAAGGCTGTCATGGAACTGGCCGACCTGATCGCGCGTGACGCGATTCTACCCGCTGTCAAGGCAGGCAGCAAGAAACAGATCCTCCAGGAAATCGGTGCCCGGGCGCGCGACGCCTACGGCCTGGACACCCGCCTGGTGGTCGAGGGGCTGCTGGCCCGCGAGAAGCTGGGCTCGACCGCGATGGGCGGCGGCGTGGCGATTCCCCATGCCCGGCTGGAAGGGCTGAAATCCATCGCCGGGCTGTTTGCCCGGCTGGAGCGGCCGGCGGATTTCGAGGCCGTGGACGGCCAGGGCGTGGACCTGGTCTTCGTGCTGCTGGCGCCGGAGGAATCGGGCGCCGACCACCTTCGTGCCCTGGCCCGGGTGTCGCGGCTGTTGCGCGATGCCGAACTGCGCAAGAAGCTGCGCGAGACCTCGGAGGCCGGCGCGCTCTATGCGCTGATCACCGAGCCGATGGCCTCGAGGGCGGCTTGACGGCGCAACAAGTTGCGCCCTGCGGGCAGACCGAACGCCGGGGCAGGCTGTGGAGTGCATTTGATGCGCCGTTCCGCACCCGCAATCCTCATACCCGCATTAGAGCGCCCGGCCTGATGGAATCAGGCCGGGCGCTCTAGAGCATGATCCATGATCTCCGATTCATGGATCATGCTCTATCTCATTGATTTGTCGCGATTTCCGAGTCGCAAAATGAATTCACTTTGCTGGATATCGCTCTATCCCTTTGTTTTCACGCAATTTCCGAGTCGCCAAATGAACCCATTTGGCTTGAAATTGCATCAATGCACGCTCAGCGCCACCATGTCGTTGCGCCTGGCCAGCGCGAAGGCGACGCGCCGGTCCGGCGTCAGCGCCAGCCGGTTGCCCTCGGAGTCGTGCACGGCATAGAGCTTGTCCGTAGTGCCGCGCAGTTCGTCCGGAAACTCCTCCGGGGTCACTTCACGGACATAGACGATGGGCGGGCCGCTTGGCTCGGTGAACGGGTTCTTGTTCATGCTCGTCACTCCATATTATTTTGCCCTGACGGCTCCGCCTCCCGCCCCACCTCCCCGCCCGGCCACCGATGGTACCCCGATGGCAAGATCGGTGGCTGGGCGGGGAGGTGGGGCGGGGGGCGGCATCACTCGACCACGTCTATCTTGATCCTGCGCACCACCGTCTCCGGCTTGCGGCGGATCAGGTCGATATGCAGCAGGCCGCACTCCAGGCTGGCGCTGGCGACCTCGATATGCTCGGCCAGCACGAAGCTGCGCTGGAACGGCCGCGCGGCGATGCCGCGATGCAGGAAGGCGCGCTCACTCGCGTCATCGCCCTGCCGGCCACGGATGATGAGTTGCTGCTCCTCGACAGTGACGCCCAGGTCGGCCGCGGCGAACCCGGCCACCGCGAGGGTGACGCGGTAGGCGTCCTCGCCATGCTGCTCGATGTTGAACGGCGGATAGCCGTCCACCCCGGCCTTCGTCGCGCGCTCGACCAGACGGTCGAACTGCTCGAAGCCGAGCAGGAAGGGCTGCGAAGTGAAGGAAATCCGTGACATGTGTGAGCGTCCTCATAGCGAAGCGACGTCATTCGCGGGCCCGCCAGGCAGCACCCGCGTTGGACATGCATATGGGGCGGGCGGCGGCGCCGTGCAAGTGCGCGCCGCACCCCGGCAGGGCGGACATGATTGTCCGCCGTGTCTGGCTGAATCCATCGACAAGGCTTGTCCTGCCGCCCCGACTGGTGTTTTAAGACCATAATGTGAGCGGTGCGCGAATGACGTGCCGCCGCCGGTTTCGGGGAGTTCATGGACGTCACGCCAATCCTGCGCGTCGAGAATCTGGTGAAGCGCTTTGGCGGCCTGACGGCAGTCGATGGCGCCAGCTTCGAGGTGCGGCGCGGCTCGATCACCGGGCTGATCGGGCCGAACGGCGCCGGCAAGACCACGACCTTCGACATGATCGCCGGGGCGCTGCGCCCGACCGCTGGCCGCGTCATCTTCGAGGGCCGCGACATCACCGGCGTGACGACCCATGAGCTGTTCCATCTCGGCATCGTGCGCAGCTTCCAGATCCCGAAGGAATACGGCCGCCTGACGGTGATCGAGAACCTGATGCTGGTGCCCCCCGACCAGCCCGGCGAATCGGTCTGGGCGACCTGGTTCTCGCCAACGCGCGTGCTGGCGCGCGAGCGCGAGGTGCAGGTGCAGGCGGACGCGGCGCTGGATTTCCTCGGCCTGACCCATCTGCGCGAGGAACTGGCCGGCAACCTCTCGGGCGGGCAGAAGAAGCTGCTGGAACTGGGCCGGGGGATGATGACGGATTCAAAGCTGGTGCTGCTGGACGAGCCCGGCGCCGGCGTCAACCCGACCCTGATGAACAAGATCATCGAGATGATCCAGCGCCTGAACACCGAGCGCGGCTACACCTTCTGCATCGTCGAGCACGACATGGACCTGATCGCGCGGCTGTGCGACCCGGTGATCGTGCTGGTCGAGGGACGGGTGCTGACCGAGGGGCCGTTTTCCGAGGTCAGCAACGACTCCCGGGTGATCGACGCCTATTTCGGGGGCGCCGACCCTGCCGGGGTTGCGGCATGAGCGCGATGCTGGAGCTCGACGCGATCTCGGCCGGTTACGGCGAGACCGAGATCCTGCACGGGATCAACCTGCATGTGGATCAGGGCGAGATCGTCGTCATCATCGGCCCCAACGGGGCCGGCAAGACAACCGCGATGAAGGCGATCTTCGGGTTGCTGAACATCACCGCGGGCGCGATCCGGCTGGCCGGGGAAGAGATCACCAACACCCCGCCGCAGCAGGTGGTGACCCGGGGCGTGGCGTTCGTGCCGCAGAGCGCCAATGTCTTCGTCTCGCTGACGGTGGAGGAAAACCTGGAGATGGGGGCCTATGTCTCACGCGAGGACCCGGCGCCCCGGATCGAGGAGATCTTCGAGCTGTTCCCGCCGCTGCGCGAGAAGCGCCGCCAGGTGGCGGGCAACCTCTCGGGCGGCCAGCGCCAGATGGTGGCGATGGGCAAGGCGCTGATGCTGCACCCGAAGATCCTGCTCCTCGACGAGCCGACCGCCGGGCTGAGCCCGAAATACCGCGGCGAGATCTTCCGCATCGTGCAGGACATCAACGCCGCCGGGGCGACCATCCTGATGGTCGAGCAGAACGCCAAGCAGGCGCTGAGGGTCGCCCATCGCGGCTATGTGCTGGTCGACGGCGAGAACCGCCACACCGGCACCGGCCAGGCGCTGCTCGACGACGACGAGGTCGCGCGCATGTTCCTCGGGGCCAGCGGCAACGCCGGCGGCAACGGGAGCCGCCCGGCATGATGGAGTTCCTCAACTTCTACCTGATCCCGGGCATCGTGCTGGGCTGCATCTATGCGCTGGGGGCGATCGGCATCTCGCTGACCTTCGGCATCCTGAGGTTCTCGAACTTCGCCCATGGCGACACCATGACCCTGGGGGTCTACATCACCCTGAGCCTGGTGCAGTTCAGCGGCCTGCATCCGCTGCTTGTCGCCCCGCTGGCGATGGTGCTGACCACTGTCATCGTTCTCGGCATGGACCGGGCCTTCTACAAGCCGTTCCGGACCAGCCCGGCGATCATGCTGGTGATCGCCTCGTTCGGGTTGATGCTGATGATCCGCTCGGTGATCCAGTTCTTCTGGGGGGTGCAGCTGCAGGCGCTCCAGACCGGCATCCAGATGCCCCTCAAGGCGCTGCTGCCGGTGCGTTTCTCGGAGAATCACCTGCTCATCATCGGCTCCACCGTCCTGCTGATGATGGCGGTGCATCTGGTGCTGACCCGGACCAAGATCGGCAAGGCGATGCGGGCGACCTCGGACAACCCGGAACTGGCGGCGCTGACCGGCATCGACACCGAGGTGGTGATCCGCGCCACCTGGGCGATGGGAGCCTCGCTGGCGGTGGCGGCCGGCGTGTTCCTCGGCCTCGATACCCATGTCGAGACCATGATGGGGTTCAAGCTGCTGCTGCCGATGTTCGCCGCTGCCATCC
>Ga0209988_10003319_pt1 | contig 10667 bp, 8 predicted proteins | sample N075metaG_FD_183115 | JGI IMG/M metagenome (GOLD analysis project Ga0209988, IMG submission 183115) | Deep subsurface microbial communities from Kermadec Trench to uncover new lineages of life (NeLLi) - N075 metaG (SPAdes) (version 2) | ecosystem: Environmental > Aquatic > Marine > Ocean trench... | reverse complement strand
TAGAAACCGAGAAGATTCCATTATTTACAAATCGCTTCTGCGGAAGTATGGAATCTCGGTCATTTCCATAAATGAAAAATTAGACGACAGCCCAGCTGGCAAATTACTTGAGGGTATGATTGAGGTAATCGATGAATTTTATTCACTCAATCTCGCCCAAGACACAATTCGAGGTATGAAAGAAAATGCTTCCCGAGGTTTCTGCAATGGTGGCACGGCCCCAGTAGGGTACAAACGACAACAGGTTAATGACAACGGCAATAGAAAAATTCGGCTTGTTCCCGGTGATGTCTATGCTCCGGTTGTTAAAAGAATATTCAAGTTATGTTTGGCCGGTAATGGGGCCAAGGGAATAGTTAAGATTCTAAACAAAGATGGTCTCCTCACACCTCGGAATAAGCCATGGAACAAGAATTACGTCTACTACATAAAAAAGCCATGATTTCCTCAATAATAATTGCGCGCTCATCAACAGATCGCCATGACGTTTCTTGCAAATCACAGATTACGGAGATTAGTTCTGAAGTAAAAAAACGGGGTGAAAATATCCATAAGGTTTTAGAATTTCCACGCATTCGTCATTCAGATTTTCTTGAAGACCCTGAATTTAAAGAGATACTGGTTGAGGCAAAGCAGAAAGACCGTACTTGGAACAAGATATGGTTTTATGATACTTCTCGGTTATCTCGAAATAGACTGAAAGCCCAAACGACTAAAGCGTTTTTCAGGCGACATGGGATCGAAATCGAGTTTCTCAAAATACCAAAGACGGGTGAGGAAGCTCTTGACAATGTTGTAGAGGGCATTCTAGAAACATTTGACCAATTGTTAAGCGATTTTTCGAGAGCTGGTTCAATCCGAGGGCAAAAGCAGAATATCAGGTCGGGGTATAGGGCAGGAGGTAAGGCTCCCTACGGTTACCAATTAAAAAAACACAGTCTTGGATACAACATAGATAAGCAAGAGATCACCAAGTCCACTTTAGAGCCTCATCCTGAACACTTCCACATCGTTAAGGAGTACTTCGAGCGAAGAGCCAGTGGAGAGAGCCGTGGTTCGATTCTTAGAGATTTCGCCAAGCGGAAGATTAAGAGTCCGTCTGGAAAACCATATTGGGTTGCTTCCACGTGTGAGGCAATCGAAAAGAACCTGCTCGTTTACTGCGGACACCTTGTTTATAACAGACACAACAAAAAAATTGACGGCAAGTACGTTGGTGGACAAAAATATCGTCCGGAGGAAGAGTGGGAAATTTACAGAGACGCACACATTCCTGCCATAACTGAGAAACAAGCTGAAGCTATTAAAACGCAACACAGAAAAAAGTATTTTCAGAAACCAAAGCCCAGGAATTATCTCCTTACAGGACAATTATATTGCGGTATCTGTAAAGGACCAATGGTTGGGGATAGTGGTTATTATACATGTTCCCACAAAAGAAAAAGAATTGCCGACTGCACTAATAGCAACATTTCTTCCGATTTCTTGGATAAAAAGACCATATCATTTGTAAAAGAAATCTTGCTCACACAAACCCATTTTGAAAATGTTATTAAAGAGACTAGGAAGGCATATAGAGAGGAGCTTCAAAAAGCCCAAAGGGATAATTCGAGGTTGAAGGCACATATTAATGAAATTGATAAACAAATCGACCGATTGATGAGTCTTTTTGAGCGTGGAAACATCTCGCCTGGAATAATTGAACAAAGGATTCAAAAGTTGGAAATGGAGAAGGAAAACATCAAACAAATCCTTGAAGGCGACAAGCAAGCTCTGGCTGCAATCCGGTACGCCGAATCGGAGCTCGACAGCGAGCTTATCAAAAGTTATGTGGATCGATTTGAAGAATTACTTAACGAGTCTAACAAAGACTTGATGCGAGAATTCTTGAAAACGTTTGTTTCGAGAATTGAGCTGTGGGGTCGAGAGGGAGGCAAAATAAGAGGCCGGAAAGTCCATATTCATGGTCAAATTCCGGCCTTTACAAGGATAGGAATTGCGTCCCCTAGGGGAATCGAACCCCTGTTGCAGGAATGAAAATCCTGAGTCCTGGGCCACTAGACGAAGGGGACATGTTTAAAAAGAGGGTGAGCGAGGGGACTTGAACCCCCAACGGCCAGATCCACAATCTGGGGCTCTGCCATTTGAGCTACGCCCACCAAAGCAAAGTGTAATTTAATAAATTTTCGAAGATATGCAAGTATTTTTTCGAGAGGAATTAGGCGGCAATAACGGTTTACAAAAGTTTAAAACGAACAATAGTTGGAAAATTGTAAAGCGTCAAGAGCTTCTTCAAGGGCTCTACTCTCCGGCTCATCAAGTGACACCAGTGGTGGTCTCAGGTTTGTCCAGCTGATATGTCCGGTCTTTCGGGCCATCATCTGTTTAAGGGCAGGGATCATCGGATGTTTTTCGAATTCTTTTCTAATGGCATTCAATTTGTTCTGAAGTGCTTGGGATTCCTCGCCTGGGAAAGCATTCTTGACTCGTGCTGCAAGGCGACTGGTTAAGTTGAGCGATGCGGAAACACATCCTGCAGCGTCGATCTGCAAAATGTCGCTCAAAAGCTGCTCAGTACCCGCGTAAACATCAAAGCCGGAAAATGTATTGTGGTTTGATTTCATGTTCTCAAAATCGCCAGTGGAATCCTTCATACCAATGATAATGCCTGGAAATGTTTCAACCATGCGTCGAATGAGGGCTTGAGAAAAAGAGATAACAGCCATTTTAGGAAAATGATAAAGGTAAACTTTTAACCGTTCATCTTTTATTTCTTGGATAAGACGATCGAAGGCGTGAAAAATTCCCTCATCACTGATATTTTTATAATAGAAGGGCGGCAGTACCAGGACACCGCCGGCATCATTTTTCACGGCATGTTTGGTCAGCTCAACTGAATCCGGAAACGCACAGCAGCCTGTCCCTATCAGTAATTTATGCGGCGGAAGACCACCAGCAAGAAGTGCGTCAAGCAGATCAATTCGCTCCCTGACTGAAAAGGAGTTTGCTTCTCCGGTGGTGCCAAAAATCACCAGGCCGTCACAACCGTTTTCCAGCAAAGAGTGACAATGCTCAAGCATCAGTTCCGTGTCAATGGATAAGTTACTTTTTAAAGGAGTCAGGCTTGCTGCAAAAATCCCCCGGGGCAACTTCTGAATTGTTTTTGATGTCATGATTTTAAGAGGTGTTTTTCTATGATGGTTACGAATTTGTTGGTAAAATGTCAAGCATTTCTAAAATTTCAATAATTATTGTACGGGATAAGTGCTGGTATTTGTTTTTTGATTGCTTTTTTGTTAAATATTTTTTCATTGTTAAGACCTAACCCTGCGAAGCCGGAACCAAACAGGACAGAGATAAAAGCGCACGCAAAGTCGCAAAGGATACGCAAAGTGTTTTTTTGCGGGATTCAGTATGTCTTCCTAATTTCAATGGACCCGTAAAAGGATGGTATTGATAGAATTGTTCCTGGTTTTGAAGAAAATCTTTCTTTTTTTCTTCTCTGCGTTATCTTTGCGCCTTTGCGTGATATTTTGCTTTGTGGGATTTGAATTTTCATTTCTTGCCAAAACATGGCAGAAAATTACTTGTCAGTTACTAATATCTTCTGCTCTATCGCTTAAAAAGTTAAAGGGAAAAGTTGAACGCTGCTCCTAACGAAAATTTAAAGCGGGATATTACCCGCCTTGGCCTGGCGGCGCTTGTCCTGAACGGGATAATTGGCGCTGGAATTTTTGCACTGCCATCTGCAGTCGCCGAACGAACCGGCGTATTCAGTCCGCTCATATTTCTGATTTGCGGCGTGCTGATGCTATCAGTGGTAACTTCGTTTGGGCAGGCCGCGAGTTATTTCAGAAATACCGGCGGCCCGGTTTTATATGCCAGGACAGCGTTTGGTCCATTTGTTGGGTTTCAGGCTGGTTGGCTGCTCTATCTTGGCCGCATGACCGCTTTTGCCGCCAACAGCAATATCCTGGTGAGCTACGCCGGTTTTTTCTGGATTGGCGTGCAGGATGGGGTAGGACGCATCGTTGCCCTGGCAATTTGTTTTCTGACTTTTACCTCAATCAATATCATTGGCGTCAAAAAAGGCATGGGCGCAACTAACGTATTAACTGTGTTAAAAATGGTACCGCTGTTTTTATTTATTGGGTTCGGATTTGTTTATATAGCGCCGGAAAAATTCGCCACCCTCTCAGCACCCGCGTTTGATAAGTTTTCTGAAAGTCTGCTTCTGGTGGTTTACGCTTATGTGGGATTTGAGGGCGCGGTCATTCCCGCAGGTGAATGCCGTAATCCAAGGAAAGATATCCCCAGGGCGCTTATAAAAATGCTGCTGATGATCGGCGTTCTTTATGTCGTCATTCAAACAATTTGCGTGTCGGTTTTGCCTGATTTGGCGGAGACAAAGACGCCGCTCGCTGATGCTGCAAAAGCAATGTTTGGTGCAACCGGCGCCCAAATAATGACCCTGGCAGCCTTCTTTTCAATAGCGGGTAATTTGTCTGCCATTGTTATTGCGGCGCCGCGTATGACCTACGCCATGGCCCGGGACCATTCACTTCCGGCCTGGTTTGGCAAAGTGCATGAAAAATACAAGACGCCCTCAGCCTCTATCTTATTTCTCGGCGGAGTTGGTTTCTTTCTGGCGGTTTCCGGCAGCTTTGCCTGGTTGGCGATTATGAGCTCACTGGCGCGTTTGCTTGGCTTTGCAATTACGATTTTATCTTTACCCCGGCTGAAAAAGATATTCGGTTCAGATTCGGATGGTTTCAAAGTTCCGGGTGGACACCTGATTCCGGCGGTTGCACTGGTCGTTTGTGTTTGGCTCTCTCTGCAGGCCGATTTAAAAACCTGGGGCATGACCGCTGCGTTTGTTTTGTTCGGTTCACTTTTATATGGAATAACGCGCTGGCAAAGAAAAACTTCACCCGATTCCGAAAGTCAAAACTAATTTGCATTATTCATAAGATTTCACCGCAGAGACGCCAAGATGCAGAGAATAAAAGATTTATAAAAGAAGCGGGTTCAAAACAGAGTTTTTTGAAATCAAAATTGATTACGCTGGTTTATGTTGAATATCTCCAATATAATCAAATCTCTGTGCCTGGTGTGTCTCAGCGGTTCATGAATTATTCAAACTAATTTGCCACCGGAGGGAAGCCAATTGTTTGCTTATTTTATTTGCAAAGAAGCAAACAAAGTCTAACTTAAAAAGTCATTGTAATTTCAGAATCGGGTTATGAATAAGCAAATCAAAATTGCGCCATCAATTCTTTCCGCCGACTTTGCCCGGCTGGAAGAAGATGTCAAGAAAGTCGAAGCCGGAGGGGCCGACCTTTTGCATGTCGATGTCATGGATGGTCATTTCGTACCGAATATTACCGTTGGGCCGCTGATCGTGCGAGCCTTGAGACCGCGCACCAAGCTGCCCCTTGATGTGCATTTGATGATCGAAAACCCCGAGCGCTATATCGATGCTTTTGCCGAAGCGGGCGCGGACTATCTGACCGTGCAAGTTGAGGCGTGCGTTCATTTGCACCGCGTGCTGCAGGCTGTCAAATCAGCCGGGATGAAGGCCGGGGTGGCCCTCAATCCACATTCGCCCCTCTCCACTATCGAGGAAGTTTTAGCCGATTTAGACTTGATTCTAATCATGTCGGTAAATCCGGGTTTTGGTGGACAGAAGTTTATCCCGCAAGCGCTCGATAAACTGCGGCGCACCCGAAAATTGTTGCGGCAACGAAATCTTTCCCATATTGAAATAGAAGTAGATGGCGGCGTTAAATTAGAAAATGCCAAAGAAATTGTCGAGGCCGGCGCTGAAATTCTCGTTTCCGGATCCGGAATATTCGGCACACCTGATCCCACCGAAACGATTAGGAAATTTAAAAAACAGTGAGAACCTGATAAGCGAAAAATAATTTTTCCACCGAATTGCGCCGAATTCGCCGAGGATCACCGATTAGTTAAAATTAATATTTCGACTAGGTAGTGTGGATGGGCTGAAGTGCAGATTATGGGAGATATTCTTTATAAACGACTTTCGGATGAAACCATAGGAGCTTGTCTCGAAGTGCACAAGCTTATGGGGTCAAATCTTAGCGAAAAAATTTATGAAGCCTGTGTTCAAAAAGAACTCGTCAACCAGAGGTTATCATGCAGGCAGACAGAAATGGATCGATATCTTCTTTAAAGGTGAAAAGCTTGAGGAAAAATACAGAATAGACATGTTGGTTGCGAACCAGCTTATTGTTGAATTTAAGACAGTGCCGGATATAAATGATTCTCATGTACGACAGCTTCTTACCTATTTAGAAGTGAGTATTTATGAAGCCTGCCCCGAGTATAGTCGAACGGGTGGGTTATGTTGTTAATTTCTCACGCGGCCGTTTGCAATTTAAACGTTTCGTGCTTCAAAATGATTTTAAAAAATATAAACCGGGTTAATTTAACTATTTTCAAATCCAATAAATTCGGCGAGCTTCGGTCACTTCGGCGCAATTCGGTGGGAAATGTTATTTATTTTAAGGTAGAGAATGATTTTGTATAGCTGTTTACCTCAACGGATCAACTAAAGTATAAAATAGATTTTTTAAATTTCGTTTTTCTTAATAAAAGGAAATTTTAACCAAGAGGTAAAGAATGGAAAATTTAAAAGAGGCAGCTGTTTCTTCTAAAAGCCTTGATGATGCTGTGGTAGCTTTAGGCATGGCCGGCGCGGCAGCAAAACCAGCGAAGAGCGTGAAACTGGTTAGCCATCCCTTGACAAAAGCACTTAAAGAAGCCGGTACGCAGCATATTTATACGGACACCGCCGATCGCGCTGAACTCGACGACCTCCTGACAGTCGAGGAAACCGAAACCTCTTTAAAAGTAATCGAAGAAATCGATGGCAATACTACCAATCAAGTGTTGGTGGCTAGAGTATTAGATCGATACCTCGGTGAAGGCGAGGACGCAGACATCGTGGATTGGGTAAAAGTAATGCAGAGCGCAGCGCCGGACCTCTCTTTGTCAGAAGCGATTGCGTTGATTTATACCGTCATCAACGGTCAGCTGGGCAGAAACCTGAAAACGTACTACGGCACCGGCAAAGATTGGGAAATCAGTCTGGAGCTTCATACAAATTTGGCGCCGAATATTGAGGATTCGAAACGCATCGGCCGGCATTTGGTCCGCATGCTGCCCGGCTCGTTTGTGAAGGTTGCTTGCACGCCGCATCATCCGCATGCATTTCTCATCGCCCGTGACCTGGAGCGGGAGGGTATCCCGGTAAATTTTACCACGACCTTTTCGGCGCGACAGGTGGCAGCCGCAGCGATTTTGTCCAACGTGACCCGAACCAATATTTTTATGGGACGATTAAACCAGGGGCTTGAGTCCGAACTGCTGGGGGAGCAGGTGGATTTGGTTGCTCAAAGAACTCTCAACCAGCTTCGGGATGAACTTAACGTGAAAACCCAGCTTATCGTCGCCAGCATCCGGAGCTGGAAAACCATGGTGTACGCAGCCGGCTGCGATGTCTTCACAGTTCCATACCCGACCCTAAAAGATTTCTTAAACCAAACTGAAGTCAGCGCGGACGAAATACGAAACCGGGTAAATGATGATTATTCAGGTAACCTGGGGACGTCACAAAATGTGCTGGACAAAATAGGTAAAACCAGATTGGAGAGCTTATACACCGTTGAGCCGGAGTTCATCGAGTTCCTGAAAGAAGTACGCAACGGCTCGGATTTTGATGATTTGGACGGCGAGGGTCTTTATCAAAAGTTTGCCGGGGTCGGTTATGATGATATGTTTTACTCGCCAACTGAAGACGATTGGCAGGAACTGAAGAAAAACAAGCTTCCTGATCTGGATTCGCCGTTGACCGCGAAGCTTGCTCTGGACACTCTCTATAGTCTGCTTGCTTTTGCCGATTTTACTAAATTTCAAGATGAAATGGATGAACGGATTGCAAATCGGATCCGAAGGTTTTTTTAAACTAAACGTTAGGCATTTTGAAAACAGTCTCACACAGCAGGAGACATATATGTCTGAGCATCCAAATCTGAGCACCATGCGCCGAACCGTTGACACCTCTCAGACTGAGACCGGCCGAGCAGCGGCTCTACAGCCGGGAAGGTCTATGCGCAACTGCCTCATGTACACCGTCCTCGCCGCGTTCCTTCTTGCCGCCCCTGCCTGTGGCGACGGCGACTCGATCCTCGACAGCTACCCGTTCCCCGACGGCAGGGTGTTTTTCACCCACCCGCCCATCGACGTCGCCGGGGCCATGTGGTTCATCGGCATGGGTGAGCCAAATGTAATGCCAAAAGAGCACGGCGGATTCGTACTCGCGGAACCCTATGCTTTCCCTGCGAGTGTGCCGGTCTTAGCCGTAGCCGACGGTGTGATTATTCTGGCCTCAAATGGCACCCGCGCGGTTCCGAACATCCCCGACGCGCCGGCAGCCCTCTGGGGCCGCGAATACGATGATCACCTGCTCGTTCTAAAGGTGAGTGAGTCCGTTCTGGTGAATTACGCCCACATCACGACCTTTCATCCGACGCTGGCGGCGGAACTGGGCGATTTGCCGAAGGACGAGGTTGGCCACAAAGTGGCCCTGGTCGTGCAAGGAGGAGATACCCTCGGTTTCGTGGGGCCGCACGGCGCCATGGATTTTTCCGTAACGGACTTCAGCCTCGAGCTGAACTTCCTGAATCCTTCTCGCTATCCCGACACCCAGCAGTTCGCCGCTCACGTCTTTGACTATTTTCAGGATCCCGCCCTGAGCCTGATCCTCGATATTACATTTCGTAAACTGCCGCCTCGGGGCGGCAAGGTCGACTACGACGTGGCGGGTCGGATCGTCGGCAACTGGTTTCTGGAGGGAACTACCAGCTTCACGCAGTGGAGCCGTCAGCTCGCCATTGTCTACGACCACATCTGGGGCGACCGCATCACGATTGCGGACGGCTCACCCATGCGGGACGTGCCAGGGATCGAGGGTCCGGGGCGACCCGACGTGTGGTGGGTGAAGGACAATGCGCCCTTACCCGAAAACATTGGAGTGGGCGATGGCATCACGAAATACCCGTTGATCTACGGCCGGGACCTGAACGCCACCGGCGACTTCGTCCCGGACTTGAGACCGGTTCAAGGAGTGATGCTGGTAGAGATGATCGATGCCGGCAGGATTCGTGTCGAGGTGTTCAAGGGGACGACCATAGCGGATGCGTTCACGTCCGCCGCTAAGGTCTACGTGCGATGATTTGAACGGCGAGAGTCCTTATCAAAAGTTTGCCGAGGCCGGTTATGATGATTATGTTTTACTCACCAACTGAAGACGATCGGCATTAACTGAAAGGAAAAACAAGCTTCCCGATCTGGATTCGCCATTGACCGCGAAGCTTGCTTTGGACCCTTGTATAGCCTACTCGCAGGTGCTGATTTTTACGAAATTTCAAGAAGGAGTGGATGCACGAATTGCAAATCGAATCCGAAGTTTTTTTAAACCTCAACGGGAATTTGTGTTATATCGTGCACGAATTTATGCTACCTGGATAAATAAAGAATGATCGGTAAAACAATCTCCCATTACAAAATCCTGGAAAAGCTTGGCGAAGGCGGCATGGGCGTGGTCTACAAAGCCCAGGACACTAAACTCGACCGCTTTGTCGCTCTTAAGTTTCTGCCGCATCATCTCAGCCAGTCAGAGGAAGAAAAGCAGCGTTTTATCCACGAAGCCAAAGCCGCCTCCGCCCTCGACCATAGCAATATTTGTACAATCTACGAAATTGATGAGATGGCGGATGGCCAAATGTTTATCGCCATGGCCTGCTACGAGGGGGAATCCCTGCAGGATATTGTAGGGGCGTCCCTTGTGGGCGCCCAACATAAGGCAGGCACAAGACCCGCCCCTACGTTGGACGAAATCATCAACTATGCCATCCAAATCGCCGAGGGTTTATCCAAAGCCCACTCTAAGAAGATCATTCACCGCGATATCAAACCGGCGAACATTCTTATTACCGAAGACGATGTGGTAAAAATTGTCGATTTCGGGCTGGCCAAGCTGGCGGGCCGCACCATGCTGACCAAAGAAGGGACGACTCTCGGCACTGCTTCGTATATGTCGCCGGAGCAAACGCAAGGTACAGAGGTCGATAAGCGTACGGATATCTGGGCCTTGGGTGTGGTGCTTTATGAGATGCTCACCGGCAAGCAACCCTTTGAGGGAGATTACGAGCAAGCCGTGATGTATTCGATTATGCACGAGGATCCGGAACCCGTCACCGCATTGCGCACTGGCCTTCCCATGGAGCTCGAGCGCATCGTCAACAAAGCTCTAAGAAAGAATCCGGCCGAGCGTTACCAAAGCCTGGACGAAATGCTGGTTGATTTGAAATCGGTGCGCGCAGAACCAGCTGCTGGAAAAGACCGTGCATTGCCGAAACAATCGAGCAAGGCACCGCTAAGGGTCGGCTTATTCTTCCTGGCTACTCTCTTGGTTGCAAGTGGAATCTTTTATTGGTGGCAGAGTTCTTCTGATAGCGTAGGTCCCGCGCCAGTTTCCGTGCAACGACTTGCGGTGCTGCCTTTCATCAATATTCGCCAGGATCCGGAAACTGATTTTCTGGGATTCGCCCTGGCTGACCAGATTATCGGTTCTTTATCCT
>Ga0209988_10003317_pt1 | contig 10668 bp, 6 predicted proteins | sample N075metaG_FD_183115 | JGI IMG/M metagenome (GOLD analysis project Ga0209988, IMG submission 183115) | Deep subsurface microbial communities from Kermadec Trench to uncover new lineages of life (NeLLi) - N075 metaG (SPAdes) (version 2) | ecosystem: Environmental > Aquatic > Marine > Ocean trench... | reverse complement strand
TCGTCGTTTGGATGGTTGGCAGTTTTGTCGTACACGGCGTTTTACTTGGCGCCGACTATGCCAATGCAAATCCAGGCATGATGCGTCCGCCAGCAGAACAGGAAGGCTTATTTCACTGGATGCTGATTGCACACGTTATTATGGCTGGCGCATTCGTCTGGATTTACGAACGCGGCTTCGAAGCATCATGATGTTCGCACACTATTTTCGAAAGTGTATCCCATAAATGGGTCATTCCGCGCAGATGAATCACCCTCGCTGATCGAAACCGTTTCAGGCTCGGGCGAAAGCCGGTCTTAGTGATCCAGTTTGATCTTCCCCCGCGGTACCGGACACCGAGTTAAGAATCATATAATGACAGAGAGGTGGCCCCGTTTCTTTGGACAGCTAAACCCGATTCTATAAGTGGATTCAAGCCTGCCGTTTAAGCAGCCAGGGTTAGCGGCTGCTGTGAGTAATAAACCTGATCCGGCGTTTTTCTTTTCAAGCTGGAGTGCGGTCGTCTTCGATTGTACAGATTAAAGTAGCGACCGATACCAGCCCGAGAGTCAGAGACCGTGTCGTAAGCATGAAGATAAGCCTCAGAAGTGGACCCCATCGATTGTAAAGGGTGGCAGCGATTTTAACACAGGCAGTTTCCGCATAGCCCTGACCTCCGGATTTTCGCCATTTCGCATGGCTGCCTCGAAAATCTGTGTGATTATCAAAACAACATGGCTTGACCGGCCCTGTGGTCGCGCGATTCTCGTACCATATGCCGCCTGATTTAGTACTATCGGCCCTTACTCATCGGCGCCAGTTTGTTGTTGCAGACTTGAAACATCTATTGTCAGCGTGATAACAAGCGGCACATGGTCGAACTCAATCGAGGTGCAGCATGTCAAATCGCATATTCGCCAAATTCTCGTTCCCACTCACCCTTTGTGCAAGCCTGGTTCTATTGGCAGGTTTTTCGGCTAAGGCGCTGGCCCAGGATCTCGGGCAGCGGGTATTGGAAGAAATCATCGTTACGGCACAAAAACGTCAGGAGACGCTGCAGGACGTGCCAATTTCCGTCGCCGTATTAGGTTCCACGGTGCTTAACGATGCGGGTCTCGACAGGATCGAGGACGTGCAGCATTACGTGCCGAATCTGCAAATGACGGAAACCGGCATCAGTACGCAGATGTATATTCGCGGCATCGGCACCGGCAACAACCAGGGCTTCGAACAATCGGTTGGAACATACATCGATGGCGTTTACTACGGGCGGCAACAATTGATCCGCGCACCGTTTTTCGACCTTGAACGGATGGAAATTCTGCGGGGGCCGCAAGGTGTACTCTTCGGTAAGAATTCGATCGCCGGTGCGCTAAACCTGACAACGGCCAAACCCACTGACGAATTTAGTGGCTATGTTTCGCTCGAAGGAGGTGATTTCGGCATCCTTGACGGCCAGATCGCGATCTCGGGGCCTTTGTCAGACAATATTCGTGGCAGGCTCGCGGTGCGTTATGCCGAGGAGGACGGGTATTTCACAAACATATTCCGTGGGCGCGATGAAACACAGCGAGAAGATTTCGGCATTCGGGGGACCATCGAGTGGGATGCAACGGACAATCTGAGCCTGATGCTGAAAGTCGAGAACAATCAGTTCGATGCTGTTGGCCGTTCAATTTCAATTACGCAGGATGATGTAGCAATACCGCCGTTTCCAACAGCTGGGCTTAATTTCGATCAGATATTCGAATTTGTCCTCGGCCAGCCAGACCGAGTTGGCGATCCGGTCATCAATTACAACAGACGGGCGGACGGGCCGGAATACAGCAACAATGACCTTACAAACGTCACGTTCACAGTCGACTACGGCTGGGGTGACAACACATTGACATTGGTATCCGGTCTGGTCGAGTACGAAATCGAAGAAACTTGTGATTGCGATTTTATTGCGGGGTCAATTTTTGGCACGCTGGCGAATGAGGAATACGAGCAGTTCAGCCAGGAGATTCGCCTCGCTTCCGATACCGGCGACACGATTGAATGGATCGTCGGCGCTTTTTACCAGACCAGCGACCTGGATTATTCGGACAACATCATCATTCCGCCCGATACCGTCCTGCAGGTCCTGGCCGGTGGCGCATTGGCGTCTTTAACTGACACTACGGCTCATCGCGACTATTTTGCAGATTCTGATCTTTGGGCAGTGTTCGGCCAGGTAACATGGAACCTCTCCGATACCTTCCGTCTTGCGCTTGGCGGTCGTTATACGGAGGAAGACAAAACTGCAAGTCGTGAAATCAATATCTGGGATAATGCGACGCAAGACGTCACGCTCAACCCGGTCGCTCCGCTAGTGTTTCTTGGTGCGTTTAGCGTTCAGTCGCAGCAAACACCTGGCGGTCACCGCCTGGACGGAAGTCTCAGTGAATCCGTGTTTACGCCTTCCGCAAGTTTCCAGTGGGACGTTGGTGACGACACGATGTTGTACGGATCAATTAGCACCGGGTTCAAGGCTGGTGGATTTGATGCCAGGGCAAATAACGTAGGCTCCTGGGAGTTCCTCGAGGAAGAGGCGATCGCCTACGAGCTTGGCGTGAAATCAACGCTCTGGAGCGGCCGTGCAGAGATCAATCTGGCCGTATACTTTACGGACTACGATGACCTGCAGATTGCACAGTTTGACGGCACGCTTGGCTTTAACGTCGGCAACGCCGCCAAAACGGAAGTTTCCGGCTTTGAAATCGATAGCAGGATTTTGCTGACCGACAATTTGAATCTCCGCATTGCGCTGGGTTACTTGGATCATGAGTTCAAGGACTTCCAGAATGGCAACTGTTACAACCGCCAGGTTCCGGATGGCATCATCGGCGCTCAGGGCAATCAGCTTTGTGATTACACTGGCAAAGCCGGCCAGTACACGCCGGAATTTACCTCCAGCATTGTGCTCGATTATCAGAAGCCGATTGGCAGCGGCGACCTGGTTTTCAGTTTCATGGCAGCGCATAACTACACCAGCGAGCAAAACGTACACGTAAACCTCGATCCCCAATATGAAATCGATGGTTACGGTCTTGTCGATGCGCGCATCGGTATCGGCGGTGATCGCTGGTCTGTCGCGGTATTGGGCAAAAACCTGCTCGACGAAAAGGTTATTACTTACTCTGGCAATACACCTTTGTCGGGGAGCACATTCGGCACCAACACTTTCTACGGATTCATAGCCGCGCCGCAGACAGTGACGCTGCAGGCAACGATGAATTTCTGAGTTTCCAGGAATCAGGAGATCCAGTATAAGCGCCCCGGTGAGAAATCACCGGGGCATCCATTCTACTTTCTTCTAGCAGCATCCAATTCCACTTTTCTTCGCATTGCGTCAAGCAAGAAACGATCAAGGTCTTTTCTGCTGAATAACTGACCGTTGTTGACAACGGCATGAATTGACAATGTTGCTGATATATCGTCTAGGGGGTTTCGATCCAGCACGACCATATCGGCCTCCATTCCCACTGCCAAATTCGCCGACAGTGCCCCCCTAATTCGCGCTGCTTTTCTTGATCGCGATAATGGCTATGGCACCAATGGGGCGAAATGGAATCCCAAGGCACAAAAAATGAGGCCGGTGATATCGGCAAGACAAGACCTGGATTTCCCGAGGATTTATGCGACAAAGTTCGAACTCGCCACAGACACCCTTGTAGGAGTCAGTGTTTGGTGCTCAACACCGCGATCTTGTACAGATCATCTCAATCCTTTCAGCTCAGAAGTAAATGTGCAGCTGTAAGAACGACTCTGTTCGATTTTGCACCGGACTTTGCGGAATGCCGTCGTAATATCTTATGCCGAGGCGCAACTGGGTGAACTGCACAGGAAAGAATTCGAATACTGCGCTGCTACGGTTTTGCTGATTTTCCTCGACCGTGTCATCCGGATCGAGATGCTCGAGGGTCAACTTCAGGTTTAGCCCTTTTCGTAGCTGCCAATTACCTTCGAGCATCGTTGCCAGCTGACTGCGGCGGCCATCGGGGAACCCCATGTCGACGACGAAGTCGATCTCAGCCAGCCACGCTATGGGGCCGGTGCGAACGCCTGCGAATACGGCATACAACTCACGGTCGCCCGCGTCAGAGTTATTGAAATTCAGGCTGCCGCCAACGCGCCACCGCGGCTTCACGTAGACTGCGAAAAGGCTGATCTGCTTGCCACTATCGAGTTCGGGACCACCCGCAGTGCCATTACTGACGGCGAGCTGTGCTGACCACGGGCCATTCTCGTAGCCAAACTCGATGCCTTTGTCCGGCGTTGTGAAGTTGATCCCCGGTATCTGCCGTATAAACGCAGTGTCATCTTCAATGCGTAATCCGAACGGCAAAAAGATCCGGCCAGCGCGTGCATAGAACGACTGATTGAAATTCCATCTAACCCACGCCTCGCGGTTGAAGTGGTCGCCCTGACCGAATTCCTGGTCAGCGTACAGCAACAATTTGCCCTTAACTGGTTCTAACGCGACATAGAGGCTTGCTCTATCGAGGTCCCAGCCTGATTTGTCTTCGCGACCCGGAATGCTCGTGCGACGTTCGCTGCCGCGAACGTTCCCGCCCACCTTAAGGTATTTGAGCATTTCGCCGGTCCATACGAAGGCTTTCGGATTCTTGGCCCCGATAGTGTGCGAAGGCAGCAGGGACCTGGCGTATACATTGCCAAAGACATTGCGCATGCCACCGCCGCTTGGGGATACGTGGCAGGTGACACACTTGTAGCCTTCCTTAACGGCTATATATGGCTCTGCGAACGCCTTAGGTGCGCAAACGACGAGCAGCAAAAGCACCACGACGAGTAATCTTGACAGTCGCACTAGCGGAGCTCCACTTGGTAGGTTTGGACTGGCAGACCGGACGCATCCAGAATGATTGCGGAGCCTTCCGGACTTATCGCTACTCGGTACCAGTTGTCGCTATTGCGCGAATACGGAATCCCTATCTCTATCGCTCGGCGGTTGGCAACGGAACTCATGACGATGTGCCCAAACTCGATTATGTCATCGTCGTTTCCGAATACGTCATCAGAACTTCTGTGCACGATAATCGACGTGTTATGAATTGTCGTCGCATCCAGGTCATTGCTGAACAGGACGCGAATAACATGCGCCATGCCAGGAATCGGAGCTCCACTCTCGACGCTGACAACCTTTGTTACTCCGGAATTTGTAGTCGCAATTGGTGCAGCACCGTCGGCAATCCACTGCCGGATCAGCAAAATGTCGTCGGCCGGTAGCGGTGGGCCACCAAGTGGCATTTGGGCACCTACGGCAGCGCTACCCTGGATTTTTTGTACGAGATAGCTGTTGTCGGGATCAGAGGGAGACACGCGAAACAATGAGCCGACTTCCCGACTGCGAACACCGACGAGGTCATTAAAGCTGTTGACGACGTCGAGGCGAAGGCCTTGCGGGGCAGCTGCGCCGATATGGCACTGTGTACAGATGGGCGTGAATACCCGAGCCTGGATGTTTGCGAGGGTAGGCAGGTCTGTAGGATCCGGTGTTTCTCCTATCGGGCGGCCGCTCGCATCCAGGCCTTCGCCACTGCCTGCGTTGCATGCGCTCAACGTGATACAAAACAAGAGCAATAGACGTGGCACGTTTCCCCCCCAGCTCGAATTTCTAGCACTTCAGCCGGTTGTTTCAGATTGGACCAGAGCTTTCGTGATTTGTTCTGCAATCGCTTGACTTATACTGATCCCAAACTCTCCATTAGATAATCGCTACGTCTGTTCTATTTGTTTGAAGACGGACAGTGACTCCTATTCGTCGGTTGCGTCCTTGGCTCGCCATTCGTTCGGAATATCAAGCGCTGGATTTCGATCAAAAAAGTTGAATGGGACCAATTCAAATTCGTGCCAGACGCTCGGCATGAGCGGAAAGTCCTCTGTCCTCGGAACGTGATGGAATCCAGCCGTATACCAGAGAACGATGTCCGTATTCTCGATTGGCCTATTTGCGGCTGTCCACGCCGGGAGTCCGAGCCCGCCTTCACTCTGGTTAACATACATACCGGTCGCATAGCGCTCGTTAGCGTTCTGCGGTGTTACCCACAGCTGATGCTTCGTGAAGCCGGCGCGTTGCTGCGCCATATCGCCAGCGTTTAGCAGGCTATATGCGACGCTATTCATAGGTCGTAGAACATAACCAGGTGCATGACCCAACGGACCATCGGCATCGGGGTTGAAGATCCGCCACTTCGCGGGTTTGGAGGGATTCACGTCGAGTTGCGCATCCGATTCGGTCTGGGCGACCTGCGACTCGACGATCCAACCACTCCGCGGCCCTTCAAAATCGGTTGGGGTCAGTCGGTCGATCGCAATGCTGTTGTTGCTTCCATCAATGTCGACGTCGAGTCTGATGCTGAAGAAATGATCGTGGTTCGTGGCGACGAGTCCTGGTGCCACCAGCGTCCCGTAGGCGGTATCTGCTTCGGCCATTGGATCATCCATCGTCTGCGCGCGTACACCCTTGAGACCATCATATCCGGTCGCCCCGATTCTTGATCTGATTCTTCCGTCTTGTGTAAACACCCAGTCGATGAAGTAGTCGTAGTTGCCAATAGTGGCACCCATGCGGAGTACCAACTCCACGGCGCGTCGTCCTTCGAATCCGCTACCCGTAATATTGTCAAAATGCCGCCACGCTGGGTCTCCGAGGTTGCGCTCGAAAATGCAGATTGAATCGGCCACAACGGTAGGGGCCCCTTTGTCGTCGGGGATAAGAGCGTCGAGCAGCACGGCCGTTTCCGGACAATCGAAACCGGCGGCAAGTGGTGTTGCGTTGGCGCCGAAACCGAATTCGCCTCCGTCCATGAACGTACGCGAATACCAGAGCTCGTCCGGGTCCATGTACGGGACAAAGAGTTCCGACACGGCACCCTGATAAAGAACCGGGCGTGTCTTACCTCTATCACGGTAGCTCACTGTAGACACCACCAGGCCAGATCGTTTTTCCAGGCGGTAGTGGAGCCTCCAATTGTCCCACTCCACAACGTTGCCTCGAATCGTGAAGTTTGATCCGTTGGGCTGATGAAGCACGACTGGTTTGAGTGGCGCTCGATCTGACTTTAGAGAAGCCTCATCGGTAGAAGCTGGCGCTTCTGAAACCGGTATCTCACCCTGATCAATGATTTTCACGACTTCTCGAGTATTCAGATCCACAACGGCACCCAGTCCTTCAATGGGACGAGTGAAAAAACTGACATCGCCAGTCAGGAAGCACGGGCTCTTGACCAATCGTCGACCCCGATGTTCCGGAATGTTGTAGTTTCCCAAAGTAAGCGGTGCACACATTACATCGTCAATCGAGAAGCCGCGGGCGGTAAGGGCCGCGACGAACTCATCGTTGTCCGCCAGGATCTCTTGAACGGCAATGATCTCCTCAAGGAGCAAACTCGGCTGAACGCCTTCAATTTCAGTCCAGGATTTGACCGATGCGTTCGAAAGATCGACCGTAGCCTCGAAAGTCTGCAGACCCTGCTTCACTACCGCAAATGCTACCCGGCCGAAGGCGTCCCCGGGCTGCCATGCTTGAACAATGGTCTTTTCGGGATCAAGCAGGTCGAGGCTCGCGAATCGCGATGAATCGTTCACGTGGCCAGCAGCACGAAGCAGCGCTACGGTCTGTATATATTCTTCTTCGGTCAGCGGGTCGAGTGGGTGCGAAATTTCCGGGATCACCTGCCCAGGACTCGCCTGCTCAGCGCTGGATTGCGGGCTGCAGCCTGCCAATATTGTAATGGCCAATACCGCAGCCACGAGCCGAAGAGCAGCCTCCAAATAAATTTGCCTTCTCATTTGTCGTCCCTCGCGAAAATGTGTACCTATCCTACAAGCATATCGAACCAATAAATGGGGTCAGAGTAATAACCGTATTCGTTGGTTTTGAGCCTATTAGTTCAGTCTTTACTCTGACCCCATACTTATTTTCGCTCGCTCGATTACGTGATAGACCGCCTCTGTAAAGCGGTCCGCTTCCGAGGCGGTCAAATGTGACCATTCCGCTATCTCGTATCCCTGCAGTTCCTCATGATCTTCAAAGTGTATACCCAGTGCACCCGTTTTATCGATAAGCACATCCCACGCAATATCGCGCGGAAAATTCAGGCGCTCACTTTCACGATAATGTTCTGATGACGGGCAGCGCAGGAAAATCACTTCCACACCGCGGGCCCTGAGCTTCTCGGTTGCGGCTACGGCACGATCAATCTGACTGGCATACGATGCCAACTGCATTTCGAACTGCTCTTGATCATGCACTTCGGTGGGTGTGTATTGTGCCCATATGCTCTGCGCATTCTTCTGATAGTCCGGGTCGTTCTCCACCTTGCTCCACATCCGAATGTTGCGGTCTTTGTCCATGATATCGAGTTTGCGAACCTCGAAAGGATCGAACACTCCCTGGCGTGGTGGCAATCGCAGCCGTCTGAGAACCGGGATCAACGCATAGTCGATGTCATAGAAAGCCAGGTGGGGCTCGACAAGCATGGAAATTCGCTGCCCTATCCATTCCGTCGGCGACTCGTTCTCATATCGATCGAATCCGCCACCATAAAACTCGATACCACTGAAAAACAGGTCGGGCGCAACGCCGACGATTAGTTGCCCCGTAAAATCCGGATCGTCTGCGAGGCTTTCCATTGCCCTTATCGGGCTTGTACCGACCATGGCAAGCTGGATGGGTCGCTCCCCGGATTCGCGCTCCCAGACATCGAGCTGTAGGTCGAACTGCGTCCTGGATGAGCCAACAAAAACGGTCTTATGTCCTTCGCCCTGATCGATGCGGCGCCGTTCCATTACCCACAAACCGTCGCTGTTTCGGTATCCGCTCTCGTTGCCAAGTTCGCGCCAGTGCATTTCCCAGGCACCGACAAGCGCGATTGTCACCAATAATCCAACAAGCGCTGCGGTGCCCATTGAATTGGTGGGCAGTGCGCGGTCGTATTTGCTCATCAGTGCTACCTCGCTAAAACTGGAAGTAAATGAATGCGGCACTGCCGCCCTGGGTAATCACGATCAAGGTGAGCAAGACACCCCAGACGAGACCGACCAGCCACGCTGGCATGCTGCCGATTACCTCGTCGAGTTTGCGATCGCGCATGTACCAATGAGCAACCAGCATTGTGCTGATAGTCACTACCGTCTGGATGATAAGGATCGGGGGCAGAACTACCTGGCCGTCCATATTGAACGTGACCATGGTATCGATCATGCGCCATGCCGTTGTGAAATCTTCGGCGCGGAAGAATACCCAGGTGATGTTGACCAATACGTAGGTAAGCACCGCCAAAGCGATTTGCATCCCTTTGGTACTCCACACCGGCCAGTCGCCGACACGCTTCTTCAACCAGCGTTCCGCTGCAAGATAGAACCCGTGCAACCCACCCCACACAACAAATGTCCAGCTGGCACCGTGCCACAACCCACCAAGCAACATCGTGGTCATCAGGTTGGCGTAAGTTCGCAGATTGCCTTTCCTGTTCCCGCCGAGTGGAAAGTACAAATAGTCTCTTAGCCACGACGACAAGGAGATATGCCAACGGCGCCAGAAATCGGAAAAGCCGATTGATGCGTACGGGTAACGAAAGTTATCCGGCAAGCCGAACCCTAAGGTCAGGGCAACACCGATAGCGGTCGTCGAATATCCTGCAAAATCTGCAAAAATCTGTCCGGAAAATGCCAGCGTACCAAGCCATGCATCCAGCGGGTGCAGCATGGCGCTCGCCCCAAAGACCATGTCTGCGCTCTGTGCCAGTAAGCCATCAGCAACCACGATCTTCTGGAAGAGCCCGATGGTCATCAGTCCAAGACCCCAGTAAAGTTGCTTCGGTGTAGCAACGCGCGGTACCGCAAACTGTGGCAACAGATGTGTGGGTCGAACGATGGGCCCCGCAACCAGTTGTGGAAAGAACGTCACGAACAGCGCGAAGTCGAGAAAAGATTTTGACGGTTCGGCCCTTCGTAAATAGATATCCAGCGAGTAAGCCATGGTCTGGAATGTATAGAACGAAATTCCGACCGGTAAGATGATGCTCCAGTCTGGCACCTGGTAATCGATGCCGGCGGTTGCAGCAAGCGCCACGAAGTTTTCGAGCAGGAAACCGCCATACTTAAAATATCCAAGCACGCCGAGGTTTACGATTACACTGGCCGCGAGCAGCATTTTTCGCTGTCGCGCTCTCTGCTCCAGGAACATGCGCTTGGCTACGACCCAGTCGACGACGGTTGATAGCCACAACAGCACTACAAAAGGCGGGTTCCAGGCGGCATAGAACAGGTAACTCGCGATCAGCAAGTTGGCCTTTTTTGTCGTCCAGCTCAGTGGTGCATTGTGGAGCGCGAGCACAAGCGCGAAGAACGCTATGAACGTCAGCGAATTAAACAGCATTCGATAGCTACCCCAAGTACCTAGCGCACCAAGCGAAGTGAACTACGCACGCCTTTTTGTTGTTGTTAGCCGTCCGGAAGCCGGACGTTGTTTCGATCAGACTAGCACAGCGACTGAATTCGTTGGCGAAAAAATAAGTGGCAGGTGTTTCAAAACTAACGGCTACTTGTAGCGACTGGAGTTACCTGTCAGGGCATAAGCCAAATAAACGCTCTTTTGCATCAAGTCCGGCAGCATCGGAACGCAGTTGAGTTCCGATGCTG
>Ga0209988_10003315_pt1 | contig 10669 bp, 9 predicted proteins | sample N075metaG_FD_183115 | JGI IMG/M metagenome (GOLD analysis project Ga0209988, IMG submission 183115) | Deep subsurface microbial communities from Kermadec Trench to uncover new lineages of life (NeLLi) - N075 metaG (SPAdes) (version 2) | ecosystem: Environmental > Aquatic > Marine > Ocean trench... | reverse complement strand
TACATCATTGCCTGGAAGTTGAGCCCGACGATGGGGGCGACCGATGTGACCGAGACGCTCGATCAGGCGTTGGCCATCACGGGCGTGGATCAAATCCGAGTGAAGCATCGGCCGCGACTGCTCAGCGACAACGGCCCGGCGTATCTGTCTGGCGAACTCCGCGAGTATCTCGGCGAACGAAAGATGGCCCATACCCGCGGCGCTCCGTATCACCCGCAGACTCAAGGCAAGATCGAGCGCTATCACCGGACGATGAAGAACGTCGTGAAACTTCAGCATTACTACTTCCCCTGGGAGCTCGAAGCGGCTCTTCGGGACTTCGTCGCCTACTACAACAACGAGCGATACCACGAATCGCTTGACAACGTGACGCCATCCGATGTCTACTTCGGGAGGCAATACGAAGTGCTGAGCGAACGATCGAAGATCAAACGGAGAACGATGGAACGGAGAAAGAAGGAGTACCTGGATCAGAAGGCGGCTTAGGCCGAAAACAAAAACTGTCTCTTAGCGAAGAGCGGTCCTTGTCCGAAATATTTTGACGACCTACACATTGAATCGGCTGCAGCGACGCCGCGAGAGGTCTCCGCGCGCTCGACGTGGCTCAATACCCGAACCGAACGACGACGTGGTGGCGGAACGAATCCCGCGTTGGCTGCCACGAGACTACGCATGTGGGGGCGAGCCCGGTCAAGCACGCGGCCGAACCTGTTGAACGTCCCCCCACTCTTCCAGCCCCGCCAAATCTCCGTCTTCTCAAAATCCGAAAATCCAGGACGCCGAGTTCCAGCCATTTTCGCCTCCTCCAACTTTCAACTACGAGAGGCGAGTATGTTGCGTTGACCCATCGAATCTACCACTGATATGACAGCCAAGCCTCGGATCGATGGTTACGGCCATATCTCCGTAGGTCTGGGTTTCGTTCATGGCGCCGAGTGTAACGATTCCTCCGAGGTCGGAAGCGGCTGCGGTTCCTACTCACCCGTGAAGATGGGTCGCCGCTTTTCGATGAACGCGCGCATGCCCTCTTGCTGGTCCTTTGTCCCCATCGTTCGCATCACAGCGAGCCTCTCCTCGGCGAGCCCTTCTTCGAGAGTCTTTTCGCCAGCACCGACGACGCTCTTCAACACACCGGCGACCGCGAGCGGCGGCATCGCGGCGAGCTCCTGAGCGAGCGCGTGGGCGCGGTCCTTGAGTTCGCCGAGTGGCCAGATCTCGGTAACGAGCCCGATGCGCAACGCTTCCGGGCCCGAGATCTTCTTGGCGCGCAGGATCATGTCGAGGGCATGGTCGCGGCCGATACAACGAACGAGTCGGGCACTCCCACCCCAGGCGGGAACCGATCCGAGGTCCATCTCCGGGAGACCGATTTTTGCGCCTTCCTCGGCTGCGAGCCGGAAATGGCAGGCGAGTGGAAGTTCGAGTCCGCCTCCGAGGCAATAGCCGTAGAGCGTCGCGATGACCGGCTTCTCCAGGCCTTCGATTGCTGCGAGAACCCGCAGTCGCTGATCGAAGAGGGCTTCGAGGCTGCCCTTGGCTTTGACGCCGGCCGGCAGCTGCTTTAGATCCATGCCGACCGAAAAATTCTTGTCGCCTTCGGCGGTGATGACGATCGCGCGAATCGAACGATCATCGCCAAGGTCTGCGATGACGACTTCGAGTTCGTCCATGAACGCGAGGCTCATCCGATTGATCGGCGCATCGTTGATCGAGATCGTCGCGACGGCACCGTCGCGTTTGAGCAGCAGCGGGGATTGCACGCTTGCCTCAGACATTCGAATTCCTCCTGACGGAGCTTGGGGTGAAGGTCGGGCACCCAACGATCGGGAGCCGACGGGGCGATTCGTCCAGCGATTGGCAATTCGGCCGAAATCTAGAGCCGGCTCTCGAGGAAGTCCAATGTAGGTGTGTCCGCAGTCGCGTCGATGGGGATCACGGCAGCTTCGAAATCGAGGACGCCTTCGAATTTCGCGGGCTCACCACGCAGCAGAGGACCGAGCCCTTGCATGTATTCGGCCATGTGCTTGGCGCGGCTGCAATAGGAGACGCCAAAGAGTGGCTCGATGACGAGCGTGTGGGAAAGGCCGATGCCCAGGATGAAGCGGCCCTTGCTCGCGGCCTGCGTCGTGAGACATTGCTGTGCCATCGCAGCGGGGTGGCGCGGGTAGCTCGGAACGACCGCGGTGCCGAGCTCGATGCGCTCGGTCGCGCAACCCACGATGCCGAGCGCGCCGATCGCATCGTGGCCGAAGATATTTGCCATCCACATCGTATGGAAGCCCCGAGCTTCGAGGCCCTTCGCGCGAGCGACCAGGACCCTCGATAGTTCCGTCGATGCGGGTTCGGTCCTGACATGATTCCGATGCGCACTCTGGGGGGTCTCCTGCGAGGCGTGACGCGGGTATTGGCACGCTGGATGTCACTCGGTTCGAGCTGATTATGTCACCGCGCAGGGCGCAGTCAAGCGTCGCCGAGAGATCGAAGGAGACCCAAGCCGCTCAAGCGTGCACGCGCTCCAAACGGAGTTCATTTTGCTCGGGATCCGCTCCGACGAAGGGTTGACCGCGTCGCGACGCCTACTCGATGCGTGCCAGCATTTTTGCCATTGGAACGTACCCGCGGTTCCAGGCGGGGCTGACGGTCATATCGTTGATGCAGACGTGAGCGGGCATCTGGGCGAGGAACAAGATGACGCAGCCCATGTCTTCTGCCTGAACCATCTTCGCACGATCCTCTTCGCTGACGAGAATGGGTCGGTTGTCGAGGATCGGCGTCGAGACTTCGCCTGGCGAAACCGCGCAACAGCGAACTCCGAAAGTGCAGGCTTCCATGTTGAGCGTTTCGCTCATCGCATTCCTCGCGTGTTTGGCGGCCGAGTAGGCGGGGCCGGTGACGACACTCGAATTTTTTCCCGTCCATGAAGAGATGTTGATGATGAGGCCGTCGCCCTGCGCCTTCATCAAAGGAAGTACGGCCTTCATGCAATAGAAGGCGCCATCGAGGTCGACTCGAATCGTCAGATCCCAGTCCTCCAGCGAGTTGCTGTGCCAGTTGCCCGTTTTCGAGTTCAGCCCGGCGCTGTTGACCAGCACATCGAGGCAACCGAGGCGTGCCTCGATGTCGGCCGCGACCGAGTGAACCGCATCCTTGTCGGAGACGTCGAGGGTCGCCACATCGGCGGTAACTCCGGCCTCGCGGATGCGTGTAGCGACCGTCCCCGGCGCTGCCTCACGCCGCCCGCTGAGGACCACCTTCCGAGGGGCCATGCCCCCTCCCGAAGTCTTTTGATTTACTCCGTGTTCTACGGGATTCTTGGCATCCGATTCGAAGGCCCCTTGGTGCTCAGGATCGAAGCGTGGTGGCCAATTCGATCCAGCAGCGCCGTGGTGAGCTTCTGGTCTCCGAAGACCTGGACCCATTCGCTGAACGCGAGATTCGTCGTCGGGATCGTCGAGCGGCGCTCGTAGCGATCGGCCAGCAGGTTGAACAACAACTCACCACCCTCCCTCCGTCATGGCCCCGGCGACTCGCTTTTCTCATCTTGATTGTCGCGCTGCAATGTCGGGATCATCGACGTTTTTGGCGCTGGAGCCTGATCGGACTTCGGTTCGATAGACCGTCTCATGTGAGGCGCTTGCAGGGGCCCCGAAGTGGTCTCGGTTGCATCAAACCATGTGTCCGGACCCCCGACAAACCAAACCCCGAAACATCGCAGACGTCTGTCTGAATGTTCCGGGGTCGGTTGGGTCGAATGTCGCCTGCGTGGCGATCGGACTAACGAACTAGCGCGTCACGCCCGTCGGGATGTCCTTGAAGGGCTTCCCCTTGTCGACGCGTGGTTCGCCGGGCATGCCCAGCACGCGTTCCGAGATGATGTTGCGGAGAATCTCGTCGGTACCGCCAGCGAGTCGGAGGCCTGGCATGGACATGTAATGGTTCTGCCAGGTCGAATCGCCGAGGCTGTCGTCGCCCGAGAGAACTCCGGCGGCACCCTGCAATTCCATTCCGAACGCACCCATCTCGAGGCCCATGATGGCGGCGACGAGCTTGCCGATCGACGCCTCGGGTCCGGGGGTCTGGCCCTGGGACAGGGCCGAGAGCCCGCGTTGGCCGGTGTATTTGAGTCCGCTGCGGCGAACGGCGAAGTTCGCGATCTTGCGGCGGACGCCACCGTCCTCGATTGCGGGCCGACCATTCAATTCGACCTCTCCGGCCTGCTTGATGAGGTCCTTGATCCCCGCTCCTCCGCCCATGCTGCCCCCGATCGACGAGCGTTCGTTCATGAGCGTCGTAATCGCGACGCGCCAGCCGTCGCCTTCGGCGCCGAGGCGGTTGCTGTCGGGCGTGCGGACGTCGGTGAAGAAGACTTCATTGAAGCCGCTGGCTCCGTTCATCTGCTTGATGGGTCGAATCTCGATTCCGGGCGCCTCCATGTCGACGATGAAATAGGTGAGGCCCGCGTGTTTAGCGGCGTTCGTGTCGCTCCGTGCGACGAGCATCCCCCATTTGCTGTATTGGGCACCCGTGGTCCAGATCTTTTGTCCATTGAGGATCCAATCGTCGCCATCTCGGACCGCACTGGTCTTGAGTCCGGCGAGATCGGAACCGGCGTCGGGTTCCGAGAAGAGCTGGCACCAGATCTCATCGCCCTTCGCCATGGCGGGCAGGAAGCGCTCCTTCTGTTCCGCGGTTCCGTGGGCCATGATTGTGGGGCCAAGCATGCCGTGGCCGATGCCGTAGATCGACGGAGGCAGGTCATAGCGCGCTTCTTCCTGGCCGAAGATGACCGACTCCATTGTCGTCGCGTCCTGGCCGCCGAATTCCTTGGGCCAGCGAAGACAGGCCCAACCCTCTTCGGTCTTTCGGGCTTGCCAGGCCTTGGCCTTGGTCACGAGATCGCCCTCCGCTTCGTCGAGCATATTCGTTTTGGGTGCGTTCGGATCCTTGAGGCTCGCGTTGGCGTCGAGCCATTTGCGCACTTTGGCTCGATAGGCTGCTTCTTCGGGTGAGTCATTGAAGTCCATGTCGATTCTCCTCGGCCTAAGCCGCTTTTTCGATGAGTTGGGTGATGAGCTTCTCGCGCCATTCGTCGGTCGTGCCCAAGGTGTGGGCCAGAACCTTGGCTCGCCGATAGAAGAGGTGGCAATCGTATTCCCAGGTATACCCGACACCGCCGTGCATCTGGATCATGTCGATCACCATCTTCTCGAAGGCGTCACCGGCGCTGATCTTCGCGCTGGCGGCCGCGACCGCGAGTTCTTCGTCGTCGTTCTCGAGCGCCCACGCGGCCCAAAAACAGTTGGAGCGTGCGAGTTCCCGATCGGCGTAGAGATCGGCCATGCGATGTTTGATCGCTTGGAAGGACCCGATCGGCCGCCCGAAGGCATAACGGTTCATGACGAAATCGAAGGTGATCTGGAAAGCTCGGTCGGCGCCCCCCAACTGTTCGAAGGCCATCAGGACCGCCGCTCGCGTCTGGACGTCCTGGGTGATGGACCAACCCGCGCCCTCGGCTCCCAGCCGCTCGGCCGGTGCCCCGTCGAATTCGAGCCGCGCGTGGGGTCGGGTCGCATCGAGGGAGTCCAGACGTGTTCGCTTGACGCCCTTTCCTTCAAGATCGACAACGACGAGCGAAAGGCCGTCGCCTTCCTTCGCCAGCACAATGGCGAAGTTCGCGATGTCGCCGTCCGCGACCGGCACCTTCGTACCACTGAGTTTGCCATCGGCAAAGGTCGATTGGATCGATTTTTCGGTGAGGGTCCCGGCCTTCTCGGTGGTGGCGAACGTTCCGATGAGATCACCGCTGGCGATGCCCGTCAGAAACTTCGTCTTCTGCGCGTCGCTGCCCTCGCGTGAAATCGCTTCGGCCGCGAGATAGACGGTCGAACCGAAGGGGATGGGCGCGAGCGCCTGTCCGATCTCTTCGGCGATCATGGCGAGTTCGAGATAGCCATAGCCCGCGCCCCCGTATTCTTCGGGGATCGCGACGCCGAGCCATCCGAGCTCCGCGACGCCTTTCCAGAGTTTCTCGCTATAGCCCGCATCGCCCTCGAAAATTTCCCGGACATGCGCCAGGGAGGATTGTTCGGCGAGGTAGTCCTTCGCCGTTTTCTGGAGCAGCTTCTGCTCCTCGGAGAAATCAAAATTCATGACGAGACCCTTTCATCTTGGTGTTGGTCGTCCTGTTGAAAGTTTCCAACGGATTCAGCTTCCAGTCCACTTGGGCGCACGCTTTTCCGCGAAGGCGCGCGGCCCCTCCTTGGCGTCGTTGGAGGCGAAGACGGTTCGCATCGCCGAAACTTGATGCTTCCAGAACTCCTCTTCCGTGCGACCAAAGGAGTCGACGATGGCCTGTTTTGAAGCGGCCACACTCAAAGGTGCGTTTTTTGCGATGCGGGTCGCCAGGGCGATGGCGGCGTCGACGGCCTTTCCGGGTTCGGTCACCCGTGCGACGAGTCCATATTCGAGAGCCTTCTCCGCCGTAATCGGATCGCCGGTCAGTGCCATCTCCATCGCAATGCCATAGGGAACAAGGCGTGGTAGGCGCATCAATGCACCGCCTGCTGCGAAGAGGCCGACGCCGACCTCGGGGATGCCGAGCTTCACGCCCTGCGCCGCGACGAGGAGATCACAGGTCAAGGCGATCTCGAGCCCGCCGGCCACGGCAAAGCCCTCGATCGCGGCGATCAACGGCTTCTTTGCGCCGTTGCGCAAGAACTGGTCGAAGCCCTTCGGTGGACCCTCGGTCGCGAATGCCTTGAGATCCATTCCGGCAGAAAATCCTCCGCCCGCACCGGTCAAGACGCCTGCGGTGAGACCCGCGTCGTTGTCGAGTTCATCGATCGCAGCGACCAGCGCCTGGGCCAGTGCAGTGTTGATGGCGTTTCGCGCCTTCGGACGATTGAGCGTGATCACCAGCACGCGATCCCGTCGCTCGGTCAGTACTTCATCGGCCATGAATCTCTCCTTGGATCATTTCGGGGGAAGTCGAACGCCGCCGTCGGCGCGAACGGTTTCGCCGTTCATGTAGTCGTTGGTGAGGAGCTCCATCACCATCGACGCCAGTTCATCCGCATAACCCAGACGTTTTGGGAAGAGCACACTCTCACCGAGCTTGGCCTTGAAGGCGTCACTGGCCTCGCCCTGGCCGTAGATCGGCGTGTCGAAGAGACCCGGCGCGATCGTGTTGACGCGAATGCCGATGGCGGCGAGGTCGCGCGCGATCGGCAGCGTCATGCCGACGACGCCCCCCTTCGAGGCGGAGTAGGCACATTGACCGATCTGACCGTCGAAGGCCGCTACGGAGGCCATGTTGACGATCGCGCCGCGTTGCCCCTGATCGTCGAGCGGCTCCATCTTGGCCATCATGGCTGCGGCCAGTCGCAAGCAATTGAAGGTTCCGATCAGATTGACGCGCAATACGAACTCGAAGTTTTCGAGATTGAAGGGGTCGCCTTTGCGATCGACGGTGCGCCCAGCCGCGCCGATTCCGGCACCATTGACCAATACGCGCAGGGGAGCCAGGCCGACGGCCGTGTCGACGGCGACCTGAACCTCTTCGGCATTCGAGACGTCCGCCTTGACGAATTCACCGTCGAGTTCGTTGGCGACTTTCGTGCCGGTTTCCTCGTTCATGTCGAGAATGACGCATCGGGCGCCGGCGGCCGCGAGCCGACGTGCGCAGGCCTCGCCCAGGCCGGATCCGCCGCCCGTGATGATGGCCGAGCCATTCGAAACATCCATTTCATTGCTCCTTGTTTTTCTCGTCGAGGGGTTTGAGTTCGATTGTGTCGATCAATGCTCAGCCGACCTCTTCGCCACATGCGATGCGCACATTTTCGCGAAGCCGATTGAGTAGTTGGTTGAGTTCACGTCGTTCTTTGCGCGAGATGCCCTCACGCAATTCGCCGCGCAATTTCTCGTCGATCTTGGCGACCTGGCGTGCGGCCTGTTCGCCCGAGGGTGTAATCGCGATGAGCCAGACCCGACGATCCCCCGGTTTTGGGTGGCGCTCGACCCATCCGCGGCGCTCCAAGCCGTCGACGAGCGAGCCCATGGCCGCGCGGCCGACGCCCATATGTTTGGCGAGGTCCGCCTGCATGAGCGGACCCGCTTCATCGGTGTATGCGAGTAGTATCGCTTCGGAGAGATTGAGGCCGAGTTCTCCGAGGCGCAGGTCGTAGGCGCGTCGAATTCCGCGAGCGGCCGACATCAAGGTCGACTCGACCCGTAGCCAGGGCGGCGCGTCGAGTTCGTGTTTCGAGGGTTCCGGCATGGGGGGCGGGGGCCTGTCTTGTCGAGGGTCGACGGTTGGGGATTCAGGTCCGTCGGAGAATGTGTGGCGTCATACTATCCGGAGTCATACGGAATGTCGAGGCCCGCTCACGCTCAGTCGGGTTCGTCGGGATTCGTGAGGGTCGTTGGGAGGATCTCGGGGAGTCCGGGCGGGTCGAAGCGTCCATTCCCATCGACGTCGACGAAGATCGGATTGGTAAAGGCAAAGGGGATGAAGCCGGGCAGCGCATCACGGTAGAGGCCTTCGGCCGGTCCCTCGACTTCGACCGTCACGAAGGCGTCCCCTTCGAAAACGAGCGCGAGCGAGACGTCCTGGCCGATTTGGATCGGAGCCCTGTGTACGAGTTCTCCGTTCACGTAGGCGCGCCACTCGGCGACGGGGATCCAGGGCGCGGCCGTGACGCGCACATGGAGCGTGCCCGTCTTGGAGGAGTGAAGTTCGCCGAGGCCGGCGTTGTCGAGCCTGACCGTGAGTTGCGGACCGGTCGATCCATAGGCACGGCCCTCGCGCAGGGCTTGGATGAACCGGTCCTCGTCGAAGCCGTCGAGCGTCGCGTCGTCGAGTTGGACGTAGGTTCGCGGCATTCCGACGAGGACGCCGAGGCGATGGGAGTCGCTATTCGCGGTGGCGACGATCCGCTCGCCCTGGAGCATCAAGGAGAACCAATCCGCGCGGACGCGTCGGTATTGGAGGAGACTTTCGCCGTTCATCAGCTCGACGCCGTGGTAGTCGAGGTCCCTTCCGGAATGGATCGGGCCCGCCTCAGTGAGAACGGAGTTGGGCGCGTCATGCAAAGACTTTGTGGGGTCGAAGGGATCGCCGACGACGCCGAGGTGGCTGAAGTAGGTGTCGCTCGAGGCCCTGCCCGGGCCGGGGCGGGGATGGTTGAGCTGTACGAAAGGGGCGGGTTCGAGAGCGCGCATGTCGGCGAGTGCATCCCTCAGTCGACGACCCTCGAATGCGGGTGCACCGCCGCGATAGCGGCCCGTTTGGACTTCGACCGGAAAGGCGTTCAAATGGCCGCTCGTGTAAGGGGCGTCGCCCCCTTCGAAAGCGCTCGTGATTTCCACGCCCGTGATCGAGACGAGCTGGTCGCCGAGCTGGCTGAGGGCGATCGCCGGTCGCGGGTCGAAAATCCGATCATGCTCCGTCGCGACGAGTACTTCGGCACCACTCGCCGCGAAGGCGACGATCTGTCTGGGCTGGGGCAAGCTCGAGTCGAAGCTCTCACCGCTGTGGACGTGAAGGTCGGCCGAGATCCATCCCGGCGTCTCGGCGACGCGAACCAGCGGTGCGAGATCGAGCGTGGTTTCTTCGCCCGCGTGAATTTTGATCGTGGTTTCGACCGCCTCGTATTCTGGACCGCGGATGGCGACGACTCGGTAGGCGCCGGGCGGCAGGCTGACTCGCGCGGGATCGATGGGGCTGTTGGCGAGGTTCACGAAGGGGGCCTCGAGTCCGCTCGCCACGTCGATGTCCCCGATTCGGAAGCCGAGCAGATCGTCGTCGAAACGCACGGGTCCGGATCCGTTCTGATTCAGGAAGACGAGTCGTCCGATGAATGGACTCGGGAGCCGAAGGGAGCCGGGGCGACCAAGGACGATCGGCGGGAGTCGCTGCTCGCCGGTCGAGTCGCTGACCTCGAAGTCGAAGGTGGTCTTCCGGTTGGCTGAAGCCAGGACTCTTGCGCGATAGCGACCGACGGGGAGGCGGAAGGCGAAGCTTCCGTCCTCGTTCGGCCGAATTTCGGTGACGGGGGCGCCCGACGCGAGGTCGATGTGGATTCGCGCGTCCGGGTCATCGATTGTGCCGCGCAGCCGCGCTTCGCTTGCCCAGATCTGGTCCGTGATCGAAGACACGTCCGCACGCTCCCCGATCCAGATGCGAGACTCACTGACCAGTTCCGCTTCGGCTCCGACGTCCATGAAGGGAATCTGAACCAGCTGCAAGACGCCGGGCGCTTCGTCGTCTCGTCCGAACCAGAGTGGCTTGGTGAACGTGTTCGACGCCGTGAAATGCATTCCCGTGACGCTGAACGAGGCGAGGGGACGCGACCGACCTCCCTCCACGAGGCGGGTCGAAATTCGCGCGACGCCGTAGCTGATCGGGGGCATCTCGTCGCCGCCCACGAGAACCGTCAGGTCCGAGGCGACCAGCGAGCGAAGCAACGAGAGGATCGAGTTTCTGTCCGAGGCCGGGTAGGCGAATCCGATCGACGCTTCGAGATCGCTGCGCAAAAGCGAGAACGCGGGCGTTTGCCCATTTGGATGGAGAAGCACGGTTCCGATCGAAAAGAATCGCTCTCCGGCTTCGACGCGGCGCGCGCGAATGGAGACCGAAAGGGCGGTCGGAGTCTTTTCGTCGACTGCGTAG
>Ga0209988_10003313_pt1 | contig 10672 bp, 11 predicted proteins | sample N075metaG_FD_183115 | JGI IMG/M metagenome (GOLD analysis project Ga0209988, IMG submission 183115) | Deep subsurface microbial communities from Kermadec Trench to uncover new lineages of life (NeLLi) - N075 metaG (SPAdes) (version 2) | ecosystem: Environmental > Aquatic > Marine > Ocean trench... | reverse complement strand
GGATCGGGACGAGCGCACAGAGCCGTGCGTCGCGCAACTCGGCGGTGGGAAGACAGGCGTGGTTGACGTACCGCAGCGGGCCGGTGCGATCGACCGGGCGACACCGGTACGCCAGGATCACCTCCCCCATGGCGATGTCGCGCGTCGCGAACACGCCGAGTCCCTGGATCGCGCTGGGGCGGATTTCGACCTTCGAGATCCACTGGCCCAGGCCGGGCACGCGTTCCACCAGCGGCCAGAGGTAACGCAACCCGACCGCGGCCCGCGGCCATGGGCAGCGGTGACGCAGACACCACTCGCCGAGGTAGGCCCGGCCCGGCAGGATGACTTCTCTGAGATAGCCCATCACGAAACGGGGCCCCGGCGTCGTGACGGCGTTGACCAGGAACGAGCATGCGAGGTGGTCCCCGTCGCGCGGCGCGTGCCAGAGCGCCAGGCGATCGCGCCAGTTGGTCCGCATGCTCTCGAGACGGCGCCGGACATCGTCGGGGCAGGCCGGCCCGAAGACGTTCGCAGCGGCCTCGATGCCGCTTCGCACCGCCGCGGCGAGTCGCCACGACTCGACATGGTCCAGGAACCGATCCCAGTCGATCTCTTCATGGGCCACACGGATCCAGCCGTCAATGTCGGCGAGCCACTTGTGGTGACCGTTGCCGTGTATGGCGCTGTGCGCGGCGAGGTGGATCAGCATGTCGTCGGGCGCGGGAACCAGCACGGTCGAACCGCCAAGCGTGACGGTCACCGCGTTGCTCCACAGCGCGTCCCCGGGCATGACCCGTGAGAACCGCAACGGCCTCAGGGGTCGCACGTGCAGGTCGATCGCGAAGGGGGACAACGACCCGACCTGGTACTGGATCTCGTAGTAGTAGCGCGGGAAGAAGTCCACCCGGAACGGGACCTCACCGCGGTCATGGCCGAGGTCTTCGAGCAGCTTCTGCGCCCGGCCGATGTCGGCCGGCTTCACGAGCACGTCGAGATCGGTCATCTCGCGCTCGCCGGGCCGGTCATAGAGCGCCGGGTGCAGGGCCGCGCCCTTGAGCGCCATCAGCGGGATCCCGGCCGCGTTGAACTTGCCCGCGATCCACTCGAGCTGGTGCATCATGCGGATGGTGCGCATGGCCTGCAACGACACCGGTCGCCGGCGCGTCGCGGGTCGCGTCGGGGCGTGCGTGCCCGGCATGGTCACTGTGCCCGGCATGGGTTACGCTGCGCGACGCCTTTGCCGGTCGTCGTCGGCGCCGAGTCGCCCGGCGACCGACCCGGCAGCGGGCGTGACGGGCCCGCGTATGAAATCGCGGACCGCACTCAGGAGCCCGATCGACGCGTGCGACGCGATTCGCGCGGGGACCTCGACCTGGTCGAGACGCTCCAGCCACGCGGCCAGCTCGTGCTCGTCCCACGCCACCGTCACCCGCCCGTCGGCGGCCAGTGCGCGTGCGGTTCCCACCTGGTGGTCGTTGCGGGTTTCACGAAGATCCCCTCGTCGCGGCATGACGACCATGGGCTTGGCGAACTCCAGGGCCGTAAGGATCGTGCCCATGCCGGCATGGGTGATCACCGCGTCGGCTTCGAAGAGCCGCTGCCGGTACTCCGACGGATCCAGCATCGCCGTCCAGTCCATGTGCGCCGGGCGCCAATCGGTGTTGCCGATCTCATCAAAGACATCGCCGGAGCCGCAGGACGCCGCCCAGCGGTCCACGCAACTGGTGAGCCTGTCGAACGGCATCTGCGCGCCCACGGTGACGAAGATCACAGGACCGCCCCCTCGTAGGCCGGCCCGCCAGGCTCGGCGAGCGCCGGCCACTGCGTCAGCCAGCGATCGGACCACCGGCCGGCCTTCCGCCCGGCCATCGAGAGCTGCTCGACGTTGGCCATGCTGTCGATCCACGCGGTCCGGGCGCCGCTGAGCTTGCCGAACATCACCGCGAAGTACCCCGGCGCTGCCCCCGTGGTCACCACGACGTCGGGACGCTCCCGCATGATGATCCAGGCGATACGCAGGGCGAGCTTCACGAGGCTCCACTTCGACCATCGCGTGGCGTCGTTCACGACGTACAGGGGCGCCGTCCCGACGTCGGCGCGGTACGACCTGTCGACGGTCACGTAGACCACGTGCTCGCCGGCGAAGGCCGGGCGGAGCCGCTGCAACTGCACCCAGTGCCCGCCTCCCGATGCAACTGCGAGAATCTTGATGCGCCCCGATGTCATTGCGGTCTCTATCGGCCGTGTTATGGGGCCTCTCCAGCCCAACCAATGAAAGCGAGCGGCCGCGGCGATCATGAGAGTTGCGGGAGCGTTGCCGGGCCGCCGTCCGGGGCGACGATGCGATAGACGCGTCGCCGGCCCGTGTCCGGCAGGAGGCTGGCGATCATGCCCAGGGCCAGGTACCAGACGATGAGGAGTTGCCCGAAGTACGCCACGCTGATGTACGACGAGCTGTGGACGACCAGCGACGCGCCGATGGCCCACGCGGTCAACTGCAGAAAACGCCGGTGGCCGACCGACCGGCCGATCTTTCCGACGCCCTGGAAGGCGACCACGATGATCGCGACGAAGAGCACCAGCGTGAGCAGCCCGCCGTTCACGGCTTCCAGCACGTACTGATTGGTGACCGCTTCGAAACTGTACTGCCACCACTGCACGAAGGAATCCGTCCCGACCAGCCACCAGTCGGCGAAGTGCTTGATGAACTCGTCGATCAGCTTGAAGCGGTACCAGCCGCTACCGCCGACGAGATTGATCCGGGCGATCAGGTGCCAGACCGGGTTCACCATCGCGAGGTGCAGACCCACCAGCCCGAACACGACGCCCCACCGCATCCAGCCGAGGTAGTGACGCAACGGGAACAGGGCCACCGCGATGCCCGCTGTGATCATGGCGCTGATGGGGGTGGCCGAGCTCGTCGTCAGGACGATGACCGCCGAGGCCGCCACCCCGACGGGCGCGAGCCAGCGGGTCCGGCGGCAGTTCCACCACAACGCGCCGATCAGCGGCATGAGTGCCGCCCAGAAGCATCCTGCATAGATGGGGTGCATGAAGGGGCCGCGGCAACGCATTCGACCGTCGCGCACGATCGTGTACGGGGACACGCCCCCGAAGAACGCGAACATGTTCCGCCCGGTGACCCACTCGATGACGAAGATCATCGCGACCGGAACGCTGATCACCGCCGCGGAGGTCATGAGCGCCTCGACGTCGACCCAGTTCCGGATCAGGATCCGGAACAGGAAGTACATCCCGATGGCGTCGTACGTCAGCCCCATGCGGTACACGAGTTCGACGATGCTGGCGTCGCGAAGCATCGTGATCAGGGTTCCGGAAACGGTCCACAACACGATCAGGGTGTCGAGCCGCTTCCACCTGAAGGCCGAGGCCTCACGCGACATCAACACCCGCGCCCACCCGAAGAGGATCAGCAGCCGCAGCAGGTTGAAGTCCAGGGTCGCCAGGACAAGGCGCTGCGTCGGGGCGATGAAACACGCCATGACCAGGAAGGGGACCAGCGCGTACCGGCGCGGCAGCAGGAGCACGGCGACCCCCAGCAGGAGCACCGCGATCAGTCCGACCGGGTGGAGGTTGGTGGCGTTATGAATCATCTGTCTGGCCGGCCGGTGCGAAACCCGCGTGGACGATCCACGACTTGACCAGCCCGCCGAATCGCTCCGGCCGGATCACCGCCCCGGGAAACAGCCGGCGGAGCTGGGCGCGCGTCATCAGGCGAACCTCCCGGACGGCGGCGTCTGCAGACTCGACATCGCGGCAGGGACCGCGCCAGCCGCACCGCCGCTGCTGGATCACCGTCCTGCGGACGGCGATCGGCATCCACTGCCAGCCCACGACGTGAAAGTGCGGCTCCATCGGGAACCAGTAGTTCGGCGTCTGGAGCCAGAATGCCGGCGCGAGACGCCGCAACTGGGCGGCCATCACCGCCTGGCGGTCCGGCGTGTACAGGTGTTCGATCACCGAGTTGCTGAACGCGACGTCAAAGCTGTCGTCGGCAAGGTGATCGAGGTCGGTCACGTCGCCCGTGATCGCGCGAATACGATCGTGACCGGCGCCGCCCGGATCGTGGTTGACGGTCGTGATCTCGACGTCGTCCCGATCGGCCCAACCGCGGTGTTCCCAGAACCCGGCCGTGCCGCCGAGGTCCACGATCCGCAACGGTCTTGCCATCGACGCCCGCATCGGGCCGGTCAGACGTTCGAACAGACGGAACCGCCGCGAACGCAGCCGGTTCGAGAGCGAGCCCGGCCGGTCGGCGTCGGCGAGACGCTGCATCAGGGGCATCCTCTGCCGCGTCATGAGACGGTCACCCGCGCCCCTGAGCTTTCGCCGCGGACACGCCGGACCGTCCCGACGGTGGCGCCCGCCTTCTCGTGCCACGACAGTCCCGACCACCAGTGGCGGAACATCGGCATGCCGCGATACCGCGGCGCCGGCACGCCCATCACCCGGCAGACGCATGGCCCGGCCTCGTCGCGCGCACGCAGTGTGAGGATGACCCGATCGGATTCGCGAATCTCCCGCTCGACCACGGCGGCCCGCCTGCACGACGCCAGCGTCGACCGGTGCCGCGTCGCACAATGGACGGCGACGACGATGCGACCGCCGGCGTTCAGCCGGCCGAGACATCGCCTCAGCAGACGGCGCTGCCGGCGGGGCTTGAGGTAGTAGAGTGACTCTTCCATGATGACCAGCGACGCGTCGGCGAGGTGGGGGCACTGCTCGAACCGCCCGACCTCGAAGCGGCACTTCTCCAGGCCCGCCTGCCGGGCGCGTCGTGTCGCGGCGTCGATGGCGACCCGGGACAGGTCCACGCCCACGTAAGTGCGATAGGCATCGGGATCGACCGACTCGATCAGGACGCCCTCTCCGCAACCGAGTTCGACGATGTCGCCACCGCCGGCCAGCTGCTCCACGAGCGACGCCACGGTGCCGCGTCTGTTCCGGAGCGTGTCCCAGTAACCGCTTCGGAACTGGTCGTTCCACGACCATCGCGCCCCGGCGTCGCCGAGCGCGCGGGCGACCCGCCAGAGCAATCGCCGCCTCGGGCTCAAGACATCACCTCCTGCCGCCGCAGACGTGCCCACCTGCGGCGGATCTTCTTTCGCACGCCGACGTAGAGACGTGGATCGGCCGGCGCTTCCTGGATGGCGCGGGCGGACAGACGAAGGTGGGCGCGCCACTGTTCCAGCGTGTGCGTCTTGCGGAACTGCGCGGACAGCGGCATGTTCGCGGCCAGGTCCGCATCGGTGTGAAGCGCGGTCCGCGGTGAACGCGGGTCGTCCATGTGGTCGATCGGCACCAGCGGCACGGACCAGCCGTTGACCCAGCCCGCGGTCGCCACGCGCATCGACTCGTCGCACGAATCGAGCAGGTGCTCCAGCGACAGCCTCGTGTAGGCCGGCCGGTTGTAGGTCACCATGAGTATGTCCAGCTTTGTTGCAGGTCTGCTCATCGGTTGCGTGACTCAGGCGGCGGGCGGAACGACCTCGCGCTCCCCGTGCACCCGGTAGATCGCTTCGGCCTCGAGCCGCAGCGGGTCCCAGGGCGCGTCGTTCTGGCAATGCTTCAGCCAGCGCCATAGCACCGGCGTCGCCGCCTCGGCGATGCGGTGATCGAGCTGACGCTCGTCGTCTCCGGGCTGGATCGGGACGGGGTGCTGGTAGAGGTAATGGCCCTCCTCGATCGTCTCGACGACCTCGTGCAGGGTGAAGCCCGTGGTGGTCTCCCCGTTGGCGAGGCACCGGTGCGATGCAACGGGCCCGGCATACAGCGGCAGCAGCGACGGGTGGAAGTTCACGAGGCTCCGGAAGCACCGGACCGTCTCCGGATCGAAGACCTGGTTGAACCCGGCGACGACACCGCAGTCGCCCGCCGCGATCGACGCGCGAAAGCGGGCGCTGTTGACGTCGGACACGATGGTCACCGGCAGACCCCATCGTCTGCCCTTGCGGTGCGCCGACAGCCACCGCCGCGCGTGGGAACCCAGCCAGCGCGGCAGCCGGCGCGCGATCGTGCGCCGGCGCCCGGCCGACAGCACCACGCGGATGCGGACGCCGGTCTCCGCGGCGAAACGCGCCGCGGTTTCCACGAACGGCATGCCGTACCGCTGATTACAGAACAGGTACACGTTCATCGGTCAGCCGCAGCCGGCTCTCCCCTCATTGCGACGCCGCGCAGCGCGACACGATCTCGTCCATCTGGGACTCGACCCGGTCGAGCACCCGCGGCAATTCATCGTCCAGGTGACGGCGCGTCTCCCGGCGCGCCGAGAACGACCGCCACAGCCGGTCCACCACGTCGTCGGCATCCAGTTCGCGCAGGTCGTCGACGTGCCCCGACACCCAGGCCGCCGCCGGTCCGGGCAGTGGCCGCGCGATCCCCGCCAGCAGCGACAGGCACAGCGCGTTCACGCCGAGATTGCCCGTCCCCGGTCCGGCGCCGAACACACAGAGCTTCAGAGGCCTTGATATTGGAAACGACATGACTGCTTGATTCCGGGGCTTCGCCCCCGTCGTGCGCACCGTGCGGTGCCGACGTGGTCCGACAAACGACGTTGGCGGGCGGGGACGGCCCCCCCCTCTTCGTCCACCGGTTCGAGAAGACCGGCGTCAATCTGCAGCACGAGCCGTTCGGCCTTCGCTGAAACCTCGATCAGTCCTTCGATTCCCCGGAACGGGCACGGCGATCACGTTGGCCACGCGTTTCGTAGCGATCGCGACGTAGGTTGTCTCCAGCGAGCCGTGGATAAAAAGGTACGACGGGAGCAGCGGCTCCTCGACGAACAGCTTTCGTCCCCGGCGGTACCGTGGACGCTTCGTCAGCGGGCAGGTAGTGGGTGATCCCGGAGGCCGTCAGCGTGCGGGCCAGGGCCTTCTCCTGGCGGGAACGGGTCTGCAGGACGTACCGGCGCGTGTCTTTATCGGACACGTCGAACTCAACTACGTTTCCGGCGCTCTGGCAGACTGTGACCACGCTGCGTGTCCTCCGACCTTGTCGAGCGTGATATCGGCCATTTCCGAGCGTGGAGTTATGGCGTCTGGGGTATCTCTGACGGGTGGAGAACCTGACCTCCCAGGGGCGACAGGCAGGCACGGCATCTGCGGATGCAGACCGCCCACCGGCCCCGATAGAGAAGGAGTCATGGAGGCACACACCATTGCGCTGATCATCGGTGACCCGCGCGCCGGGGCGTGGCTCATTTTCTTCTCGTACTTCGCGGTGGCCGCGCTGTGCACCCGGGCGTTCCACGTCTCGCTGATCGGGTCGCGGCTGGCGGCCGACTACCCGAACCCGGATCGTCGAACAAAGGATCGGAAGGCCGCGTATCGGGCCAGTTTCCTGTTCTGGGCGATCGTCATCACCCTGTTCGTGTTCCTGGGCGTCAACAAGCAGATCGATCTGCAGACCTGGCTGACCGACGCCGGGCGGCGGATGGCGATGGCCCAGGGGTGGTACGAACAGCGGGCGGCCGTCCAGACAATCTTCGTCCTGGCGATCGCGGTCTCGGGCGTGATGGCCTTGTCCGTCCTGCTGAAGCTCACCCGCGACCTGCTGCCAAGGCACGTCCTCGCGTTCGTCGGGCTGGCGTTCCTGGCGGTGTTCCTGATCGCCCGTGCAGCATCTTTTCACGCATTGGAAGGTGCGATGCGATTCGAGATCGTGGGGATGCGCCTGTCCTGGTTCCTGGAGATGGCGGGGATTCTCAGCGTCGGATCGTGCGCCGTCCGCAACTACTGGTGGCACACGCGCACCGCGACCGCCGGCACGAGCTTGACAGGTCCGACCGGGTGAATTAGTCGTGGGCGTCTCATGAGAGCCCTCCCCACCGCCATACCCGACGTCAAGGTCCTCGTTCCCGACCGGCACGCCGACGACCGCGGGTTCCTGTCGGAGACCTGGAATCGGCGGGCATTCGACGCCGTCGGTATCCCGCACGAGTTCGTACAGGACATTCACTGCCTGTCGGTTGCGACCGGCACGCTCCGGGGGCTGCACTTTCAGCGACCGCCGTACGCCCAGCACAAGCTGATCCGCGTCGTGCGCGGCGCGATCATGGACGTCGCCGTGGACCTGCGTCGCGGGTCACCCACGTTCGCCAGGCATGTGACCGTGGAACTCAGCGCCGAGGCCTGGAACCAGGTCTTCGTTCCCATCGGCTTCGCGCACGGCTATTGCACGATGGCGCCGAACACCGAGGTCATCTACAAGGTGTCGGACCGCTACGCGCCGGACCGCGAGGGCGGCCTGCTGTGGAACGATCCGGCCCTCGGAATCGACTGGCCCGTGTCTGCCCGGAACGCCGCGATCTCCGACCGCGACCGGCACCTGCCGCCGCTGGCCGAGTTGACCGACGTCTTCGAGTAATCTCATGGCCTGTGGTCGATACTTCCGATCGGATCACCGTAGGATAAATACACTCTCCCGGCGGATCAGAATGGCCGATCGATCGGTGCCGGGCACCGATCCGACGGTCTGGGCCCCTCAGCCCGGTCCCGCCGAGACATCGCATGACCGCATTGCACATCACTGCCGGTTTGCTGCTGGGAATCTCGGTGATCGGCATCATCGTCTGGGTCAGCTGGCTCGTGCGGACCAGCCTGATGCGTGTCGGCTCGCAGACGGTGCGCGAAGGGCTGCATCTTCCGGCGCCCAAGGATGGTTGGCCCCGGCTGAGCATCATCGTGCCGGTCCACAACGAACAGCGCGTGATCGACACGTGCGCGAACTCGCTGCGCCGGCTGGAATACGACAAGCTGGAGATCGTGTTCGTACTCGACCGCTGCACCGACGACACCGCGAAGCTGCTGGCCGTGCATGCGGCCGCCGATCCGCGGATCGTCGTCATCACCAACGACACGTGCCCCGATGACTGGGCGGGGAAATGCCATGCCGCCCACCAGGGTGCCGAACGTGCCTCCGGCGACTGGATGTTGTTCACCGATGCGGACACCTGGTTCGATCCGCAACTGGCCCATGCAGCGGTGGCCCTCGCCCACGCCCGCGACCTGGCGCTGCTGAGCCTGTTGAGCACCTTGACCTTCGACCATCGCTTCGAGCAGGTGGCGCAGGTCGCGGCGGGCGTCAAGCTGCTCAGCCAGTACCCGATCGAACGGGTGAACCGGTCCCGGAAACCGCGTCCGTTCGCCAACGGCCAATTCCTGCTCTTTCGCCGCGACTGGTACGAGCGTATCGGCGGACACGCCGCGCTCAAGGACGACCTCCTGGAGGACATCGCCGCGGCAAAGCTCGTCGACGGGCACGGGGGTCACAGCGCCGTGGTCTTTGCCGACGGCATGCTGATGTGTTCGATGTATGAATCGCTTGCCGAGTTCAAGCAGGGCTGGAAGCGGATCTTCATCGAGGCCTGCGGCCGCAAGCCCGCCCGGCTGCGCAAGTGGGCCGCGCGGACCCTGATCATCGACGTGGGGCTTCCGCTGGTCCAGCTCCTGACGCTGGCGTCGGCGCCGGTCATTGCGGCCACCGGCAACGTGCCGCTGGCGCTCGCGATGGCCCTGACCGTACTGGTGGGTTGGGCCGTCCAGGGCGCCGTGCTGTGGCGTTTCCACACGTTGGGAAATGCCCCGCGCCCGGCCATACTGCTGTACCCGCTCGGCTGCCTGATCGTCGGAAAGATCATGCTGGCCGGCGCCCGCGACCTCAAGAACAGACGGCCGATCGTCTGGGGTGGCAAGCAGTACGTGCTGACGCCCCGCTGATCCGTGGATCGCCGAGGCGGTGATACTGCTGAGCCTCATGCGGATCGGGCGATGACCCAAGAGGATCTATCGAGATGATCGTCGTTGAGTTTCTCAGACGAGACTTTGAGAACCTGACCCACGATGAATCCTTCGTCCGTTCGTACGCGACGCCAGACGATCTTCCAGAGTCGGGCGTCAACACGCTCAGCTCGAGGGTCTCCATTCTCCATCTTGTCCGCCCGACGATGGCTCGCTTCGAGGCTGCCCGCGCGTTGATCGCGTCGATGCAGTTCAAGGACGTGCACGTTGTTCTTGATTTCGATCGCAACATCGACGGATGGCGCGAGACACGCGATGCCTTGGTCAGAATCAAGAAATACATGACGGTCACGTTTCACCAGGAGTTCGCCCGAACCCGACCGAGCTACAACAGTCTTCTTGCGTTGTGCGGGATCTCGATCGAGAACACGATTCCAGGCGCAACCATCGAGATCGCACCCGAGGACGTCGCGCGTGTCTTCTCGGTTATCCGCGATCCCAGCCGGCAACTCGCGCTCGCCCGCATCGATTACTACAAGACTCCCAATGCGTCGCCGTCCATCGGTCGGCTTCGCGATATTCAGCACCTCAACTTGCTCAAGTACATCGAGCAGGATCTTTCGCTTCCGCTGGTGTTTTCCGGAGAGCATTCCCTCATCGAGATCGGCGCCGCACTGGGTTTCATCTACCGCTTCGCACAATCAAAGGGGTTGCGCGACATCACCGTCATCGACAAGAACGAAGGCTTCTGCGCGATCGCCACGATCGACGGCGTGCCGACCGTCATGAACACCGATCTCACCGACCAGAAGTTCTGCGACGTATTCCGCCGCCGCCATCCAGACGGCGCATCCTACTTCTTCGCCAAAGGCGTGCTCAATGTCTACGCCCATCCGAACCTCGAACAATACGAAGCCGTGGTGGAAACC
>Ga0209988_10003312_pt1 | contig 10673 bp, 11 predicted proteins | sample N075metaG_FD_183115 | JGI IMG/M metagenome (GOLD analysis project Ga0209988, IMG submission 183115) | Deep subsurface microbial communities from Kermadec Trench to uncover new lineages of life (NeLLi) - N075 metaG (SPAdes) (version 2) | ecosystem: Environmental > Aquatic > Marine > Ocean trench... | reverse complement strand
AATCAACATATACTTCAATTGTGTCCTCATCAATAATATTCACTCCGATAATTGTTTGAACAATCTGAGAAGCTCTTGGGGTAAATTCTGTGTCAAACGTTACATCATTTTCATCAGTTTGAGTTCCCCATTCTATTGTGAAATACAGTGAGTGTAAAATGTCACTCATATCAATTTTTTGTCCATTATGCCAATTACTAAATTTAAAATCAAATGTTACCTTACTTGTTGCAAATGTATCTTGAGCAACACTTTTCCATTTTTGTAATGATGGATTCCAAATTATTGCACCTTGAGGAATACTTAGTTTCCCATTTGATCCTGCAGTTTCAACTTGCCATTCTGCCCTAACAGGAAATGTCTCTCCTGTAAATGGGTGTTTGAATGTTCCAGGATCTGAAATTATTCCCCAAATATGTCTACTATAACTATCTGTTAATCCCATGACAGGATTCCATGCTCCTTGATAGATTTGTTTTACACCAATTACAAACTCATCACTATTACTTTTAGCATTAATGGGAGTAAATCTACTTGGAACTCCAGCACCAAAGTCATTAACTATTCCACTTACTTTTTCATTTGCAACATATTGATCAATTTTGCTTGCCAAAAAAATTCTAACTGACTCGTTGATTCCTTCAACAACTGCTTCTTGAATTAACTGTGATCTTTTTTCTGATGATTCAAAACCTCCAGTGTATATTTTTTGAGTAAGTTCATCTAATCTATCATTTTTGTAATTCCAGTATGCTGGATTGTTAAATCCTGGCATCGTTGAAAACCACGGAGAATACATTTGTCCTAATCCTACTGAATCATATTTTACAAATGCAGAGCGCCCCCATCCTTCAGTGTACAAACTCCACTTCAAATCAGCAGGGTTTGAGCCATATACTATGACAAATGCTTTATTCAAATCCCCGAAATCTTTTTTGATTGTAAATCCTATTTTTTGTAATTCAGATGCCAAAATCTCCCCAATTGATTTTCTGACTGTATCATCACTTCTGATAAAAATTGTAATTTCTATTGGTTTTGCATCAATTTGCCATTTATCATTAATTTTGATAGCTCCTTTTTCTTTTAGTACTCTGGAGATAATTTCTTCTGCAAGTGCAGGATTGTATTTAAAATTAAATGCCTCTAGTTGCTCAATAACTGTTAGGTATTCTGGATCTGATGGACCATAGTACGAGATGATTGGATATCCATAACCTCCCATCAATTCATTCACAATCAGCTTTCTATCTATCAGATAGTTTAGAGCAAATCTGATATCTCTGCTTGAAAATGGATTAAATTTTTCAGATTCTGCTGGATTGACTAGAATACTATATGATCCTCCTGTGGAATCAAAAACTTGTAATCCTTCTCTAGCCTGATAATTTTCTAATCTATCTGATGAAATTGTATAGTAGTATACATCTAGATTTCCATTTCGTACTTCTTCTAATGCTGTATTCTCATCTAGATACTGAATGAATTTTACTGAATCAAAAAATGTGCTTTTTTCTGCAAATGATTCATTATACATTAATGTTACAATTGATAGAGCTAGTATGAGAACTAGCAATTTTTTCATAATCCTAATTTAAAATGGTTGTAATAAAATCTATATCATAATACTCTGAAGTTATTAGCTCATAAAACCAATATCACTTACGTGAATCAAAATATGCAGTTGAAAATTCATCCTAAAATAATTGTTGGATTGCAAGGAATTATTTCAGGTGGAATTTCAGTTGAAGATTTTTCTGCAGTTACAAAATTGAATGTTATAGATTCAAAAATTATTTTGGATGAATTCATTAAAAATGATATTGGAACAAAACAAGACGATTCATATTATTTTGAAGATGGTGATAAATTAAAAATTGTTGTTGAATTACTTGAGAAAGGTCTTCCTATTGATGAAATTTCAATCGCATTGAATTGGAGGGATTTTGAAGGTTTGACTGCCACAATTTTGATGTCTAAAGATTTTGCAGTAATAAAGAACTTGATTCTGGCTAAACCTCGAATGGAAATTGATATTATTGGTATTCGATTAGGTATTGCAATTTTAATTGATTGTAAACATTGGAAGCGTTACAGCATTTCATCATTAACTACTGTTGTCAAAAAACAGATTAAAAGAACAAAACACTATGTCTCAAAAACTCAGGGGACAATCGCCGTACCTGTAATTGTCACCTTGTATAGAGATAAGGTAGATTTTATTGAAAACGTACCCATAGTACCTATTTTTCAATTTGCTTCATTCATTGATGAGTTTTATGGAAATATTGATCAAATGAAGACTATAGAAACAAACTAGTTATGAAAAAACACACTGCACCAATCATAAATCCTTTTGATAGTTTCAAAGAGTTGTCAAGTGCTTTGGAAAAGTCCTCAAATATGCTCTGCCCCATGATTTTCACATCTGCTTGGTTTTCCAATATTTCATACTTTGCAGATGTTGTTTTTGTTTCAGCATTTGTGGCAATACCCAAAAACCATTTTGATAATTTTTCAGAATCTGTCATCAAACCTAATTGATAGTATCCATTTCTGTTTCTAGCTTTAACTGGGGCATAATGCGTGTCTGACGTACAAATCTCTAAAAGATTATACCCTTTTTTTGCAAAATTTTCTACGATTTTCTCTCTTACTCCATTTTCCATGTTATTTGCATCTGCCCATCCTATGAAATATTTTTTATTATTGATTTTTAGACATATTATTCCAAGACCACCCATCCCTAAATCTTGAGTCTTGATATCCATGTCATCCGAATTTGCATATCCAAATTCGATTGGATAATTCTCTTTTGTTATTAATGAGTCTAAACAAGACTTTGCAGCTTTTAACATGTCTTCTCCATCTGTTTTTGAGATTTCAGAACCCATTGCATTGTGGCTATCTACAATCATTATTCTTGTATAATCGCGATTTTTTGCATACTGTTCTATTTCTGTTTTCATGTAACATGGAATATCTTCCATCCCATGTGGCGATAAGGACAAAAACATTACTGGATTTTTTCCAAATAACAATCCCGTAGCCCTTGCTTTGTTAATTTGAACTGTTACTGGCTCTGTGCAAACAACTCCTTCTTCTTTGACCTCACTTTTTTCTAAATTTTTTAGATAGTTTTCAACTTCATTTTTTGAGGGCAAGTTAAGTGAATGGTCTGATATGCTATGCAATACCATGACTGATGAATTAAAATTTTTGTAAATTAGATAAGGTATGTTGCTTCCTCCAACTGGGTGATATGGTCCAGGATGAATTTCTGGCAAAATCATCCTAAATTCTGTATCTCCATTAGATGATAAAAGTCTAATTTGAGATGTAGATACTTTTGTCTCATTTGAGCGTTCTTCCATCATCATCTCTGCTTCAGCAAAGTCATTTCCTTGTGAAGCCAAATATGCTTGAATTGTTTTATGTGTACTTTGCATTCCTGGTCTTCCTGCTTTGTCTGTTAATAATGACCAAGCACTTGCAATGATCAAAAATACTATTCCATATCCAAGTGATAATGGATTTGTAAGCATTGAAATCCACATGTCTTGTGGAATTAATACTAGAAACATTGCAAGTGGTTGTATCAAACAAATCAACCAGATCTTTTTGATACTAACTCCTAATGTAGTTGTAAAGACACCAATTCTTATACTTGCAAACAAAAACATTCCCAATGTTATAAAAAACAAAGATGTTTCTTTTGATAATACAACACTTGCTAATAATCCCATTAAAAGAATTCCCACCCATAACAAGTTTGCAAAAAGTGACACATGAAGTACTTTGGAATATTCTTTCTTTTTCGTAAATCTAGTATCAAGTAATTGTGTAATTGCTAAAACTCCAACTACTAAAGGAATCCTAAACAAGAAATCTTCTGAAGCAAGATATCCCAAATATGTTGTAATTGTAATCACTACTGCAGTAATTAATGAACCAACTAATGAAAAGTAATGTGATGATGGGTTAATCAGAGTAAGAGAAAATCTATTGTGTATATTTGAAACATCATCTGGAGCTTTTTGCATTGTCTTTTCACGGAGCTAGAAAGAGATCGATTAACCATGAAACTACAATTAAACTGATAGGAATTGATACTACAATTTTTGGATCTATTTTGAATCCCTTTGTCTCATCTTCAAAAAATCTCATGAGACCACCACTTGATGCTGGAAGTGGTGCTGCTTTGCTTTTCTTACTACTCATAATGATTCAAAATCCCAAATTTTAACATAAAAACCTTATTCCTATAACAAAATTTAGGTAAATACAAAAAATACTGCTCATAATGATTCAAAATCCCAAATTTTAACATAAAAACCTTATTCCTATAACAAAATTTAGGTAAATACAAAAAACCCCCTTTGAGTTGAATTGTAGGTTTGCTGCTTATTGCTTTTTCTTTATTTTTTCTATAGTTTCCAACAACAAATTGATCGATTTTAGAATCTCCTGCTGTTTTTCATGGTTATTTTCCTGTTCTAGTTCTTTTGATATGGATTCCAGCTTTTTTTCAAGAGTTTCTTCTAAGGTTGATTTTGCTCCTTGCTGAGTTTTTTCTTTTGGAATGTCTTTTTTTTCAGGTTCACGTCCACAACTAATACATAATGCATGTCCATCTTTCATCACTCTGACCCCTTTACAATATGGACAATGTTCACTAAGCAATGTTCCACCATTTAGTAACATTTCAGCAGCTTTTTTTGTGAGACCTTTTGACATTGTTTTTCTTTGATTTTCTATCTAAAAAATTAGATTGTTTTTAATTATTAATTGATATCCAAAGAAGGCTTAATAGTGCGTATAATTGAATTGAGTTCGAACGAATGGCAGTAATTTGTAATACTTGTGGTCTTCCAGATGACTTGTGTGCTTGTGGTGAACTTGCCAAAGACAGTACAAAAATTATAATTCGATTAGAAACCAGACGATTTAGAAAAAAGGGTACAATGATCGAGGGATTAGATCCTAAAATAAATAATTTAGGATCTGTTGCTAGGGATCTCAAAAACAAATATGCTTGTGGTGGAACTGCCAAAGAAGGATATATTTTCTTACAAGGTGATCATAGGGATACCATCAAAGAAACTTTGGTCGGATTAGGATTTTCTGAAGATAGCATAGAACTACATTAGAACAAATTGCAAAATTCAAACAAAATTCTTCAAGCTCTTGGAATTCCTTTCACTGCATTGTTATCTGTACTTTTTGGCTTACTTCTAATTTCATTCCCCATAGGAATTTTTGTTGTTTTTGAAAGTGAAATTGGTGGTGATATCAATTATGAATATCCTTTTACTCATTTAGAACTTTTTGATGGAACCGAAATGTATCAAGCTCCAATTGATGTTAGTATTGGTGATGCGTTTGTTATATTGTGGACTTTTTATGTTGTAATTTTTGTAATTGCTATGTTAGGTCCAAAACATGGATTTTTAAAATCTCTTTCATCGATTATATCTTTTGGAAAATTTGATTCCAAATCAAACTATCTGATTAGTGTGACAACATGGTTTTCAATTTTGATTTTCATTTCTATATTGATTAATTTTATTCAAGAACAATTTGATATTGTAACTATTCCTCCTCCTGTTGAAAATGATCTAATCCAATTTTTTTATGTAAGTGTTGCTCCACTGGTAGAAGAATTTGGGTTTCGTATAATCTTGATTGGAGTTCCTGTATTTTTTATTTTTTCTCAAAAAACTTCTGCAAAATATTTTATTAAATGTTTGTGGAATCCTGCTACTTTAGATATTCCCAATTCTAAAAAAGTATTTTCCTTAATCATTTTTGTTGGCATTGTTTTTGGTTTTGCACATATCGCTTTAGGTGAACCTTGGAGTGAAGGTAAATTTGCTCAAGCTGTAGCAAGTGGAATTATTTTAGGATGGGTTTATCTTAGATATGGTTTTGTATCTTCTCTTTTGATTCACTGGGCTACAAATTATTTTATATTTTCATATGCACTTTTTATTTCTCAGTTAAATTATATTTCAATTGAGGATGCGTTTTCTCATTCATTAATGTCATCCTTGGAATTACTATTTTTGGTTACAGGTGTTCTATCAATTTGTATATTATTTGTACGTAAATTTTATTCTAAAAAAGTATATGACTTAGAGATTTAGGGCTACTTTCAAGCCTTTGTATCTATTTCTAATTGTAACCTCAGTTACTCCTGCTGCTTCAGCTATGTCTCTCTGTGTTTTGTTTTCTCCATTTGTAACACATGCAACATATAGTGCAGCAGCTGCCAATCCCATAGGATCCTTTCCTGCAGAAATTTTGAGTTCTTCAGCGGCCTCTAAAATTTGACTTGCTTTTCTTTTTGTTTTTTCAGACAATCCCGCCTTGCTTGCAATTCTTGCAATACATTTGACTGGATTAACCACTGGCATTTTCAAATTAAGTTCTCTTAATAAAAGACGATAGCATCGAGCAATGTCTTTTCGTTTAATGTTACTTGCTTGCCCAACGTCTTTTAATGTTCTAGGAGTTTCTGTATCTCTACATGCTGCATAGAGTGCTGATGCAATTAATGCTGAAATGGATCGTCCTCTAACAAGTCCTTTTTCAACTGCTTTTCTGTAAATGTATGCTGCTTTTTCAATAACTGCATCTCCTACTACAAGTTTGTCTTTTAGTCTATCTAATTCACTAAATGCTTGTCTAAAGTTTCTATCTACTGGCTCATGAACTTGACTTCTACTGTCCCAAGTTCTGAGTCTCTCAATTGTACTTTTCATAGCAGCAGTAAGTGGTTTTCCAGTTGAATCTCTATTTTGAGGATTGATGACAGTTGCTAATCCCATGTCATGCATGGCAAGTGAAGTTGGAACTCCTGTTCTACTTTTGTTTTCACCCTCGTTTGAGAATGATCTCCATTCTGGTCCCGACTCATCTACTTTATCTGTAATTACAAATCCACACTTTCCACAAAAATTCTCACCCGTATTCGCATCTGTAACTAGAGTACCTTGTCCACATCTTGGACATTTGTCCTTTGTATTCGCAGTTTTAACCATTTTACTTTCACAAAACATTTTATAATGATATTTAACATTTTCTAATTCATTACTTATAAGTTTGTTGATGATTAGATGTACAAAACTCTTTTTTGCTATTTTTTTGATAAATTCAATTAGTTTATTTCTAAAATTTTTTTAATTTTTTCTGCAATCTGAGGCTTTTCATTTTGTTCTAACAAAAATTCCAAATCTTCAGTATTATCTACATCCCACATGATTCTTTTCACAAAAACCATTGCAACATTTAGTGTGTGCTTTTTTGCAGTATTCATATGAATCTTGTAACTGTCCTCATCATAGTGTGTCTCCATCAGATCTACAGGCATCCTCACAAGTGCATTAGTCCCATCAAATCTTCTTGATGGCACAACAATTGCAAAATTAGGTGACGCCTGGAAGTTTAGCATAAAGTCAATATCCTGAGTTTTGATGTATGGAATATCTTGAGGAAATACAATTGAGGCATCAAAATTATTCTCTAAAAGATATTTATCTGCAAGCGCAACTGCGCTATTGACACTTTCTTCTTTTTCATCAATTATGGTAATTGTGTTGAATTTTTTTCCAATATCAATTGCTTTTTCCTCTTTTGTTACTAAGATTGTTTTTTCAATTTGTGGTGATATTGATATTGTATGTAGAATTTCTTCTAACATTACTCTACACAAGTCTTCTATTTGATGTGGAGATAAATCTAAACGACTCTTTGCATTAGAGAAAGTCTTTACAGGAATAATTGCTGCAATTTTCAAGTTATACGTGTACTTGTTTTAAGATGAAATTTGCTAATGCGTCTTCACCTAATTTATTTTTCATAGTAATTTTTGTTTCAAAAACTTTAATGTCTAAACTCTGAATTTTCTTTACCAACATTCTATCTTTAGTATCTACAATGATATTTGAACAAACATCAGAATACATTTTTGCTAATCCATATGCGTTTGATTCTATTCCTGCTGCTTGCATGTATTTTGCTGCAGGTCCACTAATTGCATTATCTCCAATTAATGGGCTAACTGCTACAACTTTTTTCTTTACCTTTGATAATTCTTTTCTAATTCCTTTGATCTGAAGCATTGGCCCAATTGATGTGAGTGGATTTCCTGGAGCTAAAATTATCATATCCGCATCATGTATTGCATTAACAGCTTCTTGCATTATCTCCAATTAATGGGCTAACTGCTACAACTTTTTTCTTTACCTTTGATAATTCTTTTCTAATTCCTTTGATCTGAAGCATTGGCCCAATTGATGTGAGTGGATTCCCTGGAGCTAAAATTATCATATCCGCATCATGTATTGCATTAACAGCTTCAGGATTTGGACGCGATTTCTCTGCTCCAATATATTGAATTCCTAGGATTGGATCTTTTCCTCTATATTTGACCCAGTATTCTTGCAAATGTAATTCTCCTTTATCTGTAGTTATCCTTGTTTCAATAGTGTTATCTGTAACAGGTATGATATTTGCAGCAACTGCAAATTTCTCACACATCCATTTTGTAATGTCGCTTAAATTTTTTCCATTTTTTAGCATGTTTGTTCTAATTAGATGTGTTGCAGCATCTCTATCTCCTATTCTAAACCAGGTTGGTTCTCCAAAAACTTCCATTTGACGTAAAAAGTTGAATGTGTCTTTTTTTATTCCCCAACCTTTTTCTTGATCAAGCAGATCTGCTAAGCCATAAACAATAGTGTCGATGTCTGGACATACATAGAGCCCATAAAGCCAATAATTGTCTCCTACATTGCTAATTACATTGACTTTTTGTTCTTGAGAAACTATGCCTCTAACTAGCTTAACTGAACCTGTCCCACCTGCTAAAATTGTAATCATACCATTTTCTCCTAAAACTGCAAAGTCTTCTTACATTACTCCATATTACTTTTTCAAAAAACACCGATCAATATTTCGGATAAGTTTATTACTTTAATAACCATGATTTTTTCGTGTCTAGGGCAATATTGTTAACAATATTACTAGTAGGTCTCATTATTATAGGTACAAGTGCTCCTGCATGGGCTGCACAATTAGATGCTAGAATTAACCCAAATAATGAATTCTCTCCGTTTAAAATGAGTTATCTCAAAACTATCTTTCTCGAATACCCAAACGGTGGAAATCTATCTGATGAATTACGTGGGAAAGTATGGACAATATCTGGAATTGCTGATTCATCAAATCCTGGAGTTCAAAATCTAATATCTAAACTTAATCAAAAAATTCTTTCTGATGGAAGCCAAGTAATAATTTCAGACTTGAATGTCACTTATGATATAAATCTTAAAGCAAGAGAATTCAGTACATCAATTGATTACAAAGTAATCATAGAAGGAACATTAACTAATTATGTTATTACAAAAGATACTCAGAAAACTTTGATTGATTTAGGTTGGAGAGGATTAAGCGTTAATGATGAAATTGTAATTGACGGTGTAGAGATCAACATCCCAATAAACATACTTAGAGACCGAGAGCCTAATGTCTATACGATCTTTGCTGGAACTGAAGCAGAAGATGTTCTTAGCAGACCTCTCATTAATTCAGACTTTATCTTAGAGCAACCAATGACTAACTGGCACTTTTTGTTTGATCCAACAGGAATCAACGTAGATGCTGGAACATTTGGATTAGATGAAAGCATAACCGGATTTGTCGTCTCTATCTGGACTATGGGGTAGATGCTGGAACATTTGGATTAGATGAAAGCATAACCGGATTTGTCGTCTCTATCTGGACTATGGGAGAAAGCAGTATTAGAGAAGGAATACAGATTGAAAAAATCTATGAAGCAGAAATAATGTCTGACCAAAAATATAGTGTTAGAAGTGTACAATCAGCTGATCAAGGTAGCTTAGCAGCAATTGGTTTTGGCGCATTAGATACATTAGGTGACCTTGAAATTGCGGGTATTACTCCAACTTCGCCAACTGGATATGCAACAACTTCAACTGGTGGATTTCCAACTATGATAGTTTATGGTATGGCAGGAATGGCAGCTCTTGGAGGAATTGGATTTTTTATTAAAAGTAGCAGATCACTCAAAAAGATTCCACAAGGTCAACAAGGAATTGATCCTAGTAGATTAGTAGGTTATCAAACTAGTGAATCATCTGGTGGGTATCACACCAATAGGGGTGAGGCTCAATTAAGAGATGACGCTGATTATCAAAAAACCCGAAGTGTTTATGAAGACACTTCACAACAAAGTCCTCCACCGCAACAAAGCCCCCCACCACAAGCAGCAACCCCTACTATGATAGATCAAGCCTGTGGATGCGAAGCAGATAGTGGTGATCCTGATTATTCATGTGATTGTGCAATGCAAGGTCATTGTATTTGTAGTGCAGATTGTAAATGTGCAACAGACGTTTGTAAAGAAGCTGTTGGGCAACTGTAGCAAGATATCTAATTACAATCTTATTTTTTATTTTTAAAAAAAATTATGTGTGCTGGGAGTAACCCTCCTTCTGTTTTCACGATATTTCGCTTTGCAGCCTACCTGAACTTAGTACAGGAACCTTGAGTTCTGTTTGGCCTTGCTCCATGTGGGTCGGCTTTTTTCATTCCTTTTATGGAAATCTCAGGTTTTGCCATCATTGTGCGCCATATTGGATTTTTTTCTG
>Ga0209988_10003309_pt1 | contig 10680 bp, 9 predicted proteins | sample N075metaG_FD_183115 | JGI IMG/M metagenome (GOLD analysis project Ga0209988, IMG submission 183115) | Deep subsurface microbial communities from Kermadec Trench to uncover new lineages of life (NeLLi) - N075 metaG (SPAdes) (version 2) | ecosystem: Environmental > Aquatic > Marine > Ocean trench... | reverse complement strand
CGCAAACGGGCCGAGCGACCGATACACCGGCTGGGCCCGAATCCGGAGAAAGTCGATTAGCGGGCCACGGTGGGTCCAGACACGCGCTGCCGGGTAGGTTGAGAAGGTCGACGCGATTCCTCCGTGTCGCTGGGCTGCACCACCGCGGCTCCCCTCCCGATTGCGACGAACGGCTGCGTAGGCCGGTTTGTTGGACAAGGTCGAGGAACAGGGCTCAGGCTAGATCCTCGAGGATCACGTGGGCGCTGTTGTAGCCGGGGAGGAACGTGACGCCGGGCCCGGGCGCGCACCCGGAACCACACATATAGAGGGCGGGAACCGGCGTTCGATAGCCTCCGTCGGCGCCCATGACGGGCCGGAATTCAATCAGCTGATCCGGATGAATCAGTCCGTGGCAGAAGTCTCCGTTGGTGCAACCGAACATCGACTCATAGTGATAGGGCGCGAACGTGGCTTGATGCAGGATCGACTCCCGGAAGTTCGGCGCATAGCGTGTGATCTTGTCGATGATCCGCTCGGCCATCACATCCTTCAGCTGGCCATGCTCGGAGCGCGGCGCTGTGACCGGGAAGTGGTAGGCGAAGAGGGTGGCCGCGTGCTTGCCAGGAGGCGCCAAGCTGTCGTCCAGCAGACTCGGAATCTGGAACCCGATACAGACGTCGTCCGGCACCCTGCCACGCCGGCACGCATCCCAGCTCTCCTCCAGGAGTTCGGCGCTATTGAAGATGCCCATTTGGCCGCGCATTTCTCCTTCGTTGAGGAAGGCCCACTCCTCAGTGAACTCGGGGAGCTCGGAGAGAGCCACCTGCATCTGCACGTAGGCCCCACGGTGATCGATCTGCCGAATCGCGTAGATGAAATCGGCCGGCAGATCCGCCTCGTCCATCAGGCGCGTGAAGGTCGATGTGTGATCGAGATTCGAGACAGTCACGCGTGAAGTCACGCGCTCACCACCGTGCAGTTCGACACCAGCGGCGTTGCCATGCTCGGTGAGGATCTTCTCGACCGTGGTATGCAGGCGCAGCTCTCCGCCGAGTTCTTGGAAGTAATCGGCCAGGCCTTCGGAGACGGCGCCGAGGCCGCCTTTCAGCTTGTGCATCAGCTGTCCGCCGGGCGGAATCGCGAGACTGTAGGCGAGACAGGCGGCGCTTCCCGGTGTGTACGGTCCCTTGTAGGCAGACTGCACCGAGAGAAAGGCCAGGAACGCGCGCATCACCTTGTGCTTGCCCGGGTCGGGAAAGAACTGATCCAGGATATCCATCGCGCTGCCAAAGAAGACGCGCTTGATTGCCTCTCGCTCTTCGCCGGGCTTCGCCGCTGCCAGGATGTCGCTCAATCGCTTGGGCTTGGCCAGAGGCTCGAAGCGATTCATCGCCTTCGCCGGGCCCTGCACGTATTGGAAGAGATCGAGCATGCCCTTCGCGGCGTCGGCGCCATGCACCTCCACGATGTGTTGCGCTTGCCGCATCCCGTCGACGTACAGGATGACGGGCGGATCACCCGGGTCGCCGATATTGCACGACATGATCTCGTGCTGGATCGGATTGAATCCGTGCTGGTGAAGCTGCAGGTCTTCGACGACGGCGTCGGCGAGCGGAAACAGCGTCGAGCCGGCGATCTCGAACTTGTAGCCGTCGAAGAGTTCGACGGTGGAGCACATCCCACCGACGTACTTGTTCTTCTCGATGCAGAGGACTCGCATGCCGCCGCGCTGCAGCAGAGTGGCCGTGGCCAGGCCGTTGTGACCTGCGCCGACAATGATCGCGTCGTAGTCAGCCAATGGGATCTCCTGGTTCTGGGCGCGGTGGCAAGTGGCGAAGCGATCGATACTGTCATATCTGTCCTGTTTGTGTCAATACTGAAGGTTATACGGCACATCTGACATGAGCTAGAATGAGAAGGATGAACCGATATTCGACCGGAAAGCGTGAAACCCAGCGCAAAGAAACCCGAGAGCTGCTGCGGAGGCGGGCGCTGCTGCGCTTTCAGAAGGACGGCTTCGAACGCACCAGCGTGGCCGACATCGCCGGTGATGCCGGGGTGACCGAGCGAACCTTCTACCGCCACTTTTCCACCAAGGAGGCGGTGCTCTTCGAGGACCACGAGAGCCGACTGGAATGGTTTCGGGCCGCTCTCGAACTCCGCCCGCTCGACGAACCCATCCTCGACGCCGTACGGATTGCCGTCGAGTCCTTCCCTGATGGCCGGGAGATTGTCTCGCAGGTGGCCGAGCTGCGCAGTCGCGTTCTCTCTGAAGAGGCGATCGAAGGGCACCTGCGTGCAGCGCAGGGCGATTTCGCCGCCCAGATCGAACACCACCTGAAGGCACGCCTCGGCGATGCCGAGGCGGCCGAGCTCCATGCCGCTGTGATGAGTCGCGCGATAGCCGGGGCGCTGGTCGCCGCGCTCGATGTGTGGACGCGCCGCGCCGGCGGAGAGCCCGACGAGCTTCGCGAGCTCACGCAGCAGGCCCTCGAGCTCTTGCGCACCCCACCGAACGTGTAGCGGTGCGTCCTCAAGATCGGTCCGGCCGCACAGCGCGCTTGGTTATCGATCGCCCGCGCCTGAAATCACCCTACCCGGAGGAGAATTACCCAGGAACCACGAAGCTGCGTAAACGAACTTTCAACCTGGACCAGTTTATGCGGGCAGGACAACGCAGCTACTAGTTACCCTCTCGAATCATGTTGCGAGCGAATGGTATTTCGCGATCCGGAAGGCTATCCACGTTGTCGACCTACCGATCAGGCCATTGAAGCTGGAATCGCCCGACAGTGCAGCGCGAGGAACGTCATGTCCGAAATCGAACGACAACTCGCGGCAGTTCGAGATTCGATCCGAAAATCAGCTGGGTCCACGGATGATCCCTTCGAGGCCTTCAACAAGGCCCAGGGTATGGGGACGGTCCGGGACCCGTATCCGATCTTCGCCGGGATGCGGGCCGCAGCACCGGTCCACAAGATCGACACCGAGGCGATGCTCGGAGGCGTCGGGGACGCGCCCGCCGCAGGCCCTCCTGGCGCGAGCTTGATGGCGCCGTCAGGCGATCTCTGGTTCGCCGTCTCATACGACGCTGTCGAAGAGGTGCTGCGCGACGACGAGCGCTTCAACTCGTCGGGCTATGGGCAGATCATGGGTCCGGTCATGGGCCGCGCCATCCTGCTGATGGACGGCGCGGAGCACACCCAGCATCGCAACCTGATCAATCGCGCCTTCTCGCGCCGTTCTCTCGAGCGCTGGGAGAAAGAGCTCGTGCGTCCCGTGGTCGAGGCCTACGTCGATCAGTTCTGCGAGAACGGCTCGGCCGACCTCGTGCGCGACCTCACCTTCCCCTTCCCCGTGCGCGTGATCGCGGGAATGCTCGGGGTCCCGGATGAGGACTTTCGAGACTTCCATCGCTGGGCGATCGAGCTGATCAGCGTGATGCTCGACTATGACAACGCGCTCGAGGCGTCGGAGAAGCTGGGCGATCTCTTCCGTCGCCTGATCGCCGAGCGACGCGCGCAGCCAACGGGGGACCTGATCAGCGTCCTCGTCAACGCCAAGGTCGACGGAGAGCAGCTGGACGACGAGGCGATTCTCGCCTTCGCTCGGCTGCTGGCTCCGGCCGGAGCCGAGACGACGTACCGTTCATCGAGCAATCTCTTGTTCGGGTTGCTCTCGAACCCGGACCAGCTCGACGCGATCCGAGAGGACCGCTCGCTCATCCCGCAGTGCATCGAGGAGGGCGTGCGCTGGGAGCCGCCGCTGCTCACGATCATGCGCACGGCGACCCGGGACACCGAGATCTGCGGCGTTCCGATCACCGAGGGCGGCTCGATCATATTGAATATGGGCGCGGCCAACCGCGACCCGGCCTACTGGGACGAGCCCGACCGCTTCGACATCTTCCGGAAACAGCGCCAGCACATGAGCTTCGCCTTCGGCAGGCATCTGTGTCTGGGTCAACATCTGGCGCGAATGGAGACCCGCGTGGTTCTCGAAGTGCTCCTCGACCGTCTTCCCGACCTGCGCCTCGACCCGGACGCCGAAGACGTCCACATCACCGGCATGGTCTTCCGCGCGCCCCTCGCGCTGCCGGTGTGTTTCACGCCGAGCATCGCCCACTGAGCGCCGCTTGGCGTGGCGGGAGAGCCGGTCACGACACGAGCTGGGTGCGGCCAAGGCTCCGGACCTGCGACATCGCTCGACAGCGGACGCACAGCCTCTGCTTTCCCGAGCTCTCGGATTCCGAGTTCGTGTTCGGCAACCCGAGGGGTTCTCCAGCTGGCGCAGAACTCGCCGCTCTCCAAGCGCGAGCAGGCGGTTCGAGGATCGAACCCTGCCGACGCCCCCAGATCGGCTAGAACTATCGGGGCGCAGCGGCACGACGGCGATCGCCCGTGAACAGCCCCCGACAACGAACCAGCGGAGAACTTGCATGACCGACTACTTTCGCGAGGAACGGCTTCTCATCGATGGCGATCTGGTCCAGGCGACGGGCGGCCGGACCTACGAAAACATCAACCCGGCCACCGAGGAGGTGATCGGCGTCGCCGCCGATGCCGGGCCCGAGGACATCGAGCGGGCGATCACCGCGGCGCGGCACGCCTTCGATGAGACCGATTGGTCGCGCGATCACAGTTTTCGGGCGCGCTGCTTGCGCCAGCTCCACGACGCGTTTCAAGAAAATCTCGAGGAGCTGCGCACGAGCTACGTCGCCGAAGTCGGATGTCCCATCAACATGACCTATGGCCCGGCCCTCGACCTGCCCGTACGGAGCCTCAGCTACTACGCCGATTTCCTCGAGAAGTACCAGTGGTCCGAGGACTTGGGAGTTGCAGACGGCCTCGGCATGGGCAAGGCGCGCCGTTGGATCGAGCGCGAGCCGGTGGGCGTAGTAGGCGCCATCACGGCCTGGAACTTCCCCCACGAGCTGAACCTCAAGAAGGCGGGCTGGGCGCTGGCGACAGGCTGTACCGTGGTGCTCAAGGGCGCACCCGCGACGCCGTGGTGTACGCTGCTGCTCGGCAAGTTCATTCACGAGAACACCGACATTCCGCCCGGCGTGATCAACACCATCACGTCTTCGCGCAACGGTATCGGCGAGCAGATCACCGTGGACCCGCGGGTCGACATGGTGTCATTCACCGGCTCGACGGCCACGGGGAAGCGCATCCTCGAGGTCACGGCGCCGTTTATCAAGCGGGTGGCCCTCGAGCTCGGCGGCAAGTCGGCGCTGATTCTGCTCGACGACATGCCGAGCATCCCCGAGATTGCGGCCGCGGCGGGTGCCAGCGTGTGCATGCACTCGGGTCAGGGGTGCGCGATCCTGTCGCGCGTACTCGTGCCCAAGAGTCAGCTCGCCGAAGCGGCGGAGAAGCTCGTGGCCGCCATGGCGAACGTGAAGGTGGGCGACCCCAGCGATCCCGAGACTGTGCAGGGCCCGCAGTGCAGCGCCGCCCAGCGCGAGCGCGTCGAGGCGCTGATCCAGCAGGGGATCGACGAGGGCAGCAGGCTTCTGTGTGGTGGCGGCCGGCCGAAGGATCTGCCGCGCGGCTACTATGTCGAACCGACGGCCTTCCTCGCAGAGCCGGACTCCATCGTCGCCCAGCAGGAGTACTTCGGCCCGGTTCAGTGCCTGATCGGCTACGAGGACGAGGAAGACGCGATCCGCATCGCGAACAACTCCCGCTACGGCCTCTCGGGCGGCATCCTCGGCGCAGACATCGAACGCGCCAAGCGCGTGGCGCGGCGCATCCGGACCGGCTCGCTGATGATCAACGGTGGGATGTGGTACGGCCCCGACGTCCCCTTCGGCGGCTACAAGCACTCGGGCCTGGGGCGCGAGAACGGCGTCGTCGGCTTCGAGGAGTTCCTCGAGGTCAAGGCATTGGCAGAGCCCGCTGGCTAGGAGAGTTCGTTGCGAGCTCATCGTCGGCGGTGATGATCGGATTCACGTGCCCGCAGTAGTGTCCGTCGTCTACGGGATCGCGTGGACCGTCTGCTTTGTTCGTGTTTTGCAACAAGAACGCAGGAGAAAGGCTCTGATGGCCCTCCTTTCCGTCTTGGCGGTGTCCAGACCTTTGAGACTCAGAGCAACCTAGAACGTCCGCGGGGCCGCGGCGCAGCTTGCTAGACCGCCGGTCGCAGATTCGACTCCTGCCGCGGGCGCTACTCCATGCCTCGCAGAGCGGCGCGGAGCAGATCGGTCTGGGTGAGCAGACCCACAAGGCGTCCGTCGTCGTCCACGACCGGCAGGTGTCGGATCCGCTCTTCTTCGACGATTTCGATCGCATGCTCGAACGAGTCGCCCAGCTTGATCGTCGTCAGACTCGGCGACATCAGATCCAGCGCCCGCTGCCGTTCCTCGCCGTGACCGGCCACTGCGTTGTAGGCGATGCTGACGATGTCGCGCTCGCTGATTATCCCGATCGGTGCTTCGTCTTGGCAGACCACCACGCAGGAGATGCGATAGGCGCGCAGCTTGTTGAGCACGTCGAGGATGGATGAGTCGGACTCGACCGACACGACCTTCCGGGTCATCAGGTTCTCGATGGAGCTCATGGGTTGATCCTCTCGCGGTCCGCTACCCATCATCTTCGTCCGCCGCGACACAGATCTGTAGCCGCCAGACGAGCGCTCGGGAGGCCAAGCCCGGTGCCTTCCGAGCACCACATGCGCCCTTCGTCCGGCCGCACGACGCCCGCAGCTTCGACTGCTGCCGGGGGTGACTGCGTGAGCCAGTGATTCCCGAATGGGGACTCGCGTCGGAGGATTCCGGATCGACGCGGGCGAGCAGGCTGCGGCAGTGTAGCCCTATGCGGTCTGCCAACACGACCGGAAGCAGGCCCTGCACGCTGCTGGGTGCGGCGGAGTGGTGCGGTAGAGTGGCGGCGTGAGCACAGAGCGCAGCCAGCTGATCCGGCTCGATGATGGCGCTTCGATGCGCGCGCTCCTGACCCTGCCGGACGGCGAGAGGCCCAGCGGGGGCTGGCCGCTCATCCTCGCGATCCACGACGCCTTCGGCTTCTCGGACGACATCCGCCGCATCGCGCGGCGCTTTGCGGAAAACGGCTATGCGGCGCTGGCCCCGGCGGTCTACGACGGGGCGGGCGCGCCCTTCCTTTGTGTCGTGCGCACCTTCCGCGATCTGCAGGCGCGCAAGGGAGCGGCCTTCGAGCGGATCGAGGCGGCGCGCGCTCACGCGGCCGCGCTGCCCGAGATCGATGGCGATCGTCTGGGCGTCACCGGCTTCTGCATGGGCGGCGGCTTCGCGATTTTCTTCGCGGCGCGCGGCGGGCTGAAGGTGTGCGCCCCGTACTACGGGGATACGCCGAGCCACGCGGAGCAGCTGCGCGACATCTGCCCCGTGGTCGCCGGCTTCGGCGCGCTCGACAAGCAGTTCGCGGCGCAGGGAGAACGTCTCGAACGGCACCTCACCGAGCTCGGTGTGCAGCACGACGTCAAGATCTATCCCGACGTGGGCCATTCCTACATGAACGACTTCGGAGAGGGCGCGATGGCTGCGCTGATGCGCCGCACCCCACTGCATGCGGGGTACGACGAAGAGGCGTCGGAGGATTCGTGGCGGCGGATGCTCGGCTTCTTCTCCGAGCATCTCTAGATCGCACGAGTAGCGGGATCAGCCTTCCAGCCGCTCCAGGGGCTCCATCCCCAGCGCCTCGCGATAGGTGTTGTGGTCGTGGTGGAGGGCCGGCTCGTTGCGACCGAAGATGTTGGACTCGGGGATGCCGGCTTCGGCTCCGAGTTGACTGCGAGCCGCCGCCACGGAGTCCTCGGCGCGAATGATGCGCGTGAAGGCTTCCGCGATGGCGGCAGACATTGACGAAGGCTCGGAACTGGCCGTCGGCATCGCGGGTCGCCCGCACCGGTGTGCCGAGGTCCTGAGAGGTCATGAATGAGCCGGGCTCGGGCAGATCGGTCGAAGCCCCGATCAGCTGGGGATCGTCGCGATAGAACGTTTCCCATTCCCTTCTTGGCGAGATCGGGACAGCTGTAGACCCCAGTGGGATTGTGCCGGATGCCAGCGGCGTCGACGTGGGTTCCGGCGTCGATGCGCCCGGCGGGGACCCGCCCTGGCGAGCCTGAAGATGCGGACGTCACGCCGGCCTGAACTCGAACGGACTCAGTCCATCGGTTCCCGTCGAAACAGCAGCGGAATCAAAATGTTACACACCCGGATGGCGATTTCTCTTGCGGGAAAGATAGATCGGTCGTAGCATCAATCGCCACCGAGCGGAGTGAGCGATGGACTGGATCGACGATCTCTCCACGGCCTGGCGCCGCGAATACCCGGACCACGACGTCGCTGTGCTGCCGCCCATGGTGAGGCTGGCCCGCCTGGCCATCCTGATCGAGACATTTCAGAACGAGGTCGTAGCCCCCTTCGACCTCAGCGCCGCTGATTACAGCGTACTCGCCGCTCTTAGGCGTGGGGGGAAGCCCTATGCGCTCACCCCGGGCAAGCTCTACAGCCGCTTGCAGCGCTCATCGGGCGGCATGACGAAGATGGTCAAGCGCCTCGAAGAGCGCGGCCTGGTGCGGCGTTCGCCCGATCCCGAAGATGGTCGCGGCTCGCTGGTCTCGTTGACGCGCCGCGGTCTCGCGACGCAGGAGCGCATCTTCAATGCGTTCCTCTGCGCCAGTGATGACGTGCTGGGACCGCTGGGGCGCGTCCGCGTCCGCGAGGCCGACCGCGCGCTGCGCGACTTCCTGGATGCGTTCGAGACCTACTTCGACAGCCACGGTGAGGACGTCGTATGAGCTATGACCTCGTGATTCGCGGAGGCATCGTGATCGACGGTACGGGTCTCTCCCGCAGGCGTGCCGACGTCGCGATCGAGGGCGGTCGGATCGCCGCGCTGGGGCACCTGCCGGGCGACAGCAGCGGCGCGCGCGTGATCGATGCAGAGGGCCTGATCGTTGCGCCCGGCATCGTCGATGCCCACACCCACTACGATCCGCAGCTCACCTTCGACCCCTATGCGACCTCGTCCTGCTACCACGGCGTCACCACGGTGCTGGCCGGCAATTGTGGCTTCTCGATCGCACCGGTGAGACCCGAAGGCCGCGACTACCTGAAGGCAATGTTCGCCAAGGTCGAGGGGATGGCGCCGGTGGCGCTGGACGGCGTGGTCTGGGACTTCGAGTCCTTTCCCGATTACCTGGCTGCGCGACGCAGTCGACTCGGTGTGAACCTGGCCTGCTACATCGGGCACTCGACGCTGCGCCGCTATGTAATGGGGGCCGAAGGCTCGGAGCGGGAGGCGAGCGCCGCTGAAGTCGATCAGATGAAGTGTCTGGTGCGCGAAGCCGTGGAGGCCGGAGCGGCGGGCTTCTCTTCGTCGGACGTCCCCACGCAGGTCGACGGCGACGATCGACCGATTGCCAGCCGCTTCGCATCCAAGCAGGAGCTGCGTGCACTGGTGGAGGAGGCGGGCCGGGCCGGGGCGGGCAGCATCGCCTACCTGCCGGAGAGCGTGATCGGTGGTCTCAACCCGGAAGACGAGGAGTTGCTGGTCGAACTGGGCCAGATCAGCCGCGTGCCCATCGTGATCCAGGGCGTGGGGGGCCGCAACAAAGTCGACGCGCCCACCGCCGGTTGGGATCACGCGCGGGAGTTCCTCGAGGATGCCGGACGCCGCGGCGCCGCGATCTTCTCGCTGCTGCGCAACCATCCGTTCGATCGGCCCATCGATCTCGATGCGGGCTGCCCGCTGTATGCGGGCGTTTTCTGCTGGGCGGCCATCATGGACCTGCCCCATCGGGAGAAGCTCGCCAGGCTCAACGATCCCGCGGTGCGAGAACAGATGCGCTACGCGGTGGAAAACCCGAACCGCGATCCGGACGCAGGCTCGACGCTGCCGCCCCCGCACTGGGACGTGACGTTCGTCGACGAAGTCACGGATCCGAAGCACGAAAAGTATCTACGGCGCACGATCGCCGACATCGCCCAGGAGCTGGGCAAGGCGCCGGCCGATGCGATGCTGGATCTGGCGCTGGCCGAAGATCTGCAGATGAAGTTCCGCTGGGAGAACAAGACCGCCGAGTGGGAGAGCTCCGTCCGCGAAAGCATGAAGCACCCCTCGATGCTGATGGGGATCTCGGACGGGGGGGCGCATCTCGACCGCGACGATGGCAGCGACTGGTCGTCGTACTTCCTTCGCTTCTGGGTGCTGGACCGCGGCGAATGGACTCTCGAGGAGGGCATCCGGCAGCTCACCCAGGCGCCAGCCGCCATGGCGGGCTTCACTGACCGCGGCGCGCTGCTCCCCGGCCATGCCGCCGATCTCATGATCTTCGATCCCGAGATGGTGGGCCCGGGTACCAAACGCCTGGTCCACGATCTGCCGGGTGGCGAAGCACGCTTCAGCGCGCGTCCACGCGGCTTCAAGGCCACGATCGTCAATGGCGAGCCCATCGTGCTGGATGGGAAGCTCACGGATGCGCTGCCCGGGCAGGTGGTGCGTCCGTTCGCACGCAGCGCGGCCTGAGGAGCAGGGGAATGGGACGCTACGGACAATTCGTGATCGACGCCGACGGACACGGCGGCGAGCCGCGGGGTTGGAGACGCCGCATTCCGAACCGCTTCCTGCCGCAGATGCGCGCCTACGTCGCCGCCATGCGTGAGAAGTACGCGGGGCTCCCGGGCGGGGGCCAGCAGGGCGGTGCCGGGTC
>Ga0209988_10003308_pt1 | contig 10680 bp, 10 predicted proteins | sample N075metaG_FD_183115 | JGI IMG/M metagenome (GOLD analysis project Ga0209988, IMG submission 183115) | Deep subsurface microbial communities from Kermadec Trench to uncover new lineages of life (NeLLi) - N075 metaG (SPAdes) (version 2) | ecosystem: Environmental > Aquatic > Marine > Ocean trench... | reverse complement strand
GGCCACCAGGTTTTTAATCCTGCGGTAATCCGGGTGTTCCAACCCCTGGTCAACATCGGGCCGCCCCATATGGTCAATGGCGATGGGGGTGGGAATTTCCATCAGCAAACCTTCAATATCCGCTAATTCCTGGGACTCGAAGTAGACGATGATATGCCAGCCGTAGGGGGCGATCAGCTTGGCAATCTTTAAATAGTATTCCTTGGGTTGGATATCCACCAGCCGTTTGACAAAATTAAAACGGATGCCTCGAACCCCCGCTTCATGCATGCGTGTAACCTCGTCCTCGGAGAGGTTTGCACCGACCACGGCAACACCACGGTACTGCCCATTGCTGGACATCAGCATGTCGATCATGGCGGAATTATCAGTACCGTGACAACTGGCCTGTACCAGCACACTGCGGCTGAATCCCAGACGTTTGTGTAAGGCAAAAAGGGTTTCTTTGGGAGCATCCACCGGAGTGTATTTTCTTTCAGGGGCAAACGGGAATTTGTCGGCCGGGCCAAAAACATGACAATGAGCGTCGCAGGCGTTTTCCGGAACTACAAAGTCCGGTCTTTTCGGGTTGGGGTGGAAGGGGCGATAGCTCATCTGGTTAGAATTTTCATGCGGTGTTTTCCGGACAATTATTCCCGCACCGACTTACACGTTTTCCAGGATGATGTGGCCCAATGCGGTATTAGAGGCCGGCACGTGATAATGACGATGTACTTCTTTTACCTGATCATCCAGGGCGCCGCGCATGATCAACCACATCACGGTTTCAACCCCTTCGGCGCCGGTCTCCCTGATGTATTCCGTATGTGGAATTTTGGTCAGCCTCAACGGGTCCGCCGTCAGGTCATCGAGAAAACGATTATCCCATTCTTGGTTGATGATTCCGGCCCGCTCCCCGTGTAGTTGGTGAGACATGCCACCGGTGCCGAAAACCACGACCTTCAGATCTTCGGGGTAGGCTTCCACCGCTTTCCTTATCGCCCGGCCCAGTTCAAAACAGCGGGCACCAGTGGGCGGCGGATACTGCACAACATTCACGCACAGGGGCACTACTTTGAACGGCCATTCCTGGGGCTGGCCACACATCAGACTCAGCGGCACTGTCAGACCATGATCGACCACCATTTCATTGATGATAGCCATATCAAAGTGATCAAAAATGAGAGAGGTACCCAGATGCCGGGCCAACTCGAAATGCCCTTTGACCACAGGCACCGGGCGCGGCCCCCAGCCTTCGTCTGCGGGCGCGTACTCATCGGCAATACCCAAGGCAAAGGTGGGGACGACATCCAGGCCAAAGGCGTTGGCGTGATCGTTGTACACCAGGATGACCACATCCGGGTTAAGCTCTTTAAGCCACTGTTTGGACTTTTTGTAACCGGCAAACACCGGCTGCCAATAGGGTTCATCCGCTTTCCCCAAATCCAGTGCCGCACCGATGGCCGGCACATGTGAAGTTCCTACCCCTGCTAATATCTTGGCCATTATTGGTCCCCCTCCTGCCACTCACTTTTGCTGCGATTACCATCCGGCGAGCGACCGCCGTTGAGCATCATCTGGGCATATTCGTCCTGGCTCATCCCGCACATCTTCCCGGCGACATACTGAAAGGATTTGCCGTCAGTGGCCGCAATTTTCGCAGTGTAATAAATATTGCCGCCTAACTTGATCATCCCCAGCCAATCCCGGTCCAGTACCGCCTGGCGCTGTGCTTCTGTCATGGGAAATCGCTTGAGACAAGCCTCCTCATCCGCCAGAAAGGCCTCACGATTTTCCGGCTTCAGCAGAGACATACAGAACATATTCAAATGAAAACCCTGGTGGGACTTGTCAAAATCGAAGACATAGGTGCCCGGTATGTCATCGTAATCGTGGTCGCCCGCGGTCATCGCTTATTTCCTGTCATTTGTCTTAACTAGTGTGGGCGCAGCCCTACCTCTCAGCAACGATGTAACAGATCCAGCCCGGGTCTGCGTCACCAGATTCGCTGGGTGCAAAAACTCCGTTCCCTTCATTGCTTTCTTCATCTGTACCTTCCCAGTAAACGGTGCTGTGTGCAAAACCGGCTTCGGACAGCAACTCGCGGATTTCGGGCAGAGTCCACAGGCGCCAATCGTAGCTGAAAGCCTTGTCCAGGCGTGATTTATCCGGAAATTCGAAGTGGATATGGCAGGTCATGCGCGAATCAATCGGATTGAAGGACGCCTGGTCCCAGATGTAGGTAAAACCGTCACACTCCCGCTCCTCGATGAGTTCTTTGGGTGCATCGTAACCGCCGTAGGCGTCGAGAAAGAAAACCCCATCATCCACCAGGGCGTCATGCACCGCGCAAAAATATTCCAGCAAGTCGCCCCGCTCAAGAAACAGGAAATAACTGAAATTCATGGCGAGAACTATATCTGCCGATTCGGTCTGAGCTTCGAGCACATTCTCCTGCAACAAAATAATGCGGCTGAACTGGTCTTCATCCAGCTGTTCCAGGTTATTGAGCCGCCCCCACTCCAGCACATCGCAATCCCAGTCAATACCAATGGCGTAATGCCGGGTGTCACGGCGGACCCATTCACACGCCGTGTTAAGGGTTCCGCAGAAATCTTCGCGCAATAATTTCGCCGGACGATGCCTGAGCTTGTGCCAGGTTTCCTCGATAAAATCGATTTCGGCTTCGCTGTCCTGAACGGATTCCTGGTAGAGATAGTACCGGTCAGCCTGGTCGGCTATCTTCTGTCTGCGCAGGCGAACCACAACTCAGCTACGGTTTTGGGAGGAGGACCGCTGTGGGTAGTGACCCTGGACATATTCCTCGATCAACTGCAGGAAATCATCGGTCAGTGTTTCACCGCGCAGGGTGATGTGTTTCTTGCCATCGACAAACACCGGGGCAATGGGCGCCTCGCCAGTACCCGGGAGGCTGATACCAATATCCGCATGGCGGCTTTCACCCGGGCCGTTAACCACGCAACCCATCACGGCCAGGGAAAGGTTTTCAACGCCCTCGAACTGCATTTTCCACTCCGGCATGCGCTCGCGTACAAAAGTCTGTACGTCCTTCGTCAGCGACTGGAAAAAAGTGCTGGTAGTGCGCCCGCAACCCGGGCAGGCAATAACCATAGGTGAAAAAGCCCGCAGGCCCATGCTTTGCAGCAATTCCTGGGCGACGATCACTTCATCCGTCCGGGGTTGGTCAGGCTCCGGGGTCAACGAGATCCGTATGGTGTCACCGATCCCTTCTTGCAACAGTACCGCCAGGGCAGCCGTGGACGAAACAATACCCTTGCTGCCCATGCCCGCCTCGGTCAGCCCCAGGTGCAGGACATAATCACAACGCCCGGCAAGCGTCCGGTAAACACTGATCAGATCCTGCACATCACTGACCTTACAGGACAGGATGATCCGGTCATGTGGCAACCCCAGGCTTTCAGCCTGCTGTGCGCTCTCAAGTGCAGACCTGATCAGCGCTTTGCGGGTGACGACCGTTGCTTCCTCGGGTTGGCTCTTCCGGGCATTTTCATCCATCAGGCGGGCCAGGAGACGGGCGTCCAGGCTGCCCCAGTTAACGCCAATTCGAACCGGTTTGCCGTGCTCCAAAGCCAGGCCGATGATGGTGGCAAACTGGTCATCGCGCTTGCGCCCGAAACCCACGTTGCCGGGGTTGATCCGATACTTGGCCAGCAGTTGAGCGCATTGGGGCACCTGTTGCAGTAGCCGGTGTCCGTTGTAATGAAAATCACCGATCAGGGGCACCTCACAGGACATCATCTCAAGGCGGCGGGCAATTTCCGGGACCGCTTGTGCGGCCTCCAGTGTATTGACCGTGATTCGAACCAACTCGGACCCCGCGCGGGCCAGTTCAGACACCTGGATTGCGGTTGATTTCGCATCAGCGGTATCGGTGTTGGTCATGGACTGAACCACGATGGGGTGCTGGCTTCCGATGAGGATGTTGCCAACCCGGACTGTTGGCGTTGTACGCCGCCCGGCAACTTTAGGCTGCATGGTGCGTCACTACCCTGGTTCCAGCATATCCGGTTCCAGCTTTTTGATGCGGATTAAACCGCATCATCCTCAGACTGCTCAGCTTGATGCTGGTAATGCACGTGGAATTTGGGGTCACTGATCACCGGCCAGGCGGACTTCAGATACTGCCACATGGACCACAGAGTGAGTGCCGCGGCGGTATACAAGAGCAGTTCACCGATCAGCGCGATTGGAATCCAAGCCATGTTCTCGTGGTATAACAGAAATCCGATAGCCGTCATCTGGAATATGGTTTTCAACTTGCCGACCCCGGACACTTTCACCAATGCCTGTTCACCAATCTCCGACATCCATTCACGCAGGGCGGATATCGTGAGTTCCCGGCCAACGATGATTGCGGCAGACATGGCAAATATGACCTGGTAGCTCTCCTGGCGTTGTACCAGCAAAATTAACGCGGTGGCGACCATAATCTTGTCCGCAACCGGGTCCAGGAACTCGCCGAAGCGCGATATCTGCCCTGTTTTGCGGGCGACATAACCATCGGCGATATCAGTCACCGCGGCCAGCACAAAAACCACGGTACAGGCAAAGTTCGACCACTCAAAAGGCAGGTAAAAAAACAATACCAACACCGGTACAAGCGCGATGCGTATCAGGGTCAGCATGGTCGGAACCGTGATTGTCATGGTGGGCCGGAGATGTACATATTCGGGAATGGCATTATGGCAGATCAGTGCAGAGCCCGAAAGATTTCTTCAGCTAAAAGCCGGTTGATACCGGGCACGCTGGACAGTTCTTCCACTCCTGCCTTGTTCACACCCTGCAGGCCACCGAAGTGATTCAACAGGGACCTGCGCCGCCTGGGACCAATGCCCGGAATCTTTTCCAACCTGGAACGGGTGGCGGCTTTCTGACGCCTCCCACGGTGGCCCGTGAGTGCGAAACGATGCGCTTCATCACGAATCTGCTGAACAAGGTGTGAGGCTGGCGAATCCGGTCCGGGGCGGTAACTGCGCATTGGCTGGGGTAATATCCATTCTTCATACCCCGCTTTTCGTGCCTTGCCCTTGGCGACGCCCATCACAGGAATCCCGGACAGACCAAACTCGCCCAGTACCTCCAGCGCCTGTTTCAGCTGACCTTTGCCCCCATCGATCAGAACCAGGCCGGGCATACTACCCTCCTCTTTGCATAAACGTCCATAGCGCCGGGTCAGCACCTGTTTCATGGCGGCATAGTCATCTCCCGGTGTGATCCCTTTCAGGTTGTACCTGCGGTAGCGAGACTTGATCGGCCCGTTAATGTCAAATACCACGCACGATCCGACCGTCTGCTTGCCTGCGGTGTGGGAAATATCGAAGCAGTCAACGAACTGCGGTATCTCATCCAGCCCAATCAGCTGCTGCAAGGCCTCGAACTGTTTAGCCATATTGGCACGGCTGGCCAAGCGCATTTTCAGCGCCTGCATTGCATTGGTCCCAGCCAGTTCCAGCATGTGCCTCCTGTCTCCCCTGGGGTGTGGCTGGATGGAAACTTTCCTGCCGGCTTTTTCCGTGAACACGGCCGCCAATAATTTCCGGTTTTCCACCTCGTGCGACAAAATCAGCTGTGCCGGCGCCAGCCTGTCCTGGTAGTACTGTCCCAGGAAGGCATCCAGGACTTCGCCCGAATCGCGCCCGTGGGCCTGGCTGGGAAAATGACTGCGCTGTCCCAGGTTTCTGCCACCACGGAAAGAGACCAATTGGACACAGCTTTTCCCTTGTTCCTGCGCCAGTGCAATAAAATCGATGTCGCCCCGGCTGGCGGCAACAAACTGTTGCGCCTGCATTTGTTTCAGTGCATTGATCTGGTCACGAAACATGGCGGCAGATTCATAAACCTGCGCCTTTGCCGCCCGTTCCATGCGGGCAATCAAGCGGGTCATGACTTCCTGGTTTTTGCCCTGCAAGAATAAGGTGGCGTCATCCACCTGTGCTGCGTAGTCTGTCCGGCTTACCAGGCCTACGCAAGGTGCTGTACAGCGCCTGATTTGGTATTGCAGGCAGGGCCGGTTCCGGTGAGCAAAATAACTGTCCTCACAATTGCGAAGGCGAAATAATTTATGGATCAGGTTAATGCTTTCGCGCACAGACCCGGCTGAAGGATAAGGGCCGAAATAGCGTTTCTTTTTATCCCGGGCACCGCGATGGAATGCGATTTGCGGGAATTCATGCTGCGTACTCAGCGCGATCCAGGGATAGGATTTGTCGTCACGTAACAGTATGTTGTAACGGGGCTTGAGGGACTTGATCCATTCGTTTTCAAGCAGCAGCGCTTCGCCTTCCGTGCGCGTCAGGCTGACTTCGATCCTTGAAACCCGGGCAATCATGCGCATGATACGCTCAACTTTAGGTCTTGCGTCAAAGTAACTGGCCACCCGTTTGCGGAGATTTTGTGCTTTGCCTACATACAGGACTGTGTCCTGGGTATCTCGCATCAGGTAGACACCGGGTCGGGTCGGCAGCCTGCTTGCGCAAGCCTTGCCGTCAAATACGGTGGATGAGGGTTCAGGCATCTGCCTCTAGTTCTTTTTCAATTAATTTTCTTACTCTTTCCAGATCGTTCTGTGTATCTACTCCAGCGGGTATGAACTGACAGGCCTGAGCCATCCGGATTTTGCTCCCGCTCTCCAGAAAGCGTAATTGTTCAAGTTTTTCGGCTGATTCCAAGGGCGTAGCCTGCATCGCGGTAAACGCCCGCAGGGCCCCGGCGCGGTAAGCATACAAACCAACATGTCTTTGCCAGATAATTCCGGATTGCAATGCAGCCTCCAGCTTGCCCCAATTCCTGGGGTAAGGCACCACGGAACGGCTGAAGTACAGCGCATGACCATTTTTCCCAGTAACCACTTTGACCACATCGGGATTTGTTATTTCCTCCTTGCTGTCCAGTGGCCAGAACAGGCTAGCGACATCGGCAGCCGGATCGCCGACCAACAAACCGGCAACCTGGTCGAGGCACGAAGCCGGTATCAGCGGTTCGTCCCCCTGCAAATTTACAATCAACTGCTCGTCGCCCCAACCCAACTGATCAGCACATTCGGCGATCCGGTCACTACCGCTTTGGTGCGCCTGTGAAGTCAGAACGACATTGGCCCCAAATTTCCTGGCAATTTCAAGAATCTGTTGGTCATCCGTTGCAATAACCACATTTTTCACGGAGGCACAACAAGCCCTGCGATAGACGTGTTCAATAAGTGGCCGGCCTGCAATATCCAACAATGGTTTGCCGGGCAGCCTCTGTGAGGCCATCCGAACAGGGATCACAATGTTGTATTCGCTATTTGCCACTTTGTGTGACCTGCTGCAAGACCTGTTGCAGCAGTAACTCTTCCCATTGCTGTGGTAAAAGTGCATCGACGGTCAGAAACCAGGCGTTGTTCAAACCAAGACCCATGCACTTCACTGCATCTTTTTCAGTCATCATGATCGGAAGGTCTTTGTCCATGGCGGTAAAATCCGCCTTTGAAAACGCATAATGATCGGGGAATGCATATTCAATTACTTTGATCCCGGTGTGCTGTAACAGATTAAAAAAACGTTTCGGATTAGCAATCCCGGCGACCGCGTTGACGGTGCAGCCGGTGAACTGGGATAAACGCCACGCCTCTCCGCCAGACAGGGATTTCAACAAACCCGGGACCAGTGACATGTTTTGGGCATCAATATCTGCCGGCAGACAGTCCGACTCACCATTGATGATCACATGATCAAATGACGACAGCCTTAGCGGGAGTTCGCGCAGCGGTCCGGCAGGCAGCAGACGACCATTGCCAAAGCCTCTGCTGCCGTCAATCACACAAATTTCCACGCTCCTGGGCAGTCGATGATGCTGCAGCCCGTCATCCGAAATAATCACGTTGACCTGTTTCTTCAGCAGGGAACGCGCCGCATCACAGCGATTCGCTGCCACAATAACCGGCACACCGGTCCTGCAGGCAATCAGGAGCGGTTCGTCACCTACAACATCGGGGTGTGACGCAGGGCTGACCAGCCGCAGACCGCGTTCTTTACGACCGTATCCGCGGCTGATGACTCCAGGCGCCAGGCCGGCTTCGGTAAAAATACGGCACAGGCGGATCACCAGTGGAGTCTTTCCGCTGCCCCCGGCGATGATGTTTCCTACAACAACAATGCAGATCCCGGCGAGGTCTGCGCTTTTCTTTTTTGATTTCCACTGCCTGTCGATTCGGATTGCCAACTGGTACAAAGGCACCAGGCCTTTTAGCCACGCCGGGACCGGCTCATCGCCATACCAGATACCGGCCAGGCGATGTTCTAAGTCAGCCCGCACGATCCTGGTCACCCTTGTCGTCCTTGCCGAACTGGGCCTGGTACAACCTGGCATAGGTTTCGCCGCGCTGCAGGAGATCGTCGTGGGTACCGGATTCGATCATCCGTCCCTGCTCCAGCACGATGATCTGGTCCGCATTCTCAATGGTGGACAGCCGGTGGGCAATTACCAGTGTGGTGCGGTGTTTCATGACTTCAGACAAGGCCTGCTGAATCGCCTTCTCGGACTTGCTGTCCAGGGCAGAAGTGGCCTCATCCAGAATCAAAATGGGGGCATTCTTCAACAGGGCGCGGGCAATCGCTATCCTTTGTCTCTGGCCACCGGACAAAAGTGTGCCTCTTTCTCCAACCATGGTATCGAGTTGTTCCGGCAACTGTTCAATAAATTCCATGGCATGCGCATCCCTGGCTGCCTTTTCGATCGCTTCAGGGGATGCACCGGCCAGTGCTCCATAAGCAATATTTCCTGCCACCGTATCGTTAAACAGGATAATGTCCTGGCTGACCAGGGCGATCTGGCTGCGCAGGTTTTCGAGCTTGTAATCGGAAAGCTCCCGCCCGTCCAGCAGGATGTGGCCTTCACTGTAAGGATAAAATCGGGGCAACAATCCCGCCAGGGTCGTTTTGCCGCTGCCCGAATGCCCGACCAGAGCAGTTACGCTGCCAGGGGGCACCTTGAAGCTGATGTCTTCGAGTACGGCTTTTTCGCTTGAGTCGTAAACGAAACTCACGTTGCGAAATTCGATCGCACCTTGCACGCGATCGATCGAATACTCGCCGGAATCAGTTTCCGCCTCGGTGTCCAGCACAGCAAAAATACTTTCAGCCGCAGCAATGCCCTTTTGTATTTGCGACTGCACCGTGGTCAGGCGTTTGAGCGGTGGAATGGTACCGATCATGGCCCAAAAAACCACCGTAAACGTACCCGCCGAAATATCATTCAACATGCTTGGACGTGTTGCCACTACCATCAGCAGCACCAACGCAATGCCTGCGGCAAGTTGCACCATGGATGAGCTGGCCAGGCGGGTAACCACCATGCGCATATGCAGACGACGGGTTTTCTCGTTGACCGAGCTAAAACGTTGTTTTTCTACGTCCTGGCCCTGGAATACCTTGACCACCTGTTGTCCGACCACCGCTTCTTCTGTCACGTGCGACACATCCCCCATGGAATCCTGAATCCGGTGGCTGATTTTCCGGAAGCGACGACTGATCACGGTCACCAGCAGGCCAATCATAGGCACCAGCAGCAACATGACCAGCGACAGCATCAAGTTCGCGGCCAGCATGACCGCAAGCAGCATGATCACCAGCATGATATCCCGAAATGCAGCGATCACGGACCGGGTCGCCGCATTGGCCACCTGCTCGCTGTTATAGGCCAGCTTGGAAATCAACTGCCCCGAACTGTTGCGGTCGTAATAGGCAGCCGGCAAGCTGACATACTGGTTGAATAATTCCTGACGCAGGTCGGCGACGACTTTCCTGCCCACCCATTCCATGCCGTAAACACCCACAAAATTACCGGCCATGCGGGTGATGGCAACAATGAAGATAACCCCCGCCAGCCACAGGCCGTACTCGGAATCTTTGCCCACAAACACACGATCAATCAGGGGTTCCATGAACTTGATGAACGCAGCCTGCATGCTGGCATCGATGCTCACGCCGATGACACCCAACGCGAACATCCACCGGTAGCGTTTGGTATAACCCCACAGGCGTTTATAGACAACGAGAGCTGAGTTGCCTGAGCCTGAGTTGTCGGCTCCCGTCATTCTTCGCTTCCAGTCGTCCGCTCGGTGGCGATGGAAAGATTGCTAAAACCCAGTTGGGCTGCCACATCCATTACCGTGACCACGAAATGGTGAGGCGTCTCGCGGTCCGCTCTAAGTATCAGCGGCAGGTCGCGATCATCACCGATGGCCTCTTTGAACGCGGCCTTGATCGTGTGTTCCTTGCTGTCAACCAGCTGCCGGTCATTGAGAAACATGAGGCCGTTGGCATCAATCACCAGCTCCAGGCGTTCAGCCAGATCAACTGGCGCGTCCACCGCGCTGGCCTCGGGAAGGTCGACTTTCAACACGGCCTGCTGGTCGAAGGTGGTGCTGACCATGAAAAAGAGCAGCAACAGGAAAACCACGTCGATCAATGAAGTCAGGTCGACGGTGGGCTCTTCCTTTACACGACTCTGGAGTTTCAAGGCTTAACCTGCATATTGCATCCATCACCCACCCGGCACAGCCGACCTGAGTTGTGCCACGTTGGCGCGTTCAATGGCCTCAATTAGGTTAATCGCCTGCTCTTCCATTGAAACGACGTATTCTTCCACGCGTCCCTTGAAGTAGCGATAGAAAAAGAAACT
>Ga0209988_10003307_pt1 | contig 10680 bp, 14 predicted proteins | sample N075metaG_FD_183115 | JGI IMG/M metagenome (GOLD analysis project Ga0209988, IMG submission 183115) | Deep subsurface microbial communities from Kermadec Trench to uncover new lineages of life (NeLLi) - N075 metaG (SPAdes) (version 2) | ecosystem: Environmental > Aquatic > Marine > Ocean trench... | reverse complement strand
AATACCCATCCATATCCTCCTGGTGCAATATCTTGATCTAAATGAATTATACAATAATCAGGATCAAATTCTGTAAGATCCTTTTGCCCTTGATCAAAATACATAATGTATCTACCTGTAGATTCTAAATCTCGTCTGTCGATTCTTTTTTCTACTTTTGTTGAGTTCTGAAGTCCATTTCTAAGCGTAGATGTAACTCCAGTTGCATCAACTACAATTTTTGATGTTTTCTTAAAGGGCTGTTTTGTTTTGTTATCTATTCCTTGAATTCCTATTACTTGCTGATCATCATAAATCAAGCCCGTGAGGTTAATCTCATATTCAAACTCAATTCCCATCTTCTTACACCTTTCATTTTGAATTTCAGGAAGCTTTTGACGGTTTAACATGTAACCCTCTCCATCAAATGGAATTGCTGTTTCTTTGTCTGGAGAAAATGCCATTACACCTTTTACATTATGTTCAATTTCTGGTTTAGTCCATTGAACTTTAATTCTATTTGACATGAAATCTACTGCCTCTTTAGAACATGCATCTCCGCATACCCAACCTGCTAATGATTTTCTACCTGGGAAAAATTCTGAATTTCTATCAACAACCAAAATCTTTAGGTTTTGATTTGAATAATACGAAATAGACTGTGCTGTAACTGTACCTGCAAGACCTCCACCAGCAACTATAACATCATAATCTGTCACGATAATGAGGATTTGTCTATCTGTATTTAAAATAATACTATGATGGATTTAATGAATTTTTGAAATTTTTTTTATGATTTATTTAAAAATGGGGTCGGTTCGTCGCGGCGTCTTCAAGGCTTTCGCTCAGACTGGAGCGGCTATTATCTCCTCATTCCCAAATTAAATAATTCTGTTATTATTAATTAATCTAGTTGGTAATTTGAAAAATTTCTGTGAATATTTTGACTGTATTTTTTTTGTTGTAAATAGGTGTATGAATTTTTATTTTTATTGTTTCTTTTTCACCAAATGTAAGATTTCCTCTGATTAGTTCTTGCTTGTTTAATCTCATATGAAATCTAGAATCTACTGTCCTTTCTTCAATCTCTTCAACCAATTCATTGATTTGTTCTACAGATAACAATTTCAAAAGTTTCTTCATAAAATTCTGAGCCTCCTTTTTTACTATTTTTGCATTTAACATGATTATTGGACTATCAAAGTATCCTGTAGTTTCATGAATTGTAAAATTTTCTTCTTTTAGATCTAACACTTTTTCAAAAGATTGGAATATTTTTGAAATATCTTCAGTTGCATGAATAATTACATCAATTGTTACTTGAATCTTTTCAATCATAATTGTAAAAGAATAGTACTAGTTGTTTATGCTTCAAGTAATATTGTTTCTTTATCTGCAGTTCTAATGAGTTTTACTTTCTCAAGACCCACATGTCTTACTCTGATAACTTTCTTGAATGCTGCCATGATATCTGAATTAATCTTGCTATAACAAGTGGCTTGAACAAATTGATCAACTGTCATTTCTGGAACTGTTTTGTTTATTACGTCTCTTATAATTAATCTGAGAGCATGTTTTCTAGATGTGTTTAATTGTCTATGGGTTAGAGCAATTACTTTGACTCTAAAGATGTATCCGTCTTTTGTTTTGATATCAATAATAAAATTAATTTTTGATGAGCCACGTCTAACTAAACTACGCAAAAATTCTTTCGAATATTCAAATCCCTTAAAGATGGTTGATGCTTTATCACCATTAACCTTATCAATCTGAAAATACATTTTGTATTGATGTTGTGAAGGATCTCCTTTTAAAATATCATAAAGCGTTACTTCTAAAACCCTACCTATTGCCTTTTCATCATCTGTAATTGGAATATATGCAATTGGGACAACATTAAATGATTCAGGGGCATTTACTGTAATCCAGCGTTTTTCTCTCCATTTGTCTTTTGTTCGACCTTTTCTACGTGCCAATTATTATCGACCTTCAAATCCAAAATATAAGGGTATGTTACTAGATCTCTTTTTGATTTCCCATGTAACTCTGTAAAACCTTGGGAATTGTAAAATGCCCATCTTTTGTTTGAAAATTTTCCATTATTGATACCAAAACCCTAGTTGTAGCAACAAGAGTGCTATTAAGCGTGTGTACATATTGTGTATCTTCATTTGTTTTATCTCTAAATCTGATCTTTAATCTTCTTGCTTGATAGTCCAAACAATTTGAGCAAGAAACAATTTCTCTATATGCACTTTGTCCTGCCATCCATGCTTCTATATCGAAAGTCTTTGCAGAAACTTTTCCCATGTCTCCAGTTGATAGTAACATCACTTTGTATGGAATTTCCAATTTTTGATAAAACTCTTCGGTGACTAGTAACATTTTTTCATGCTCATTCCAAGAATCTTCTGGCCTTGAAAATACAAATTGCTCAATTTTATCAAATTGATGTACTCTAAAAATTCCTTTTTGATCTCTTCCATGTGCACCTGCCTCTTTTCTAAAACATGGGCTAACACCCGCATATCTTATAGGTAGATCTTTCCCTTCAATGATTTCTTTTGAGTGCATTGCTGCTATGGCATGTTCAGATGTTCCAATCATGTATAGATCTTCTTCTTCAACTTTGTAAATGACATCTTCAAAGTCATCGATAATCACTGCTCCTTCCATTGATTCTCGATTAATCATGTATGGTGGTTGAACCAGAGAATATTCTTTTTTTGCAAGAAAATCTAATGCGTAGTGAATTAGTGATTGATTCAACCTTACTAGATCATTTTTTAGATAATAGAATCTAGCTCCTGCAACTTTAGCTGCTCTTTCCAAGTCTACCAAATCTAAATTTTCAGAAATATCAATATGGTCCATTATTTTAAAATTAAACTTTGGAATATTTCCCCATCTTCTTATTTCTTTGTTAGCATTCTCATCTTCTCCAATTGGAACTGATTCATGAACAAGATTTGGAATAGTTAATGCCAATTTAGAATATGTATTTTCAATAGTTTCCTGCTCTGATTCTAATTTTGTAAGTTCAACTGAGACATTTTTCATCTCCACTAAAATTGATGTAACATCTTCACCAATCTTCTTTTTTTGTGAAATTTGTAAAGCTATTTGATTTTTCTTTTTTCGTAATTCATCAGTTTTAATTATAAATTTACGCCTTTTTTGATCAAATTCTATTAATGTATCTAAATCAAAATCTACAAATCTTGCTTTGAGCATATCCCGAATAATCTGTGGTTTTTCTTTGATTAATTTAGGATCTAACATTATTCAATCACCTTTAATGAAATCTGAATATGTTCTAATACTTCATCAATTGTTGCAATAAGCTGTTTCATGTTATTCTTACTTTCAAAATTAAAAACTAGTTTGTTATCAATATTTTCAACATAAAGACTCAATCCCTCTGGAAAATCTACATTATCTGGTTCTAATGCTTTTTTGACAGTTTCTGCCTTTTCTTTTGATATGTTATTAAGAACTACCTGAACTTGACACGTTAACGACATTTACTTCCAAATAATTAAGAAATTCATCTAATTTGTCTTTAGTTATTTTTGCCCCTGCTGCTGCATTATGACCGCCTCCAATGCCATCAAATTTCTCAGCACCTACCCTCATTAGTTCACTAAGATTGATGTCTGATTTGCAACTAAAGGATTTTCTTGATGAAAACTTTATTGTATTTTCTTCTCCCTTAGTTCTTAAAATTACAATTTTTCCAGTATTTTTTGGCGATCCTGCAATCAATGATGAAATAGTACCCGTCATCGTTTCTGGTACTATGCCTTCACCATTTACCATTACACAAGTTTTGCTTTCTGAAATTCTCCATCTTTCATTTAATAAAATATTCATGTATTCTCTAATTCTTTTTCTATACTCCATCAAAATGGTTTCACTCTCTCTTAGAATTTTATTTCTGTCTCCCATACATACTGCAATTCCAACACTTGAACGATTAATTCTTCCACAGGAGTTTAGCATAGTTGAAAATTCCCTTCCATCTCGTAGGACGCTTCTCTTGTCTTCTCTTGAAAATGTGTAAGTATACCCAATTAATTCTGACATGATTTCAGTAGCATTTTTTCCAGAAGTGAATTTAGTAATTGATTCAATTACTAACCTTTTTTCTTCCTCGTTTAGTTCTGCTGGAACTCTCCATCTACCTTCATCCTTTAACTGAATACCCGATGAATTTAGAAGAGAAAGACATGCATCTCTATTCCATGTTAAACCTTCAATAAATGGTTGTGAAGTAAATGCTAATGCATCAGGAAGTGGTCTAGTTTCTCTTCCGACTAACAATAAATCCAAATCAATATCTATCAAACCTTCTTCTTTGGCAGTATTTGCAATTTCAAAATTTTTGCCTGTAAATGACTTTCTTTCTCCTTGATCTTGCCTATCTCCTAACGCGGAAACAACTGCAATGGCAGACAAATCTGAATTTTTTTCATCAAGAGCAATTGATGCAAGGTATGCCATTCCACCTGCACAAATCTCCACACCCCCATCAATTCCATATTTCCAAGCATTGATGACATTTTGATTATCTAACTCTTCTTCTGGAATCTGGTGATGGTCTAAAATAATCCAGTTGTCTCCTAATGTTTCATTCAGATTCTTTGCAAAACCTCCACCAAGATCTGTTATTATGTGGAAATCTCGAGAATCTGTCTTGAAAGATTCTACTATTTTTTTACTAAATTCTTTTGATGTTCTAACCGTACATTTGGCACCTGCTCTGATGAGAGCTTTGGTAATGATGCTTCCAGATGTTAATCCGTCACAATCAATATGGGTTGTGACAAAAATTGATTTTTTAGACTTTATACAATCTGAAATTTTATCTTTGAAAAATGAAAGTGACTCATCAAGCGATTTTGTCATTACTCTAGTTGAGCAACCACTGCTTTATACTTCCAGGTTTTAGGAATTCTCCCAATTCTTTTGTAATAAACAGATAGTCTATGAACTTTAGCTTCAAGTAATTCCAAAGATCTTATATTTCTGTAGTCCCCATTGTTTACTTTAAGGTGTTTTTGAAGACCAACTGCTTTGTTTACAATATTTTCAAGATCTTCAGGCATTTCTGTTTTCAAACCATTTTCTTCTAGAATTTCACCAATGCTTTTTTTGGTAATTACTTTGATTAGGGGAATTGAGTGTTGGTCTCTAAATTTAATTCCTATCTGACTAGGAGTTGATCCATCTTTAGTGTATTTTACCACTAATTCTTCAATTTCCTTAGAACCTAATGTTTTCCAAGAAGGTACACTCAATGTTGCTGGTCTAATAGAATGTGATTTTCCATGTCTATGTGTGTGCATTCTTCCCATAATTCGGCTGAATTACGAACAGAATTAAACGTTACTTTAACTGATCTCATATATTATATCAAAATTTTAAGTTTAGAATAAAAGTTAAATAAGTCCACTGGCTTCAAAACGAACAGGTAAATCAATATGAACACAAAAGTAATTTTTGCAGCAACCTTAATCGCTGTATTTTCCATGGGTTACTATGCAGATAATACCGTAGCATTTGCACAATACATGGGTAATGTTGGTTCACAAGGCGAAACTGGCAAATATACACTAGAAGAAGCACTAAAACTTCAACGTATGAGAATTGATCTAATTAAAGAATTTCCAGATGCTGGTTCAGGAACTCCAATGTTGGGTGCAGATGGTGTATTCGGAGCAGCAGCTATTTCAGCTGCAGTCTTTGGTAGTGTAGCAGGAGCCTTGTTCCTAAAAGGAAGATCTGGCAAATACGCAGCAATGGGTAGAGGATAAAAACTCACACATTTCTATTATTTTATTAGTCATCTTTAGTGAAAACTGATCTCATACTTTCTGATAATAAAAGAAATGTATATATCGCACAAATAGAGCCAAAATATACAATGACTCCTATTGTAGGAACTTTCCTAAACATTCTGTCATCAATTACAGGACAACTAGGACCAAACTATGATCCATTATTTTATGATGTAATGATTTACATCTTTGGAACAATAATGTTCACAGTATTCCTCCTTGCAATGATCTCATTCCACTTACGTGTACACGGATGGGCTTACAAAGACAACCGTGAAAGATGGGTTGACGAATTGGACAGACACTTTGAAAGAGAAGGTATTGGTCTAATTCCAGACAACGGCAAATACTGGTAAACTTCCTTTCTTCTTTTCATTATTTTTAGAATCTTCAAAAGTATATTCGAATTTAATATTTTGAAAAACTTAATTTTCCCCCCAAGTCCGTAACTTCTAATTTCCTGGTGGTAGGAAATCACTGTCTTTAGATTCATCATATGCCTTTGAGGTAAATACTAACTTGTAGTGATATCCATCCTGTAATGGGTGGTTGATGAAACGAGATGATTCTTCACCATTGACAAAAACTGTTGATTTGTCCTGATCCATGTCTCTTAGAGGAAAGTCCCACATCCACAAAAAGTGACCTATCTCCCATGGATATTCCTCTTCCCATTCTGCATAAATTGTTCCATCATCAGTTAACGTATACATGGTTCTATGACATTCTTCATCAGTCAATCCAATATTAGCTGGAATGTCTGCTTTCTTACCATCAATTATCAGTTCCAACGTTGCCTTAATTTTGTATGGGGTCTCTCTATCATTAATGCAAACTTTGAGAGGATTATTTTGATCGATTTGTCCTACAATAAGATGCATTCCTATACCTGCTGACATTGCAATAATTACAGTTATTCCTAAAAACTTTAGTATTTTTTTCCTTTTGTAGGGATCACCCATTCCAGGCCAAATCATAGTGATGGTTTTAGACGTATTCTTTAAAGTCCTTTCTCTTAATCAAACATAATATTGATTGTGTCTAATCATCTTCTTCAATAAAACTTGGTTTGATTAACTATGAAAATATGATTATTTGTTAGAAAATGAAAAGGAAAAAGTTGGGGTTTTTAGATTACTTGCCAAGGTCGTGTTGCAAACGTGATTACATATCCAACACCAATTATGATTGATTGGTATGCAATGTTGCCATATGGAATTGGTTTGATAATTGGGTCTCCTTCAACTACTACTGTTTGACCTGGACCTAGTCCTGGACCAACATTTGCTACATTGAGTTGTGTGTGTACGTGATATACACCTGCTTCAAGTGCTTTTGCAGATAGTGTATATTCAATGACAGAGTTTCCTGAAATGTCAAAAACATTTCCTGGTGGGTCTCTTGCCAACATCTCCCATCTGTTTCCTGCATTAGTAGATTCTGAGAAAATTGATAACCATCCTCTAAGATCTCTCTCTACAAGACTGACTAAAGTTCCTTTAAGTGTCAAGGTTTCGCCAGTTTGAAGAGATTGTCTGTTAAAGGTTTCATCTTCAATTCTAATGAAACGACTCTGGAGTTGTGCTTGGACACCGTGTGCATCTGCAGTTGGAAGAACAATTTCAACCCAGTTGAAACCTAAAGTTCCTAGTACAAGTACAGCAGCTAGTCCAATTACGAATATCTTTTTTTCGACCATAGTTATCCCTAATATTCAGAAAGATAGTATACGTCGTTATATGTTTTACCTTCTTAAGGAGGATCGATAGATGATAGTATGTTTATCATTAATGATTGACAACCAAAATGGCAAAAAAATATTAAAATTATTTCATTTTAAGCCATTTAAAATTAATTATTTTTAGAATTTTACAAAAATTTTATGAATAATTTTATAAAAATTCACAACTACCAAAACTCTTACTTTATATTCCTGATTTACATGATTAATACTATGGCACAGATGCCCGCATTAATCCCAAAAGAAGTTGAGATCCAGAGACTAAAGAAAGTCTGGCTCATGGTAATTGCTCTGGGTTCAATTGCAGCATCAGTCGAAGTAGATAACTTCGTTGATGGTTCTCTACATCAGACCTCTATCAGAGATAGTGCATTTACTCCATCACACTGGTGGTTATATTCCCACTTTATTGCATTGCCACTTGGATGGGGAGCAGTAGCACTCTATGATAGAAAAATACCAATTCTCAGAGGTCCAAATAATTCAATGAACACCGGTTTGAAGATGACCATTCTTGGTTACCTTGCAACTATGTTCACAATTGGAATCAATGAGATGTGGCATTTCTGGTTTGTAGAAGAAATATTTTCGGTTCCGAACCATTGGATGTTTAACATGGGTGTAGTAGTTGCATTCATTGGTGCACTTGCGTATGTAGTCCGAGTATATGCTAGACTCATAGAATTAGGTGCAGAAACTCCAGGTGAGAATCCGTATATTGCAGAAATGTACAAGATGGCCTTAGAAGGTAAATTGTACAGCAGATCAATTCCATAGATAAAAAGTGCAAAAGCACATTTTTTTTTATTATTTTGACTGTTACGTAGATCGTAAAGTACCAACAGTTTAAGAAAGATTTAAAAGGATTCTGAAGTAGATAAATCCAATGTCTCTTCCTAAAGGATTCGGTTCTGGTGGCACTGGTGGATCATCAAGTGCTGATGTAGAACGAATGATTGGACGACGCGTTGAAAACATGACTGGAATAATTACTGCTTCATACTGGGCAGCACTACTAGCAACTGCAGCCGGAACAGCAGCTGGATATTTTTATTATCCATGGGCATATCCAACAGCAAGTGGTCACTTTGCATTCATCGTACTTGCAATCATTGAATCAATCGGTTTCATCTTCTGTGTTAAAGTCTCAGAAGAAGGTTCCAACAAGAAAAGTAATGGTATAGTTGGCGGCAGTATTGCTATTGCAATTGTATTCGTACTTTATGTATCAGCATTTGTTGGTTGGTAACTAGAAGGAAATTCCTTCAGTCACACTTCTTTTTCATTTTAATAGCCCAAAATAATAATATGCACATAATTTTCATTTTAATTTAAAACAACGATCTTAATTCTACTCTAAAATTTTATATACTGACCGTTTATTCTACTGGATATGGTCTGGTTAAGACGATGTACACACTACATATTCATCATAGTTATAGCAGTAAACTCTACACTGTTATCAATTAACGCAGGAGACTACATCTTCTACACTGACTGGGCTTGGACTTCATTTGTGGTGTTTTCAATATCACAAACGTTAATGCTTGTAGTAGGTGCAGTATATTACCTAACATTTACAGGTGTTCCAGGCACGGCAACGTATTATGCCCTTATTATGACAGTATACACATGGGTAGCTAAAGGAGCATGGTTCTCACTTGGATATCCATATGACTTCATTGTAACTCCAGTTTGGCTACCATCAGCAATGCTGTTGGACTTGGTTTACTGGGCGACAAAGAAGAACAAACACTCTTTGATACTGTTTGGAGGCGTACTAGTAGGAATGTCATTACCGTTATTCAATATGGTAAACCTGATGTTAGTCGCAGACCCGCTTGAAACGGCATTCAAATATCCGAGACCAACATTACCACCATACATGACACCGATAGAACCGCAGGTTGGAAAGTTCTATAACAGTCCAGTTGCGTTGGGTGCAGGTGCTGGTGCAGTGCTGTCGGTAACAATGGCAGCGTTAGGTTGTAAACTTACAACTTGGACGTATAGATGGATGGCCGCATGGTCAAAGTGGGACTAAAAACAAACCCCTCCTTTTCATTTTATTAATTTCATACTAGAGTATACTCTAAATTTTTCTTTAAATTTGATTAAAAAATATTGTATAGGTTGTGATCTTTTGTTGTCTATTTTGACAATATGTAATCTTGTGATTAATGATATTGAAACAGCAATATGGCCAGATACTTGTAACTCCAAAACCATTTGTAAAGTGGGCAGGAGGAAAAAGACAACTTATTTCACTTTTGAATGAGAATTTACCTGAAACTTTTGGTACCTATTATGAGCCATTTTTAGGTGGAGGAGCATTACTATTTCATATTCTTACAAAGAAAAATGGACAAAAATGTAGTATCTCTGATCTTAATTCAGACTTGGTACTGGCCTATACAACCATTCGAGATAGAATTGATGAGCTAATTAGTTCTCTAAAAATTCATGAAAGAAATTATCAAAAAGATTCAAAATCTTACTATTATTCTATTAGATGTAGTAATCCTAGAAGCGAAATTGAAAAGACATCTAGATTGCTTTTTTTGAACAGGACTTGTTTTAATGGATTATACCGTGTTAACAGTAAAGGGAAATTCAACGTACCTCTAGGAAAATATACCAATCCAAATATTGTAAATGATGAAAACTTACATTCTGTTAGCAACATCTTACAATCAAGTAGAGTTTCAATAAAATGTCGTGATTTTGAAGCAGTTCTAAGAGATGCCAAAAAAGGAGATTTTATTTATTTTGATCCTCCATATCAACCAATTAGTGAAACTGCCAACTTTACCAGTTACACAAACAAGAATTTCACATTTGATGATTTGAGCAGACTTGCTAAACTCTGTATGAAATTAGATTCCAATGGATGTAAAGTACTTTTGTCAAATTCAGATTCTAAACAAGTCTCTGATATGTTTACACAGAAACCCTGGAAAATAAGTAGGATTCCAACTAATCGTTCAATTAATTCCAACTCTAAAAAGAGAACTGGACACTTTGAACTATTGATTAAAAATTATTAGAAGCTTCGAACGGGATCTGAACCCGTGACCTTTACATTACCAATGTAACGCTCTACCAGACTGAGCTACCGAA
>Ga0209988_10003306_pt1 | contig 10681 bp, 8 predicted proteins | sample N075metaG_FD_183115 | JGI IMG/M metagenome (GOLD analysis project Ga0209988, IMG submission 183115) | Deep subsurface microbial communities from Kermadec Trench to uncover new lineages of life (NeLLi) - N075 metaG (SPAdes) (version 2) | ecosystem: Environmental > Aquatic > Marine > Ocean trench... | reverse complement strand
CCATCCAGATTTTGGATTACCATTAACATCAACAAGACCAGCATTACAAACATAATGATTTAGTCTTTCAATAACGTATTCACTACTACCCAAACCAGATCCTCCTCCAACACTGATACTTTTATCTCCAATGTCTTGTTGTTCTGTAACACAAGTGCCTTTTAGTCTATCATATTGCCTGTACCATGTTAAAAATTCAATTTCAGACTCGTTTTCTGAATAAAACTCGAATAATTTATCCAAGAAATCTTTTTGAGCAGCAGTATTTCCATCTACAAAATCTGATGTACTCCAGCTGATCTCAAAAAACCCAATTTTTTTGTTTGGTACAATTTCAAATACTGTCTTTAAATCTTCTATGGCTTCTTGAGGAGTTTTCACAATATCATTTAGAGTATCAACTGGAAAATATGAAAATGCAACAAAATCCCCAATTGCTAAATCACTAACAATATGTTTCAAATCTTTATTCAATACATGATGTAATGCAAAGGAATTTCCAAATTTTACATTAGGATATTTTTCTTTTATTGTTTCATAAACTCCAGAAAATAGCTCTTGGTATACAGGAATATTTTGTTCATAATAACGAAATTGAGATTCAGTTTCACCACCAATAATTACTGTATCTATGATATTATATCGTGAGAGAATTGCATCAAGAATATTCACGAGTCTTTCTTCTCCAAGAGAGTAAAGAGATGGTTTTCCAATCCAATCAGGAAATGGACCAAGTGTTTCTCCATTAATTACAGAAAAGAAGAGTGTTACTTTGAGATCATTTTTTTCATTTAACCCAAACATTACATCTGATTGTTGCCAATCATATTCTCCACGTACAGGTTCAACTATATTCCAAAAAAGATAGACATTACTTCTTCCAATTCCAGTGGTTGAGGCTACAGAATAAATTTGATCTAATTCTTGTAAGGTTATAAATTGGCTAGGAGAATTAATTACAAGACCAATTTTTTCATTAGTTTTCTGATTAGTAATTATTTCTGAACTCGGTAAACTCAAAATTACAACTGCTATTGCAATAATTACGACTAGACCTACAGTTATGCCTAGAATTTTCATATTCATACTGATTGGAAAAGAAAAGAAAGTAAAAAAGTTGTGATTCTGTTATTTATCCAGAAGTACAACCGCTGTATCCACAATCAATGCACATACTGCAGCCTTCGACAAAGACTAAGATATTTTTGCATGTTGGACATAAACGATCTTCTGAAATCTGTTCTTGTATTACAGGTTCAGCTTTGAGTTCATTTTCGTGAACTTTAATTGCAAGTGCAGCATTGACTTGTGATTTTATGTATGGATTTGTGATATTTGCTGTAACATAATCAGTAACGTGTTCTGTTGGTGTAACCTCAAATGTTTTTTTTGCGTTTTCACTCGTCATGTGAAGTACTTGTTTGTGTCTAGAACCATCACGATAAACTGTAATTCCTTTTAGTCCTAATTCATGTGCTAATAGATATGCAGATTTTACATCTTCTACGGTAACATCATATGGCATGTTGATTGTTTTTGCAATTGCATTTCCAATCCAATCTTGCCATACTGCCTGAGCCATAAGATGATCAGCCCAATGAATATCCATTGCAGTTACGAACACATCTTGCATCCATTGTGGGATTTCATCTAGTCCTTTCAATGAACCATAGTTATCTGCAATTTTTACTAGAATTTCATCACTGTAAAGACCATGTTCTTTTAAGACTTCTTCAAGAATCTTGTTTGTATAAAAGAATCTTCCAACAGTAACTCTCTTTTCAAACACAAGAGCAAATGCAGGTTCCATTCCGTTTGAACAATCTGCAATCATAGAAAGCGTACCAGTTGGGGCAACTGTGGTAGCCAATACATGTCTAATACCATATTTTTTAATTTTTTCAATTAATGCATCCCATTCATACGAATGAGATTCTTTGGGTTTTTCATAGTATCCTGATACAGGAATCTTTCCTTCTGGATATTCTGTCTTTGAACAAAGTGGAAATTCACCACGAGATTTAGCAAGAGCAACACTTTCTTCCATTGAATAGTATGTTAGAGCTTCTGCGAGTTTAGATTGTAAGTCATATCCTTCTTTGGAATTGTATGGAATTCTTAGTTTGTATAAGAGATCAGCAACACCCATAACTCCAAGTCCAATTCTTCTAGATTCTTTTGATGCTACATTGATTTCTTTAACAGGATAGTTATTTACATCAATAATATTATCAAGGAATTTTGTTGTCTTTCTAATTATTTCTTCATATCTTTGCCAATCAAATTCATAAGAACCATCTGCTTGTCTCTTTACTAGATTAACTAAATTGATAGAACCAAGATTGCATGATTCGTATGGATAAAGACTTTGTTCACCACAAGGATTTGTTGCTCTTAGTGGTGCTTGTCTGGCTTTAGCAAATACATTGTATTTGTTAATTTGATCAAAGAATATCAATCCAGGTTCTCCACTTTTCCATGCAGATAGAGCAATTAGATCAATTAGCTGATGTGCATTGATTTCTTTAACTGGTTTTTTGTCACGTGGACTACGTAACATATAGTTACCATCTTCAGTGTTAACAAGTGCATTCCAAAAGTCTTCCCAAATACCAACACTTACGTTAAAATTTTCTAAAACACCTGGTTCTGTCTTATTTGTGATAAATTTTTCAACATCAGGATGCCATGTTTCGATAATTCCCATGTTTGCACCACGTCTTTTTCCTCCTTGTTTGACAACTTCAGTCACAGTATTGATAATATTCATAAAAGATACGGGTCCAGATGCAACACCAGATGTTGATGCTACAATATCACCCTCCTCACGAAGATCAGAGTAGTTAATTCCAACACCACCGCCTGACTTGAAGATTAATGCTGCATCAGAAGTTGTTTTCATGATTTTTTCCATATCATCTCCCATACCAAGTACAAAACATGCTGAGAGTTGTCCCAATCTTCCACCAGCATTCATCATTGTTGGTGAATTTGGTAGAAAGAGTTGGGAGGTCATCATCTCAAAGTATTCAGTTATTTTATCTGCATAATCATCAAGCTTCTTTGCTGCTAGTAATGTCAAAAGATCTTTGAAGTTAATCTTCATCTGACCTTTGTTTGCAAGTGTTACATAGTGATTTATCAAGGATCTAAAATGCCATTTGTTAAGATAATAATTTCCAACTTTGAATTTATAATCAAAGGCATCTAGTTTTTCAAGATAAGATTTAGCTTCATCTATATCCTGTTTATTATTTCCTGCTTTGTCAAATATTTGTGAATCATATAGAATATCACCAATTCCTACTAGAATTGCAACTCTTTCAAACATTTGAGTTGGAGATTCAATAATCTCATTTTTTCCATTTCTAAAAAGATATCTTGATGCTAGTACTCTCAGACAATTCAAATCAAATTTTTTGGAAACTGGATCAAGTGTCTTTAGATTCAAGACTCTCTTTTTTTCATCTCTTAATTTTCTTCTCTCGTGTCTGTAAACGATGTATGCTTTTGCTATATCACTATTACCACTATCAATTAAAGTTGATTCTACAATATCTTGAATATCTTCAACAGTAGGTGTACGTGTACTAGTAAATCCTTGTTCAACTAATTTGTTAACTACGTTATTTGTCAGTTGATCGGCTAGGCTACGATCTGCTTTAGAGGTAGCAGCTAATGCTTTGAATATAGCATTAGAAATTTTATCTTTATTAAAGACGGTTACCGTGCCACTACGCTTACGGATCTCATTGATAGTATTTTCTAGTTGTGAATTATCCAATAATAATCTCCCCGCAAAGGTTATGATTAATGTGGGTATAAATGATTCTGCAGTTTTTTCTTAAAGCTCTGTTCAAAAATATTGACACATCTATTATGAAGTTCATATTAACATAATTTTAACAGCTAACTACGATGATCGCTACATCGATTACTGATCAAAAAGTTTTGAAAAATGATCGTAACTAGTTTTTAATTTACGAAATTCAGACAATGTATGGTGATTTGCATTTTGGACACTTGTCTTCAAATGGTTCATCTTTGAAACCACACTCACCACAAATTGCAATTGCCTTAACAGGTTTAAAAGAAGAGACTAATGTAGATGCTTTCTCGATAGATTTTTTGATTTCATCAATCTTTGCATCTTTGTCAATTTTTAGTAGTACTGATAATCCTCCATTAAGTAATTTTGAGAACTTGTTACACTCACTGATAGGCTCACTTTTGAGGGTATAGTCACCAATTTCAGAGGCATTAATCACTATTCCTTCAGAATAAGAATCACCTTCCATTGAATTGAGGGCAGAATTCTTTCCATATTTCTCACCATCAAGTGTAGCAAAACGATGTGAGCCTTCAGTTTCAGTCATACAAATAGTCACAGAACTATCTAATTCCTTGCCTTTTTTGGTTGCAACATCAACTGCAGTTTCAATGACTTTATGAAGAATATTTCTACCTTCTTTGTTATCTTTGAATCCAAGTATGTTAAAGACTGATTCTTTGAGTCCTACCAAGTTTACAACAAGAGTAACAGAACTTTTTTGCATGTATTGAGTATTCTTTGCAAGAATTGGGTTAAGTCCCCTTCTAGTGATATCTGAGATGTCTTTCTTTCTTAATGCCATTGAAGATAATGCAGGTTTCATTAGTAATGCAAGTCTTGCTCTAAAGTAAGTTTCATCTTTGTTTGATTCAAATGCAAGTCTTGGAAGATTAATGGAAACAGATTGTAGTAATATTGAAAGCGGACCAGTATTTTTTATAGATTCATTTGTTACACCATTACTAGATGTTTGACCCGGAGCAAACATTACTTTTCCACCAAGTGAAATTATTTCAGAAACTGATTGTGAAACATCAGTTATTTTTCCTTTTTCATGATCTATTATCAGACCAATTTTTGGTATTGGTGTAATCTTTGCATAATTTTTGTATGCATTGATAATTGAATTAATTATTTTTGTATCAGTCCCTAATTGTAGTCTAATTGAAACATTAGTACTTTTTTTGTTGTATTGCGAAGTTGTAGATGCAGTTGCAAATGCATTAGTTAGTTTTCGTTCAAGTTCTGGAAGGGACTTTGAATGTTTTAAAAATACCTGAACTAATCCATCAAGTACAATTTCTTGTGAAGCTTCTTTTGAAATAAGAGATATTATAACAGATAATGAACTTGTAATCTCATCAAGTTGTTTTGATGCAGGAATTCTTGATACGTCAAGATATTTTCCGCCAAGATCAATTCCATCTTCAATCAATTCTTTTACATTAACAAATATTGTATCAGGAATCATGGACCAGATTCCAGGGTTGGTAACATGCAAGTCTCCAGAAAGATGAGAATCTGCAACATCTTTTGGTAAGATATTAGTAAGCAAGTGTTCAGCAAATACTCTCTGACCAGTATTAAACAGAAGACCTTCAGCACCGTTATTCACATTATCCAAGTTAGTAACCATCTCCTGAACGTCAAAAACAGGCAAACCTAGGCGTGCTAGTTTGTTTCTATATTCCTCGTGACCATGTTCTAATAGAACAGAATTTACTAGTTCTCTGATTAGTGCGCCTGTTAGATAGGTAGTCTGATATTTGTAAATTCTATTTTCAACTTCTTCGGTAATTTTTTGTGCGAGTTCTAATGGAAGACTTCCTTCACGAACTAGTGACTGAATAATTTTATGAGAATTAAATTCTTCAATGGATTCATGTGATGTTCGAACATACATTTTTCCACTTTCAATAATTGATCTTTCTTCAATTTGTCTTGCCAAGCTTAAAACGAGTTTTCCAAGATTTGTAATTGTATAGCGTCTTTCAGATTTGTTAAGCGCAACAAGTGATTGTCTTAGTAGTTTTCTCAAGTGGTATGCAAATTTGCCACTTTCTTTTTTGGACTTGAATCCAGCTAGAGATTTTAATTCAGAATAAGTCAAAGGACCCTTGGAATTTAGGATTCTAAGAATATCAATTCTGTTGGGACTTGCCATAACAGAGAAAATCATTCTGACACGTTTTGATGTAGATTGTAAGATTCCACCTCTATTTTGTTCAAGTTCTGAATTGAAATCAGAGTCTGAATCTAAATCGGAATCTATGTCTAATTCTAACTCTTCTGCTTCCAATTCCATGTATTTTTCTAAATTATGAGGTAATTAAGACTTATGACTGTATGAATTCAGACAATTTTTGATCAGATTAGTAATTGAAAGACAAAAATTTCTAATATTGTAGATCTCATTTTAAAAAAAAATAGAAAAATGATCATGTATGGAGATCTTTTAGGATTAGTTTTCTTTGACATCAAGTGAAAATTCAGATGTAGAAAGTTTCTGTCCACATGATGGGCACTTACCACTGTAAGGATTCATTACATCTTTTAAAGATTTTAGCATCTTCATGTTTGTGATCTTTTCTCCACATTTACCACACGTAACTTCTACTGACATGAAAATGATCACTTGTACAAAATTATTAAGAATCGATTTTGATTTTTATTAATTATTCAAGCAAATTATTTTACTGCTTTTCAATGATGATTCCACGATCATCAAAACCAGTTATTTTGGCTCGTGTTCCAATTGGTAAATCTGCAGGAGTAGTAATTTCTGGCATAAATCCAGAGATTCTCAAATGTGTGTCATCTAGTTGAAGTACAACAAAGGCATATGGGGTATATTTTTCAAAGCCTGCAGGCGCGACTGTAATTATTGTATATGTAGCAATTGAGCCTATACCGTCTAAAATGGTATCTTCAAATCCCTTGCTTCCACATTTTAGGCAATAATAGGCTGTAGATAAATGAAGGTAATCGCAGTCAGTACATTTGTGAGTTAGGAGTTTACCTTGTTTGGCATATTCAATAAGTTGCTCTTCAACAGACATCTTACACACTTTGGAATATATGAACAGCACAACTTGCACCAGTTGCACCGAAGTTATGAGTTAAACCAATTTTTGCATCTTTAACTGTTCTTTGACCAGCATTTCCAGTTAATTGATCAAATACTTCTACTACTTGTCCAACACCTGTAGCTCCAATTGGATGTCCTTTTGATTTAAGACCACCTGAAGGATTAATTGAAATATCAGAATTTAATTTTGTTCTATCTTCACGAACAGCCTGTACACCTTTCCCTTTTTCAAAGAATCCTAAATCTTCAGTATCAATTATTTCTGCTATTGTAAAGCAGTCATGTACTTCAGCAAAGTCTATATCTTTTGCAGTAAGACCTGCCATTTTGTATGCAGCTTCTGCTGCAATCTTTGTACTTGGGATTGTTGTTAGGCTTTCACGTCCTTGCAATGCAGCAGGTGAACCACCTCTTCCAGAACCAATTACTTCTATGTAATCACCTCCATTCTCTTTTGCAAACTTTTCAGAACAAAGAATTACAGAGCTAGCACCATCAGAAAATGGGCAACAATCATAAAGTTTGAGAGGACTTGCAACTACTGGAGAATTCATTACATCATCAATTGTTATTTTTTTCTGCATGTGAGCTTTTGGATTAAGTATACCATTCTCATGATTCTTTACTGCAACTCTTGCAAAATCTTCTTCAGTTGCATCAAATTCTGTCAAGTAAGCTCTTGCCATTGATGCAAACAATCCTGGGAATGATGCACCAGCTTGACCTTCATAGAAAAAGTCAGAACAATATGCAAAGTAAGTTGTAGTCCATTCAGTTCCTGTATGAGTTACTTTTTCAACACCAGTTACCACAAGACAATCATAAAATCCTGCTGCAACATTTGCATAAGCCTCTCTAAAAGATACAGAACCACTTCCACATGCAGACTCTATTGTTAATGATGGTTTATCTGGAATTCCCAATCTACTCATTAAGACAGGACCAAGATGTACCTGCTTATCTGCAACTCCAAAAACATTTGAAATATAGGATGCTTTGATATCTTTTGGACTAATTCCTGCGCTTTCTATTGCTGAAACTGATGCCTGAGTAGTGATATCAGCAATACTTTCAGCCAATTTACCATATTTGGTACTACCAGCACCAAGAACACAAACCTTTTCCACTAATGTCACTGACCCCAATCCCTATAAAAATTGTTTTAGTAAATTCATCACAATGACACCAAAGAAAAAAAGTTTTCAAATTTTTCAAACAAAAAAGATCGCAATAAGACATGTAGCAAAAACTACAAAGTCACAAACTAATATCTTCAAAAAAGAAATTATTCAGTATTTTGATAATAATGGATTCCTATCGTGGTCTTCAAAAGAGAAAAAGTACATGATTCTTGGTACTAATGCACCAAAAAAGGGATTGGTCCAGTGTCCTCATTGTAAACTTGGAGAATTAATGGTTATCAGATCACCAACAACAAGAAAGCGATTCATTGGTTGTTCTAACTATTATGGTGGATGTAAAGCATCATCACCATTATTACAAAAAGCAAAACTTAGAGCAACAAAGAAACCTTGTGATGTATGCAAATGGCCAATGATAATTTTTCGTTATTCACGAAAACAAAAATGGACTAAACAATGCTCAAACTTTAATTGTGAAAGCCGAAAGTCTAAGCCTTTAAAGTAGGATAGATATCTGTCCTTCTGTTTTTAAGTAATGGTAAAATTTTTCTTGTTTGTTTTACTTTGTTTAAATCAATGTTGACAAAACCTATACCTTGCTTCTTTTTCATGTCAAGCAAAATTTTTCCATATGGATCAACTACTAAACTTCTTCCACAGTAAATATTTCCAACTTGATCAGGTGCAATTACATAACACCCATTTTCAATTGCTCGTGTTTTGTTTATTGTAATCCAATGTTCTTCTTTCATGTTACCTTTTACCCAAGCAGATGGTACAACTAAAACTTCAGAGCCTGCAACAGCAAGTGATCTTGCCATCTCTGGAAATCTTAAATCATAACAGATCATCATGCCAATTTTTCCAAGAGATGTCTTTACAGGTTTTGTAATCTTAGAACCTGAAACCATTTTATCTGATTCCTTAAATCCTAATGCATCATAGAGGTGAATTTTTCTATAAGTAGAGATTACTTTACCGAACTGATCAATTACAAAAGAAGTGTCATATACACGATCTTTTATTCTGCTTTTTTCATAAAATGAACCAATAACTTGAATATGATTTGTTTTTGCAGTTTTTGCAATTGTTGTAACAAAATTTCCATTAATTGTTTCAGCCAAGTTTGCTAGTTGTTTTGCAGTTTGAGAAGAATTTGTGTAAAACATTATAAATTCTGGAAATGCACACAATGTTGCATTTTTTGAAGATGCTTTTGAAATATATGAAATAATTTTTTTTAGATTATCTTCTTTTTTAATTGACGCTTTGAATTGAACAACACCAACTTTCATGTAATTAATTAATCAAATTACAATAAAAGGGTGAACTTGTTTACATGTGTGATTAATTGTAAATAAGCGCAAAAAAATATCTTGATAATTGGATCTTAAGACCAGCAACGATTAGTTGTTTGGTGACAGTTCCAATTAAATTAAGTTTGAAAAAATAGTATATAGTTAGTACTGATGATTCCTACTATTCTCTTTTAAATGAAATTTCTAAAATGATTAATGGTATTCATTGCTAAAGAGTCATCTGCTAGTTTACCGCCGTCCAAAGATTGGGCAATTTAGCCCAATCTTTTTTATTAAAAAAATAAAAAATCTAGATTTGTATAATACAAGATGATCTTCTCGTACTATATGCTAGAACACAACCAACCAGACATTTACAACTGCTTTCCTGCTAAAAACCAATTTTCTTTAGGATTATCTTCAAAAACAACAATTACGTGATTTTCTTTTGTTTTTAGAATCTCTACTGCTGATTTTGTGATTGCTTTTGCAAATTCATCTTTTTGCTCCTGTGTTCTACCAGGATACATTGATACTGTAATCAATGGCATGATGATTTCAAATAGATTCAGCGATTTATGTTTTCAATACTCTTGTCTATAGCCATATCTTGTACCATACATAAAATCAGAACTGTGTGTTCTTTTGTAAATGTAACCAGTTGCTAGACCAATCACAAATCCACCAATGTGTGCAAGATATGCAACTCCTCCACCTGCAATACCAAATCCTCCTATGAAAAATGGAAGTAAGTTTTGAAAGACCAACCAGAATGGTAAGAACCATCTAGCTTGAATGTGCATCATTCTCCAAAAGAATCCCATCATCAAGAAAGTTTGAATTCTTGCTTTTGGAAAAATTACAAGATATGCTCCTAATACTCCAGAAATTGCGCCAGATGCACCAACTGCAGGAATAACACTGCTTGGATCACCAAAGATGTGGATTAATCCTGAAGTAACTCCCCACATTAGATAAATTCCTAGAAACTTTACTTTTCCAAACTTTTGTTCAATGTTATCACCAAAGATCCACAAGAACCACATGTTACCAGCAAAGTGAAGAAGACCACCATGCATGAAAGTTGAACTAATCAAAGAGATGTATGGAGTACTTGGACATGAAATTTTAACAGCTCCTGCACCAAAATCAATTACAGAAAAATTTGCACCAGTTACACAATTTGGAACTGCACCCCAATCATAAAACATTACAAATGCATTTTGGTTTGAAAAATCAAAAAACTGTCCAGTAATTGCTACTTGAATAAAAAATACGATTGTATTTGCAATAATTAATGCTATAGTTACTTTTGGTTTAA
>Ga0209988_10003305_pt1 | contig 10683 bp, 11 predicted proteins | sample N075metaG_FD_183115 | JGI IMG/M metagenome (GOLD analysis project Ga0209988, IMG submission 183115) | Deep subsurface microbial communities from Kermadec Trench to uncover new lineages of life (NeLLi) - N075 metaG (SPAdes) (version 2) | ecosystem: Environmental > Aquatic > Marine > Ocean trench... | reverse complement strand
CAATCCGGTCCACAGGAAGGCCCCCACCCCGAGCCAGAATCGCAGGCGCATCGGCTGAACCTGGCTCGGGTAGAGATATTTCAAGGGAATGAAGACGGCGATGGAGAGTCCCACCAGCCAGAGTGTGCCGCCGAGTGGACCCACTCCGAGTAGCCATAAATAGAGGGCGAGGATATTCCAGTAGGACGGGAAGCCCAGGAAAAAGCCGTCGTCCGTTTTTGCGTCCCGGCGCGAGAATCCGTAGGCGCTGGCCAGCACGGGTGCGGCCAGCCAACCCGGGTGCAGGACCGAGCCCGCGCCCCACAAGAAGACCGCGGGCACGATGACGAAGTTCAAATAGTCGACGATATCGTCGAGTCGGCGCCCATCGATTTCGGGCGTGTGCAGCGAAACCCGCACGGCCCGCGCCAGCGTTCCATCGAGCGCGTCGATGAAGAGCGCGGCGAGCATCAGCAACGCGGCCGCGTCGAGTCGCTCGGATGCGATCGCGATCAGCGCGAAGGTGCCGAGAACCGCACCGCCTGCGGTAAACAGATGGACACTCCAGGAGAGCAAGCGGCCGGGTGTAGATCGTTCTGACATGGTTCTTCGCGCGATGGAACGCGTAGCATATCAAAGCGGCTATCCTCCAATCCCGCGAAGCCGGAATTCTTTTCGCGGCGACGGGTAGGGGGATCGTTTGTGATGGGCGACAGGACTGAGGCGGATGCTTCGGTCGCGCGGCAAGGGTCGGCCGAGCGTTCCTCGATCGGTGGGCGGGTGCGGGCGACCCGGCTCGAACAGGCGCTCGACTGGGCGGCGGGCCTCGTGCCCTCTCCGATCCGCGTCGCGACCGCCTGCTGCGGAATGTCGATGGTCCAGGGCGGAGACGTCTTCGAGGCCCTCGGGACGGGACCGCCCGCCGTCTCCAGCCGCAGAGCGGATCTGATGATCATCGCGGGGTCGATTACGCGTCGGCAGATTCCGATGATCCGCGGGATCTACGAGCGGATGCTCGAGCCGCGCTGGGTGATCGCGTGGGGCGCCTGCGCGATATCCGGGGGGGCCTATGATAATTATGCGACGATCCCCGGACTCGGACGGATCGTGCCGGTCGATCTCGTCGTGCCCGGGTGTCCGCCGCAGCCGACGGCTCTGCGGGAAGCACTCGCATTTCTGCGCTCGGGGGCGGCACGGGCGGAGCAGAGAGCATCAAGCGATCGCGCAGAGTGGCCGATTCTAAGGACGACGGGCTCGGCCCCGTCGCTTCGATCCGCGCAGGGGTCCGGGACAATGGAAATGAAAATGGCCAAGGGGAGTGGAAATGTCGATCGCGGTTGAGCTGCCGTCGCTCGGAGAGAGCGTCTTCGAAGGAACGATCTCGCGATGGCTCGTCGCCGAAGGCGAGATGGTCGAGGTCGATCAACCGATCGTCGAGGTCACGACCGACAAGGTCGATGCCGAAATCCCGGCGCCGAGCGCCGGATTGATCGAACAGATCCTGGTCGCCGAGGGCGATGTCGTCGAGGTAGGCGCCGTGCTGGCGCGGATCGACCCCGATGCGAAACCCGCGGCCGCGCCGAGTGCCAGTACGCCGGCGAGCGTGCCCGCGCCCCCCGCTGAGAGTGAGAGTGAGAGTGAGAGTGCGGTCGCGGCGACCCCGGTGGCCCGGCGCGTCGCCGAGGAGGCCTCCATCGATCTCCGCCAGGTCGAGGGGACCGGCAGCGCCGGTCGGGTGACCAAGGACGATGTGCTGCGGCACCAGACGGGGGGCGTAGCGACTGGCTCCCCACCGCCCGCAACCGCCTCTCAATCTCAATTCCAAGCGAAAGCCCCCGCGCCCCCAGCGCCCCCCGTTTCCCCGGTCCCGGCCCGCCCGGCGCCCGCACGCGGATCGGCTCGTCCGTCGCCATCGTTCGGATACGAGTTGCAGCCGGGCGATCGCGTGATTCCGATGACACCGATGCGGCGGATCATCTCGGATCACATGGTCTACTCGAAGCGCACGAGCCCGCATGTCGGGACCGTCGCCGAGGTCGACCTCTCGCGGGTGGTCAAGCTGCGCAGCCAGCACAAGAATTCGTTTCAGAAGACGCATGGAACGGCGCTGACCTTCCTGCCCTTCATCGTCCACGCGACGGTGCGCGCGCTTCGAGAGTTCCCGGCGCTGAACGCGTCGGTCGTCGAGGATGCGATCGTCGAGAAGCAGGATATCCATGTCGGCGTCGCAACCGAAACCGAGAAGGGGCTCGTGGTTCCGGTGGTGCGGAATGCGGATCGTCTCTCGCTCTCGGGCCTGGCGATGGCGATCGATGATCTCTCGACGCGTGCGCGCAACAAGAGGCTCTCCGCCGACGATCTGCGCGGGGGGACGTTTACCCTCTCGAATCCCGGTCGTCAGGGCAATCTCTACGGCTTCGCGATCATCAACCAGCCTCAAGTCGGCATCCTGCGAATGGGCGAGATCGCAAAGCGCCCGGTCGTCCGGACGCTCGAGGGAGAGGATGCCATCGTGATCCGTACGATGATGTACATGGCGCTCTCCTACGATCACCGTGCGGTCGACGGCGCGCCCGCCAACGGCTTCCTGCACCGAATCCGGGAACTCCTCGAGGCTGGCGAATTCGATCTCTGAGCCGAGCGCGGAGATCGGCAGTTGGGTCGGGCCCGGCTGCCAGGCCGTGGCGTGGCCAAGGTCCGGAGAGCAGAGGACGACATGCAAGCTCCATCGCGCTCGGAAAATCAGACGGTGAAGGCGCCGCTTCAGGGATCCAGCGAGCGATTCGTCGAACGATCGACCGAGCTGTCGGTCGAGTGGCTGGGTGAGGTCGCGTACGGCGAGGCCCTCGAACTGCAGCAGACCGCCGTGGCGGATCGGTTGGCCGGTCGGACGCGAGATCGCCTGCTTCTACTCGAACATCCCGCCGTCGTGACACTCGGCCGCAGTACGGATCCCGAGAATCTTCGGGAGAGCCCGGATCGACTACGCGAACTCGGGATCGATGTCTTCGAGGTCGGCCGCGGTGGCGACGTCACCTACCACGCGCCGGGCCAGCTGGTCGGCTATCCGATCGTGGACCTCGACGCATCGGAGCGTCGGGACGTACGCGACCATCTGCGTCGGCTCGAAGCGGGCTTGATCGACGCGCTCGAGGAGCTCGGGCTGCCGGTGAGCCGCGTGCCGGGTTGGACCGGCGTTTTCGTCGATCGGTCGCGAAGTGCCGCGCCGGGCGGAGCCGAGCGCAAGATCGCTTCGATCGGCGTGGGCATCCGACGTTGGGTGACCTTTCACGGATTCGCCCTGAATGTGAGCCTCGATCTCGCCGGCTTCGACGCGATCGTACCCTGCGGACTCCAGGGGGTGGAGATGACCTCGGTCGCCCGAGAGCTCGAGCGGGAGGGACGCGGGGGCGAATTCGCCCCGCATGAGTTGGATCTCCGGGTCCGCGGCGGCGTCGCCCGGGCGATGCAGGTCCGCCTGGGAAGGGGAGCCACCGGGGATCCCTGAAATGGTCGCTCTCGCCTGAGCACTCCTCTATCGTCCGTCCGATGCCTGTACGGGTCACCGTCGTCAAACGAGCTCGCCGTCGCTCCTTCGCGTTGCTCCGGGCGACTCCCGCCTGGCTTGGCTCCGTCTGGGCGGCGCTGCGTACGATGCCTCCAGCGCCCCCGCTGGCTCCGAAGATCGACTTCCCGGGCGACGCCGGGATGCCCGCCCTCACGTTTTCGGCCGACGGCGTCCATCGATGCACGGGATGCAATCTGTGCGTCGAGATCTGCCCGAGCCGGGCGTTGAGCCTGCTGGTCTCGGACGTTTCGGACTCTGTGGGTGCTGCGGGCCCTGCTCGCACCGCCGCGGGGGAGGCTGGACTCGTCGTCCACGAGTTCGCGCTCGAGGTTGGGGGCTGCATCGGCTGCGGGCGATGCGTGGAGGAATGTCCCGAAGAGGCCCTCGAAATGCACGGCACGCCGGTCGTGGCGATCGCGCTGCGGTCGGGGGGACCACCGCCGATCGATCTACTCGACCGGGGAGCGGCGCGCCGATGAGCGGACTCGATCTGGAATCGCTGCGGACGCGCCACCGCGACCTCGGCCTCGAAATCGTCGAGTCGGGCGGTAGCGAGCTGCGGGTCTCCATTTCCTCGGTCCACGCCCGGACGTTGCTCGTCCGACTGCGGGATGAGAACGAGACGGCGATGAAACGCCTCGTCGATCTCACGGCGATCGATCGCGGCGGCGAGCAAGCCCGCTTCGAACTCGTCTATCGGCTCCAATCGATCGAGCGCGACTGCGGCCTCAGGCTGCACGCGCGCGTCGAGGGAGCGCAGGCAGAGCCCGCGGACGCCGCCCCCTCGGACAGCGTCCCGCTCGTGGACTCCGTGACCTCGCTCTGGCCGGCCGCCAACTGGCTCGAGCGGGAGGTCTTCGACCTGTTTGGAATTCGCTTCAAGGGGCACCCGGATCTGCGTCGAATCCTGCTCGACGAAGCCTTCGAGGGCGCGCCCCTTCGTCGGGACCATCCGCTTCGGCTCGAGCGCCCCCTGCCGAGCGAGGGCGACCGATGATCGGCGACGCGAAACTCGTCGGCGCGGAGTCGCTCTCGGATTCGCTGGGCTTTCCGGAGACGGTGGTCGAGGTCGGGATGACCCACCCCGGCGTGCGGCATGCGATGACCGCCGTCGGCGGGACCACGAGCTTTCTCGTGCAACTCGACGGCGATCGCATCACCGATCTGGAGGTGGAGATCGGCCTGGGACATCGCGGCTTCGAAAAGGAAGTCGAGTCGACCTCCTTCGATCACGCACTGCCCTACGTGAGTCGTCTCGGTCATGCGGGCGGGGTGATTGCCGAGACGGCCTACTGTCTCGCGGTCGAGGCATTGATCGGCGTGGCGCTGCCGGATCGCGCAATCTGGCTGCGTACCCTCGTGAACGAAATCGCCCGGGTGACCGATCATTTCGCGCGGCTCGGCGCGGTCATGTCGGCGATCGGGCTGGCCGATGCGGAACTCGCTGCACAGCGCGCAGAGCTGGAGGCCGCTCGGCTGTTGGCTTTCGCGGTCGGTCGGGGGCCTCTCGCGGGTTGGTTGCGGATCGGCGGCGTCGCTTCCGCGTTGCCGGAAGAATTTCCGGAGCAGTGGATCGCCGCCCGAGTGCGGCTCTTGGAAATGCTCGCTCGCTTCGAAACGATCGCGGTCGGCAATCCAACCTGCCAGCGTCGATTGCGCGACGTCGCGTCGATGTCGGTCGACGATTGTCTGGCATGGGGCGTGACGGGGCCGTCGCTTCGCGCCTCCGGTTGCCCGATGGATATTCGGCGTGATCGCCCCTACCTCGCGTATGGAGCGCTCGATTTCGACGTGCCGATCGGCGAATCCGGTGACGATCTCGACCGGATGCTCGTCGTCCTCGAGGAGCTGCGGCAAAGCCTCGGGATGATCGAGCAATGTCATAAGTTGTTGTCGAGTCTCGGTCCGGGTGTCATCGCGGTCGAGGGCGGAGAGACGGCGAGTGCGTCGAGACTCCCCGGTTGGGAGGTGCCCGCGGGCGAGAGTGTCGCGACGGTGGAGTCGTCGACGGGCGAGCTCGCTTTCCTGATCGTATCGGACGGGACGGGGGCGCCGCGTCGCATTCGCTGTCGTCCGCCGAGCTTCTTTCATGCCCAGGCGATGCCGCAGATGCTGCGCGGCGCGCGCCTCGACGATCTGTTGCCGACCGCTGCGCTGCTGCATCTCGTGTCGGCGGAGTGCGATCGGTGAGCGATGAGCTGCCACCCGCTGGGCCGCCGCCGCTTCGGCCCTTCGGACTCGTGCTGCATCACGATGGTCGCTTCAGCCACGAAGGCGAGCCGATCCTGAATCGCCGGTTGCGGGAACATTTCGACCGATCCGTCGGGTACCTGCCCGATGAGCACAAATTCATAGTCCGGCTCCAGCATTTTCGCGGCGAGCTGGAGGTCGAGGAGGCCGGCTTCTTCGTCCGGGAGGTCGATCTCGACCGGGGCGAGATCGTGCTGTCCGATGGAACGCGGGAACGCCTCGATGTCTCGACACTCGCTCTCTCGGCGATCGACGGGGCCTTGCTCTGTCGTGTCAAAACGGAACTCGTCGCCGAGGGGTTGCTGGCGCGTTTCAGTCATTCCGCCCAGGCGGAGCTGCTTCAGGCGGTCGAGCCGGAAGGGGATGCTTTCGCCATCGTGATCGCGGGAGAGCGGCTTCCCTTTCCCGAGATCGAGTAGGCGCGAGCGTCTCGTCCGCGCGGGCTCGATTGACTCGGACTGGCGGCGTTGGTACATCCTGTGGGCCACGCGCTCCCGTCCGGGAGCGATGGATCTGCGTGACGCACGATCCGACGAGGCGGCGTAGCCAAGTGGTAAGGCACGGGCCTGCAAAGCCCTGATCCCCGGTTCGAATCCGGGCGCCGCCTCCAACTTCTTTCGGGACATCGGGATTTCGGAGGAAGCGGCGGTGCGCCCGCTCGACGATTCGGCTTGGATGTGGGGGCCTGGATCAGGGCAGGAGCTTTCGACCGTCGGGGTCGAAGATCGCCGACTCGTGAAGGCCAAGCCTTTGTAGGAAGAGCCGGACCGACACGCCGAGAACACCGAAGCCGTATTTCACGGATCGGCTGAAATTGATGGATGAGGCGTCTTTGAAGTAGGCGGTCGGGCAGCTGATTTCGCCGATCTGGAATCCCTGGTAGAGGATCTGGGCGAGCATCTGGTTGTCGAACACGAAGTCGTCGGAATTCTCGAGCAGTGGCAGCTGCTCGAGAACCCTGCGCGTGAAGGCGCGATATCCGGTGTGGTATTCCGAGAGCTTGGCGCCGGAGAGCAGATTCTGTGTGGCGGTCAGGAATCGATTCGCAAAATATTTGTAGCGGGGCATTCCGCCGCGCAGTGCGCCGCCGCCCAGGATCCTCGATCCCAGTACGACGTCGTAGGGTCCATCGGTCAGCATGCCGATCATCGAGGGAATCAGCTTCGGCGTGTATTGATAATCCGGGTGCAGCATGACGACGACGTCCGCTCCCAGTCGAAGCGCCTCCTGATAGCAGGTCTTCTGGTTGGCCCCGTAGCCGCGATTGCTCGGGTGGACGAGGGTCCGAAGGCCGAGGCGCTTGGCCTCCTTGACGGTGGCGTCGTCGCTCGCATCGTCGGTGACGACGACCTCGTCCACGAGATCCATGGGGATCTCCTGGACGGTTCTTTCGAGGGTCCGAGCCGCGTTGTACGCGGGCATGACGACGACGACGCGCTGCTCGTGAAACATCCTGCGGTCGAGACTCCTGTCGGCGTTGCACAGCCCGAAAGGGCGAAATCGGAGGAATTGGATGGTCTCAGGCGGGGCATCCCGGAGTCCGAAAGTATAGACTTCGGCCCTTGCCCGGGTGGCGAAATGGTAAACGCGGACGACTTAAAATCGTCTGGCCTCTGGCCGTGCAGGTTCGAGTCCTGCCCCGGGCACCACTCAGCCTGCTTCATCTATTGATCGCGGGGTTCGCCGTGGAATCCGTCGTCGCGGGTTCCGTCGTGGGTTCGGGTTGGATTCGGTGGTGGGGCCGGCGGTGAGAGTTCAATCCAGCAGATCCAGAACCCGCTCCCGGATGTCGTCGGATGCGAGGAGTTCCTCGAGCGCATCGCGATCGAGCAGGGTCGTTCGCTGGTAGTTCTGGTCCGGCCGCTCGATTTCGACCCGGTAGATCTCTCTGGGGTCGCTAAAGATCTGGCGGATCCGCAGGGACTGGTCCGCGTCGCCCTCGAGGATCTGGATGCGAAGAGAATCGACGATCCGATCACTGCGGTCGACGCAGAGCGCGAGGGGATCCATCGCGCCCGGGGTGTTCCGACGCGCGCGGCCGAGTAGTTTGAAGGTTCCAGGCGGCTTCATGGGGAGTTCAAGCATACCGGTCGGCGAATGGGCGATTCAAGCATGAATCGCGTATCCACGAAGTTGACGGATCCGACCCGCGCGAGCGCGCTCCTGGTCGCGCGCGGCAAAGAGTCTTGCAATCGGCAGGAGATCGCTGGGGGACGCGTGATCGAACGCGATTCCGAAAATCGCATCGTCATCTCTCCCCCTGGGCGCGCCGAAGAGCACGGGGTGCAGAGTCTGTTTCAGCCAGGCGATATGACCCAGGCTGGTAAAGATCCGGCCCGAGGGAAGTCGAAGCGTGATCCGAACCGGCGTACCGGGGGGTAGACCCTCGGCGGCTGCGACGCGAAGGCCCCCGAGCCCGATATTCGTACAGCGTGCGAGCGGGGCCGCGGGTTTGCCGTCGAGCGTTGTCACGAAGAGGCTCGCGTGAAGCGGAAGGCGACCTGCGTTGCGGGAATCGTTGCGGTGCTGTCGAAGCGCTCTGCCCATGCTGGACTCCGATCGTGTTCCTGACTCTACTCATCGGCAAAATACGCCGAAGGCCTTGAGTGCAAATCGGACGCGGCTGCCCGCAGATCTGCTTTTGCGGTGTAGGGAAACGCCGCGAGGGCTCCTTTGGGGTTCGTCTCAAGCGGGGCTCTTCGCAGGTCGATGAAATGAACCTCTCCGCCCGGTCCCCGAGATCGCGCGACGGAGCAGTTTAAGAGGGTGAAGTGTCCAAAGACGACGGCGAATTCGGTTTCGGTCAATCCTTTTCGGATGAATCCCGAGCCAGCCTCGGGCTCGGCAAGGACGAGAAGTTGCGCGTCCTCGCTCGGTCGGGGCGCGCGATCCTGCTCGAACGCGGCGATGGCGGCGGAGCGGCGATCCCGTGGGACCGTGATCTCGTCCTGAGTAGTGATGTTCGTGCGTTTCCCCTCGCCGACCTCCTGAGCCTGGTGCATGGCGCTGGCAAATCCGGCTACCTGCTCTTTCAATACGAGAACGAGGAGAAAGCGATCTACCTGAGCCGAGGTGAGGTCGTCTTCGCCGAATCGAATCTCTCGACGGATCGGTTGGGCGCTTGTCTGCTTCGATCGGGCTTGCTCGATCAGGCGCAACTCGAACTCGCCGAGAGTCGCTATCACCCGATGACACGGTTTGGGAAAATCGTCGTCGAGCTCGGGCTCCTCACGCCGCGCGACCTCTGGAATGGCGTGAAGGTCCAGGTCGAGGACATCGTTCGTTCGCTCTTCTCGTATACCGCTGGATGGATCCATTTCTGGGAAGGCGAGATCGAACCGGACAACGTCGTGCGCCTTTCACTTCCGACCAATCGATTGATCGGGGAGGGGCTGGAGCGCAGGGACGAGCTCTTGCGATTTCTTGCGAAGCTCGAGGATCCGCGTACGCGCATTCGGATCGGCGACACCTCGCGCGCGCCGGCTTCGGACAACGAGAATGCGGTCGTGGCCGCGCTCGACGAGGAGGGGCTCTTTGCGGGCATCTCTCATCGATCCGGTCTCGATCCCAGGACGACCGCGCGTACCCTGCAATTTCTTCAGATGACGGGTCACGTCGAGATCGACGAGCAAGACGCCGCCCTGGCGATCGGCTTCACGACCGCGGATGACGACGTGGTGCGCGAGGCTGTCACGCTGCACGCGAAACTGATCTTCGAATTGATCGCCCCGCTCATCGCACTGGATGGTCCCGTCGAGGTCGCGGCTCGACTCAATCGAATCCTGGACGAGAGCGCGTCGCGTGGTCGATTGCTTCTCGAGGAGATTCGCTTCAGTCAGGCGGCAACGCTCGATCCGAGTGAACTCGAGCATCGCGCGCTGCGTCTGATCGGCGATCGCCTTCGCGAGGTCGACGAAGCGCTGGGTGATATCGTCGCGTATCTGGAATTCGAGCTGAAGAATCACCCGCAGATCGACGATTGCAGCCCGTTCCTCGAGGCCGTCGATCCGTTGCGAGCTATGCTGATCCGCTGATACCGCCCCTCGCGAGCGAATTTTCTCCTCCCGCGAGTCGGACTAACGCGGGTACCTCCCGCTTCGGATTTTCATGGCCTCTGCCGGCAACAAGTCCCGGCGTCTCTCGAGCCGGGGCCCGAGCGACGTCACCACGCATTGGATCTACGGCTTCCACCCCGTTCGCGAAGCACTTCGAGCGGGGAGGCGAAGGCTCGGACTGCTCTGGTTGCGCGCCGGACCCGCACGCGCGGATCACGACGAGCTTTCCTCGTTGGCGCGCGCTGCCGGAATTCCGGTCGAAATCGTGGAACGCACCGCGATCGACGAACTGGCGGGTCCGGAGGCACAGACCCAGGGCGTTGCGCTGCGTGCCGGACCGATTCCCGAACTCACGCTCCAAGAACTGATCGCGCATGCGGATCGGCAGAAGCGTCCCGGTGGGAACACGATCGTGGCGCTCGACGGGGTCGAGGATCCGCAGAATGTGGGCGCACTGGCCCGGGTTGCGGAATCGGCCGGGGCCGACGGCCTCGTTCTGACCGACCGACGGGCTCCGGAGCTCACGCCTGCGGTCAGTCGAGCCTCGGCGGGGGCGATCGAATGGTTGCGAGTGGCGCGCATCGCAAATCTGAATCGGGCTCTCTCGGGTCTCAAGGACGCGGGCTACTGGATCGTGGCGGCCGCGCCGGAGACCGGGACCTGCCTTTTCGAGATGGACGATCGGCTCTTGACCGGAAATCTGGTGGTGGTTCTCGGTGCCGAGGGGAAGGGGGTCCGGCCCGGTGTGCTCAAGTTGGCTGACCACGAGGTGGCGATCCCGATGCGGGGCAAAATAGCCTCTCTGAATGTTTCGACTGCCGGTGCGATCAT
>Ga0209988_10003304_pt1 | contig 10684 bp, 8 predicted proteins | sample N075metaG_FD_183115 | JGI IMG/M metagenome (GOLD analysis project Ga0209988, IMG submission 183115) | Deep subsurface microbial communities from Kermadec Trench to uncover new lineages of life (NeLLi) - N075 metaG (SPAdes) (version 2) | ecosystem: Environmental > Aquatic > Marine > Ocean trench... | reverse complement strand
GCAAGAAGTAGAAAGAAGGCGGCACCGAACAGCTGGCCCGCCGGCAACTCTGCGAACAGGGTCGGGAGAACTTGGAACACGAGGCCCACGCCCCCCCCCGAGGGACTCATCCCTGCGTGGAAAAGTGCTGGAAAGATGATGAGGCCCGCCAGCAGTGCGATGAGGGTGTCGAAGAGGCAAATGATTCCTGTGGAAGTCACGAGGTTGATTTTTTTCGAGACGTAACTCCCGTAGGTAATCATTGCGCCCATCCCCAGGCTGAGCGAGAAAAATGCCTGCCCCAGCGCCGCCGGGAAGGTTGCCACCGAGATCCGCGAGAAATCAGGAGCCAGGTAGAATTCGAGTCCGGCGCCGGCCCCGGAGAGCGTCACCGAGCGGATCGCCAGGAGAATCAACAAGCCTAGGAGAACGGGCATCAATATCTTGGAAACACGCTCGATGCCCCCGGACACGCCGCGCCACACCACGATGGAGGTGACGGCGAGGAACGCGAAGAGCAACCCGAGGTTTGCGGTAGGACTGGAGGCGAAGCTCTCAAAAATCGCCTGGGATTCCTGCGCCGTAACAGTTTGGGAAAAACTGCCGGTGACCGTCTTGAAGAGGTAGCCTACCGTCCATCCCGCGATGACGGCGTAGAACGACAAGATGGCAACACCGGTGATCACGCCAAGCATGCCGACGAGCTTCCACAGCGTTCCCGGTGCGGTTGCCGCGAACGCGCCGACGGCATTCCGGTCGGTGTGTCGCCCGAGAGCGAGTTCCGCCAACATCACGGCCGCACCGAGGAGGAACACGAAGCCGAGGTAGATGACGACAAATGCTGCGCCGCCACCTTCGCCTACCATGTATGGAAACCGCCAAATGTTCCCCAGCCCGATAGCTGAACCGGATGCAGCGAGGATGAATCCCGTCTTCGAACTCCACACGCCACGCCCGGTTGCCGACGGATTCGTCATATGAGGGTGCTCCTGGGAAAGATGGTGCAGGAAGGTCGTGTGATCGATTGACGTTGTCCAGAGGCTCCGCGATGGGGAAAGCCTGCTTGACGGGCTGCTGAGAAACGGCGACAACTTGGATTTTGGGGGTCGGGTGGCAACTGCACCGCGCGGCTAGCGTCCTAGAGGCAAGCCTGCGGGTGATGCTTGAGGGGATGGCTGAGAGACCTCTGCCGGCGCCGCGATTGCGTCCCAGGCCGAGTTGATAACCTGCCTGGGGGCGGAGTGCTCGGTAGCCCACTCATGAGTTGCCACGCGCTCGATCATGAGCCGCACCAATTGCAACCACACGTCCGTCCAGAGGTAGGCTGGGCCGGGCCGGATCTCGTTTGATGCCTTCCCCGACGCCACCACCTTCTCCAGCTCGAAGCGCATCTGCTCGTAAGCCTCGCGGCTCTTCTCGTCCAGCAAGGACCACGGGGGAGACACGAACACGAGCTTGGCCAACGGCGGGTCCTGGGCTGCCACCTCGCCCCATCGGTCGGCAACGTCCTTCATTCGATCCCGACATGAGGTTCGGGCGGGTGTCTGCGCCACGATCTGCGTGAACACCCGTACCGCACCGTGATAGATCTCGTTGAGCAGCTGCTGCTTGCTGGTGAAGTGACGATAGATCGTTCCTTCGGCAACGCCCGCCTTACGGGCCACCTGAGGCGTCGTGCTCGCGTGATAGCCCTGGGTCGTGAACAGCTCCAAGGCCGCCCGGATGAGTCGCTCACGAGTGTTCTTTGGATCGCGGCGTCGTGGCCTGGAAGTCGTTTCGGCGAGTCCGACATGATCTGATGTGTGAGGCATGACCTGGCAAGTATAACCCAGCCGTGTCACGCGGTGTCAATCCCACCCACCCTCCGTTCTACCGCCTGGTCTTCGCGTCGTCTATGTTTCGCCCCCGGTGCCAACCTCAGCACGCGACGGAGGAACGACAATTGACGGCTGTGGATTTTCGCTCTATTTGGGAGAACGACGCGATTCCCTACGATGAATTCGTCGAGAGTGTCGAGAAAAACGAATCCCTGTGGAAGGGCGTCTATAGGATGGCCCATATCCCTGATTGGGCGTACGAAATGGCGTGCCGGCTTGGCCCGGGCGTGAAGTTGCTGGGGATTGTGGAGGACTGGTGCGGTGATGCCAGCAATACGATACCTGTGCTGGCGAGGCTCGGTCACGAAGCGGACTGCCTGGACATGAAAGTGATTCGTCGCGACGAGCATCCCGACGTCATGGATCAGTATCTCACGAATGGATCACGCTCCATCCCCATCGTGATCGCCTTGGACCAGCAGTTCAACGAATTGGGTCACTGGGGCCCACGGCCCAGCGAAATCCAGCAGTGGGTAATGGAGAACAAGGATAAGGTGCCGGCCCAGGAGCGTTACCCCAAGGTCAGGCGCTGGTATGCGCAGGACAGGGGAGTAGGGACCTTGAGGGAGGTGTTGGGGATGCTGGGTGGGCAGTAGGGCTCAGAACGTCCACCTAGAGTGAAAATCCATCTGCACGCCGTCGGGTCCGAATCCCACAGTAAACCCGGCGATGCCGGCCCGCCCAACTTGGAAGATCAGGCCGCCCCCTGCCCCCACTTTGAGGTCTTCGGTCGTGATTCGGAACTCTTCGGCCTGGAAGACTCGGCCCGCATCGAAGAATCCCAGTAGGCTTATGCGGTACAGCGTTGGGATGGCAGCAAGCGTGTATCGCGCCTCCAGGTTGCCCAAGAGCTGGTCACGGTCCAGGAATCGGTTTGCCCGCAGCGCTCGGTGCGAGGCGCTGCCTCCCAGGGTATTGTAAAAACGCGTCCCCCCCTCTATGAGATAAAACGTTCCTAACCGGGGTGTCCCCCCCATCACCTGAGCTACGACTCGGGCTGCGAGTATGAGCAAGGGTGATGGCGACCAGTACCCCTGAGCGTTCACTGTGGTACGGGTATATGTCAGGTCGCCTGCAACATCCGCGTCGGCCACTCCCAGCCCCACACCTACCACGACACCACTGTTGGGAGCCACTTGGTCGTCGCGGGTGTCGAAGACCAGGCCTATGCGTAGGGAGACGTCATCTGTCGCCACGTCGATCCTGGGGTCCACTCCATTCGCCAGATCGTTTGCGATGACGCTGGGTCCGTCGGGTGGTGAGATCTTCCAGCGTTCCGCCTTCAGCCCTACAAGCGCGCGAAGGGAACCGACGAGATGACGTTGCACCTCTGCGCGAAGAGTGTGTTGAGTCCTGATGGCCCGGTAGAAATTCGGCTGGGTGTCGGTGACGCTGTCTTGTTCGAAGACCGTCGAATTGCCGAGTCCGAAGTAATTGTCCTGTGCCCGCCGACGTGCGGTCAATCCTGCACTGAAACGCCAACCGTTGGCCAGACCCGGCGCGTTGGCCCGGAGCTTGAGAAATCGACTGCCCGATGTAGCGATCTGTCCGTCGAGAGAGAAGGAAATCCGGTAAGGGGCCGGACTGTAGAAGTCGTCGCTTCGCAACGGCTGGACCAGGGCATAGTAGGCCCCGACCTCAAGGCCTTCTGTGGGAGTGTAAAAAAGTTTCGGGTAGAAAACGTCGAACCAATAGTCGGCATCGAGATCGAAGCCGATTGCGGTGTCAACCTGTGCCGAGACACGAGCTCCAACAGGAATCAGCAGTGCCAATGCCGTAAGGAGAATTGCCCGCAACTAGTCTCGCTCGTACAGATAGGGGATGTCCCGCAGCGACGCGGTTTCTCCGTCGAATGTCGCGTACCGCCGGCCGGACCAAAGGCTCCCGGCGCCGAATTCGCCGTTCTTGTTCACGGCGTAGAAATTGAGGCCGAATCTAGGTCGTCCCCGCTCGTCGAGGAGACGTGGTTCGGTCGTCGTCACCACCCGCCGGAGCGTTTCCAGAGCTGCATCTGTGGGACTCATCCCTCGCCGCATGTTGTCCACTGTCAAGAACGCTCCGCACACCTTGATGTTTGCTTCACCACGACCGGTGGATCCCGCCGCACCAATGTCGTTGTCGGTGTACTGGCCGGCCCCGATGATGGGCGAATCGCCAACCCGTCCCGGGATCTTCCACGAAAGACCGCTCGTAGTCGTGACCGAGGAGATGTCTCCGCTGGCGTTCACCACGTTTATGTTGATCGTGCCGGTCTCCCGGCGAACCATCATTGCGTCGTCCGGCACATTGATCCAGTCGTCGTCGGGTCCTCGGTTGGCCCGCCAGCGAAGCCAGATCTCTCGGGCCTTGTCCGTGAGGAGATCTTCCTCTTTGAATCCGTAGGACAACGCAAACCGCTTGGCGCCTTCCCCAACCAGCATGATGTGGTCGGTGTACAGCAAGACGTACTTCGCAACCACGCTCGGCGTCTTGATCCCCTCGAGAGCACCTACCGACCCGGCCCGTCGGGTCGGCCCGTGCATGCAGGACGCATCCAACTGGACCACGCCCTCTTCGTTGGGCAGGCCCCCGTATCCCACCGAGGTGTCCTCTGCATCGAGTTCCTGCGTCTTGACACCCTCAATGGCGGCGTCGAGCGTATCCATGCCCTCGACCAGCAGTCGGCCGGCCAGCTCCACACCCCGCAGACCATTGGCCGACCCGACGGCCACAGGGCCTGCGGTGGGGCGGATATGCACGGCTGGGAAACCCGTTCCCTCGATGAATGGCGCGCCCAGGGTCGCTCCGGCGGCTACACCAGTGGCTGCGCCGAGAAACTCGCGGCGAGAGAGTGAATCCGACACGACATACCTCCTCTTCCGGGGCTAAATTGCTGGGACTCGGGATTTAACCGGACACCCTGTGAGCGTCAACTTGCACGGGGCCCCCGGGCCGGCCTACGTTCAGCCCGATCCTCACCTCGCCCTCGCGTTTGAGTCGATGACAGAGACCAATCAGCCAGAGAGCGTAGTGGTCCGCTATGCGACCCTAGTGAGCGCCGTTTTCGTGATCGGCGGCGGGCTCTTGATGGTAGTGGGAGCGGGCTTTGGCTTCCTCCTGATTCTAGGAGGTCTCGTCTTGGCCGCGCTCACGTGTGTGTTGTACGTGGTGTTCAAGTTCCTTGTGGTGCCGTCGGCCAACACGTTGGTGGGATTCTTCGGTGCCCAGTCGGGCTCGTCAACGCCGCCGACCAAGGGATATTCGGCGATCGAGGCCATGGTGGCCGAGGGGCGCTACCAGGACGCGGCGGTCGCGTACCGCCGGGAAATCGCCGCGGATCCGTCTGACACCGAGGTGCGGTCCCGCCTGGCCCAACTCCTCATGGATCGCCTCGAGGATTTTCCGGCCGCGGCCCGGTATCTGAAGGAGGCTCGTAACGTCACCAAGAACGACCGCCGGAAGATGGGTTATTCTCTGAGACTGGTTGACCTGTACCGAAGCCGACTAGGCGATAGGGGCAAGGCGATGGTGGAGTTGCGGCGCTTCATCGACACCTTTCCCGATTCCCCGCATATCGACGGCGTCCGTCGCGAGCTCTCGGATTTGCTGGTGGAGATGAAGGCCGGGCCTGAAGCAGATTGACGGTGAAAGGTGAAACTCCGGTCGTCTCGATCGTACTTCCCGTCTTCAACGAGTTCGCAAACCTCGCGCCGTTAATCGCTGAGATCGAGTCCGTGTTTGGGGGATTGACCTACGAGATCGTGGCCGTTGACGACGGGTCGACGGACGGCTCGCTGCGAGAGCTGAGTCGCCTGAGCAACGATTGCAGAGCACTTCGCGTAGTCAGCTTGGGAATGCATGCGGGGCAGAGTGCGGCTCTCGCGGCGGGGTTCGAAGCGGCACGGGGCCAATACGTGATGACGATGGACGCGGATGGGCAGAACGCCCCCACCGATGGGCTCAAGCTGCTGGACGTTGTGCGCGGCCCAGGCCCTGCGACGGCCGCTGTGGGTTACCGGATGGGACGAGTGGACACTCGGTGGAAACGGATCCAGAGCCGCATCGCCAATCGAGTGCGTGATGTCATCACCGGTGACGCTGTGCGCGACACGGGATGTTCTTTGAAGGTGATGCGTCGGGCAGTGCTGCGGCAGATTCCGAGGTTTCAGGGGATGCACAGGTTCTTGCCGACGCTCTTGAGGCGGGCCGGCGAGGAGGTGATCGAGGTCGGGGTGGGGCATCGGCCGCGCTGGCACGGCCGCACCAAGTACGGGATTTGGGAGCGGCTTTGGGTCGGGTTGTGGGACGCCTTTGGCGTCAGGTGGCTGCTCAGGCGGCGGCTGGTATATCGGATCCCGGAAGACGACGAGAGGGAGTAGGGTTTTTCCCTTTTTTCTAGCCCTTAGGATAAGTTGTTGGCTTGGCTTTGGTTTGATCCACGTCCAATTTTCCGAATTGGTTTCATGACGACAGCCTTCGGCCGTTTCTTCCTTCCCGGCCCTACAGAGGTTCACCCAGACGTTCTGGCCGCGCTGACCAGACCAATGATTGCCCACCGAGGGCGGGCGATGACCGACCTCCTCGCCGGCATTGGGGACCGACTGCGGGGACTCTTCCGGACGAAGAGCCGGCCGATCATCGGAACATGCTCGGCTACGGCCTTCATGGAGATGGCGATCCGATCGGGAGTGCGACACCGCGTGCTCTCTCTCGTGAGCGGCGCGTTTGGCAAGCGATTTGCAGCGATTGCCCAGGCATGTGGCCGTGACGTGGTGACGCTTGAGGTAGCGTCCGGACAGACGATCGAGCCCGACATGCTCCGCGATGCACTGACACGTAGCGAAGTTGACGCCGTCACGTTAGTTCATTCCGAGACATCCACGGGGGCCTTGGCGCCACTCGAGCAACTCGCCGAGGTCGTCCACGAATATGACGATGTCATGCTTCTTGTCGATGCCGTGACGTCATTGGCCGGCTCTCCGGTCGAAACCGACGAGTGGAAACTCGATTTCGTGCTGACGGGTGCACAAAAGGCTCTGGCCTTGCCTCCGGGGTTGGCTCTGGCGGTCCACTCTGAGCGGATGCTCGAACGTGCGACCACACTGCCGGAGCGGGGCGGGTACTTGGATCTCGTGGCTTATGCAGATGCCGCGGAGAACCATCAGCCGACCAACACACCGGCCATCTCTTTCTTGTACGCCCTCGACATACAGTTACAGCGCATCGAAGCCGAAGGTGGAGTGGAGGCGCGATGGCAACGTCACCGGGAGATGCTCCAGGCCATGGAGAAATGGGTGGATGATCGTGGCAGGGCCTTGGGCCTGAGCTATTTGCCTGCGAAAGGCCGGCGCAGTTGGACTGTTTCTTGTATCCGTGTTCCTGACGGGAAGAACGGGCGCGAAATTCAACACACTCTGAGCGACCGCGGTTGGATGATCGCATCGGGGTACGGCGAGTTCAAGAAGTCCACCATTCGGGTCGGTCATATGGGAGACCACACCGTCGAGGAGTTGCTAGACTTGTTGGTGCAGCTGGAGGAGATCCTAGCGTGACGTTTGTTGTTGTAGTGGCCGACAATATCGACGAGCAGGGGATCGACCTGCTGAGGAAAGAGCCGGATTTCGAGGTTGTCTCGACCGTGGGAGATGCAGAGCGGCTACCTCGAGAGTTGTCACGCGCCCACGCGCTCTTGGTTCGCTCATCTACCCGAGTGACAGAGGAGTTGTTGGCCCACGCACCGCACCTGCGCGTGGTCGGGCGTGCCGGTATCGGTGTCGACAACATCGATGTGCAGGCAGCCACCCGGCGCGGCATCGCGGTGATCAACGCTCCGGATGCCAACACAGTGAGCGCGGCGGAACATGCCTTCGCTCTGCTGCTGGCGCTGGTGCGACGCGTGCCGTGGGCGTCGGCTAGCATGCGCAAAGGGGAGTGGGACCGGAAGAGTTTTGGCGGAACTGAGCTTCGAGGCAAGGTGCTCGGCCTGGTCGGCCTGGGACGCATCGGCGCACACGTCTCCGGAATTGCTCTGGCATTCGGCATGGATGTCATTGCGTACGACCCGGCGCTGTCGGATGAGCGTGCCAGGCAGCTGCATGTGCATCTAGTAGAGTTGGACAACTTGTTGGAGCGGGCGGACGTCATTTCTCTGCATGCCCCGATTACCGATGAGACGCGACACCTCCTCAACAAGCGGCGTCTGGCGCTCATGAAGCCGACTGCCGTGGTGATCAACACCGCGCGGGGGGGGTTGATCGACACCGAGGCGTTGTGCGAGGTGGTCGAGAGCGGGAAGCTGGCTGGCGCCGCCCTAGATGTATTCGACCCCGAGCCGCTGGCCCCCGACTCTCCGCTACGGAATTGTGGCAACATCATTCTCACGCCGCATCTCGCCGCCTCGACGCAGGAGGCACAGGCCCGTGTATCGATCGAAATCAGTCGGTCCGTGCGGGACGCGCTGCGAACTGGTGACGTGGGAGGAGCGATAAACGTTCCGGGAGTGTCGAGCGAGGTGCTGGCCCGCTCCCGGGGGGCGCTGGACCTTGCCAGGCGCATTGGTGGAGTGGCGGCTGCTTTGGCTAGCGGGCGGGTTCAAGCGGTTGAAGTGGACTACGGCGGTCGTGACGACGGTGCGCCCAAGCCCGTCATGCTGGCGGCGCTCGAGGGCGTGCTGCGATCCATTGGGGTGAACTCGGTGAGTCTCATCAATGCCGCGTTGCTGGCGGAGGAACGCGACATATCGGTCCACCGGCGCATCGGCAAGCCGGATGGAGACTATGAGACCACCGTTGGTGTAACCGTGGAGACGCCCGAGCGAAAGACCACGGTCGTTGGGGCCCTGACAGAGAATCAAGAGAGTCGCGTCACCCGGATTGACGAGTACAGAGTCGACATCCCAACGGCAAACGACCTGTTGATTCTCAAGAACATCGATGGTCCGGGAATCATCGAGCGTGTCGCAAGCGTTTTGCGTAATGATGATGTGCACATTGACTTCCACCACCAATCGCGGCTGGACGGGGCCGGCACCGAAGCCCTGGCGGCTCTGGCGTTGGATCAGCCACCTTCTCGCGAGTTGCTGTCAAAACTGGAGGAGTTGCCGGACGTTCTGGAGGTGTGGCTGGTGAGCGCGGATAACGGGGGCGGGAGCTAGAGTTCCCCAGCGGCGGGCTCCACAGAGACCGCCGGGGCCGATCCCGGACGGAGACGAAACGAACTCACGTCTCCCATAAGGCGTTCAGCCACCTTGGCGAGCTGCGCCGCCGAGCTGGCAATCTCCTCGGTCGACGCGGTCTGCTGCTCGGCCGAAGCCGCGATCTCCTCGGCGGCCGAGAGAAACGACTCTGTGCGTCCAGAAATCTCGTACAACTGTTTCGAGATATCCTCGACCAGCCGTTGGGCTTGATCGGCTGCTTTCGACGTTTCGGCCGTCCACGCCTTGTTGCCATCGGCGGCCTCGGCCACCTCCTTCAGTCCGATGGCTGCTGACTGAGCTATTTCCTGAACGGATACGCTTCCGGCGGCGATGCCTTCCAACCGTGTCCGGGTTCGCTCTACATTGGCCAGAACCTTGGCAACGGTGTCGAAGGTCATGGTGGCCGCTCGGGCGGCCTGGGTGGCAAGCTTCCGCACCTCGTCGGCAACTACCGCAAAACCACGCCCCTCACCGCCCGACGCGCCAGCCCGAGCCGCTTCAATCGAGGCGTTGAGCGCCAGCATGTTAGTCTGGGTCGCGATGGACTTTGCCTGGCCGACAAACGTTTGGATTTCTTGTGACATTTCGGAGAGCGCCTGCGCATCCTCCAGACCCTTCGCGATGTCCGCCGTCAAAGTCGTAAGTTTATCACTGCTCTCGATGAGCAACGACCGGTGGTGCTCCGCCACTGTTTGTAGGGCAGCATTGCGGTTGGCGGCCGTTCGAGTCCCCTGTGCGAGCCGCGAGGCGATATCGAGGATTCGCTGCACCTCAGAAGTCGCGTTTTGGATCATGCTCGCCTGATCTGCTGCCTGAGCGGCCAGGTGCTGGCACGTTTTCGACATTTCTTGTGTCGAGGCGGACATCTGCTGGGTACTCGCAGAGATCTCCTGTGCCATCGCGGCAGATTCGTCCGCCGAGGAGTGAATTGCTCCTACGAGCGTGGTTAGTGTCCCAACCATTACGTTCACGGAACGGATTAGATCGTGGACCTCGTCATCGTGACTTTCTTCGGTCACCGCGTCCATGGTGAGGTCTCCCTCGGCGATGCGGCGGGCCACCGCTCCCACTGCTTGCAGTGGTTTCGTGATACGAGTGTCCAGCCAGCTCGCCACGGTAAGGATGATGAAGAGCGACAGGACTATCATCACACCCCCGGTGACGTAGCCGGAGCTTCGCACGGCGGCGAGAGGGGCTCGAGCGGAAGCGGTGAGTTCACGCACAAGGACCCACCATCGAGCGTTTTCGGTCGGAACGGAGGCCACGATCTCAGCGAACCCGTCGGCGGCTCTCGTCTCCGTCACCTCCGGTTGTTGGGTCCTGGGAATGGCGTCCGCGTTGTCCGCGGCCTGGAGCAAACGCTCGTTGTTGCTGGATACTACCAGCCGTCCGAGGGAGTCGACGACCTCTATGCGAAGTGCGAGGTTGTCTCCGTTTCCATTGAGGAGTCTCGCCAATGGCGAGAGGTCCATTACGCCCCTGATGACGCCGAGTCGTGCGCCGTCCTCGGGATCGGTGATGGCCACAGAGTAGTCCAGAGCCACGACTCCGGAGGACACGTCCGCTGCGGGATCTCCTTGGAACGACCCGTCGGCCATGGCGCGCTGCCACCACACCTCATCAGACTGCACGAAGTCAGAGGTTCGGTTCGTGG
>Ga0209988_10003303_pt1 | contig 10684 bp, 9 predicted proteins | sample N075metaG_FD_183115 | JGI IMG/M metagenome (GOLD analysis project Ga0209988, IMG submission 183115) | Deep subsurface microbial communities from Kermadec Trench to uncover new lineages of life (NeLLi) - N075 metaG (SPAdes) (version 2) | ecosystem: Environmental > Aquatic > Marine > Ocean trench... | reverse complement strand
TATGGATTGCTCGTCTCCGATATCGGCGAAGATCGAATCGAAGACCGGAAGTCGGGTCCCCTCCTCGACCGGTGGGACGACTCCACTCTGGGTCAGGGACGCGATCAGCCCCACGGCCTTCAGGAACACCGTCTTGCCGCCCGTGTTGGGTCCGGAGACCACCAGGATCCGCTCACCGGGCTCCAAGCTCAGGTCGAACGGCACCACAGGGTCATCGGAATTCGCCAGCAACAACGGGTGGCGGCCCCCCACGATCGCCCAGCCCTCTGATTCGCCCGATAGCGCGGGGCGTGTGGCGCCCCAGTCGCTGGCGGTCCGAGCCCGAGCGACCAGGGAGTCGAACTCGACAAGCGCTTCCCAACTGGCGGTCAGTGACGGGTGCAGAGGCCGCAGAGTCTGTGTGATCTCGGTAAGGATGTGATGGATCTCCCTCGTTTCTTCCCGCTCGAGCCCCCGCAACTCGTTCGTAAGCTCGATGGCCATGGGCGGCTCGACAAAGAGCGTCGCACCCGTATGGGATTCATCGTGAACGATTCCGCCCACGGCCCTCTTTCCCTCTCGGCGCACAGGCACGACATAACGCCCGTCGCGCATGCCAACGGACGCGTTCGCCACCCTGACACGCTCCGGGAGATCCGCGACGAACGCCTCCAGCTTCCGCACGATCTTGTTTCGCGAGCCGCGGAGTTGCCTACGAATTCGCCGGAGATCGGTGCTGGCGGTGTCCAGGATTTCGCCCGAAGCGTCCGTGGTTCTTGCGATCCGGCGTTCGAGATCGCGGTCCGTGTATAACCTGTTTCGGATGAAGGCGAGAGCCGCGAAGCGCGACTCCGCATCCAGAGCCTCAGCCAACAGGCGTCCGGATACGAGCGAGACACCGAGGGCGTGCAGCTCCGCCCCCTCCAATACACTGCCCTCGACCGCCAGACTCTTGAAAAGCGGCAAACAATCAGGGATCTCGGGCGGTGACCACGGTGAGCGTGTTTCCAGAAAGGCTACGGTCTCCGAAACTCGGGTAAGCTCGCGTTCCACCCACTCGCGATCCGTGTGCGGCCGCATTGAGAGAACCGCCGCGCGTCCAGCCTTGGACGTGGCGCGGTCCGCCACCTGTTCAAGGGCTCCATAGAAGTCCAGGACGGTGAGGGCGTGCTCGCTCATCCCGCAGCGGCACGGGAGAGCGGCTCCACCCTCACGCGAGCTCTTCCCGAACGATGCGGTTCGCTTCCTTTCCATCGAAGCGTCCTCGAATCTTCGGCATGATTCGGCCCATCACGGCGCCCATCTCAGTGGCACCCTCATCGATCACCTCCCGAACGATGGCGTGCACCTCGGACTCGGAAAGGGCGGGTGGTAGGTACACCTGGAGCATCGAGGCCTCCTCGGATTCCTTTTCGGCCAGCTCCGGACGTCCGGCCTCCACCATCTGCTCCGCCGTGTCACGCCGCTGCTTGATCGCCTTTGCGACGACGGCCTGAACCCCCTCGTCATCCAACTCCTCGCCGATCTCGATCTCCCGATTACGCACCTCCGAAAGGAGGGTGGTGAGGACCACTATGCCCACCCGATTTCGCGCTTTGCGGACCACGACGAGGTCGTTTCGGAGCCTCAATTTCAGATCTTCCGACATGGGTGGGAAGCTATCTACGGCAGTCCCATCCAGCCATGGGGCAGCCCTCACCCGAACCCTATCCTCGGAGCAGGCGGCTGATGCTGTTTCCCGCGACCTGAAGGGAATCATGAAGACCATACCAGATTTTGCGATGGAAATCCTGAGTCGTTCTCCCACTCCGGCGCTTCCGCTCCCTCACCTCGTCAAGGCGATCACGGAGGAAACGGCAGGCCACGTCGTCGGCGCAGAGCGGATCCTAAGGGAGATTCGGTCGCGTCCCGACCTTTTTCGTGTTCTCGACCCTCTGATCGGCCCTTGGCGTCGTGCAACGGCGAAGCCAGGCGAGGCCCCGCCATGGAGCCCGGACACTTGGGTCCTCGGCCTCGCTCCCGGCACCCGAGTGAGCTCACCGGTGTGGGCCCGGACCGCGGAAAGTCTTCGTTGTCTGGGAAGGAGCGTCGACGAACATTCGGCAACGGGCGTGGCACATTGGCTTCTACTGATTGAGCGGAGCACCTCGCTCAGTCGACGCGCCGCCTGAACCACCCAGTGCGCCACTCTCCCTCCTCGTCGACATCCTCGAGCCCGAACCCTAACAGGGCTGCAGACCGGGACACATAAAGCCACTCTTCTTCCGTGATACCGCTCAAGATCAACCATCCCCCGGACTTCAGCGCCCCCGCGAAGCTCTCCAAGAGCGGCACGAGAACCCCCGCCTGAATGTTGGCCAAAATGCCATCGAAGGGTTCCCGCCCATGGAGCCAGGCCGGAGTCACATCAGCCTCCTCGACCCGGACGGACCAGGTGACTCCATTCACGACCGCATTTTCGCGGGCGGCTTCACAAGCATACGGATCCATATCCACCGCCAGGACGTGATTGGCACCAAGGCGGGCGGCCGAGATCGCGAGAATGGCCGAACCGCATCCCGCATCCAAGAGCCTCTCACCGGGGGACAGGGCCCGGTCCATCAGCCTGAGAGCCCCCCGGGTCGTCTCATGTTCGGCCGTACCGAACGCCATTCCGGGGTCGATGGTGACCACGACCACGCCCTTGGGAGCGTTGGCGTCGCACCAGCTGGGAGTGACAACCAGACGGTCGGTGATGGTTCTTGGCCCCAGCCCCTGCCTCCACAAGACGGACCAATCCTGGTGCTCCTGCCAGCGCCAAGTCAGGGTAATTTGGTCCAGTCCCGTGGCCTCCCGAAGCATGTCTTGCGCCCGCCTCACGAACGCCTCCGGATCGACAGGCGGAGGCACATACGTGATCAATCGACCCTCGATCTCCTGCACTCCCCTTGCACCGAGGCCGAGCAGGGGCTCAACCAGGAGCTCCGATGCCATGGGAGAGAGCCCATCCACCGACAGGGCCAACCAGCGGTCGGGTGTAGCGGTGGCGGAAGCCGAGGCGTCGGAGGAACCCGAGGCGTCAATCACGCCTGTGTGAACGCCTCTTTGACCCGGGACCAGATGCTCCTCCCGGAACCCCCATCGAGTTGCTCCGGCGCCGGGTCCTCCAGTTCACGAAGCGCACGAATCGCCTCCTCCTGTTCGGGCGTCAAACGCTCAGGCGTCCACACCACGATTCGTACCAGTTGGTCCCCCGTTCCCCGCCCGTGGAGCTCAGGGAGCCCGCGGCCCCTGAGACGTAGAACCTCCCCACTCTGGATACCCTTCGGGATGATCAGTCTGACCGTTCCACCTACGGTCGGGACCTCGACCTCATCACCCAAGGCTGCCTGCGAGTAGGTGATGGGCAGGTCGTATCGCAGGTGCGCACCGTCACGCACAAAACGGGCGTCCTCCTCGACCTCAATCAGCACCAGGACATCACCACGAGGGCCCCCCCTCAGCCCTACGTTGCCTTCGCCGCGCAGCGTCATGAAGTTCTCGGACGTCACGCCGGGGGGAATCTCGACCTTGACCGGCCGCTCGGAGCGGGCCCGTCCTTCACCGTGGCACTGGGGGCACGCCTCTTTGATTACACGACCTTCACCTCGGCAGGTGCGGCACGGAACGACGCTGATGAACTGTCCGAACACCGTTCGCTGTGCCTGACGTTGCTCCCCCGACCCGCGGCACGTCGCACAGAGAGCGGGAGCGGCTCCGTCGGCGCTTCCGGTTCCGGAACACCGTTCGCAGGTATCCAGAATCGCCACCTTCAGCGTCTTCACCACGCCCGTGGCCACCTCCGGAAGCGTGACGTGCACCCTGACCTTGATCGCCTCGCCCTTGGGTGCCGATCGAGATCCACCTCTCTGTTGCGTTCCTCCGAAAAGGTCCCCGAACCCTCCGAAGTCCCTCATGAAGACCTCGAGGGCGTCGGAGAAGTCGAAACCCGCGAATCCACCTGCCCCACCAGCACCCCGGTTCAGCCCCTGCTCTCCGTACTGGTTGTAGATCGAGCGTTTCTCCGGATCACGGAGAATCTCGTAGGCCTCGGTCACTTGCTTGAACCGGTCCTCGGTCCCTTCCGATCCTTGGTTCCGATCGGGATGGTACTTCAGGGCGAGCTTACGGTACGCCTTCTTGATTTCGTCCGTGCTGGCGCCCTTCGAGACGCCCAGCAATTGATAGTAGTCGGCCATTTACCTCTGCGGAGATCTGGCTCTATACACCGAGAACGTTGTTGACCAGCGTCGACGTATAGTCGACGATCGCGATTACCTTTTCGTACGGCATCCGAGTGGGACCGATCACGCCGATCACACCCTTGAGCTGTCCGACGCGGTATTCCGCTGTCACCAGCGTGAAATCGGAAAGAGCCTCCTCCGAGTTTTCGCTTCCGATCGTGATCTTCAGTCCACCCTTGTGTTCCCTGTTCCCCAGAACGTCGGCAAGCAGGGCCCTCTGCTCCGTCAGTTCGATGAGCCCCTTGAGTCGCTCCCCGGTGTTGAATTCCGGCTGAGACGCCAGGACGCTGGTCTGGCCCAAATGGACCTCGCCCCCTTGCAGCGGCCTCCAATCGAACAGCTCAGAGCTGGACTGAATGAAGATATTCAAGAGTTCCTCGGCGCCTCCGCCCTCGCCTATCCCCGTATCCCTCAGTCGATCGGGCAGGGTTTCACTTATCGCGAGGAGGGTCAAGCCTGCGAGCCGCTCATTGAGAACCTGTGTCACGCTCGTCAGGACATCGGCCTGAACCTCGCCAGGGAGATCAACGTAGACCGTGTGGACAAACCCGCTCCTGATGGTCATCACCATCAGAATCTTCGCACTCGACACCTGAATCAGCTCGAGTCGCTCGACGATCGCCTCACCGAGCTTCGGAGCGACAGCCACACCCAACTCTCTTGAAAGCAGGCTGAGCGCCCGGATCGCACGCTGTATGAGCCTCTCGACAGCCGAAGATCCCCCGACCTCGATTTCCTGGGCGAGGCGTTCACGCTCGACCTCCGTCAGCGGCTGCGGCCGCACGATCCGGTCGACATAAAATCGGTACGCGTGGTCCGTCGGAATCCGACCGGCAGAGGTATGACGATGGAAGAGATATCCCTTGTTCTCGAGGTCGCTCATGGTATTTCGGACGGTGGCCGCCGAAACGCCGAGATCGAACCTCTTTGCCAACGTTCGACTCCCGGCTGGCTCCGCAGAATCCACGTACGTACGGACCACGGCCTCGAGCACCTGTCGCTCGCGCTCCGAGAGATCCTGACCGATGGGTTGGAGATTATCTGGATTCATAGTTAAAAATATCGAGAAACGGCGTCAGTAGCGATCATCCTTCAAAATCCGCTTCAAGTTCGATGATCAGGCGGTCCATGACCAGCCATCCCCTTGGTGTCAGTCGCACGACGTTTCCTTCTGCCACGGCCAGAGCATTCTCCTCCCAACAGCGCGCCCGGTCCCTGGCTGACGCCGGTAGATCCTGCAAAGAGATCCCCCGCCTCGTTCTCAGTCCCAGCCAAATACGCTCGAGCCGGACTTTGCCCACGTCGAGTTCCTCCTCGTCGTCCAAGGGCAGGCCGGGGCCCTCGGCTCCAGCCCGGTAGGAGTCCGCGTCAGAGCCTTCGACTCTGGCTCGGTAGGCGTCCCAGTCTCGAAGGTTCCATCTTCGGACCGGGTGCCGGTAGCTGTGTGCTCCGTTCCCCAACCCCACATACGGTTCTCCTGACCAGTAGACCGAGTTGTGCCGCGACTCGAATCCTGGCCGAGCGAAGTTGGACACCTCGTACGCCTCGTATCCGGCTTCCGCCAGTCGATCCACGGCCAGAAGGTACTCCTGCTCATACCGTCCCTCGGAGGGCAGGGTCTCACGACCTTCCGCCACCGCGCGACCCAGGGGCGTGGCAGGCTCGGCGCTCAGGCCGTACAGACTCACATGATCGGGATCGAGGGAAAGTGTGTGGTCCAGGTCGCGTTCCCAATCCCGCTCCAAATGGTCCGGGAGTCCAAAGATGAGATCGACGCTGAGATTGGTGAAGCCCGCCGCCCTTCCGATCCGGACCGCCGACCGGGCTCCGTCTGCTCCGTGCAACCGCCCCATCCACCGCAGCGACGGCGCGTGAAAGCTCTGGATCCCAAGGCTGATTCGGTTGACGCCCGCGGACCGCCAACCGATAGCCACATCCCTCGTAAAACTCTCCGGGTTCGCCTCGGCGGTCCACTCGAGGTCGGAGCGCCGCAGGCGCTCCTCCCCAACTACCTTCAGCAGTCCCTCCATCGCCGGCGTGCCGAGAAGCGAAGGTGTCCCCCCGCCGACGTAAAGCGTATCGAGCGTATCGTCCAGGAGAAACACCCCCTCCCTCTCCAGGGCTCGGACCTCCGCTCCCAAGGCGCTCAGCCACGCATCACAATCCGCCCACGCCACCTTCACGGCGAAGTCACAGTAGAAGCACCGGCGGGCACAGAACGGCGCATGCACGTAAACGGATCGGATGGCACTGGGCGCCGGGGGAGGATCGAGGACCCGCACTGCAGCCAGCGCCGACGGTTTCATCAGGACGCCCGGCGAAATCGCATCCCCGACTCCTGCACGACGAGCCCCGCGACCTGGAGGATCGTGAGCGCCGCAAGGACCGGGGCCGACTGCAGTTTCGCGCCGCACGCGACATCATCGATTCCGATCGACCGCTCGCTCAAGGCCAGCCAAACGCGACGTGCCTCGTCGTCGAGACCTGTCGGCACTTCATTCCGCGCCGCCGGAGAAGACCGGGCACCCTCCGACACCCCACAGGCCCGGAACTCCCGCGAGGATCCGCATACCAAGCCGAGGTCCCGGCCGAATTCCTCAGGCGAGGTAATCACCTGTGCTCCTTGGCGGATCAACAGGTTACATCCCCGACTCTGAGGGGCGTCGAGGTTCCCCGGGACCGCATACACATCCAGCCCCAAATCGAGGGCATGTTCTACCGTTATCAAGGCGCCACTCTTCTCGGCCGCTTCGACCACCACGACCGCACCACCCAATGCGGCCAGAATTCTATTCCTCCGGGGAAAGTGATGAGCCCGAGCCGGCTCTCCGGGGAGAAACTCCGAAAGGAGAAGCCCCTCACGTGCAACCCGCTCGCCGAGGCGACGATGGGAGGCCGGCTGGATCAGATCGACGCCTGAGCCGAGCACCGCAATCGTGTCTCCGCCCGCTTCCAGTGTACCCCGGTGCGACGCACCGTCGATGCCGAGTGCCAGACCACTCACGACGGTGATCCCCCGAAGCGCCATCTGAGCCCCCAGTGCCTCCGCACTTCGGCGTCCGTACGCCGTGGAGCGGCGAGAACCGACGATGGTCACCGCAGGCCTCGAGAGCAACTCGATGCGCCCCCGCGTGAACAACACGGGCGGTGGGTCGACGAGATGGCCAAGCCTCGCCGGGTACACCTCATCCGACCACAGCAGGATCTCAATTTCGGGCGCGCGACACCGGTCCAGGGCATCGCACACCCGACGGTCGAGCCCCGGTGATGCCAGCGCGTCGCGGCACGCCGTTCCCGCCACCGCGTCGAGTCTGCCCGGGCTGGCATCCAGCGCTCGCCGGCCGGATCCGAATCGCGTGAGGATCCGCCAAAGCGCCCGCGTACCCACTCCAGGCACGCAGCCGAGCCGTAGGACCGCCTCGATCTCACGAGCCCGCTCCGACGAGCTCACACCCAGGGAGTATCCCAATCCTCGTCTCCCGTGGCTGCGGCTTCTGCGTCGATGACCTCGCGAATCCTCAGCCACAGGGCCTCCAGGAGGTCGGGGAGCCCCGTCCGCGCCACTGAGGATACGGTGAAGACCCCCCAGGCCTCCGCAGCGTCCAACACCGGAGGATCGTCCTGAGGCCCGAGAAGATCGGCCTTGGTCAGAACCACACAGTGCGGCCTCGCTCCCAGTTCGTCCGAGTAGGAGGAGAGCTCTTCCCGCAACTCCCGATAGACCCGCTCAGGGTCCGGCGCGTCGACCGGAACCATCAGGGCCAGCGTGCGGGTCCGCTCGATGTGCCGCAGAAACTGGAGACCCAGCCCCCTTCCCTCATGGGCGCCCTCCACGATGCCCGGGATGTCCGCCACCGCGAAGGTGCGGAAATCGGGCAGCTCCACGATCCCTAGGTTCGGAGCCAACGTCGTGAACGGGTAATCCGCCACCTTCGGCCGCGCCTTCGACACGGCCGCCAGAAAGGTCGACTTGCCAGCATTGGGCTCCCCAACGAGCCCTACGTCGGCGATCAACTTGAGCTCCACTTCCACTCGCCGCTCCTCGCCGGGCCGCCCGGGCTCCCACCAGATCGGTGTCTGATTCGTGGATGTCGCGAAGTGCACGTTCCCCCGTCCACCCCGCCCCCCTTGGGCGACAACCATACGGTCCCCGGGCGAGAGTAATTCTCCGAGAACGACCTCCGTGTCGGCGTCCTTGAGCACCGTACCCGGCGGCACGGGAACGATCAGATCGTCCCCGCTCCTACCGGTCTTGTTCTTCCCCGAGCCATGAAGGCCGCGCTCCGCCCGGTGATGCTGCCGGTAGCGGAGGTCCAGGAGGGTCGAGAGCTGCGCGTCGGCGACCATGACCACACTTCCTCCGTTTCCGCCGTCGCCCCCGGCGGGGCCGCCGCGCGGCACGCCCTTTTCCCTCCGATACGCCTCGGAGCCCGCTCCCCCCGCTCCTCCGTACACATTGATAACAACACGATCGACGAACATCACCGGGCGGATCTCCGCTGGAAGGCTGCCTTTGAGTGATGCGGGGAACCCGAGGGAGGCGGCCTGGATCCCTCTACACTACCGGATGCGCAAGGGCAGCCGAAGGTTTCTTTGGGTCAGTTGAGGCCCGAGCCGCCGGAAGCGGATCCACCCACACCCGTCGCGGTCTCGATCGGTCCCGCGGCGCGGGCCAAACTGAAAAGGGCCTCAGGTGTTTCCGCTCGCCTCAAGATCTCGATCGCATCGTTGAGCTGTCTGTCGTCCGCTCGGGTGTGAAGAAACGCGCCCTCTTCACCCCACGCCTGCAGAGCGATCTGGCGCTCGAGCTGGTACGTGACAAAACGTACCGCGGTCGCGAAGTCCGATTCCTCTAGCGCCACCTCGTGTTCATCGATGAGAGTCCGATAGAATCGATCTCGATCCGCCGCACTAAGAGCGAACCCCGGCTCCAGATCGGGGTGATTCTGTACGTAGGAGACGGCGTGGTCGAAGGAAGCAGTGGCGAATACGCCCGCCGAGCGGAAAAGGCGCTGGACCGCCGCTTGCTCACGCGCCGACAACGTGTCGGGCAGAACGACGAGATCGGGCGTGATGCCGCCCCCGCCATATATCGTACGTCCACCCATGGACTCAACGGTCGGCAACTCTTCCGAAACATCCTTGGGCACCGGCTGCCCGCGCAGTCCCAACGCCAAGCTCCGGGAAGGACCGTTCTCCGCCACCTCATCGTGGACGATCTGAATGGAGCGTCCCACGGGAGTGTACCAGCGTGCCGTCGTAAGCCTGAGGATGTTCCCGCCGCTGAGTCGGAAAAGCGTCTGTACCGAGCCTTTCCCATAAGTCCGGTTTCCCATCACGAGGGCGCGGTCGTGATCCTGGAGCGCGCCGGCGACGATCTCGGAAGCACTGGCGCTGCTCTCGTTCACGAGGATGACCACCGGAAGCCCGGGGACCATCTCAGGATTCACCGCCCCGAATTTCTGGTTCTGTCCGGCGGCGCGCCCACGGGTCTCCAGGATGGCGGACCCGTTGGCGAGGAAAAGGTCCGCCACACCAACACCTTCCTCTAGCAGCCCCCCGGGGTTGCCCCGTAGATCCAAAATCAGGGACGTCAGCCCTTCCTCCTGGAGACGTTCGATCGCACTGCGCACCTCACGCCCGGAGGTTTCACTGAAAACCTGGAGCGGGATGTACCCGACACCTTCGTCCACCATCGTTGTAAAGGGAACGGAAAGAAGTTCGATCACTGCGCGGGTCAACGTGAACGGAATCGGCTCGTCCACCCCCGGGCGATCGATGAGTAGAGATACGTCCGTACCGGGAGTCCCCCTCAGTAGATTCGCTGCTTGGTCGGTCTCCCAATCCCGGGCCGACGCGCCTTCCACCTCTATGACCCGGTCACCTGCCCGTATCCCCGCCCGCACCGCCGGTCCCCCGGGGATCGGCGTGATCACGGTCACCCACCCGTCGCGTTTCAGAATCTCGAGACCGATACCTCCGTAGTCGGCGTCCGCCCCGCTCCGAAACCGGAATCCATCCCACGTTTGGGCGTCGATAAAGGACGTATGGGGGTCATTCAGCTGTTCGAGAACACCCTCGATAGCCGACCCGATGAGCCCGGACCGGTCGACCGGATCGACGTACTGCTCCGTGACGTGGTCCAGAACTTCCTGGAATAGCCTCGCCTGGAGATAGACGTTGGCCTCCTGAGCGACTCCGCGTTGGAGAAACCAACCGCCCGTGACGAGGGTGACCACAAGCACGACCAGCGGTCCCCAAGCCGAGCGGGGGCTCACGTGGGGGCTCATGTTATCGTGTTCGGCCATCGTTCAATCCGTTTCTTCGTCCGTCGACCCATTCGGCCTACTTATCCAAGAGAACTAATCCTTACAGATAACGAAAGTTTCCGGCAACTCTCGGCGCAAGACTTCACGCACTCTCGCGTGGACTTCGAGCGGCGC
>Ga0209988_10003297_pt1 | contig 10694 bp, 12 predicted proteins | sample N075metaG_FD_183115 | JGI IMG/M metagenome (GOLD analysis project Ga0209988, IMG submission 183115) | Deep subsurface microbial communities from Kermadec Trench to uncover new lineages of life (NeLLi) - N075 metaG (SPAdes) (version 2) | ecosystem: Environmental > Aquatic > Marine > Ocean trench... | reverse complement strand
CGGTCGTTACACCGAGTGCATCGAGCGTGCGTTGAAATGTGGGGAACATGCCAAAGATTCCAATGGAGCCGGTAATGGTTGTCTCCCGCGCATAAATTTTGTCGGCCGCCATGGAAATCCAGTAACCCCCCGATGCGGCCAGGCTGCTCATTGAGGCGACGACTGGCTTGCCAGCCGCTTGCAACGCTTCTATTTCGTTTCTTATCTGCTCCGAGGCCAGTGAACTGCCACCGGGACTGTCCACTCTGAGTACGACCGCCTGGACTGACTCGTCCCGCAACGCCCGGCGCAACAGATTTGCCGTTGACACACCACCAATCGTGCCCGGTGATTGCGATCCGTTCAGAATCATTCCTGCCGCCACTACGATGGCAACATTATGCTCGCCGCTTTCTGCCGCATCGAACAAGCGCATTTCCTTGAGATATTCGCCGAGCCGAGCAGCTTTGTAGCCACGATCGCTTTTACTGTCAATACCTGCATAGTCTGCAACGATGGATTGCAATTCACCGCGAGTGACCAAACCATCGACAAAACCCAGCTGCATCGCAACGGCCGCTATATCGCCGTCATTCTCGTCCAGGTGGTGCAGCAGGTTATTCGCAAAGTCATTCACGGCATCCTCGTCAAGTGCACGCGCCGCCACGACATCCGCCTGATATTTTCCCCAGAGCTGGTCAATCAGGTGCACCCTGGAAGCGCGGTCTTCATCAGACATGTCGACACGCAAGAAAGGCTCGACTGCAGACTTATGCGTACCCACGCGAAAAACATTCCAGTCCACTTCAAGTTTGTCGAGGGCGTTTTTGTAGTAATTCGTGTACATGCTGAAGCCTTGTGGCAACAACAGGCCGTCCGGATGCAGATAAACTTCACTCGCGTGTGCAGCGAGGTAATAGGCACTCTGACTGTAGAAACTTGCATTGGCGATGACCGGTTTGCCCGATTGGCGAAAATCGTCGATCGCATCGCCAATACGCTCAAGTTTGCTCAAACCGCCGCTACCCAGCCTGTCGAGTTCAAGAACAACGACCTTGATGCGTGCATCATCTTTGGCCATACGCAAGCCGTCAACGATGTCTTGTACAAGTGTTTGCGGCTTTGCATCGCCGAGCAGTTCCGCGATCGCCCGATCGTACGGGTCGCCGTCGAGTTGCTCGACCAGGCCACCAACGGGTGCAATGACGAGAGCAGCCTGATTCGGTATCAGCGGTGAGGTTGACGCCAGCGCACCGAAGATTACCGCAAACACGAACAGCAGCAGGCACAGATGCAGAATCTTACGTAGCCCATCGGCGCCATGCCAAACGACAGACAAAATGGTCGTCAATGTCTTGCGAATACTCAAATCTTTGCTCCTGAATTGGACGTGACGTCATTCTGATCGTCACCATAATCTGACCCTGCGTTCAAGCAATTGTTGCACTGATATTGCATCACTCTACCGACAAATCATCGACCAGCGGTAGCGAATAATATATTCGGTAGAGCCTTCCTGCCTTGTCGTCGCTCACCAGCATCGAACCATCTTGCAATACGAGCAAATCGACTGGCCGACCGGATACATCGCCATTCTTGAGCCAGCCCTCGGCGAAAACCTCATAGCCAAGTGCCTGACTGCCACTCATCCGGACCATGCTGATTCTATAACCGATCTTTCTTGAGCGATTCCATGAGCCATGCTCGGCAATGAATATTTGTTGCCGGTACTCGTCCGGAAACATCCGGCCGTCGTAAAAAACAAGGCCTACTGCAGCCACATGCGGTCCAAGTTTCTGCACGGGTGCCACAAACTCGGTGCATTCGCTTTTTGCACCAAATTCGGGGTCTTCTATGTCACCAGCGTGACAATAGGGGAACCCGAAATGTGTACCGTCGACTCGTAGTCGATTCAACTCATCAGGCGGCACATCATCACCCATCATGTCTCGCCCGTTATCGGTGAACCAGAGATCACCGGATCTCGTATTCCAGGCAAGACCAACGGAGTTGCGGACACCGAATGCAACAGTCTCTTTCTCGGTGCCATCCGCGTTCATGCGCACAATTTCAGCGAAGCCCTCCCGCTCGCAAACATTGCAGGGTGCACCAATGGTTACGTAGAGTTTGCCATCCGGCCCAAACGCGATATATCGCCAACCGTGATAACTCTCGGACGGTAGAGTTACATCGATGACTTCATAATCGGGAACATTGTCGAGCCGATCTTCGATGCCTGGAAAACGGAGGATTCTTGTTGTCTCTGCGACGTAGAGATCGCCTTCGTGAAAGGCGATTCCATTGGGCATTTTGAGTTTCTCGGCGAGGGTGATTACTAATGGGTCCGCATTCTCCTGTGGCACAACTGCGTATACACGACCATCACTTTGTGTCGACACGAAGACTGTTTGCTGGTCGCCAAGTGCCAGCGAGCGCGCATTCGGCACCTGGTCCGTATACAACTCGATCGAGAATCCTGATGGCAAAATGATGTCGGCAACTAGTGCATCCGCTTGCGCATGGGCAGCCAGCGGTGACAGCGTGATCAGGATGAGGGAGAGAAAACTTCGATTCATAAGCCAGCCTGTTACGGTAAATTAAATTATTTCGATACTGCCCGAACAATCTGTCCGGGATCCTGGTACAACCACCACGATTCTACGCCGAGCAAGCAACTATCAATCTGCTAGTCAGGTACAAGGTACAACGACAACGCAGGCCAGTAAGTGATAATGAGCACCGACAACATCAGCATCAGTAAAAACGGCAGCGTTGCAGCGTAAACACTCATTATAGGTTTGTCGAAACGATAACTCGCGATGAAAAGATTCAATCCAACCGGCGGCGTCAGATAGCCCAATTGCATCGCAGACAGAAATACGATGCCCAGATGCACCGGATCTACATTGTACTGCGCCGCAATGGGCAATATGAGCGGCACGACCAGCACGATTGCCGAAAATATATCCAAAATGGCGCCAAGAACCAGCAAAAACAACAGTAACAAAATGAGGAAGCTGGCCTGGCTGGTCACCTGTTCTGCGACATAGGCAAGCAAAGTCTGCGGCACTTCTGCATCAATCATGTAGTTCGTCGATGCCAGAGATACGCCAAGAATTATCAGTATTCCACCAACCAGCAGCATTGACTCACGCATCACTCGAGGCAGATCTTTCAAGCGAATTTCTCGCAGAATAGCGACTTCGACGATAAGCACATACAGGGCCGTGACGGCTGCCGCCTCGGACACCGCGAAAAATCCTGAATAAATGCCACCTAAAACGACGATGGGCAATGGCAGTTCCCACTTTGATTCACGCAACGCACCTGCGAGTTCCTTGAAATTGAATGGCGTCAACGGTTTCGAATTGCCGCGACTCACCCAAATGCTGTAACCCGATAGCATCAGCAGCATCAGCAGTCCCGGCAAGATTCCGGCACGGAACAGGTTATCGATAGAGACCTCGGCAATAACACCGTAAAGAATCAAGGGCAGTGATGGCGCAAACAACAGCCCAAGACTGCCGGACGTGGTGACGAGGCCCAGGTTGAATTTTTCCGGGTAGCCGTCCTGTTTTAAGGCCGGATAAAGAATTGCACCCAACGCAATTATCGTGACACCTGATGCGCCGGTGAATGCTGTAAAAAAAGCACATGCGGCGAGTGCCACCAGTGCAAGACCGCCGGGCATCCAGCCAAGCATAGCACCGGTAAGACGTACCAATCGTTTCGGTGCATTACTTTCACTCAGCAAGTAGCCAGCGAAAGTAAACAACGGGATTGCAGACAAGAACGGCATTGATGCGATACCGAGAATCTCGATAGAAATCGCCATGAGGTCGATGCCTTCTTTGTAATAGCCGAGCATTGCGCTCGCGGCAATCACAGCAAACAGCGGCGCACCGAATACGGCGAGACCAATCAGGATCAAGCTCAAGATCAGCATGGCGTTTCAGCCCTGAACAGATTGATGGCATTACCAATAGACGACAGAAAAAATCGATAGCACATCAATGCGAAAGCGAAAGGCAAAATGCTATAGGCGATCCATGCGGGAAAATTGATCAGAACGGTATCTTCGAATTCAATGGATAACTGCACAAAGCGCCAGGACTGCCACGCCAACACACCGCACAGAGATGCGGCGAACGCATCGACAATAATTCGTGGCAGGCGAGCGTACTTTTTTGCTACGAAGTGGGAAATGATATCGATACGCAAGTGACGATCACTGCGACTGGCAGCGATTGATGCAATCATGGCTACCCACAAAACCATCAACTTCAGCAGCTCATCTGCCCAGACCAATCCCGAGCTGAAGAAAATGCGCAGGACAATTTGACCAACCGCCAATAACATCATGGCCCCGAGAAGAACAACCAGCGCTCCATTTTCGGCCGCTGTGCCCCAGCGCTCCAGGCGTTTTAGTAGCCCGGATTCATCATCCTGCACTATTTAGCTCCACCCGTCGGTTCGCTTGATGGCTCCTGACCCGTGGATTGTCCGCTTCTGAATGCGGCAAGGTGCCCCTCCATTTCAACGAGAAGCTCAAGAGAGAACATGCCTTTTTCAGCCATCATTTTATTGGTCGCATCCATCTCGCCACGAATTTTTCCAAATTCACCGCTGAGAAGCTCCACCTCTTCAACGCCTACGTTCAGCAACGCTGCGGTTGCAGCTTGAGCCTCGCTTTCACTTTCAGCATCAAAATTCGCATAGATCCGCGTCAATACTTCGGTCAATATTTGTCGATCTGCAGCGCCGATTTTCTTCAGAGCTCTTTGGTCAATGGCCATGAAGCCGATCGAATACAGCACCGGAATTCGGGTCACGTATTTGACCTTCGTATGCCACTGCAATGCCAGTGCAACAATCGGTGGGATAGCAACGATGTCGATTAGCCCTGTCTGCAAACCGGTCAGCACATCCGTAAGCGGTAATGGTACCGGCGACAATTGCAGTGACTTCATCGCCTCGTAGCTGATCAGATCACCTTGCGGTAACCAGACTTTCTTGCCGATCAGGTCCGCGTGGCTCGCAACAGGCTCGTTGGAAAGAATGTAAGCAAAACCACCGCCGGCGAAACCAAATGTCTCGTAACCAAGATCGGAAAATCCCGCTTGAAGATTCGCATCCATGCGCTCACGAACGTAGCCAACCTCATCGTAATTTGCGAAGAAGAACGGCAGGCCGTAAATATTTACGTCGGGATAGGGTCCCTGGAAATCGGTCGGGGAAAACGTTCCGCCGTGCAACTGACCGATTTTCATTTTCTGTAATATTTTTTTCTCATTGCCTTGCGCACCACCCCAGTAGAAACGAAGAATTACGCGTCCCTCGGTCCGCTCGTCAATTTCCCTGGAGCCGTCACGGAATGTCGCCGCCCAACTCGAGTTTTGCGGCACGAGCGTCGCGATCTTGATTTTCGTCTGCGCGTTAGACACCTGTGCCACTGTCACCAAAACGAGCGCGGACATGAATAGTGTAAATTTTCGCATTGTCATTCTCCCTTCACTGCGAAACATGCGTGCAGATCCTTAATGGTCCGTCAGAAAAAATCATCTGCACTGGATAATAATTCAGCTGCATCCTGTTGGGCCAGGACATTGGCCAAGGTATAACCCGGAAACTCCGCATCGGTCGCGAGCACTTCGTTCAACAAGCGGTCATGCAATTCGCGCTCATACAACGGTCGCGCATAGCTCCGCGCATACTCTAGCTTTGCACTTAAGTCGTGACCGCCACCAATTTCCATGGCGCGCTCAAAATATTCGCGGCCTTTCTCTGGCTGGCCACCAAGCGCCGGCGGACGCAGGGTCACGAGGATACCTAGAAATACGTTGATGGAGCCGTCCGATTCGCCATCGCCGATCTCGAGATTACGTATTAGCAATGCTTCCATGTGAGGAAGTCGCGCTAACGCATTCCAGTCTTCACTGTGGGCGCGAATGTAAGCCAGTGACGATACGCCATAGGCGTAGACAACGTCGTCATGCTTGTTCGTCAGACCTGCCAGGGAGGCCACGAAACTCTCATAATCCATATCGTCCCAACCACAAGACGGCGAATACGATATGCAAATTGCCTTCTTGGCATAGCGCTGGGCACGGGACGAAAGGCGAGCTTCCCTGACCGGGTCCTGTGCAAATACTGCGCCGTAGGAGGCATAAAGATTAGCGGCGGCAGCCAGCAGCATTGGATCGTCCGGGCTACCTTCCAACAGGCTGTCGAGCATCAGGAGATACGCCGGTGCTCCATCGCGTACCAGCTCCGGATCGTTCTGGTTGCTGATTGCGGCGCCTAAGTTGTCGGCAAAATTACTGGCGGCGGATGACACGATGCTTGCGCAGCCGCTGTTCAGTAACACAACGACAAACAGGACCAGCAGGCCCTTTAGTACGCGGTACGCATGCGCTGTTCTCATGCCTCAAAAGACCCTTTGCCGATCGATAAGTTCAGGCTCTCGATCGACATTAAGCAATATACGGTTAAATAAGCCCGTATATTGCATAACCAACAACAGGACAACTTCTTTACGGGACATGGCCCAACTTGCCAAAAACCCGCTGGACGCATCGGAAACCGGGTGATTTGCCCGGCCAGGGCCTAGATCTTTTCCCTGATCCTGGCAGCTTTTCCGGTCCGACCGCGCAGATAGTATAGCTTCGCGCGACGAACGTCACCGCGACGCTTTACCTTGATTTCGCTGACGGTTGGGCTATAGGTCTGGAAAACGCGCTCAACGCCCTCACCGTGTGAAATCTTGCGAACCGTAAACGCGGAGTTCAAGCCCCGATTACGCTTTGCAATGACAACACCCTCAAATGCCTGCAATCGCTCGCGAGTGCCCTCGGTCACCTTTACCTGTACCACCACGGTATCTCCCGGAGAAAACGCGGGAATTTCCTTACTCATCTGTTCTTGTTCAATTGCTTCGATTATTTTGCTCATCGTTCTTCACCTGCCAGCAATCTTGCTGAAATTCGCTATAGAAACGTCGCTACGTTGACTCACCGATGCTATGTTCCCGAACATACTCATCAAGCAACTTGCGCTGCTCGTCATCCAAATTCAATTTTTCCATCAACTCCGGGCGGCGCATGTACGTCCGTCCCAAAGCCTCTTTCTGCCGCCACCTGGCGATGCGGGCATGGTCTCCGGACAATAATGCCGCCGGTACTTTGCGCCCGTCGATTTCCTCGGGCCGCGTGTAATGCGGGCAATCGAGCAAACCGTTCATAAATGAGTCCTGCAACGCCGATTCTGCATCCCCGAGCACTCCGGGTAGCAATCGCGCCACAGCATCCACTACTGCCATCGCTGCAATCTCGCCGCCGCTCAACACAAAATCACCCAGCGACAACTCTTCATCAACGTACGACTCAACCAGCCGCTCGTCGATACCCTCGTATCTGCCCGCAAGCAATACCAAACCAGGCAGTGCCGCAAAGCGCTTCGCAACTGCCTGATCAAACACCTTGCCCTGCGGGCTCAGACAGACAACCGGACAATTCGCCGGCAATGAAGCTTTTGCTGCATCGATGGCCTCGGCCAGCGGTGCGAATTTCATCACCATGCCCGGACCGCCGCCGTACGGCCGATCGTCAACGGTACGATGGGCGTCAGTCGCGAAATCCCTCGGATTCACACAGGCTACTGACAGCAAACCTCGCCCTGCTGCTCGACCGACCACGCCAAAATTGGCGACAGTCTGAATCATCTCCGGGAAGAGGCTGACAATTTGCATCTGCACGAGTCAATCCCATTCCCAGTCAACACTGATCACACCTGCGGCAAGATCAACGTTTAAAATCACGTCTTCCGGTAGGAAAGGAATCAGGACTTCCTGATCTCCCTTCACGACCAAAACATCGTTGGCGCCGGTTGCCAGCATATAGGCCACTTTGCCCAACTCGGTCCCGTCCCGATGAATTACTTTCAGGCCCTCCAGATCCGACCAATAATAATGACCGTCTTCCGGATTCGGCATTTGCTCTCTTGGCACGGCAATATCGACGCCAATGTAAGCAGCAGCTGCATCCCTTTCTTCGACACCCGCCAATCTTGCGATGACCGTCTTGCTATGTCTTTTTCCCTCTGCAATCGTTGCTGATTGCCATACGCCGTCCCGCATCAGCAGGCAATCCCGAAATTCAAGAATCGCCTCGCGCGGGTCGGTGTAAGAATAAATTTTCACCCAGCCCTTAACACCAAAAACTGCGGAAATCCGGCCCAGGATGACCGGATCCTGCGATTCGCGGTCATTGTCTGTCAAAGCCATGTTGTCACGACCAGTGCGGCGCTGAACGCCCGCAACGCCACCAAACCTTAGTTGGCGGCCGCTTCCTTGCGCTTGACCTTCAACAAAGAAGCAACGCGATCCGACGGTTGTGCACCCTGACCAATCCAGTAGTCGACACGTTCCAGATCAATCCGAAGATTTTCTTCTTTCTCAGTGCCAACCGGGTTGAAAAATCCCAGGCGCTCGATGTAGCGACCGTCCCGACGATTGCGACTGTCGGTGACCACCAGGTGGTAAAAAGGACGCTTTTTCGCACCAGCGCGCGAAAGACGAATACTGACCATTATAAATCCGTTAAATGTAGTTACGGGCAGGCGTGCCCATTCCCGGACTCAAGTCCGAGTAAGCGCCGCATTGTACTCACTTCGGCACGAAAGTGAAGCGCTTTTGAGAGGAATTTTACCTGTTTTTTCCGCGTCTTAGCCCAGTCCGGGCGGCATTCGGCCGGGTGTCATTCCACGCATCATCTTTTTCATGCCACCACGGGCCATTTTCTTCATCATCTTGTCCATCTGCACGTGCTGTTTCAGGAGTCGATTAACGTCTTGAATCTGCATCCCGCAACCGTTTGCTATGCGTCGTTTGCGGGAACCATTGATGGTCTTGGGAAATCGCCGTTCCCCCGCCGTCATGGAATTAATGATGGCGATCTGGCGACCTAGCTGCTTTTCGTCGGTTTTGCTCTTCAAAGCCGCAGCATTGACATTACCGGGCAGCGGCAGCTTGTCCAGCATTGCCGCCATGCCGCCCATGTTCATCATTTGTTCCAGTTGATCACGCAGATCCGAAAGGTCAAAAGCCCTGCCTTTGCCAAGCTTTCTGGCGAGTTTGTCGGCTTTTTCGTGACTGACCTTATCTTCGATTTCCTCGACCAGTGAAAGGACATCGCCCATACCGAGAATGCGCGAGGCCATCCGATCGGGGTGAAACACTTCGAGTGCGTCGACCTTCTCACCAACACCCAGAAAGCGAATTGGCTTGCCCGTCACTTCGCGTGCCGACAGCGCTACACCACCCTTCGAGTCACCATCCGCTTTCGTCAAAATGATGCCAGTCAGGTCCAGCCGCTCGCCGAATGCGCTAGCGGAATTTACTGCATCCTGTCCTGCCATGCTGTCAATCACAAACAGCGTCTCGTGCGGCGAGGCAGCCGTATGAATAGCAGCAATTTCATCCATCATTTCCTGATCAACATGCAGCCGGCCGGCGGTATCAATGATGAGAACATCCGCATGGGAACGCCGACTTTCGTCCAGCGCACGATCCACAATGTCGATCGGTGATTCGTCGGCAGTACTCTTGCAATAGAGCGATCCCACTTCGCCCGCCAGTGTTTCAAGCTGCAATATGGCCGCCGGTCTGTGTACATCGACGCTAACCATCATTACGCGCTTCGATTCTTTCTTCATCAGGCGCAATGCGAGTTTCGCGGCGGTCGTTGTTTTGCCTGCCCCTTGCAAGCCGACCAGCAATATGACAACAGGCGGCTGCACCCGCAAATTCAATTCAACGGATTCGCTGCCAAGCAAGGTAACAAGTTCGGCGTGAATGATTTTGACCAACGCCTGGCCCGGGGTGAGGCTCTTGCCAACCTCATCGCCGATCGACCTGACCCGAATTCGTTCGATAAACCCTTTGACCACAGGCAACGCAACATCCGCCTCCAGCAAAGCCAGGCGCACCTGGCGCAGCGTGTCCTTGATGTTGGTTTCGCTGAGTCGGCCCCGGCCGCTGAGGTTTTTGGCCGCCTGGGTCAGGCGGTCCGACAGGTTGTCAAACATGGGTCACTTCTGCACTGGCGATTATCAGGCATTCAGGGCGTCGAATTGTAACGTGATTTCAGCACAGGAAACCATATTGAATAAATGCTTTTGAATGGCCTCCAGCGTCTCGCTGCCGCCGTAAACAGTAGCTGGCACATCGTCATCGAGCATAGCCGCGGGCGTGACAAGGGTTGCTACCGTAGGCATGGATTAAGATCAAAGTCTCTACGCCAAGAGAGTTGTTGGTCGATGGCGCCGATAACAGTCATTTTCATCTGCGGCTCGAAAAAGCGGTCGGATCAAACGAATCCCGCAGAAAATAGACTCTGGTGTAGTCCTCTCCTTTCTTAACAAACCACACCCACTGTCTGACGGAATCGGACACTGCAACAAGCATACCGATTAGCCGAATTAGTGGGTGTCCTGCATTGACTGCTACAAGCATACCGATTAGCCGAATTAGTGGGTGCCCTACATTGGCTGCTACAAGCATACCGATTAGCCAAATTAGTGGGTGCCCTACATTGACTGCTACAAGCATACCGATTAGCCAAATTAGTGGGTGCCCTACATTGACTGCTGTTACCGTCAATGAAACAAAGCCCCGACCGCCAGATCCCAGTCAATGCCGCCCCATTCGTAGCGTGACA
>Ga0209988_10003291_pt1 | contig 10705 bp, 10 predicted proteins | sample N075metaG_FD_183115 | JGI IMG/M metagenome (GOLD analysis project Ga0209988, IMG submission 183115) | Deep subsurface microbial communities from Kermadec Trench to uncover new lineages of life (NeLLi) - N075 metaG (SPAdes) (version 2) | ecosystem: Environmental > Aquatic > Marine > Ocean trench... | reverse complement strand
TGTTGGCCCCCACGTAGTCCGCCCAGCCGTCGACCATGCCGGCGGCCTGGTCCGCGTCCAGGGCGAGTCGCGCCGTCACACGCCAGTACTCGCAGGGAACAAAGCTGCGAATCTCCCTCTCGCGTTCGACGATCAGCCGCAACGCCACGGACTGCACGCGGCCGGCGCTGAGGCCCCGGGCCACCTTCTTCCACAATAGCGGCGACACCTGGTACCCGACGATCCGGTCGAGGATCCGCCGCGCCTGCTGCGCGTTCACCTTGAACATGTCGATCGGGCGCGGGTTGGCGAACGCGTGCTCGATCTGGCTCTTGGTGATCGCGTTGAAGATGACCCGCTTGGCGTTGGCGGGGTCGATGCCGAGTTCCTGCGCCAGGTGCCAGGCGATCGCCTCGCCCTCGCGGTCGAGGTCCGTCGCGAACCAGACCTCGGTGGCCTGCTTCGCCGCTTTCTTCAGGGCGGCCAGTGTCTTTCTCTTGGCCGCCAGCGGCTCGTAGGTCGGCTTGAAACCGTTCTCGATGTCCACGCCGGGGACCGGCTGCTTGGATCCCTTCGGGGCCTTGCGGGGCAAGTCCCGGACATGGCCGACCGAGGCCTGCACGTTGTAGGCCGGGCCCAGGTACCGGTTGATCGTCTTGGCCTTTGCCGGGGATTCGACGATGACCAGATGCTTGCCGGCACCGGTGCCGGTCTTCTTCTTCGTCGTCTTGCTGCGTGTTGAACGTTTCTTGGCCATGAGAAAGGATGTGGGGTTGAACCGACCGTAGGCAGCAGTACTTGATCGTTCAAACGGACCCCGTCAAGAAACTCTTTTCGCCGTATCGTTCTCCGGGGCCGTTTTTTGGGGCGCCAGGGCCGCTTCGAGTGCCTTTTCGCCAACTTCCGTGGCCGACAGAACGCCAGCGGCGATCCACGCAGATTGCGGGTGAACCCTGAATCGGCGGAGCCACGACCGCTGTTGCTTGGCGTATCGGCGGGTCCGCACCCGGATCTGTTCGAGCGCCGCGCTGAGGCTGTAGCGGCCATCCAGATAGTCGAGAATCTGGCGATAGCCGAGTGCCTCGGAGGCCTGCCGGCCGAGGCCGCCGGCGTCCAGCAACGCCTGCACCTCGTGCACCAGTCCGTCGCGGATCATCGTCCGGGCGCGGCTGTTGATCCGCCGGTTGATGGCACCGGCCTCGTAGACGAGCCCGATGATCCGGACGTCCAGACGCGACGGGCCGCCCAGCCACTGTTGCTGCAGGTCGGTGATCCGGCGGCCGGTCAGCTCGTACACCTCGATCGCCCGGATCGTGCGGCGCCGGTCGTTGCGGTGGATTCGTACCGCCGCCTCCGGGTCCACGGTCTCCAGCCGCCGTCGCAGGTCGTCCGGACCGGTCTGCTCCAGTTGTCGGCGCAGATCGGGATCGGGTTCCGGACCCTGGAAGAGCCCTTCCAGCAGCGCCTGAACGTAGAGGTTCGTCCCGCCCACGACGATCGGGTAGCGGCCGCGGCCGCGGATGTCGGCGATCGCCTGTTCGGCGAGCCCCAGCCACACGTCCACCGAGAACCCGTCCTGGCTCGGGTCGAGCAGGTCGAGCAGGTGGTGGGGCGCCGCGGCGCGCTGGGCCGGCGTTGGTTTGGAGGTCCCGATGTTCATGCCGCGATATACCTGCATCGAGTCCGCGCAGAGGCACTCGCCGCCGCCGGGCAGTTGCTGCGCGAGCGCGACGGCGAGATCGGACTTGCCGGAGGCCGTCGGGCCCAGGACGAGGATGATGGGTTTCACGGCGGACTACTCTAGTACCATGCCCTCGATGGCAACCCGGACGATCCAAGACGTGGATGTCGCCGGCAAACGCATCCTCATGCGGGTCGATTTCAACGTGCCGCTCGACGAAGGCGGTGCGATCACGGACGACCGGCGGATTCGCGAGGCGCTGCCCAGCATCGAATCGGTGCTGCGCCGTGGTGGACGTCTGGTCCTGATGAGCCATCTGGGCAGGCCCAGGGGCGCCGGTGTCGAGCCCGCCCTGAGCCTGCGCCCGGCCGCGGACCGGTTGGGCGACCTGCTCCCCGACACGGCGGTGCATTTCGTCGCCGGCGACTGCGCGGGCGAGGCAGCCAATGCGGCGGTCACGGCGCTCGGCGACGGCGCCGTCGTCCTGCTCGACAACCTTCGGTTCGATCCCGGCGAGAAGAGCGGCGACCCGGAGTTCGCCGGGCGCCTGGCGGCGTTTGGCGACATCTACTGCAACGACGCCTTCGGCACCGCGCATCGCAGCGACGCGTCGATGGTGGCGGTTCCCGCGGCGATGGGTGACCGCCCGAAGGTGGCCGGCCTGCTGCTGGCCGGCGAACTGCGTTACCTCGCCAAGGTGCTTCAGGACCCGGCGCGGCCGTTCGTCGCGGTGATCGGCGGCGCGAAGGTGTCCGACAAGCTCGCGGCGCTGCGGAACCTCAAGGGTCTGGTCGACGTCATACTCATCGGTGGCGCCATGGCATACACGTTCCTGGAGAGCCTGGGGACCCGTGTCGGGTCGAGCCTGGTCGAACCTGCGTTGCTCGACGAAGCGCGGACGATCCTCCAGGGACCCGGTCGCACGATCAGCTATTACCCTTTCGACCACCGCTGCGGTCGCGCGATCAGCCACGACACGCCCGTCGAGGTCTTCGAGGCGATCCCCGACGGTTGGATGGGGCTGGACATCGGTCCCGGCACCGCGGACAGGTTCGCCGAGTTGATCTCCGGGGCCCGGACGGTCATCTGGAACGGCCCGCTCGGCGTCTTCGAGATTCCGCCGTTCGACACCGGTTCGCGTCGCGTGGCGGAAGCGATGGCGGCGGCCACCGACGACGGCGCGGTGACGGTCGTCGGCGGTGGGGACACGGCGGCCGCCGTCGAACGGTTCGGGCTCTCTGATCGGTTCAGCCATGTCTCGACCGGCGGCGGCGCCAGCCTCTGGATGCTGGAGGGCAGGCGGTTCGAGAGCGTCGAACAGTTGGACGGATGTTGAGGTCGCCGCAGGCGTAGAATCCGGTGGTTGCCTCGTGAAAGGACCTATTGGGTATGCACGCCACGAACACGATTGCCTCGCTCACGCTCGTCACCGTTCTCGGCGCGGTCCTGGGCCTCAGCTCCGCCGCGGCGGGCCAGGGCAAAGAAAAGCTCAAGATCGGCGACCCGGCGCCCGGCCTCGCCATCGACGCTTGGGTCCAGGGCGGCGAGATCACCATCGAGAAAGACAAGACCTACGTCGTGATGTTCTGGGACAGCGTGACGTCGTCCGGTCACACCGACGGCGAGACCGTCAAGTCCATGAGCCGGCTCCGGAAGCTGTACGAACTCTACGGCCACAAGGGGCTCGTCGTGCTCGTCATCAGCCCGGACGACGCCGACCGGCTGCGAGACATCGTGAAGGCGCAGCCGCAGAATCTCGGCTTCACCATCGCGGCGGACCGCCGCTCCTCCACGCACCGCGCGTGGTGCAGGAAGGCCGAGATCAAGAAACTGCCCGTCGGGTTCATCGTCGGCAAGGGCCGGATCATGCACATCGGCCAGCCGCGCGACGCCGACTTCGTCAACATCCTGATCCAGGTGATGTCCGGGCGCTACGACCCGATTCTCCAGACCGAAGCGCAGCCGAAGCTCGACCGGGCGCGGCGGTCGCGGAAGCAGAAGAACTGGCGGATGGCCACCAAGTGGTACGACGAGGTCATCACGATGGACCCGCGGGTGTTCTCGATAATCGCGTTGGAGCGGTTCGAGATGCACCTCGTGGACATGGACGAAACCGAGTCGGCGTACGAGTATGCTCGCGAGCAGTTGATCGACCGGCTGTTCGCGGCCGACGCCAGCGCGTTGCGGATGCTCGCGGTGAAGATCTCCGAGGACCCGGTGATCGGGCCCGGCCAGCGCAATCTCGACGTGGCGGCCCTCGCCGCCGAACGATCGCTGGAGCTGGCCGGGTCACGCGACCCCGACGCGCTCGCGTGCGCCGCCGGCGTGCACTTCCACCGTGGCGAGTACAAGGAAGCGATCAGGCTGCAGACGCAGGCGTACTTCAAGGCCAGGCCGGCGGAGAAGGCCGCGCACAAGGGGCTTCTGGCCGGCTACCGGAAGGGCTCCCAGGCGGCGACCGCCGGTTCGGACTAATGATTCGGGATGCGTGTATGCTGCGCTGACGATGCCGGCCACGACCCTGCTGACGAAGCCGCCGCGGACACCGCTTATCGGTGCGTCCATTCTCGCGGCCGACTTTGCGAAGATGGGCAGGGAGGCGCGGTCTGCACTCGAGTCCGGTGCGGACTTCCTTCACTTTGACGTAATGGACGGGCATTTCGTACCGAACCTGACGATGGGTCCCGACATGTGCCGGTCGCTTCACCGCGAACTGCCCGATGCCCTGATTGACGTCCACCTCATGGTGACCGACCCGGGGCTCTTCGCCGAGCCCTTTGCGGCTGCGGGCGCGGGGAACCTCACCTTCCACGTCGAGGCCGTCGAGGATCCCGCGGCGCTGGCGGCCGCGATCCACGAACTGGACATGACCGCCGGCATCGCGATCAACCCGCCCACGGACGTGTCGCGGATCATGCCGGTGCTCGACGCGGTGGACATGGTGCTGATCATGAGTATAAACCCGGGTTTCGCCGGCCAGACGTTCATGCCCGAGGTGCTCGACACGGTGCGGAAAGTCGCGTCGGCGTTGCGGCCCGACCAGCGGCTCGCCATCGACGGCGGCGTCAATCGGGCCACGGCACCGGCGTGCCTGGCGGCCGGGTGCGACGTGCTGTTGGCGGCGACGGCCATCTACGGTTCCGAGGACTACGCCGAGGCGGTCGCCGCGCTTCGCGGCGAGGCGGGGATCGTGAGCGGATCTCAGTAATGGCATCCAAACGAAGAACCATCACGCTCGCCCTGATCCGGTGCGGTGAGACGACCTGGGACGTCGAGGGGCGACTCCACGGGCACAGCGACCTGCCGTTGTCGATCGATGGCCGAACCGCCGTGTCCGCAGACGTTGCGACGCTCAACGGCGAACGGCTCGGAACCATCTACCATCCACCCGACGACGCCGCCATCGAGACCGCGCAGATCGTCGCCGGCGGCGCCGGGGCCAAGGCCAAGGCCGTAGCCGAACTTGCGGACCCGGACCTGGGCGTGCTGGAAGGCCTCACGGCGAAGGATTTCGCGGACCGGTTCTCCAAGCGGTACAAGCAGTGGCAGGAAGATCCATTGACGCTGACCCCCCCGGAGGGCGAGCCGCTCGTCGATGCACGGGCGCGGTTGTTCGCGGCCATCAGCCGCCTGGCGCGGCGCTCCCGCCACGGCGAGATCGGGATCGTCCTGCACCCGGTCGGGCTGGGCCTGCTCCGCTGCTGGCTCGCGGATCGTCCGTCAGCCGACCTCTGGTCGCTGGTCCGGACGCGGCCGCGGATCGAGCGGTACCTGCTCGGGCCGGAGCTTGTCGCCGAACTTGCAGAGGTCGCCAAAGCGGAATACCAGGCGTCTTGAACGGTCTTTGACCCCGGAAACGATGAATCGGCCCCAATAAAGCCGAACACTGTGGATAAAGGGCCTCGCCTGGGCAGCGCCCATGGGCCGGGCCTACGATCCGGGTCAACTCAGGGCCCGGTAAGGGAAACGATGGAACGCGCAAACATGACACAGGTACCGAGCCGCTCGTGGAGCGACACGCCGGAACTCTCGCCGAAGGGCAAGAAGGCCGTTCCGGAAGGCCTGTGGATACGGTGTCCCCAATGCGCGGCGATGCTTTTTCGCAAGTCGGTCGAGAACAACCTGTGGGTGTGTCCGGAGTGCCGGCATCACTTCCGCATCACGGCGCGCCAGCGAATAAAACAGCTGACCGACCCCGGCAGCTTCGAGCCGTTCAACGAGCGGATGACGCCCGTGGACCCGTTGAATTTCGTCGACCTGCGTCCCTACACGGAACGTTTGGCAACGGCGCAGAAAGCCACCGGCGAGAACGACGGCGTGCAGACCGGCAGCGCGTTCATCAAGGGCCGAAAAGTGATCCTCGCGTGCATGGACTTCCCGTTCCTCGGCGGGTCGATGGGCTCGGTGGTCGGCGAGAAGATCACGCGTGCGATCCTCGAAGCCGGCGACCGCGACCTGCCGGTCGTGATCGTGGCCGCCTCCGGCGGCGCCCGCATGATGGAGTCGGGGTTCTCGCTGATGCAGATGGCCAAGACCGCGGCGGCGCTCGCGCGGTTCGACGATCAGGGCGGGATGTTCATCTCGGTCCTCACCGACCCCACCATGGGCGGCGTCACCGCGAGCTTCGCGATGCTCGGCGACGTGATCCTCGCAGAGCCCAAGGCGCTGATCGGCTTCGCCGGTCCCCGCGTGATCGAACAGACCATCCACCAGGAGCTGCCCGAGGGCTTTCAGCGGTCGGAGTTCCTCCTGCAGTGCGGTTTCATCGACCGCGTCGTCCCCCGCAGCGAACTGCGAAGCGAGATCAGCCGCATCATCGACTATGCCGGCAAGTGAATCCGCTTCGGGTCGCCGTCAGTTCATCGTCATCGTGGGGCTGGCCGTTGCCCACGCGGTGCTGTTCGGCCTCGCCTACCCGGGCGCGGGGCTGTGGCCGCTGACGTTCGTCGCCGCGGCGCCCTTGGTCTGGCTGGCGCTGGCGTGTCGCGGTCCCACCCGCCGGGTGCTGCTTCCGGTTTTCGTCGCTCAACTGGTGATGTGGTTGAGCCTCAACGCGTTCGTGATCGACGTGACCGCCGTCGGGTACGTATTGCAGGCCTTCTATCTGAGTGGTTACGCGATCGGTTTCATGTGGCTGCTGCGGTCGATCGGCCGCGTGTTCCGGTGGCCCGCGGCGTTGCTGGCACCGGTCGTGTGGGTCGGCGTCGAGTTCGCGCGCGGCGAGCTGGTGTTCAACGGGTTCCCGTGGTTCCTCGCCGCGCACCCGGCGGTCGAGTGGCCGTTGCTGGTCCAGTCGGCGGACCTGCTGGGGACGTACTTCGTCAGCTTCGTCGTGGTGATGGCGTCCGGGCTCGTCGTGGACGTCGTGCGATTCCGGGCCGGCGCGTTGCCGCGGCGAGCACTGGTCGTCGCCGTTGCGGCCACGGTCACCGTGCACGCGGCGAACCTCCTGTACGGCGTCGCGCGGATCGACCCGGCGCCGAGCGCGGGCCCGGTCGTGCTGGCGATCCAGACGAACCTCCCGCAGAGCAACAAGTTGGGCTGGTCGCCCGAGCAGCAGGTCCAGGACATCGGCCTGTTCGTCGACCTCACGATCGACGCCGAGCGGCACGCCCCGGTCAAGCCCGCCCTGGTGCTGTGGCCGGAGACGATGCTGCCCGGCTTCGGGCTCGAACCGGATGCGATCCGCGCCAGCGTCGAGTACGGGCTGGTGGAGCCGGAGTTCTTCGCCCTGACGATCGCGGGCCTGGCCGAGCGTCTCGGCGTGCCGCTTCTGGTCGGGTCGCCGTCGTACCTGGGCATGCGCGTGGAGGACGGGCGGTGGGCGTGGGACGCGCACTACAACTCCGCGTATCTCGTGTCTTCGATGGCCTCGATGTCGCCGCCCTACCCGCGTTACGACAAGTCGTTTCTCACGCCGTTCGGCGAGACGATGCCGTATATCTCGGCGTGGCCGTGGCTCGAATCGAAGCTGATGGCGATGGGCGCCGGCGGCATGCGATTCGACCTGGACGCCAACCCCGACCAGACGATCTTCGAGGTGCCCTGGCGGGACGGGACGGCCCGGCTGGCGACGCCCATCTGCTTCGAGATCACCATGGCCCGCGTCTGCCGGCGGATGATCTACATCGACGGCGTCAAGGCGGCCGACGTGCTGGTGAACCTCTCCAACGACGGGTGGTTCGGGTCCAGCAACGCCGGTCGCCGGCGGCACGTCCAGGTGGCGAGGTTCCGATGTGTCGAGAACCGCGTGCCGATGATCCGATCAGTCAATACCGGGCTGTCGTTGGCCGTTGACTCCTCGGGCCGTCTTATCGGGCCGATTGATGTCACCGGCGCCGGTCCGGCGGCCGTCCTGCAAGAGCCCGGCTGGATCCTCGCCGAACTCCCGTTGGACCGTCGCAGTACGATCTACGGGCGAATCGGTGATGCCTGGGGCTGGGTTTGCCTGCTGGCGACGTCCGGCTTGTGGGTTGCCACCGTGGTCCTTCACCGACGGGAACCTGAGACATGACTCACCGATCTCTCAAGGCAGTGCTCATGATCCATCTGGCCGCGGTTGCGTCGCTCGGCGCCGGCTGTGACCTGATGGTGACGACGGGCGAGCCGTGGAGCACCAAGGACCAGACGATCGCGGGCCCGCTTGCGACGGCGACCCTGCATGTCGAGCCGATGCCGCAGTCGCAGAACCCCGACGCCGGTCTGTCCGACACCGCCCTCGGCATCCTCAGGCAGGCCTCGATCTCCCCGTATCCACAACTCCGCGCCAACGCGATCGAGGCAATGCAGTTCGCAGCCGAGCACCTCGACCCGCTCGTGCGTCGCGGGCTCGTGGATGAAAATCGCGGCGTGCGGTTCGTCGCCGCGATGACCATCGGCAGGCACCGTATGGAGGCGCTCGCCCACCTGTTGGCGCCGTTGCTGCGGGACGAGTCCGAATCGGTGCAGGCCGCGGCCATCTACGGGCTCAAGCGGTGCGGCAAGTCGGTCGATCTTTCCCCGCTGGCGACCCTCATTCTCAGCGACGACCCCGATGTCCGTGCCAACGCCGCGCTGGTGCTTGGGGACCTGGGTAATGCCTCGGCGGTTCCCGTGATCCAGCGTGCCGTCGGGCGGGGCATGAGCCGCGTCAACGCCGCGAAGATCAAGCTCGTGGACTTGCAACTCGCCGAGGCGCTTGTGAAGCTGGGGGAGGAACAGCAGATCGACGGCATCCGTGCGGCCCTGTTCGCACCGGCCGAAGAAGGCGAGCTGACAGCCGTCGCCTGCATGATGTCCGGCCGCCTGCGGGACGAGCGGACCGTCCCGAACCTGGTCCGTCTCGCCCGGATGACCGGGGAATTCCAGCAGCCGGCGGAGGTCCGCATGGCCGCGACGTGGGGCCTGGCCCGCATCGATCCGGCGATGGCCCTGGTGGACGTGCCGATGCAATACGTGACCAGCGACGGGTACCAGTTGCGGCTCCAGGCGGCCATGACGCTGGGCGAGATCGGCAATCCCGGCTCCCTGGCGACGCTCTCGACCCTGATGGGCGACCAGAACCCGCGGGTACAGGTGGCAGCGGCCAGTGCGATCCTTCAGATTCTCCGCCCCTCGGCCTCGTGGGCGCAGTAGGCTTCAGCAGTCCTTTCGCAGGCCATTCGTAAGGATGGTGAAACCGTTGAGACTATTGACACGAATCTTGCCGGAAGGTACAAGGCGTGTTGTCGGTGTTTGTTCGCGCATGCGCATGCGACTCTGTCCCCCGGGACGGCCGTTCGAACACGACATGAGCCGAAAAACCGACGTGGGGCGTGCCTGAGGAGTTTTTCAAGTGCATGTTTTGACCAAGATCTTTATTGTCCTGGTGTCGCTGCTTTCGGTACTGCTGGTGCCGCTGGTCGTTGTCTTCGCCCACAATGAAGACAGCTTCAAGCAGAAGTACCAGGCAGCGTCCGTGCAGGCCGCCGCCGCGAACCAGAACTTCCAGCACGGCCAGCTCGCGCACGCACAACGCGAAGCCAGCCTGGACCTGCAGATCCGCGACCTGATGTCCGACAACGAGGCCCTCGCCCGCCAGCGCGAGAGCTCGGTCGCCGACGTCCGTCGGCTGCAGAAGGACCTCACCGAGAGCCGCAGCCAGCAGTCCGGGATCAGGGCCGACATCAACGCCATCTCCTCGGCCGTTGCGGCCGGGCAGGATCTCATCGACAGCCTGCTGTCCGAGGTCAGGACGATACGCTCCGAGGCCGTCTCCGCCGAGCGCCGCGCCGTCGAACTCGACGAAGCGCTGCGTGACACGTCCGGCCAGCTCGACTCCGCGGTGGCCGCCCGCCGGGCCATGCAGGAGGAATTGCAGCAGATCAAGGAGGAGCATGCCCACGCGTTGCAGCAGGTGGCCTCGTATGTCGAGATTTTCGGCCGCCTCGACATCGAGATCGCGGCGTCGACCACGCCGACCGTGGATCTCGACGCGACCGTGGTCAGCGTCCGGCGCGGCCCCGAACGGTCACTGGCCGAGATCAACGCCGGCTCCCGCGACGGCGTCCAGGAGGGCTGGGTCATGATGATCGGCCGTTCCGGCAACTTTCTCGGAAACCTCCGAATCATCGCCGTTGATATCAACCATGCCACGGGCGTGATCGAACTCGAAGACGCCGGTGGTCGCGGCCGGGTCGAGGCGGGCGACCGGGTCTACGCCCGGCGGGCCGGGTAAGCGGACGAAGAACCGACAGCTACGGGCAATCCGAGAGACAGCATGAGCCAGCTAAACACTCCAATCCGACGCCGCGGCGGTGAGATCGACGTCTACACGGGGATCCTGTCTGCGGCGGTCCTGGTGCTGCTGGCCGGCGTCGTCCTGCTCGCGACCGAGAATATTGAGCACTCATCCACCGACAGTAAGTCGGGCTCGATGTTCAAACTGGTCGAATGAGTGTAAGCTTGTCGAACTAGTTCTTATACAGCCGGATGGCCGGCCCATCGTCGTTCAAACGGAGTTGAACTGATGTTGTGGGATTCGCTCCTCGGCTGGTTTAGCGTAGACATGGGAATAGACCTCGGCAC
>Ga0209988_10003290_pt1 | contig 10708 bp, 10 predicted proteins | sample N075metaG_FD_183115 | JGI IMG/M metagenome (GOLD analysis project Ga0209988, IMG submission 183115) | Deep subsurface microbial communities from Kermadec Trench to uncover new lineages of life (NeLLi) - N075 metaG (SPAdes) (version 2) | ecosystem: Environmental > Aquatic > Marine > Ocean trench... | reverse complement strand
GCAGACGAAAATCGTGATAGCGAAAAGACCGAAATGTTCCTGACAGAAAAGGGAGTGCACCTTGTTCTGCGGCTGCTTCCGGCAGGATGGGATCAGAGGTTGTGCTGACTCGCTTTGGTTCGTGCATTAATTCGTGCGTGGGAGGCACCTCAGGTGCCGAATCCGAATCTTCGTGCCTGCGTGTTTTCGTGCTTTCGTGCTTTCGTGCCTTCGTAAACCTACTCTAAAATAGAAATTATGAACAATCCCGGCTAAGGATTGAAGAAGAATTTGATGACGTCGCCGTCTTGGACAGGGTAATCCTTTCCTTCGGTTCGTACCCGACCCAGGCGATTCAATTGCTGAAAACTGCCGTGTTGACAGAGGTCCTCAAATGAAGCCACATGAGCTCGGATAAAGCCCTGCTCCATGTCTGAGTGGACTTTTCCCGCAGCCTGGGGCGCTCGAGTGTCCCTCTCCACCTCCCAGGCCCGGAGTTTTTCATTGGCGATGGTATAGAAGGTGATCAGTCCCAGCAGCCTGAAGGCTTTCCTGACCAGTTGCTCGAGACCTGTTTCCGTCATATTCAGTTCCTTCATGAACTCCGCCCGCTCCTCCACCTCCAGTTGCTGGACTTCCCATTCCAATTGTGCCGATACGGTTACCGCCTCCGCAGCGGAAGAGGAGCTTCGTATTATCGGGCTCTCTTTCAGCTTCTGGAGGCAGGGTGGACTGCTCTCCTGGTATTCACTCTCAGACAGGTTGGCCACATAGAGAACCGGTTTCCCGGTTAAAATGCCCAATCCCTTCAATTCGCTTTGATCTTCTCGGGTCAGATCGATTGAGCACAGCGGTATTCCTTCTTCCAGTTTTTCCCGATAAAGCAGCCACCGCTTCTTTTCCTGGGCGTGCTCTCGGGGGGTGGTCTGCCAGATACGTTGGCGCTTTTCAATAGCCCGATTCAGGACTTCCAGGTCAGCCAGAAGCAACTCGGTTTCAATGATTTCCAGGTCGCGCACAGGATCCACGTTTCCAAGAACGTGAACGACATCGGGTTCCTGGAAGCAGCGCACCACGTGAGCCAAGGCATCCACCTCACGGATATTCCCTAAAAACTGGTTTCCCAGTCCTTCGCCTTTGCTGGCTCCTTTCACCAGTCCCGCAATGTCAATGAACTGGATCAAGCAGGGAGTGCACTCTTCAGGGCTCAGGAGTTCGTTGAGTTTCTCCAGTCGCTGGTCGGGCACCGGAACCATGCCCGTATTGCTGTCAATGGTGGTGAAGGGATAATTCGAGACATTGGCTTGACCCGAAGTCAACACATTGAACAATGTGGATTTACCCACATTAGGCAGTCCGATGATTCCAACTGAAAGCATAACAACAGACCACAGACCGCTGACAATCGTCAGCGGAAATTCAAAATCTCAAATTCCAAATCCCAAACAAATTCCAAATACCAAATCCGAAATTCAAAACAAATACAAGATTTGGAACTCAAGTTCGCGTCGTTCGCGGGATACTTACAACCGTTCCCACCACCACCACCACCACAGCTCCCACCACGTTATAGTAAAGCCACGCGATGTCGGTGTAGGCGCTGACCAGAAATACCGAAGACATGCCGCCCAACAGTCCCAGGAATGCTCCCGTTCCGTTGGCCCGCTTCACCAGAAAGGCCAGCAGAAAGACACCCAGCAGGGATCCGTAAAAGTAAGATCCTACGCGGTTTACGGCCTCAATCAAGGAGCCCAGTTGTCCTGCGTACAGAGCCATCCCGCTGGCACAGACTCCCCAAAACAGAGTGGTCAGCCGGGAAACGGTGAGGTAATGGCTCTCTGAAGCGTCTTTTCTCCAGTATCGCTGGTAGAAATCCACAACCGTTGCGCTCGATAGGGCCGTGAGTTCAGAATCCAGAGAAGACATGGCTGCGGCGAAGATGACAGCGATCATCAGTCCCAACACACCCGCCGGTACGTACTTGACCAAATAGGAGGGAAAGACATAATTGACATCGTTTGAGGCCGATCCTCGGACCTCCTTCACCAGCTCCTTGGATTCCTTTCGCAAAAGGGCAAGCTGCTGGTCATATTGCTGGATTTGGTTGCGCCAGGCACCCAGCTCCTCCCCACTGCTTCGGGCCCTGAGGAGGCCTAAAGTGGCTTCCTTTCGCAAGGTGTGTGCAGCCTGGTGTTCGCTCCTCAGGCGAGTGAATTGATCCCCATGCTGGCTGTTCTCTACCAGGGCGGCCTCGGCCGGATTGAAGATCAGAGGTGGCTGCTCAAAATGGTAGAAAACAAAGAGTAAAACGCCGATGGCCAGGATGCAGAACTGCATCGGAACCTTGAGAAAGGCGTTGAAGATTAAAGCGAGTCGGCTCTGCTTGAGAGACTTGGCGGTCAGATAGCGTTGGACTTGACTCTGATCGCATCCGAAGTAGGCCAGGGCCAGGAAAAAACCGCCGATAAGACCGGACCAGAGGGTGTACGGGTTGGTCGGATCCCAGGACAGGTCGATGCTCTTCCACATTTCCTGGATGCCTCCAATGTAGATGACATCTCCCACCCCTACTTCGGGAGGCAACTCGCCGAAGAGGATAAACAGGGCAATCCCAATTCCTGCAAACATCATCAACATCTGCAGTACATCGGTCCAGATGACTGCCGTGATTCCTCCCACCATTGTGTAAAGGATGGTCACCGCTCCCATGATCAAAATGGTGATCGTTTCGTCCCAGCCCAGGATGACCGAGAGCACCACAGCTGGCGCATACAACACGATCCCGGCAGCCATCCCCCGGGAGAGCAGAAACAGGAAACTGGTTAAGGAGCGTGTCTTGGCATCAAAGCGATTTTCCAGATATTGGTAAGCGGTGTAGACCTTGGCGCGATAGAAGAAGGGAACAAACAAAAAACACAGCACCACCATTACCAGAGGTTGGGGCAGGTAAACCTGGATGAATTCCATTCCATTGTCATAGGCTTGCCCGGTGGTTCCGATGAAGGTGATGGCGCTGGCCTGGGTGGCCATGACGGAGAGCCCGACGGCGCCCCAGGGAAGGCGACGGTTGGCCAGATAGTAACCCTCCATGCCCACGTTCTTGCGACTGTGAAAGAGGGCGAAGGCTACCACGGCACCGAAATAGAGGATGAAAACAAACCAGTCCAGGGAGGTCATGAAACGCTGTAATCAAGAGCGATGGTTAGAAAATAGAGGAGCAAGATGAGGACTATGGTGTAGACGACGACGGCTAGATACAACACATTCCAACTTGGGAATATGCCAATTCTCTCGTCGTGGTCCTCTTCTTTCATGGGGGAGACGCCAGGGAACTCATGCTCGAGCAAAGAGGCGGTGATTGTTTCTGCCATCTTGCTTGACGCAGTACATGGCTTGATCGGCATTCTTCATGAGGATCTCTGCATCATCGCCATCGTCGGGGTAGAGACTGATGCCGATACTGGCAGAGGTGAAGATCTCGCGTCCCTCAATCCGAAAAGGTTTCCTGAGGGCGCTGAGAATTTTTTTGGCCACCATGTTGGCATCTTCCGCCTGAGCAATTTCCGGGAGCAAGATGATGAATTCATCCCCACCCAGTCGTGCCACCACGTCGCTGGCGCGCAGACAACTCTTGAGCCATTTTGCCGCGCCCTGCAGCAAGCGGTCTCCCACCGCATGTCCCCAGCTATCATTGATGGTCTTGAAATGATCCAGGTCAACGAACAGCACGGCAAGTCTCCGCTGGTTGCGGCGTGCCAGTGTTAGCGCTTGTTTCAAATGACTTCGGAACAGTCTGCGATTGGGTAGATCTGTGAGGTTGTCATAGTAGGCGTGGCGGGCCAGTTTCTCCTCGACCTGCTTGCGCTGGATGAGTTCGCGCTTCAGGGACTCATTGGCTTTCGCCAGTTCCACCAAACGAACCCCCAATTCAGCAATGCGCTGTCTCAACGTTAAGGGTTCAGTGGTTTGTTTCTCGGTTGCTTCTTGAGACCCGATTGGGGAGTTTTCGTGCATGGGTGCCTGTCTTCGTGCGGCCGGTTCTCTTTTCCGCTCTTTCTTCTAGCCCGGATGATGTATAGGTTCTCGTTGCTGCGGTAGAGAATTTATGCATAGTCCGGGCTAAAAGTTTATCGAACCGAGCTAATGAGCTTGTTGATAAGGTTGTTGTGCTTGGGATCACTCTTGCGCAAACCTGCAATTTTACGGATCGAGTGCAGAACCGTTGTGTGGTGTTTTCCCCCGAACTCTCTTCCGATTTCAGGCAGTGAGCTGTCGGTCAGTTCCCGGCACAAAAACATGGCCATCTGCCGGGGTTCAGCCACCCGTCGCGAATTATTTTTCGCCTTGAGCTCAGCGACTTTCAAGGAGTAATGGTCGGCTACCACCTTCTGGATACCCTCGATGGAGATCACGCGAGTATTGTTTTCGGTCAGGCTTTTGAGAACCTCCTGGGCCATGGGAAGAGTGATCCCTCTTCCGGTCAATCGACTGTAGGCGCCCAGCCTCACCAGTGAGCCCTCCAGCTCTCGAACATTGGACTTCACGTTGGTGGCGATGAAGTAGGCCACGTCGTCCGGCAAGCTCACATTTTCGAATTCCGCTTTCTTGCGCAGGATGGCGATTTTTGTCTCTACATCCGGGGGTTGCATGTCCGCGATTAAGCCCCATTCGAAACGACTGTGAAGCCGTTCCTCCAAAGTGGGGATCTCTCTGGGGGGACAATCGCTGGTCATGACGATCTGCTTCTGGGAGTCATATAAAGCGTTGAAGGTGTGAAAGAACTCCTCCTGGGTTCGTTCCTTGCCCGCCAGGAATTGGACGTCGTCCATCAAAAGCACATCGATATTGCGATATTTGTCTCTGAATTGGATGGTTTTGTCATAGCGGATGGCGTTGATCAGCTCGTTCATGAAGTGCTCAGAGGACATATACATGAGCCGCGTCTGCGGAGCTTTAGCCTTGATGAAGTGCCCGATGGCATGCATCAGGTGGGTCTTCCCCAACCCGACTCCCCCATAGATAAAGAAGGGGTTATAGGCTTTGGCAGGTTGTTCCGCAACGGCTACGCCTGCAGCGTGAGCAAATTGATTGCAGAAGCCCACCACAAACCTATCGAAAGTATATTTACCATTCAGGCGGCAAAGAGCGGCATCGGGACAGGGATCCTTCAGGGATGCTGCCCACTGTTGTTCATTCACGGCCTGCTCCTCTGAATCGTCTTCGGAAACGAAAGAGACCCGAAAATCATTCAGTTTCAGCTCAGACAAAGAGGCCTGGATGACTTCCGAGTAGTTTTCGGCCAGCCAATATTTAACGTGGGTATTGGGAACACGGACATAAAGGGTCTTTTTATCCTGGTCCTGCCTTTTAAGGACAGTCGGCTTGAACCAGATGTTAAAGTTCTGAAAAGAGACCCTTTTCTCGATTTGGGAGAGGATATCGGTCCACAAGTCCATGGTGTTCCTTCGAGTTCAGGAGCAGAAATTATTCCACAACTCGACCCCACGAAATCGGCAGGATCCGGTTGGATTCCCAGCAGATTTCCACAGTAATTCAACAGATGTGGAAAACCCTTTCGGCCCTTCCTTAGTGAGAGTGTGTCCGGAAGTCACTACCCTAGCATGGGGTCAAATCCACTTCAATAAATTTTTTAAGAAAGTGCCGGTGAAATCGTTCCGTAGCCCAATTTCTCCGGTCAAAGTGTCTTTTCACCGGCTTTTGAGACTCCGTTTCTCTAAAACTTGTTTAGGGATTGTGACAGTTCCCAAGTAATTCCTTTTCAGAAAAACACTTGCAGGGATATCTCATTCGGGGAGCTGGGAGAGAGCGACTTTTCGCCATCGTCCTTTTGATGCTTTTACCGTTTTGGTTGTTTGTAAATGCGCGCATTCGTGACTTCGTCACGTCGTGCTGTCGTGCAGTCGGAGGGGGCGTTTCTGGGGACAGGCCCAGAATTCTGGCGGAAACCCCTGAATTCAAAGGAGAATTCTTGGGGCTGGCACCGAACTCCCCCACCCCGCTTCGCAACAAGAACCTATGCATCAACTCGTCAGTTGTCAGTCTCAGTCCTCAGTCCTTTTTTATCCTTTCGTGCGGACGTCCATCTAGGTTACTGTTCAGCACGAAACCGATGAGCCTCACCGAACCTACAACGTTGTTGACTGACTATGCGCTGGGTGCTCTGTGTCTGTGGCTGGGATGGAAACTTTACGCGCTGGCTGCCTCCCAGAGACAGACCGCGCTGACACTGTGGGCGGGGGCTTTCTTTTCTACGGCACTGGCCTCCTTTGTGGGTGGGACCTTCCATGGATTTACATTAATTTTGAGTAGCAGTATTCTTGACGGACTGTGGAAGGTCACCGTTTATTTAACCGGTTTTTCCAGCTTTTTCCTGTTGTCGGCAGTGCTCATGGCCGGCCTGACCCCTCCTGTGAGGCATTGGGCGCTAGCCCTGTCTACGCTGAAGCTGGTTGTGTACCTGGCCTGGATGGTCACTCACGATGACTTCCTCTTTGTTGTCTACGACTACGGATCCGCCATGATTCTGATTCTGATCTTTCAAGTCTGCGCCTTTTACATACTTCAGTCCTCTGTCGCGGGGTGGATCGTGGGTGGCATTCTGCTTTCCTTTGTGGGTGCGGCGATTCAACAGAGCGGATTTTCCCTGCATCAACACTTCAATCACAATGATCTCTTTCACATCGTGCAGATGGTGGCTTTTTATCTGCTCTATCGAGGAGGGCTTCTCTTGAGGTAGCCGAAAGCGCGAATGCACGAACTCACGAACTCACGAAAGCACGAAACCACGAACGCACGAACTCTTGTGGCCGCCTTTTTGTTTCTAGCAACCTGTTCCAATCCTCCGGCTACCTTATCGGAACGGTCAGCGGAGATGGGTTCCAACGCCACTTCATCTCCTGCTCTCGATGCAAAGGCTGTCCTTGAAGGGCAAGTCCTTTTTGAGGGCTCCACCATTCCACGCTCCACCCGGGTGGAGAACACAACCGATCCGCAAGATTGCGGGACCATTCAATCGCTTGGAAATATCATCATCTCCAGCCGAAATCAGGGCATCAAGAACGTGATCGTAGCCCTGAACGACGTGCCTTTACCCCAGGATTACAGCCCCCAACCCGTTTCCTTTACGCTGGATAACCGCGACTGCCAGTTTCAGCCCCACGTGGCAGTTATAACAACCGAGAGCAGTATTGAAGCGGTCAATAGTGATCCCATCTTTCATTCGGTTCACTGGTACGGCTTTTCCAACCTGAACCAGGCTCTGGGACCTCATCAATCCAAGGTGGTTCAGACCGTGAAGCGTCCCGGCTATGTGATCGTTAAATGCGACGTTCATGGCTGGATGCAGGCCTATCTCCGCGTGGACAATCATCCCTTCCATTCCGTTAGCGCTGAAGACGGCACGTTCCGTATTGAGAATATCCCTGCTGGTTCCTATGTGCTGGAGGTCTGGCACGAATACTTCGGAAAGCAGGAACTGACAGTGAACATAAAAGATGATGCGCTCTCGCGTGTCACCGTGTACTATCGCGAGCAATCACCCTGATATGGGGAAAGAGAGGAGCAGCATGCAAGTCAATTTTTTCCGGCCGTTCGTTTTTTTCATCCTTGTCGTGCCTTTCATGATCTCTTGTGGAGGGACCGAAGAAGCCGCCGTCGAGGAAGACGCGCCGGCGGGTCCTCGCTCACAGCCTGGGACAGAGATGGGGATTTACACTCCGGAACAACACGAACTCTACAGTGGGCGTTTCCGAATCAGCGCCGGCCGGATCTATCAAGTCGGCCGTCTGAGCGATCCTCCTGGTTGGGATCACATCGATAATGAAGCCGAAAATGTCTATCCGGTGGAAGGGGTGGTCGATCTCGACGTGGATGAGATCCAAAACACCGGTACCTTTGTGGCTCGACTCCAGGTCCCTGAGGGAGATCTGGTCATCGAGTTGGATCGGTTTAACGAATTCAGCCCCTGTCAGGATGGAGGGGTGGCCGCCTACATTTTCGAACATGGTGATTCGGGCTGTGGAGATTCCAACTGGCCCAAGTCGCTTCTTTATGTCGCGGGTTGGGGTTATGGCCATGCCACCTTGAACGGGGAGGATCTGTACCAGGATTATCAAATTCATTTCATGGTCACTCAAGGGATGCGTGACCGGGAGACCTTAAAGGTGAACTATCCTCTTCTCAATAAGAGAACTCCGGCCGGGGCGGTTGATCCGGCGGCCCAGCAGTTGGACTTTTTCATTCGAAGTCCGGAAGCGGACGATCAAAACAATCCTACCCGACAGGTTTTTGATCACTTCTTCGCCCTGGAGGTGACCTGGAAGTAGGTGTCCAAACCCCACTTGATTTTGATTAAGGCCCGTAGGAGCGCACGGCTGTGCACCCACAAACCACTATTTATAAATGACTTATAGGATAGTTTAGGGACTGTCCCTAAACTATCCCCACACAAGACACCTAGGTCAGCCGGCTTTTGCGACGGTAAAACAGCTTAAGTCCTGTCCGTCCTGATGGCATACTTTCTCTTCGCCGGGGTGGTGGCCTTCTGGCTGGATAGCAAACGGGCCTAGTGTCCCGGCTAGGCCACGATGTGGGCAGTCAGAGGGAGGGCGCTATTTGGTACAATTTCCACATGGTGCGTGAACTGTAATGGCGACCTCAAAGCGATTGCCGCCAATGCCTAACGTGAAGGAACTGCTGGGCACACATGAACAGCAAAGCACCTCTTTATTGAGAGGCGTCGAGTTTGAGCACGTTGTGGATGTGCTCGAAGGGTGTCCGGTAGAAGATTTAAAAAAAGACGACATACTGATCACTCCGGGGCAACCTCGTCGCTTCATCTACCTTCTACTTACCGGTCGTTTGAGTGTCCACCTGAACAAACTCATGGCCGACCCCATTGTGATCCTGGAACCCGGGGAAGTGGCGGGTGAAATGTCGGTCGTGGATCATCAGCCTGCCTCGGCCTACGTCCTGGCCCAGGAGGATAGCCGAGTACTGGTCCTGGACGAAAAGGCCATCTGGGCCCTTGTGGATCGTTTTCCTATCGTCGCCCGCAATTTACTCTATATCCTCTCCCAGCATGTGCGTCACGGGAATGTTCTTATTGAAGCCTCGCTTCTCGAGAAAGTTTCGGAGCAGGAGCTGCAAGAGTTTCAGCCCGAGGAGGTCAATAAAGCCAAGGGCCGGGTTCAGGCGGAAGTTGCCGCCGACATGCTCAATTTATACAAGACCGCGACCAGCTATGTTTTAGACTCGATCAGCCGGGTTCAGGAAGAGAAGAACCTTAATATAAGACGGGGGGAGCAGCTGGCCAGGTCCATGGTCGATTCCATCGTGGACAGTTCAGCTCTTCTGATGTTAGCCACCGATAGAGTGCAGGAATTCACGGTGAGTACTCACTCCGTGAATGTGGCCATTTTGTCGATACGCCTCGCCCAGACCTTGAATTACAATCTGGAGCATCAAGTCAAGGTGGGGCTTGCTGGTCTGTTACACGAGATCGGGGTGGCCTGGCTCCCCGAGCGACTGCTCCATGCAACAGGGAAGGTGAGTTCGGAAGTTCGACAGCGGCCTGTTTACGGAGCCAAGATTTTGGGGCACTTGAAGCCACCCTTTGATTGGATTGCCCAAATTGTGGGACAAATCTACGAACGAGAGAATGGAAGCGGGTTCCCTCTGGGATTGGCGGGAACAGAGATTTGCGACGAGGCGAAGGTCCTGGGCATCATGGATGTTTTCGAAGCCTGTATCCACGATCGTCCCTACCGCAATGCCCTGACGGGCTATCAGCTGCTCGAAGAGTTGACTCGCGACGATACCCAAAGTTTTTCCGATCGCATCGTGAAGGCCCTTTTGAAGAGTTTCTCCCTTTATCCCTATAACGAATACGTTCTCCTGAATACGAAGGAACTGGCGCGGGTAGTGGAAGTCAATCCGGCCAACTCATTCCGTCCTCTGGTCCAGATCCTTTACGACAGCAATGGAGTAGCATTGGAGGAGCCCAGAGAAACGGACTTGGCCCAGTCCTCTCTGCTGTTTATTACCCAAGCGATCAGCTACCACGAGTTACCGGACAGTTAGCCCCGCTTCGCGCGCGTTCCCAGTTCCAAGTTCCAGGTCAGTTCTTCTAGTTTTCTTTGACTTCCTGTCTCAGAAGCTTTCTGGCTAGATCCAGGAGAGCCTCATCAAGCAACTCGACATCATCTCGTCCAGTGGCTGCCACCAGCATGGATAGTCGTCTGCGCCAGCTGGATTCCTCTGTGGTTACCGTTCTACCTTGGGGTACGGAGGATGGAGGGAGTGTGGCACCGGCAGGGAAATTGTGGATCTTACGTCGTTTTCCGGGTGTTTGAACCGAAACCCTCCGAATCCTCCCTTCGGCTGCCAGACGGGTACAGATGTAGTAAACTTGCTGCCTGGGCCTGATGCCTGTCTTTTCAGAGATTTCGTCGTCGTCCAGACCCTCTGGATGCTGGCCAATCAATGCCAGGAGGGTGTCCGCGTTGGTCACGCTTCGATTCCTTATCGATATGTGCAATAGACTATCAAAACACTTGATAGGCTATCTGAACTTCAATTACAACTAATAAAGAGTAACATGAACTGTAAAAATCAAGAATGAACCATATCGTTTCGGGTTGACGTGACCGCCGTCACCGGACCAGCATCGGCAGGATTAAGACTCAAAGTGGGAATGATCGAGTAAAAG
>Ga0209988_10003289_pt1 | contig 10712 bp, 10 predicted proteins | sample N075metaG_FD_183115 | JGI IMG/M metagenome (GOLD analysis project Ga0209988, IMG submission 183115) | Deep subsurface microbial communities from Kermadec Trench to uncover new lineages of life (NeLLi) - N075 metaG (SPAdes) (version 2) | ecosystem: Environmental > Aquatic > Marine > Ocean trench... | reverse complement strand
TTCCGGCGGTTATCACAAGGTCGGTTTTGAGGGCGGTCAGATGCCATTGCAGCGTCGTCTGCCAAAACGCGGTTTTGCATCAATGACAGCACGCTATAAAGCTGAAGTGCGTCTGTATCACATCGCAGTCATGGATGCTGACGTCATTGATATGGAGGTTTTGAAGAAAGCCGGTATCGTCAAGCACGATGCGAAAAAAGTTAAAGTGATTAACACCGGCGAAGTTGGCCGTGCAGTTACAATTAGAGGCCTGGCGGTCACCAAGGGTGCACAGGCTGCAATTGAAGCAGCGGGCGGAAAGGTCGAGTAATGGCGAAGTCACCTTCACAAGTGGCTGACGCGCTGGGCGGTATCGGTCGGTTGACCGAATTGCGTCAACGTCTGATATTCGTGTTGATGGCGCTGATAATTTATCGCATCGGCACCTTTATCCCGGTTCCTGGTGTAAATCCCCAGGCACTGATGCAGTTCATGAACTCACAGCAGGGAACCATCATTGATGTGTTCAACCTGTTTACCGGTGGTGCCCTTGAACGTTTCTCATTATTTGCATTGGGTGTGATGCCGTATATTTCTGCGTCGATTATCATGCAGTTAATGAGTAGTACGGTACCGAAACTACAGCAACTGAAGAAAGAAGGTTCCAGCGGCCGACAGAAAATAACCCAGTACACACGTATTTTCACCGTGTTGCTGGCGGCTTTTCAGGCAGGTAGTGTTGCTTTTGCCTTGCAAAGCCAGGCCGCAATTGTGTTCTCCCCTGGTTACGGTTTTCTGTTTACAGCGATCGTTACCATGACCGCTGGAACATTGTTCCTGATGTGGCTGGGTGAGCAGATTACTGAAAACGGTGTAGGTAACGGTATCTCACTGATCATTTTTGCAGGTATCGTTGCGGGTCTGCCGCGTGCAATCGCAGGTACACTTGAGTTGGTCAATACGGGTCAGCTAAGCATCCCGGCCACCTTGTTCATCCTGTTACTGGTACTCGGCGTGGTTTACTTTATCGTTCGGGTTGAGCGCGGACAGCGTCGCATAACGGTTAATTATGCACAACGTCAAGGCAGGGTTGCCTACCAGAACCAGGCAACGCATTTGCCGCTGAAAATTAATATGGCGGGCGTGATTCCGGCAATTTTTGCATCAAGCCTGGTGATTTTCCCGTCGACACTGGCAACCTGGTTTTCAAGTTCAGACAACCTCAGCTGGTTGACGGATGTATCAGCGGCGCTGACACCTGGTAATTTGCCCTATACACTTTTGTATTCGTCGCTGATCATATTTTTCTGTTTCTTCTATACGGCGTTGGTTTTCAACTCCAAGGAGACGGCGGACAACCTGAAGAAATCCGGTGCGTTTATTCCGGGGATCCGCCCAGGTCGGCATACTGCAGAATATATTGATAATGTACTTACCCGCTTAACCATGGTTGGTTCTCTGTACCTGGTAGCTGTTTGTTTGCTGCCCGATATACTCAGGGTTGTCTGGGCGGTGCCGTTCTATTTTGGCGGTACCTCGGTGCTTATCGTTGTAGTGGTGATCATGGACTTTATTGCCCAGGTCCAGGCTCATCTGATCTCGCACAAGTACGATACTTTAATGAAAAAAGCGAACCTGAAGTCCTATGGGCGTTCGGGTGTGGTACGCCGGTAGGCGTTGTCGAGAGCATGGCTTCGGTCGTGCTGAGTTGGCGGGATGCGCCAGACCGGTTAACCGGAACAGCGTCACCGCCTTTGTTATCTAAGGAGAGCTGCAATGAAGGTGCAAGCTTCAGTAAAAAAGATCTGCCGGAATTGCAAGATTGTTCGACGCAGGGGCGTGGTTTACGTCATTTGTACGGACAAGAAACACAAGCAAAGACAAGGCTAATGTCAGGGCTAGGGCAAATCACTTTTAAGTGAATTGTGGCTTATACCAGTTCGACAGATTCGATATAATGTGCTGTTAAATTGAGCAGTACCAACAGTAGACAGGAGTACGTAGTATGGCTCGCATAGCGGGAGTCAACATACCAGACCAGAAGCACGCATGGATTGCGTTGACCACCATTTATGGTGTTGGACGCACACGTGCATTTAAAATTTGTGACGGCGCCAATGTGCCGCCAGAAACGAAAATCAGGGATCTCACAGAGTCTGAGATTGAAGGTATCCGTGCAGAAGTGGCAAAACTCGCTGTTGAAGGTGATTTACGTCGCGAAGTGGCAATGAATATCAAGCGTCTGATGGACCTCGGTTGTTACCGGGGGCTTCGTCATCGGCGTGGATTGCCGGTTCGTGGTCAGCGTACGAAAACCAACGCCCGTACCCGTAAGGGTCCCCGGCGTCCAATAAAACGTTAAGCGGTAGCAGGTAGATTAACAATGGCAAAGCCAAATACAAAATCCAAAAAGAAGGTCAAAAAGGTCGTGGTCGATGGTATCGCCCATGTACATGCTTCTTTCAACAACACGATTATTACACTCAGTGACAGACAGGGTAACGTACTTACATGGGCCACATCCGGCGGTGCCGGCTTCCGTGGTTCACGCAAGAGTACGCCGTTCGCTGCCCAGGTAGCTGCCGAAGCCGCAGGTAGAGCTGCACTTGAGTTCGGTATGAAGAATCTGGAAGTCCGCATCAAGGGTCCTGGCCCTGGTCGTGAATCTTCGGTTCGGGCGCTGAACGCGCTGGGTTTCAAAATCACCAACATCGTTGACGTTACGCCGATTCCGCATAATGGCTGTCGTCCGCCCAAGAAACGTCGCGTTTAGGAGTTTTAGAAATGGCTAGATATATTGGACCAACCTGCAAACTCGCACGTCGAGAAGGTGTGGATCTGGGTCTGAAAAGTCCTGCACGCGGACTTGAGTCCAAGTGCAAACTGAATCAGGTTCCCGGACAACATGGCGCCTCAAGGCGTCAGCGTTTGTCAGACTATGCAATACAGTTACGTGAAAAGCAGAAGGTCCGCCGCACCTATGGCGTACTCGAAAAGCAGTTTCGTAACTATTACAAAAAGGCTGCCAGTCAAAAAGGTGCGACAGGGCAGAACCTGCTGTTGTTGCTGGAAAGCCGTCTTGATAACGTGGTTTATCGTATGGGATTTGCAGTGACCCGCGCGCAGGCACGGCAGATGGTTTCTCACAAGTCTATCCATGTAAATGGTAGCCAGGTGAATATCCCGTCATATCAAGTTAAACCCGGTGATATCGTTAGCATCGCGGAGAAAGCCAAAAATCAATTGCGCTTGAAAGAGTCAATAACGCTGAGTCAGGAAATGGATCTGGTTGCAGTGTGGATGGAAGTCAATAACGAGAAATTGGAAGGTACCTACAAGGCTTTCCCGGATCGGAACGACTTACCGGCCGACATCAACGAGAATTTGATCGTCGAGCTTTATTCCAAATAATGCCTTGGTTTTTCTGCCGGATTTCTGTCGGAAAAGCTTTAACAAATTAACTATTGAGTGAGGTACATCCCCATGATGGATGTGATTGAAAGCATGTTACGGCCCAGAGCGGTTGGTGTTGACGAAATCAGCGCTAATCATTCGCGCATTGCACTTGAACCATTAGAGCGGGGTTTCGGCCACACTCTGGGTAACGCTTTGCGGCGTGTATTGTTGTCCTCAATTCCCGGCTACGCAATTGTAGAAGTTGAAATAGACGGCGTGTTGCATGAATACACAGCAGTAGAGGGATTGCAGGAAGACATTATTGAAGTTCTGTTAAATCTCAAGGGTGTTGCCCTGATCATGTTTGAGCGTGAAGAAGCCATATTGACACTGAGTAAGTCTGGCGAAGGTCCGGTAACTGCAGGAGATATCCAGGTCGATCACAATGTTGAAATTGTAAACCCGGATCATCTGATCTGCACCTTGTCCAAAGGTGCCAGCATCAATATGCAGTTGACGGTCAAACGTGGTGTTGGCTACCAGGCTGCCAGCCAATTGCTGGTCAACGAAGAAGAAACCCGTGCAATTGGCCGCTTGCTGCTGGACGCATCTTTTTGCCCGGTGCGTCGTGTTTCGTACAGCGTTGAGACTGCACGTGTTGAACAGCGTACCGATCTGGACAAATTGATCCTCGATATTGAAACCGATGGCACCATGGATTGCGAGGCCGCAGTAAAAATGGCAGCCAATATCCTGGCTGACCAACTAGCTGTGTTTGTTGACTTCAAGGCTCGTACCGAGATTATTGAAGAAGAGAAGTCAGCGGAAATTGACCCTGTATTACTGCGTCCAATCGATGATCTGGAGTTGACGGTTCGATCTGCTAACTGCCTGAAAGCCGAGAGCATTTTGTACATCGGTGACCTGGTGCAGAAAACTGAAGTTGAACTGCTTAAAACACCTAATCTTGGTAAGAAGTCTTTGACGGAAATCAAGGACGTATTGGCTCAACACGAGTTGACACTGGGTACCAAGCTTGAAAATTGGCCACCGGCCGCGCTTACAGATTGATCATTACTGTAAGGAACTTGTCGGTTTTAAACCCCGGTTCCTGAACAGCAAACGGAAATAGGAAAGAGATATGCGTCATCAAAAATCAGGACGTAAGCTGAATCGCAACAGCAGTCACAGAAAAGCCATGTTTCGTAATATGGCAAATTCGTTGTTTCAGCACGAGATCATTAAAACCACCGTTCCCAAGGCGAAAGAACTGCGCCGTGTAGCGGAGCCACTCATAACGATTGCCAAGAGCGACAGTGTTGCACATCGTCGTCTGGCGTTTGATCGCCTTCGCGACAAGGAAACTGTGGGTAAATTGTTCGACGAGTTGGGACCACGGTATGTGGATCGTCCGGGTGGTTACCTGCGTATTATGAAATGCGGCTACCGTACCGGTGACAAGGCGCCTATGGCTTATGTTGAGCTGGTTGGTCGTCCTCGTCAGGAAGAGAGCGAAACCGAATAAAAACTCCGGCGGCGGGTATAAATGTCCATCCTACGCGATAAACCCTATGACCAACGGTGGACTTGCAACGTCCGACCAACCGCCCGTAGGGCGGACATTCATGTTCGCCAAAACAATGGATCCCGGATCAAGCCCGGGAAGACGTAAGGCGGGCATTCATGTCCAGCCCACAAAAAGCCCGGCAGCACCGGGTTTTTTGGCTTAAAGCCGGCTTCCTACCTGGTAGATAATCAAAGCACCAAGATATCCAATGCTTGTCATGTAGGTCCAGGCAAATATGGGCCAGCGCCAGCTATTGGTTTCCCTGCGGATGGTTGCAAGAGTGGCGGCGCATTGTAGACACCAGGCATAGAAAACCAACAGACCCAGCACCATGGGCAGGGTAAAAATCAAGTTACCATCAGGCCATTTGGCTGACCTGAGCTTTTCAGAAAGACTTTGCTCGTCCGCATCTGAGCCAACAGCGTAGATGGTTCCCATGACGGCAACGATGACCTCACGTGCCGGGAAACCGGCTACGACAGCAGATGAGACCCGCCAGTCCCAACCCAACGGCTTGAATACCGGTTCGATGGTGCGACCGATGCGACCCAACCAGCTTTGCTCCATTTGTGCCGCAGCCAGCGAGTTACTGTTGTCAGCCTGCTCAGCTACATCAGTTATGACCGTATCCGCTGTGTATTGGTTGCTATCCATACGTGGGAAGTAGGCCAGCGTCCACACCAGGATAGCGACCACGAATATGATTGAACCTGCACGTTTCAGAAAGATCCGGCCACGGTCATACAGTTTGATGGCCACGGTTTGAATGTTGGGTGTGCGGAATTCCGGAAGAGCCAGCACGAATTGTGGTTTTGGCCCCCTTAATGCCGTCGATTTAAGCAACAACGCTGTACCCAGGCCGCCCAATATACCCAGCAGGTACAGCACAAACAGTACCAGACCCTGCAGATTCATAATACCCACGGACTGATCAGGTATGAATGCGGCGATGAGCAAGGCGTAAATAGGCAACCTGGCCGAACAGGTCATAAACGGTGCAGCCATGATAGTGGCGATCCGGTCTCTGCGATCGGGAATGACACGGGTCGCCATAATGGATGGCACCGCGCAGGCAAAACTGGATAGCATCGGGATTACCGATTGCCCGGACAAACCGACGGAGCGCATCACCCGGTCCATCAAAAAAGAAGTCCGGGCGAGGTAACCCGTGTCCTCGAGCAGGATAATAAATAAAAACAGGATCAGTATCTGCGGTAAAAATATAATCACACTGCCGACCCCCGCCACCACCCCGTCGGCGATAAAGCTGCTAAAGGCGTTCTGCCCCAATTGCGCAACTATCCATCTGCCGAATCCGGAACTGGCGCTGTCAATGGCATCCATCATGGGTGTCGCCCAGGTGAACACGGCCTGAAAAACCAGCAGCAACAGGACGAAGAACAGCAGGGTGGCTGGCCAGGGCTTATTGGTCCAGCGTATCAGGCGCGCTCCCATCTTCGAATATAAAGGCGCCTGTACCTGAACATCGGCAATGACGTCCTTGACCCACTTATAACGTTGACGGGCTTCGGCAGCAGCGGGTGGGGAACCCCCGAATAAGCGCAAACGCAGATCGGCCACCGTCTCGTGGCCCAACTCGTGTCCAAGCTTGCCGGTCAGGCCTGGATGGGTTTGCAGCAAGGCCTGGATAACATCAATTCTTTGCCAGTCAGCACCCAGTTGTTGTGTCAGTTTCTGTGCCGTCTTGCTCAATTCCGGCCACGATGCAGGAAATTCTGGCGTGGCGATGCTGGTTATATGTTCAAGACCAAGCTTCAGCTCATTCAGACCATGGCCGGTGATGCTGCTGACCGGATAAACCGGGATGCCGCCGAGTGCCTTGCGTAGCGCTTCTATATCAATGTTGATACCGCTTGCCGTCGCCGCATCAATCATGGTCAGTGCAACCATTGTAGGCAGTTGCAATTCCAGCAACTGTTCCAGCAGATAAAGACCCTGGTAGATATGGGTGGCGTCAATGACGACCAGCAGGCCGGATGGACGTTCGGTGCCTTGAACACGTCCGAGGGTTACATCAACCGCGATACGCTCGTCGACAGAATTGCCATCCAGGCTGTAAATGCCGGGTAGATCAATCAAGTTAAAGGCGCTATTGGCAAGTCGCACAGTACCCTGGTGTTTTTCAATGGTCACGCCCGGGAAATTTGCAGTCGTCTGCCGCAGACCGGTCAAACGGTTGAACAGGGTGCTTTTTCCGGCATTGGGATTACCGATGAGTGCGACGGACGCCCTTGCTTTGCGCCTGATGCCAATACCGCTTATGGGTATTTTTACCTCGGTATTTTCAGTCACTTGCGGTTATTCGCGTAATTTTGAAGTGACGTGCCTGCTGCTTGCGCAATGACACAGAACTACCGAAAAACCCGACTTCCAGCGGATCTCCGCCGATGGCGATATTTTCCATCCGCACGGTGATGTCTTCAACCATTCCCAATATCATCAAACGCATGACACCCGGGTCGCCGGTATCGATTTCGTTCAGTTTGGCCATTTCGCCGGGTTTCAGATCTGCAAGTGTCATAGTGTCCTTATCAAGAGTAGGCGCCTTTAGGCGAAATGCAAATGAGAGTTATTCTCATTTACAAGGGTATTGTAAACTATCTTGAGCTGCGAAAGACATAACCCAGATCAATTAAATAGGTATTAGTTTGAAAATAAAGACTGATACGTTGGCAGGCGTTCCGGTTTCTGTCATTCCTACAAACAGGATTTGGCTGAGATCAGGAGATGTGTCGTTCCCAGTGGCCGGATTTGACCACGCCACAACATGCGTTTGCACGGAAATGGTAAAGCCAGTGGTTTACGGACGCTGCGTCAATAATCGCAATATCGGCCTCAAACCCGGGCAGCAGGGAGCCGATTCGCCGTTCCGCTGCGATTGCACGGGCGGCTACGGTGGTTACTCCCATTAGGACCTCCTGTGGCGTCATTTGCTGGTTAATACAGGCCAGCGTCATGGCCAGTGGCAGGTGGTAACTGGGAGCCGAGCCCGGGTTAAAGTCAGTTGCGACGGCGACCCTGACACCAGCCTGCAGCATATCCCGCGCCGGCAAATAAGCCTCCCGCAGATACAGTGACGCCAGCGGCAGACTGACGGCTACCGTGCCGGCGCTGGCAAGCGCTTTGATGCCTTCACTATCGGCATATTCAAGATGTTCAGCCGAAACCGCAGCCAACTCTGCAGCCAATTGCGCACCGCCACCGCTGCTCAACTGATCTGCATGAATTTTCAGACCCAGGCCCGCCTGTTTTGCGGTCTCCATGATTCTGCGGGCTTCAGCTACGCTAAATGCCCCTTGCTCCACAAAAATATCGCAAAACCGGGCCAGGTTCTGGTTGCTCACCGCTGGAATCAATACCTCACACAACAGGCGGATATAATCCTCGCGTTGGTGCTGGTACTCGTCCGGTATCATGTGTGCGCCCAGGAAGGTAGATACCAGATCAACGGGCTGTTGTTCATCCAACTGGCGATAAACCTGCAACTGCTTCAATTCAGCTGCTTGTTCAAGTCCATAACCCGACTTACATTCAACTGTGGTTACGCCAAGATCCAACATGCCCTTGAGTGCGGTTAATGCTTTACTGACCAGTTCCTCAGGAGATTCTGCGCGGGTTGCCGCAACCGTGCTGCGGATACCGCCGCCTGCCGCTGCAATTTCCTGGTAACTGCGTCCCTGCAGTCGCATTTCAAACTCATCTCCACGCCAACCACCGAAGCAAAGATGGGTGTGGCAATCAATTAACCCGGGGATAACCAGGCGTTGACCGCAGTCGATGGATTCGTGAGCAGCAAATTGTTCAGGTAATTGTTGCTCAGTACCTGTCCATACAATCCGCTTGTCTTCAAACACCAGGGCAGCATTATTGATCAGCCCTGCATCCTGTTGTTCCGCGTCGGCGCTACAGGTGGCAAGCTGGGAGATATTGCGAAGAACAGTCACGTTATACAATAAACCACACTAGCCAAGGCGGCCTAATTCGTCTTCTACGGCTTTTAGTAATGCCCCGTTACGCAAAATTTCTGCACAGTGGTCGAGGTCATTTCTCACCTCATAGTCCTTGACCGCATGTTTGATTTCTCTACGCAGAGACCGGTGAGCGATCGCAACACCATGACCGGGTGAGAACGCGATACGGAAGTCCAGTGCCTGCGCGGACGTCAAAAGTTCGACGGCCAGTACCCATTCGACATTTTTCAACACCTCCAACAGCTTGAAAGCACTAATGGAGCCCATACTGACGTGGTCTTCCTGGCCAAGACTGGTGGGAATGGAGTCAACGCTGGCGGGATGACAAAGGATCTTGTTTTCAGACACCAACGCAGCAGCCGTATATTGCGGGATCATGAAGCCGGAGTTAACCCCGGTATCCTGCATCAACAGCTTGGGAAGACCGTCATGGCCTCCCAGCAGCAGATAGGTTCGCCGTTCAGAAATGCTGGCCAGTTCCGCCAGTGCAATGGCCGCAAAATCAAGCGCCAGCGCCAGTGGCTGACCATGAAAATTTCCGCCCGATATAATATCGCCCTGCTCGAACACCAGCGGATTATCAGTAACGGAATTCAGCTCGGTTTCAATACAGTTGCGCGCATAATCAAGCGCATCCCTGCTGGCACCATGCACCTGGGGCACACAGCGCAGACTGTAGGGGTCCTGGACTTTGCCGCAATCACGGTGCGAGGCAAGGATCTCACTGCCCTCCAGCAGTTTCCTGATATTGGCTGCCACCACCTGCTGGCCATGGTGCGGTCTGATGGCGTGAATTCGCTCATCAAATGGCGCAGCACTGCCCTGTAACGCTTCAAGACTCATGGCGGCCAGCAAATCGGCCTCACGTTGCAATACCAGTGTGCGTTCAAGCACCAGGGCACCGTAAGCCGCCATCATTTGAGTGCCATTGATCAATGCCAGGCCATCTTTTGCCTGCAGCCTTATTGGCTCGATGCCTTTCGCCTCTAATACCGCCGCCGTTGGAACCCTGGCCAACCGGGCCTCATCCCAAACCTCACCCCGGCCGATCAATGGCAGGCACATATGAGCCAGGGGCGCCAGGTCGCCGGAGGCGCCGACACTGCCGCGGCTGGGTATCCATGGCAGGATGTCATGCTCTTCCAGTCGCAGGAGCTGCCTGAAGGTGTCCTCGGACACACCCGAGTAACCGAGACTCAGCGATTGAATTTTGAGTTGCAGCATTAGCCGGGTGACTTCCACCGGTACCGGTTCACCCACGCCACAGGCGTGACTCAACAGAATATTTTGCTGCAAGGTCAGCAGTTTATCGTTTGAAATACGTTGGTTGGCCAGTACGCCCAAACCAGTGTTGATACCATAATGCGCCTCGCCATCCAGTAAAGCATCTTCAACGATTTTTCGTGATTGCAGAACGGGTTCATGCTGCTGTCGCAGTTGCGACATGCTGGCATCCAGATCATCATAAAGGTGATCGAGACGTATGTTGGTTTTGATCATGGCTATCACCCGCCGTTTACCATGGGCAGATCAACACCTCGTTCATTTGCGATGTCGATAGCATCCTGGTATCCGGCATCTGCATGGCGCATGACACCGGTGCCGGGATCGGCGGTCAGCACACGTTGTAAACGCCTGTCAGCTTGCTCGGTTCCATCCGCAACACAAACCATACCGGAGTGCTGGGAATAGCCAATGCCGACACCGCCGCCGTGGTGAATGGAGACCCAGCTGGCACCACAGGCGGTGTTCAACATGGCATTGAGCAGTGGCCAGTC
>Ga0209988_10003288_pt1 | contig 10714 bp, 8 predicted proteins | sample N075metaG_FD_183115 | JGI IMG/M metagenome (GOLD analysis project Ga0209988, IMG submission 183115) | Deep subsurface microbial communities from Kermadec Trench to uncover new lineages of life (NeLLi) - N075 metaG (SPAdes) (version 2) | ecosystem: Environmental > Aquatic > Marine > Ocean trench... | reverse complement strand
CCGAAGTGTGCAAGTCACGCGGCTACGCGACCGCGATCTACGGCAAGTGGCATCTGGGCCACGAGCCGCCGTTCCTGCCGACCCGTCACGGCTTCGACGAGTTCTATGGGATCCCGTATTCCAACGATATGTGGCCACTGCACCCGGACTACGCGAAGTTTCCCGAGGGCACGGCGCGAAGAAAGAAGGGCTACCCGGACCTGCCCCTGTACGAGGGCGAGGTGATCGTCAACGCCGAGGTCACCCCCGAGGACCAACAGCGGTTCACCCACGACTTCACGGAACGTGCCGTGGCGTTCATGGAGACGCACCAGGACGAGCCGTTCTTCGTGTACCTCACGCACCCGATGCCGCACGTGCCACTGTACGTGTCCAGCGGCTTCGAGGCCGCGTCGGGCGCGGGCGTGTACGGCGACGTCGTCGCGGAAATCGACTGGTCGGTCGGCCGGGTCCTCGAGACGCTGAAGCGGCTCGGCATCGACGACCGGACGCTGGTGATCTTCGCGTCGGACAACGGCCCGTGGCTCAGTTACGGCGACCACGCCGGCACGACGGGACCGCTGCGCGAGGGCAAAGGCACGACGTTCGAGGGCGGCGTGCGTGTACCGTTCATCGCGCGGTGGCCGGACCGCATCCCCGCCGGTACGGTGTCCACGACGCCCGTAATGACGATAGACATCCTGCCGACGATCGCGAACTGGATCGGCGCCGACGAACCGCGTCGCCGGATCGACGGCCGCGATGTGGGGCCGATCCTGCTCGGCGAGCGCTCGGCGTGGTCACCCCACCGAGCGTACTTCTTCTACTACCACTCCAACGATCTCGAGGCCGTGCGCAGCGGCCGCTGGAAACTCCACCTGCCGCACGGCTACCGAACGATGCTTGGACGCCGGCCCGGCTCCGGCGGTTCGCCCGGAAAGTACGACTACACGGTAAGAACTGGGATCGAGTTGTACGACCTTGAATCGGACGTCGGCGAGACGACTGACGTCGCCGACGACCACCCCGACGTCGTCCGGCGGCTGCTCGAACTCGTCGAGACCATGCGCGCCGACCTTGGCGACAACCTGACCAAGCGTGAGAGCTCAGGCCGCCGCCCACCTGGCTTGACCGGCCCTCGCGGCTTCTGAACTGTCTCGCGCGCTCATGCGCGAGCCATTGAGGCGGCGATGATATAGTTCGCGATTGGCGATGGTTCCAGCGACATGCTGATCTCGACCGAGAAGAATTTTCTCTTCGTGCATATCCCGAAGACGGCCGGCACGAGCATCCGCGCAAACCTGCGTCCCTATTGCGTGCGCACGAAGAAGTTCGGCCCGGTGAAGCTGCTGTCGAAGCTCGGGCTCGCGCCGAACTGGCGTTGGGAGCACTTTCGGATCCACACGCCGCTGCGAGTAGCCGAGCAACGCCTGCCGCGCGAGTTGTACGACCGTCTTCTGAAGTTCGCGTTCGTTCGCAACCCGTGGGACAGGCTCGTCTCGCAGTACCACTGGCGCCGGCGCCGCAAGTACCGGTTCAATACGCGGAAGCTCTGGGCGTTCGGATCATTCACGAAGTATCTGCGGTGGGAGGTGACGTCCCGCCAGAACCGCGGGCGAATGCTCCAGCTCTCGATGCTCGACGACAGCCGGGGCGCGATCGGCGTCGACCGTATCCTCCGCTTCGAATCACTCGCCGACGACTGGACGGCGCTCGCGGGCGAACTGGGCGTCGAATCGGCGCTCCAGCACCGGATACGCACCAAACATGACGACTGGCGGGGGCACTACACCGACGAGGACGCCGCGTTCGTCGCCGAGCATTGGGCGCCCGACATCAAGGCGTTCGGGTACACGTTCGACGACGAGCAGTAGGTGCGGGCACTGGCCGCTATACTCGCCGCACGGAGTAACTTTGATGGAATTCTGTTTCGACACCGTCCAGGACAATGTCCTGATCCTCAAGGCCACTGGCACGCTCGACTCGCGGGCGGCCGCACAGTTCCGCGAGTCGATCGGCAAAATGGTCGAAGTTCGGCTGTGGAACATCATCGTTGACTGCAGCGAACTCGATGACCTTTCCATCTACGGGCTGGGCGTGCTCGTGCGTCTGCACCGGCAGGTCGACAACAAGTTCGGCGACGTCAAGATCGCGTCAGCCAGCGGCTGGCTCGTCACCATGCTCCTTGGGACGCGTCTGAGCAGGCTGTTCAAGATCTACCCAGACGTCCAGAGTGCCCGCGAGGCCTTCAAGAAGGTGAAGAAGACGCCCCTGATCCTCCGGTAGTACCAGTGCCGCAAGAAAGCCGTTGACTTCGGCGCTGCCCGGCAACAGAATGGACCGTAGGAGGCTGAACATGCACAAGTTCTGTTGCGTCGCCGCGTGCGGGCTGGCCATGACCGGGATCCCGGCATTGGCCGACCACATCCCCGGTCATGACAACTGCGATTCGGAATTCCCGATGCCGCTGCCCGGCCAGCAGTTCTTCAGCGGCGGCATTCTCTTCGTGACGTTCATCGGCCCGCTCGAAGACGACGTGATCACGAACACGACGTTCGACATCACCTGGGTTTCCGACGGTGCCACGCCTGCGTCCAACCTGTTCCTGGCACTCACGGTCCAGGTCGACTTCCAGTTCGTCGAGTTCTGCCTCAGCGGTGCGGACCTCGGCTTCGGTTCCGGGCCCGGGACGTTCAAGGGGACGCTCTCGACCGATGCCCTCAACGGTGTCGTGTGGCCGGGCTTCATGCCTCCCAACTCGACGCCCGAGCTCTTCATAGACGCCGTCGGTGGCGGGGGCATTCAGGGCACCAGTTTCTTCGTCGACTCGTTCATCCGGTTCGACGTGATCCCGGCGCCGCCCTGCAATATCGAGGGCGCGTGTTGTCATCCGATCGCCGGCTGTTCGATCCCGTCCCAGTCAAACTGCGAGGGCGCCGGCGGGCAGTACTTCGGGGACGGGTCGGTCTGCACCCCCGATCCGTGTTGCGTCTGGGACTGCGACGGCGGCCGGAGCACCGACGGCGTCGTTGGGATTACTGACCTGCTGACGCTGCTCGCCCAGTGGGGCACGCCCGGCGGCTGCGACTTCGACGGGGACGGCGTCGGCATCACCGACTTCCTCGACCTACTGGCCCACTGGGGTCCGTGCCCCTGAAGCGTCACGCTCCAGCCGGGCGATCAGCTGCTCGTCCACCCACGGCAGGTCGCGGAGTTTCTCCTTCAAGGACGCCGGCATCGGTTTGCCGGCCAACTCGAACCGCGGCCGGCTCTTCCACCGGCGGTGCATCCAGAGGTAATCCTCCGGGTGTTCGCGCACGAACCGCTCGATGGCCGCGACATAGCGGGCCGTAATGTAGAAGACCGGGTCCGGTCGCCCGGCCCAGTCTTCGGGCCGGATGATGTCCACCGTCGCGATCTCGTACTTGAGGCCGTACGCCTCGATACGTCGTCCGTAGCCGCAGACGATCGGAAGCTTCATGCCCACGGCAAGGAGCCCGACGGTCTTGGGCGTGCTCGCGAGGCGGCCGAAGAACGGTACGAACACGCCGCGTGGGCCGCCGTTCTGGTCGGCGACGAAACCGACCGCCTCGCCGTTGCCGAGCGCCTCGATGATCCGGGCCTCGGCGCGGTCCCATTTCTCGATGACGTTCAGGCCGTGGGTGCGGCGGATACCCAGCAGCCAGTTGTTGATGAGTACGTTGTCCAGCGGGCGGACCGTCGCGGCGATGGCGTGACCTTCGAGGCTGCAGAAGTAGGGGATCGCCTCCCAGTTACCGAAGTGTCCCGTCAGGAGCAACACCGGCTCGCGGGCGCGGAAGAGATCCAATGCGCCCAGTGCATCCTTGCGGACCAGGTGCGTCTCGTAGTTGTCCGCGCGGATCCGGCGCGGCATGAAGACCATCTCCACGGCGAGTTGCGCGAGACGCTGGTAACTTCGGCACGCGACCCGGGTGATCTGGCGCTCATCCCACTGTCCGAACGCGAGCCTCACGTGCGCCATCGCGCGGCGCCGGTGCCGTCGATCGAACAGGAAGAGCATGCGTCCGATCCCCGCGGCGATCAGCAGGCTGACGCGGACGCCCACGAGGTACGACAGCCCCACCGCGGCGCGAAACGCCAGGTACTGCGACCACTTGACGACAGGACCCTGATTCCGCGACACCGGACCACTGTGACGGAATCCCGCGGTCTTTTCAAGCTCACCTGGAGTCCCAGTCCTTCTGCCAGCCCCACTTCCGGCTCCACGAAACGATCGGGACCACCGGCTGACGGGCCAGGTGGGGCTGCTCGTGCACCCTCTTCAACTCGACATGTGCGGCAGACCAGAGCGCTTCCTCGACACCCGGCTCGCAGTCGTCGTTCATCGCGGTGAGCAACCGGATCATCGTGGACGGATCGGGCAGCACCGGCAGAAGCTCCTGACCGAGCCGGATCAGCTCGCGACGGGCTCGTTCGGCCTGCGCTTCCCGCGTTGCCGGCGACAGGCCGCCGGCCTCGCCCCATGCGAAGTACTCGCGTGCGGCCTTGCAGGTTGCCTCGATCATGGTGTGTATCAGCATGATGGCCGTACGAAGCCGGGCGCGCCGCACCGGGCGACTTTCGCCCCTGGCGAGCGTCCGCGGGTCGCCGCGGCGGCGCGATCCTTACAGACTGCCCCGCTTCACGCCACGGCATTCAACGGGCCCACCGATAACCCGGTGACCGCGGGGCGTGCTATCGTGCTGCCATGAACGTCGATGGCACGCACTTCCGGACGATATGGCTTGCCGAAGACGGTTGGGCGGTCGAGGTCATCGACCAGACCCGGCTGCCGCATGCGTTCGAGGTGCTGCGGCTCGAAACGGTCGGCGCCGCCGCGCGGGCGATCAGCACGATGGTGGTGCGCGGAGCGCCGCTGATCGGGGCGACCGCGGCGTACGGCATCTGCCTGGCGATGCGGGCCGATGCGAGCGACGATGCCCTCGACTCGGCCTGCGCGCAACTCGCGTCCACGCGCCCGACGGCGGTGAACCTGCAGTGGGCGCTGACGACCATGCGTGACGCACTGGTCGCGTTGCCGGCGCCGCAACGCACACAGGCCGCGTACCGGCTTGCGGCCGAGATCTGCGACCAGGACGTCGCCATCAACCGCGCCATCGGCTCCCACGGCGTGGAGATCCTCCGCGAACTGTCCCAACGGCGCCGCCAAGCCGACCGCCTCAACGTGCTGACCCACTGCAACGCCGGATGGCTGGCGACCGTGGATTGGGGCACGGCGTTGGCACCGGTCTACATGGCCCACGACGAGGGCCTGCCCATACACGTCTGGGTGGACGAGACGCGACCGCGCAACCAGGGCGGGCGGCTGACCGCATGGGAACTTCAACACCACGGCGTGCCCCACACGGTCATCGTCGACAACGCCGGCGGTCACCTGATGCAGCAGGGCCTCGTGGACGTGTGCATCACCGGCACCGACCGCACGACCGCCGCCGGCGACGTGTGCAACAAGATCGGGACGTACCTCAAGGCCCTCGCCGCCCGCGACAACGACATTCCTTTCTACGCGGCCGTGCCGGGACCGTCGATCGACTGGTCGATCCGCGACGACGCATTGCAGATTCCCATCGAGCAGCGTCCGGTGACGGAGGTCTCACACGTGACCGGGCGCGCCGACGACGGCTCGATCGTGTCGGTGCAGATCACGCCGGACGGCACACCGCTGGCCAACCACGCCTTCGACGTCACGCCGGCCCGGCTGGTGACGGGACTCATCACGGACCGCGGCGTCTGCCCGGCACACGGCGAGGCGTTGCACGACCTCTATCGACATGCAGAACCGGTACTCGACAGCTGACGCCGAGGCCGCCGTCGCCCGCTATGCCTCTCGCGGCGTCAACCGCGACATCGCGCTGCGCGTGTACACGACGCAACTGCTCGGCCGCGAGCCGCGGCTGGTCCTGCACGGCGGCGGCAACACGTCGGTGAAGACCGTCGCGGCCGACCTGCTGGGCAGGCCCGTCGAGGTCGTGTGCGTCAAGGGCAGCGGCTGGGACATGGGCGACATCGAGCCGGCGGGGCTGCCGGCGGTACGCCTCGAACCGCTCCGCGAACTGCTGGCGCTCGACACGCTCAGCGATCAGGACATGGTCAACGCGCACCGCACGAACCTGATGCGCAGCGATGCGCCGACGCCGTCCGTCGAAACGCTCCTGCATGCCTTCCTGCCGCACACGTATGTCGATCACACGCACGCCAACGCCGTGCTGTCGCTCACCGACCAGCCGGACGGCCTGGACCTTTGCCGCAAGGTCTACGGCGACCGCGCGATCGTGTTGCCGTACATCATGCCCGGCTTCACACTGGCCAGGGCCGCCTGCGAGGCGTACCGCGAGCAGCCTGAATGCGAGGGCATGATCCTCCTCAAGCACGGGATCTTCACGTTCGGGTCCACGGACCGCGAGGCGTACGACCGGATGATCGACCTCGTGTCGCTCGCTGAATCGGCGGTCGCCGCCGGCCGTCGCACGATCGTTGCCGCCCCCGATCTCCCCGACGCGGTCGCGACGCCGGCACGGGTCGCCCCGATCATCCGTGGCCTCACCGGACGGTTCGTCATGGAGTTTCGCGCCGGGGACGACCTCCTGCGTTTCGTCAACGGCGCCGAACTGGACCGCTACGCCCGCAGCGGCGTCGCGACGCCCGACCACGTGATCCGCACCAAGCCGTGGCCGCTGATCCTGACGGTGCCGGGCGCCGACGACCTGGCGTCGTTCGCGGGCACGGCCCGCGACGCGGTCGAACGGTACGTCGCGGCGTACCGCGCGTACTACGACCGTCACAGCGACGGGCAGACGCCGCTGGACCCGATGCCGCGCGTCGTGCTGGTCCGGGGCCTGGGGATGTTCGCGCTGGGCAACACGGCCCGGGCCGCAGGCGTCGCCGCCGACGTGACCGAGGCATCCATGAACGTGATCGCCGGCGCCGAATCGATCGGCCGCTTCGAGAGCATCACCGAGGCCGAGACGTTCGAGATGGAGTACTGGTCGCTGGAGCAGGCCAAGCTCGGCAAGGCCGCCGAGTTGCCGCTCGCCCGCCACATCGTCGCGATCACCGGGGGCGCCGGGACCATCGGTTCGGCGACCGCGGCGGCGTTCGCCCGGCAGGGGGCCGAGGTCGCGTTGCTCGACATCGATGCGGACACCGTCGCCGAGCGGGCTGCGGAACTGGGTTGCCTGGGCCTGGCGTGTGACGTGACCGACGCTGCCGCGGTCGACGCGGCATTCGAGCGGATCTGCGAGACCTACGGCGGTGTTGACGTCGTGGTCTCCAACGCCGGCGGCGCCTGGCAGGGCCGTATCGGCGAGGTCGACGATGATCTGCTGCGCCGCAGCTTCGAGCTGAATTTCTTCGCGCACCAGAACGTGGCCCGGGCCGCGGTCGCGATCATGCGGGCCCAGGGCCTCGGCGGGTCGCTGCTGTTCAACGTCTCCAAGCAGGCGGTGCAGCCGGGCCCCGGCTTCGGTCCCTACGGCCTGCCGAAGGCGGCCACGATGGCGCTCATGCGGCAATACGCCGTGGACCACGGCAGCGACGGCATCCGCGCCAACGGCGTCAACGCCGACCGCATCCGCAGCGGCCTGGTCAACGACGAGATGATCAGCGAGCGCGCCAGGGCGCGCGACGTCTCCGAGCAGCAGTACATGGCCGGCAACCTGCTCGGCCGCGAGGTCACCGCCGACGACGTCGCCGGCGCGTTCGTCGCGCTCGCGCTGGCGCCCGCCACGACCGGAGCAATCATCACGGTCGACGGCGGGAATATCGCCGCGGCACTGCGATAACCAACAGGACCGTGCCGACAACCGTGTAGCCGCAGCAGAGCCACGCGATCGTGTCCATCGAGACGCCGGCGTCGATGAGCCAGCCCATCGTCACCGGGCTGCCGGCGGTGCTGGCGACCATGATCGCCGTGGCCATCGCGCGGATCGCGCCGAGGTGACGCACGCCGTAGACCTCCGCCCACATCGAGCCGACGATGGTGCCCGCCAGGCCCGACGTGACGCCGGCCAGCATCATGAACGCCGGCGCCACCAGCATGTGCCCGCCCGTCGCCAGCACCGCGAGGCTCGCCGCGAGCGGCAGCAGGTAGAGCGGCAGGAGTTTCGTCGCACCGATCCGGTCCACCAGCGGGCCGGCGAGCAGCCCCGCGGGCAACTGCGCGGCGGCGAACGCAGCGAAGCATGCCGCAAACCACGTGAGGCTCCAGCCCTTGGTTTCGGCCAGGTGCACCTGGTGGAAGAACAGCCCCGTGATGATAAAGCCGGGCGCCATGATCCCGGGCAGCAGCAGGTAGAAGCGGGGGTCGCGGACGACCTCGGCACGCGTCCACTGGCGGCCGACGATGCCGCTGCCGGCGTCGGCGGTCGCGAGATGGGCGCGGTGACGCTCGGCGTGACCGCGCAGGAGCCACAGCACCAGCGGTATCACGATGACCAGCAGCCCCCCGGCAATGACCAGCCACGTCGCCCGCCAGCCGATACGTTCCATCACGAGAACCGCCAGGATGGGCAGGATCGCCTCGCCGGCCGGGAAGCCGAGACCCGCGACGCTGATGGCCTTGCCGCGGCCCTCGTCGAAGTACCGCGCCATGCTCGTCATCGCCGTGTGGCTGAGCAAACCCTGGCCGGTGAGACGCAGGAGGTAGATCGCGACAATCAGCACCGCGACGACCGGGGCGATCGCCATCGTGAAGCACGCGACCACCAGGCCGGCACAAAGCGCCACGCTGAACAGCCGCAGATCGACCGTATCCAGCTTGCGGCCGAGCCAGATGATCGTCATCCCGCTCGCCAGCGTAGCCAGCGAATAAACAAGGCCGAATTCACCGTGTGTGAGGTCGAATGTGCCCCGGATCTCGTCCCCGAACAGCGATATGAAGAAGGTCTGCCCGAACGACGAGAAGAACGCCAGGGCGAACCCGAAACCGAGGAAACGAGGATGGGCTGCGAGGAACCTGAAATAGTTCACTGCGGAAGCCTATCATCGGCGGCCAATGCTTCACCCCGCAGACCCGAATCTTCGCAACGTGGCGATCATCGCGCACGTCGATCACGGCAAGACCACGCTCGTGGATGCTCTGCTGGAGTTCTGCGGCTCCCTCTCAGCCCGCGGTACGCCGACCGAGTGCGTGCTGGACAGCGATCCGCTGGAACGCGAGCGGGGTATCACGATCTTCTCGAAGAACTGCGCGATCACGTATTCACCCGGCGAGGGGCCGCGCGCCGGGGAGACGTTCCGAATCAACCTCATCGACACGCCCGGTCACGCCGACTTCGGCGGCGAGGTCGAGCGCGTCCTGAAGATGGCGGACGGCGTGTTGCTGCTCGTGGACGCGTTCGAGGGCCCGATGCCGCAGACGCGGTTCGTCCTGAGCAAGTCGCTCGAGCTGGACCTGCCGCTGATCGTGGTGGTCAACAAGTGCGACCGGCCTGACGCCCGACCCGACGCGGTTGTCGACGAGGTGTTCGACCTGCTGGTGGCGATGGACGCCGACGACGACAAGCTCGATTTCCCGGTGGTCTACGCGTCCGGACGCGACCGATGGGCGAGCCTGGACCCAACCGCCGGCGGCACGGACATAACACCGCTGCTGGACACGATCATCGGGCGACTCCCGGGGCCCGTCGGCTACGCCGACGTGCCGTTGCAGATGCTGATCACGACCCAGGAATACTCCAAGTTCGTCGGCCAGATCGCCATCGGGCGCGTGTTCGCCGGGGCGATCACCTCCGGGCAACCGGTCACGATCTGCCAGGCCGACGGCAGCCAGCGGATGGCCCGGGCACAGAAGCTCTACCGCTTCGAGGACCTCGGCCGCAAGCCGACGGACATCGTCTCCGTCGGCGATCTGTGCGCCGTCGAGGGGATCGGCGCGTTCGAGATCGGCGACACCATCGCGTGCCCGGACATGCCCAATCCGATCGCCCGTGTCGCCGTGGACGAGCCGACGTTGCACATGCTCTTCCGGATCAACGATTCGCCGTTCTCCGGCAAGGAAGGCAAGTACGTCACCTCTCGTCAGCTCTCCGAGCGGCTCGATCGCGAGCTGCGGTCGAACCTGGCCCTGCGGGTGGCGCCCGGAGCGACGGCCGACGAGTTCCGCGTCTCCGGCCGCGGACTGCTGCACCTTGGCATTCTGCTGGAGAACATGCGGCGCGAGGGTTACGAGCTGTCAGTCGGACGCCCCGAGGTTATCGAGAAGACCATCGACGGCATCCGCTGCGAACCGATCGAACTGCTCACCGTCGACGTCAGCCAGGAGGGCATCGGCGCCGTGATCGAGCTGCTCGGCATCCGTGGCGGCGAGATCAAGTCGCTCGACCAGCGCGGCGACCGGATGCACATCGAGTGCGAGATCCCCGCACGCGGCCTGATCGGTCTGCGCAGCCGCATGCTCACAGCGACCTCCGGACAAGCCATCATGTACCACAGCTTCCAGCGGTACGGACCGCTCCGAGCCAACGAGCACCGGCGGGCCAACGGGGTCATGGTCGCAACCGAGGCCGGCGAGGCGAAGACCTACGCCCTGGTCAACCTCTCCGAGCGGGGCGTCATGTTCGTCAAACCGCAGGACCCGATCTACGCGGGCCAGATCGTCGGCGAGAACAGCCGCAGCAACGACATGGGCGTCAACGTCGTCAAGAACAAGGCGTTCTCCAACGTCCGGGAGTCCACGAAGGAGACCACCGTGGTG
>Ga0209988_10003287_pt1 | contig 10714 bp, 10 predicted proteins | sample N075metaG_FD_183115 | JGI IMG/M metagenome (GOLD analysis project Ga0209988, IMG submission 183115) | Deep subsurface microbial communities from Kermadec Trench to uncover new lineages of life (NeLLi) - N075 metaG (SPAdes) (version 2) | ecosystem: Environmental > Aquatic > Marine > Ocean trench... | reverse complement strand
CCATAATTGGCAAAGAATTGGAATTGTTCGGTTATCCACCCTGCACGGCCTAAGGAATAGGAATCGTTATTAACAGAAGCACTCCAAAGATTACTGAAGTATCTATTGTCATTCCGGTCTATTGTGAAAATGATACGGTTCGTGAAATCGTTCAAAGTGTTAGCAAAGTCGAGATGGGATTGCACAAGGAAATCATCATCGTTGATGATGGTTCGACGGATGGGACGCGTGAGACTTTGAAAGAAATGCAGCGGGAAGATCGCACATTAAAGATATTTTTCCACGAAAAAAATCTTGGAAAAGGAGCCGCTTTACGGACCGGTTTCGCTAAAGTAACCGGCCAGATTATCATCATTCAGGACGCCGATCTTGAATACGATCCACAGGATTACCTTAAACTGATCGGACCTATATTGGAAGGCAAGGCAGATGTCGTTTTTGGTTCGCGCTTTCTCGGCGGACCGCAGCGCGTGTTTTATTTTTGGCATTACATCGGCAATAAATTCCTGACTTTAGTTGCCAACATGCTTTCCGGTTTGAACCTCAATGACATGGAAACGTGCTACAAAGCCTTTCGAAGTTCGATACTCCGCCAGATCGAATTTAAATCAAATCGATTTGGTTTTGAACCCGAGTTCACCATGAAAGTGGCCAAACTCGGATGCCGGGTCTACCAGGTGCCGATTTCTTACTCCGGCCGCACTTACGAGGAAGGCAAGAAGATTACCTGGCGCGATGGTCTTGCCGCCTTATGGCAGATCCTGCGATTTCGGTTTATGAATTAATGATGAATGTACAGAAAGGCGTTCGAATCTCGATGCGAAGGGGTGTTCATGTAAAAAACTTCTGCCAATTTTTCTGATTTTAATAGGGATAGGTTTTGATTGCCATTGCCATAAAAGCCGACGATTGGCTTGGGCGGCCATCCGCGTTTTGGAGCAAAGCAAATTCTGATGGCTTCAGTAGGGCTAATCGGTTTGTTGTTCGGTATTATCTCAGAGAAAAGACAAAAAATTTCACCGTGCGGTTGTCGTGCAGGTTCGATTCAAGTCTAATCGAGGAAATGAGGAAAAGAAGTTGTTAACCAGTTGCTTTTTATCAGTTTTTGATACGCGGTCTTAGCTATGAATAAGTGGGTTAATTATATTCTTCTCACTGCATCAATTTTTATTACTATCCTGTTTGCGGAGTTTTTGCTAAGGGTTTTTATCCCTGAAATAGGATGGGCACAAAGGGAAGACAAGATAATTGGTTGGTCAAACGACGAGTATATGCTGTTTGAGCCAACCGGCAGGGAAAACCAGACAGAGAAACGAATTTTGTTTTTAGGCGATTCTTATTTGGCCGGTTCAGGCATTTCCGATTTGAATAAGCGATTTCCAATCCTACTTGAATCAATGCTTAATAATAAAGTTACAGCAAGAATACTAGCGGCGGGAGGATGGGGAACAGGCCAACAACTTCTTGCTTTTAAGCAAAAAGGTAAATTTTTTGAACCCGACTTAGTTATCGTAGCATTCTGCGCAAACAATGATATATCCAACATCTTGTCGCATAATTTTGGGCTCAAAAAGCTAAAACCTTACTTTGTGATTGGAAAAGATGAGAGATTGGAATTGTATGATGGATACGGGACACCCATAAATTATCAGACAATTTTTCGAGACAGTGATAAAAATGCAGGACGAAGTGCTCCACTGATGAGAAGTTATTTAGTCGACTATCTTAAACACATTTTGAACCAGAACTTTTTTCATCGGGTTGACAGAACTGAAAATTTCAAATCCGTTGAAGCTCGATATAGAAAATTTCGGTTTTGGGAAGAAAAACCCGAAGAGATATACAGAAGGCAAAATAAACTTACCTGGTCGCCGCAAAACGGTGTAAACCATGTGTCAGCATACATTCACGAAGATTTCAAAATAAATACATACCAGTGGAGATTGCTTGAGAAAATTCTTTTTAAACTGAAAAAGGAAGTGCAGAGTTCAGGTGGAAAATTAGCCGTTTTATTGTTGCCGGTAATTTTTAATCCCGAAGATCCCGAAACCATTGCAGGCGGAAGTTTTGTTAAGAGGTTTCAGACTCCCGAGGGATATTTCACTTTCCGTAGCGATGAACCGAGAGAAAGGCTTCGCTCAATCACAGCAAGAATAGGGATAGCGTTTTACGAGCCAACACAGGAGTTCATAAAATTTGTGGTGGAGAAGGATTTGATGAAGAGAGTTTGGCCTAATCCAAAAGACAAGCATTTCTCAGCGCTCGGTCACGAAATATTGGCAAAGTTATTAAAAAAAATGCTAGACTGACTTAGCTTCGATTATCCCCGCCACGGTAGTTTTGTTTGTAATAGCATTATTCTGCTTGTCTTTACGAGCGCCTTTCAGCGAAGCATTTTTTGGTTAGGTGAGGATGAGATTGCTTCGGCAACAAACGCCCGGCTAGGACAGAACACCGCAGAGTTATACAAAATTAAAATGAGAAACAGTTCCAAGAGAGAAAAAATATTTATTGGAATCGGGTTGTTGCTGATTGCCCTGGGCATCATATTTAATGAGTGGTTGCTTGTTGCGCTCATTAGTCCGGATGGTGCGATCGAATCCTCAACGAGGGCTGCAATATGGTTGTTTGACTTCTCGATGATCCTAATGGGTTTATCGCTGATAAAGTATAGTAACCGAATCCATGCCAAGCCTTTTCATGAGGGAGAAATATCCTTAATAATGATTCTTGCAGGCGGCATTCTGCTGCGCATCATTGTCTACATTTTTTTAGGACCGCATAACAACGATAATCATTTCGGGGTCATCGAATTTGTCGCCAAAAACCTGGCGTTTCCAAGTCCAGACCTGCTGGGTCAGGCGTACCAGCCTCCTTTATACTATTTTATGGCGGCGCCGTTAGCGATGCTGGGGTCTGCCAAAATAGTTCAGTTGCTTTCTCTGGTGCTTTCCATAGCCAATCTTGGTTTACTGTATCATTTTGTTAAAACGACAAAGCTTTTAAGTCAATTGGCGGCAAGGCGTCACGCTTTGATATTTGCTGCCCTGTTGCCACAGTTTGTTATTTTCGGTAATTTTGTGTCCAACGATTCATTGGCTTTTTTATTTGGTACATTGATATTCATTCAGGCGTTCAGATACATTGACCAGCCTACGCGATCTAATCTTCTCATGCTTGCTTTGGCTTTAGGAATTGCGCTACTGGCTAAAGGCATATTCCTTGCCTTTTTACCAGTTCTTATAGCGCTCGTGGTGGTTATTCAATTTCGTCAAAAAGCCAATTTAAAGCACCATCTGGTTGCATTGGGCATGTTCGCTTCCATTGCTCTGGCCATAGGATCGTATAAGTATGTTGATAACACAATGACTTTCGGGAAGCCGTTTATGGGGCGCGACGATTTGGGGCATAAGTGGGTTGCCTTGCAGCAAGGGACCTATCAGGGCTTAAAGTCGATTTTTGATGTCAACGTGATAAAATTGGCGCGTCATCCTTCCTTGAGCGAATACACCCAACACTCCCTGCCGCTATTGTTGTATGGTACTTTTTGGTATTCTCACATTCCCGAATCTAATTTTCAGGCGACCCGGCGGTATCCTCTGAGTCTGCTGCCCGGGGCGATCTACCTGCTCGGGGTCGTACCAACACTGTTGATTATGTTGGGTGCAGGAATTTGTTTGTGGCGGAACAAATGGCCTCTTAAGAGTTTCAAGAGTCCGGATACAGTATTTCGCTTGCGCTTGTGCGAAGCATTTGTTTTTCTGATAGCGCTGTCTACTCTGACAGTGCTGGTGACGTGGGGTTTGAAACATGATGCCTGGAGCTTCTTTCAAGCACGAATGCTGTTCCCAACTTTTTTCGCCATTGCGATCTTCCTGGGTTTAGGGTATGAAGTGGTTTGCCGACGGCGGCCGGCACTGGGCAAGTTGTTGAATGGTCTGCTGTTTCTAACATACGCTCTTCTGGGCAGTTACTTTGTTATAGAGATTGGTAATCATCTGGTTTAGGTGTGTCAAAAGATCGTCTATTTTTTATGAAAAAAATTAGATTTGTAATCGTTGGTTGTGGGGCAATAGCTAAAGCACACCTTCAAGCTATTGCGCTTTCCGAGCATGCGGAAGTGACAGTGCTCGTGGATAAGGTTCTGCCACGAGCACAACAACTCGGCAGCAGTTTTCAGGTGTCAAAAACTGTTCGGGATTACAAAGAGTCGATGGGTAACGTGGATGCTGCAATTGTCGCCTTGCCTCATCATTTGCACTCTCAAGTAACGACAGATCTGCTGCAAAACGGCATCCATGTTCTTGTTGAAAAACCGTTGGCCTTGAACACAGGCCAATGCGATGCGATGATTAAAGCAGCAAAGGCTTCTAAAGCCAAACTAGCTGTAGGCTTAGCAAGGCGGTTTTTCGATTCATCAAGGTTTGTGAAACAGGTAATCGAAAGCCAAATGTTAGGCGATATCATTAGCTTTGATTTTCATGAAGGGATTATTTATAAATGGCCTATAATGTCCGATTTCGCCTTCCGAAAAGAGACCGGCGGCGGCGTCCTTGCAGATATAGGTGTTCATATTCTCGATTTGCTTCTTTGGTGGCTTGGCGATTATGACAGCTTTGAATATTATGATGATGCGATGGGTGGCGTTGAGGCCGACTGTGAGCTTCATCTCAAGTTGAAAAGTGGTGCAACCGGATTTGTGCAACTAAGCCGGACCCGTGATTTACGAAACAGCTGCATCATCCAGGGTGAGCGTGGCCGCTTAGAAATTGAGACTACGTTTAATTCGCAGATAAAATTGAAAATAAACGACCAAAGTATGAATTTAACCGGGCTGGCTATTTCGGAGGGGATGGCAGAGGAGAGCGCGGATGATATTTTCAGCCGCCAACTCGAAGATTTTGTGGGAGCCATACATCATAACCGACAGCCTTTCATTCCGGGAGAGGAAGGCAAGCGAACCGTGCAGCTTATTCAAACTTGTTATAATTTACGGCAACCCTTAAAATACCCGTGGATATCCTTAGATAGCACAAAAGACCTGAAAGTACAGATAGAATCATAAATGCAAAACTCGAAATCCACAGCATCACTTTTCTTGTTTGCCGCGTTTGTAAGTTATCTTATGTACATCTTTCACAGTTTGGCGGTGAGAAATTTTATTAAAGAAGTTATGGAATTGCTTACCAGATTCATAGTCTAGAAAGTCAACATAGATACTAAAAATAGTCAAGACGAGTCATTGCAATTTTAAACATGAGAAGACTTATTAGAAAAGCGATATCAATCAAAGTAGACTTAAGAGAAGCAGCAAAAAACGAAATAGAATTTCTCCGCGCCAGGAGAGTTGATATTAAAGATCTAAGATCTGTATGCCTGACTTTAGGTCCGTATCGGAATCTCACCACTTTGACCGCTGGAATTGTCGCATTGCATCCCACCTGCCAGGCTCTAAACCATGCAGGTGAGCGTATCTTTAATAATAAACAATTGAATTTTTTTTCAGACTACACCGACGAGAAATTTGACATGTTTGTGAGGTATGCAATTTATGCCTCGGGACGCGGACGGGAGGGCCCTTATGGTGGGTCCGTTACCTATTCACATGCATTTGGTAATCAGCACAAGTTGACTGAAATGTACAAAAGTGCCTATGGCGATCAACTTATGAAGGATACAATACACTGCCTCTTCTGGAAGGAATCTATGGCAGTTTCGACTTATATCCGCGCTCATTCCGTAGATCTGGGTAACATATTATCGCGGAATAATAAGCTCAGGTTTCTTATGCCCGTCAGAAACCCTCTTGACTGTGCCGTGTCAAATATCAAATTCTTTGGTGGTACAGAGCAATTGGATGAATTCTTCATGTTGAAAAACCGCCAGAATGTTCTGATTAAAGTACTTGAGGCGATTCTGGATGAACTTAGATCATTTCTTGATTGGCAGGAACAATACCCGAAAAGATTTTTCTATTATTTTGAACACGAGTTTGAGAGAGAAACTCTTTTAAATCTGGCTGAATTCCTGGATGTGGAGCCAGATGAAAAGTGGTGTGAAAATTCGCTGGAAGCATTTGATATGAAGAGCAGATATCAACACGCGGAGGCTACTGTGGACATATACAATAAGTTTGTGGAAGAAAAATTTGCAATTTTTCCAGAGGCTTCCGCAAAATTACTTCAGTTTACCAATCCGGTATCTCAGCAAACCTAGTTATGCTAACAACTGACAAGATTCCCAATGCTGTCACAGCCGAAACCCTCGAGCGGACAACAGAGGTCGTTTATGTTTGCAGTCCCGACTGGCAGCACTATCTTTTTACCTCGCTACGCAGCTTGCTTGCTTCGGGAACATCTTTTGACCGGATCGTTATTTATTGCATCGGCAAACGGCCGCACCATTGGAATTTTGAGGATACGCGGATAGAGGTAAAGGAGGTAGAACCTCTCATCGATGGCTATTTTCTTGGCAATAAGGTTTATATGTGTGACAGCAGGGCAGACCGTGTTATCTTTTTAGACGCGGACACAATGGTACTGAAATCTCTGGATTCCCTGTACAGGAATGTAGATAGTGATTTTATCGGAAGAGTTGCTGGACAATGCGAGAATAAAAACTGGGATCAAGAGAAGTGGGTCAAAGCCTTAGGACTTGTCAATGCAGATGAGACGCCGTACTTCAACAGCGGCTTGATCATTTTTCAAAATGGCGCACAGCGACGAATCTCTAGTCTGTGGCTAGACTTCACCCGAAAAAACCTTGCGGGCGAGCTCATGGATTTAAAATCGCCAAGGTTTGCAGAGCAAGTTTCGCTGTCGCTCGCCATTGGCGCCGCCCGACTTTCTTGCCATTTACTCGACAGAACTGAACACGCTTATGGCTGGAGAAATGAGCCGTATAGCGACGCGGTTGTTTTCCATACATCAGGACCATTCCTGCCTATCGCCACAACCATTGAACGCGAACTGGGCATAGCGAATTTAGATCTACCGGCGTTCAGAGGAATAAATAAATTTAATAGCATAAAACTGAACCGCAAATTGCGACATACACAAGCGCGATTCAAAAATGTCATAAAAGCCTGGATGGCTTAAGTTGCACGCAAGAAGTATGATAGATATTGGTAAGATGAATACTGCCCTTGCGGCAATGCTTCATCATCTGCATGCACCGGTAACGAAGGATTCATTGCAACGTGGCTTTCAACTGTTTGCTGATAAGCTAATGTCTTTGACACAAGCAATTGGCGACATTCAACTATCAATGGAGTTTCAAATATGAAGCAACCCACTCTCAGTGTTATTGTAACCACGATGAATGAGGAGACCACAATTGAGGAATGCACACGTCGAATCTTTGCCGTCCTCAACGGGGAATGCGAGGTTCTCATCGTCGATGGCGGCTCCGATGGAACCGGCGATGTCGTCCGGAAACTTAGCGAAGAATTTCCCGGTCTGCGGTATATCCGCAATGAAAACGACCGCGGGAAGGGACATGCCGTCCGCACGGGTATCGAAGCAGCCAAAGCAGACATCATGGCTCAAATCGATGGTGACATGCAATTTCTTCCTGAAGAACTTCCAAAACTCATCGAGCCTATTCGTAACGGCCGTGCTGACGTTACTTTGGGCAGCCGTTTCACCAATGGCTCCGTACGTCATGCGGGCAGTACTCCATGGCACCGCACTTTCGGCAACCGAAGCATAAGCCTGTATACTTCTTTATTATGTGGACATAAGATGACCGACGTGCTGGCCGGAATGAAGGCATGGACCCGCACTGCAGCAGAGGTTATGCAGCTGCAGTGCGACCACGCCTCTTATGATGCCGAGCTGCCGGTAAAGGCTGTCCGTAGAGCCATGCGTGTCGTCGACGTCCCTATCACGACCGACGCCCGCAGAGGCGGAAAATCGAAGATTAAAGTGATCCCTGTTGGGTTAAGGCTCATACTGGATATTGCCCTGATGCGCTTAAATCTGATGTAAATTGCCTTTGCTTTGGTAACTCAGTAGATTTGATTTCTTTTTTTCGTAATAGATTAACTTTAAAATTTTCGGTTTTAGTAAACCTTGACCTTGTTTAACTAATTTGGAGGTACATAGTGAGCGTATTAACCAACGATTTGACAAGTGAGCAGGTCGTAAACCAGGACAACGACGTTATCGTCGATCTAGAGCAAATCCGGTATGACGTTGAGAAATACCCTTTCATCAGCTGGGTCCAGAAAAAAATTGCTGATCGCGGCTTCAAGTCCGATGATCTGACCAAGCTTCACGAGACAATTCCGTACACCGAGATCTCAGCATTAACCAAATGGATGATCTCCGAAACCGGCCAAAAGGATTGGCGGCAGATAGCCCACAGTTTCACGCACGATATTCTCGAACCCTTATTTGATGGGGAGATCGCAGTCCAGCGATTTATGAATATCCGTATCCTGCTTCCCCAGCGGCAGGAGATGATCATCAATTTCCATACCGGGCTTTGGTATGGGCATGGGATGGGGACCGGAACCTGCTGGGTTCCACTGACACCGGTCTTCGACACCAACAGCATGCAGGTGATCGACAGGGAGGAATCGGTCAAATTGGTTAAACAGGCCTACGATGAGGCGTGGCGGCAGGACAAGATGCAGGATGTCTTTTTCAAAGCCTCAAGGCCGGTTGTGGCCGAACCGGGAGAGGCGGTGCTTTTCAATCAAGAAATCATTCACGGTAATGTACCAAACAAGACAGGCCAGACCCGCGTCAGCATTGACTTCCGGCTGCTGGTCAAAGGCGGTAAGATTCGTCGCAAACTGGTCGGCGGTTACTTTGATCTGCTGGACAAAGAGATTCGGAAAGGAGCACAAGCATGAGCAGCAATAATAAAAGCGACAATTACACTTGCATCAGCTATGTCAACAATAACACAAGGATAACGTCGGGGATTCCCATTGTCCTGCAGCGCCTCATGATGCGTGACTACTGCACGCCCAAAGGAATCACATACACCTATGAGCAATTGGAGCTTGAAGTGATGGCGCATCTGCCGACATTGCAGCATATTATCGAATATGACCGACCCAACGAAATCGTCCTCTACTCGGTATACTCCCTGCCTGAGAATCCCAAGCTTCGCGCTGCAATTCTTGATCTGGCCCTCAAGTACAATGTTAAGCTGCATTTCTCTAACGAGGACTACCAGTTCGAAAATGAGGAAGACCGTCACTGGGTCGATGATGTACTCGGTTTTGGCACGATCGAGGTTCTCCGTCACGAGGCATGAGCTTCTTTGGTAGACCGTGATCCAAATTTAAACGTTTGGAAAGTGCTTTGCATTTTGTTTTTTGTCCGGTATGCTGAATAGTCATTAAAGTGATTACATGTCATTCGGTCATTAAGCAATGACAATAAATGACTTAATGACAACTAATGACGCTCAAAACCAAGCTCTGGTCAATTCGTGTCCGGTTTATTTCTCTATGCATTATTATTTAGGAATCGATACCAGGACGCTCTTTTTTTAAAGAAGCAATCGAATTTGCTTTAATATATTTATAATACATTTTTCCAATATGCAAACCATCTGTGCAATTCTTTCTCTAACCTTACCGGCATTTTCGACCATTTTGATTTGCCGTCGTCTTGGCAACTGGGGTAGTCAGGCGGCAAACATTCTGGTTGGGCTGGTCTTATACGTCAGCCTTTTCATAATCAGAATTCATATCATAGCAACATTGCAGCTTATCGGGCTATTCGATGCGTTTTCACTTTTGACCATCGCCATCTTTGACACTTTGATTCTACTTGGTCTCTATGCATGGAGTTATTTTAAGCCAACAACTGAATCCGAATCCAGAAAATTCTCATTGCTTTCATACTTCAAAGAATTGCCAAAGTCTGTACTAATCTCACTTGTAATTGTCTCTAGTTGTTATCTGGCCTTCGCCATCAATTTACTTTCATCTTATCCCCAGGGTTTTTTTATGGAGGGGGTTGGTTGGTCGGGACCGGATGGGGTTTATTACCGGCTCCCTTTGGCCGTTCGCTGGTTGCAAAATGGTTCACTAAGCATTCCACCCAATACCTGGCGGTATGCCTTGCCGGGGAACGCTGAGATTCCCATGATGGTGTTGTTAGGTACCGGCTGGCATTCGTCAGTGCTGGTATTTAATTTGGTTGGAACGATTATTCTTGCCGGTTCAACATATCTGATTGCCTTAAAGTGTAATGTTAGCAGAGCCGCAGCTCTCGTTGTATCGACCATTTTAGTAAGTGTTCCCCTAATTAATTTCCAAACCTTTCTTGTCTATACAGAGGTCTATGGCTCCAGCTTTATTCTCGCTGCCATTGCGTTTTTTCTTTATCGATATGACCAAGAAAACACATCCAGCCAAAAACGGTTTCTCGTGAGTTTAGTCCTGGCCGGCTTATCGATTGGGCTTGCGATTGGAACCAAAGTTGCGTTTTTGGTATACGGAGCCGCTTTTTTTTCAATCGTCGTCTTTGTGCTTTTTCGAGAACGAGACAAGCACAGGAAGTCCCCTGCATTCATAATGACGATTTTAGCCGCGGCGATTTTAGTGCCTTGTGTTTTCTGGTTTGGCCGCGCTTTCTTTACCACAGGTAATCCGCTTTATCCAATAAAGGTTGAGCTTCTCGGGCGTACTATCTTCGATGGCTATACAATAGAACTGATGCGACCAAGTGGACAGTTTCTAGATTTCGTC
>Ga0209988_10003286_pt1 | contig 10715 bp, 7 predicted proteins | sample N075metaG_FD_183115 | JGI IMG/M metagenome (GOLD analysis project Ga0209988, IMG submission 183115) | Deep subsurface microbial communities from Kermadec Trench to uncover new lineages of life (NeLLi) - N075 metaG (SPAdes) (version 2) | ecosystem: Environmental > Aquatic > Marine > Ocean trench... | reverse complement strand
CCACACCCAGATTCCCGATTTCGATAGTGATGGGATTCCCGACGGCCTCGATAACTGCTCGGAGGTCTTCAACCAGTGGAACGACGACACCGACGAAGACGACTGCGGAAACCTCTGCGATGCCGATTACAACGATTCTGGACGGGTCGGCATGGCAGACTTCAATGAGTTCCGCACTGCGTTCACCATGGCAGGCGACGAGGAGAAATGTCACGTGGAGCCGGTCGCAGGCTGCACGGTTGGCTTCCCGGATTTTACGATCTTCGCTTCTCTCTTCCTCGGTATACCCGGACCGTCGGGGACGACCGGCGGTACAACGGCTTGTCCATGAGAGATGCCGCGGAAATCTGCGAGACGGCCCAATCGCCTGACTCTGACTTTGATCAAAGCACTCTGGGTAATCGAAGAGTCGGGAGGGTGCGGAAATTCCTTGCAGCAGTGGCTATCGCGGTAGCTCTCGTGGTGCTCGCGGACCCAGCCAACGCAGACACCACCATCGATCTGATTTGGCAGACGACCGGTACCGACACGATCAGCGGAGTGAACACATCGACAACAATCACCTTCGACGTGATCCTCACCGCTGGCCCAAACGGCGTCAGTAGTTCGGGCATCACCATTGACTATAGTGCCGGTTTCGGGGCGGGAACGATTGCCTTGGTCAGCTGGGCATGCGCTGGCTCGAGCCACTTTCCCACTTGTCTTTCACATGGGACCAATTCCGGATCGCAGATTCAGACCATGAGCGCCGTTTCCTTGTCACCGAGTGTGGGCACCGGCCTGGCGTCCGGTCAGAGCGTTGTGATCGGAACGGCCACGTTCCACAGGGTCGGATCCGCGACCGGCACCTTCGAATTCACGGTCGGTCTCTTTGCTGTGACGGACGGCATCTTTGACAATCAACTCCCCGGTGTCGACATCGGCGGCTCGACCACGTTCAACTCCGCGTTCCTGACGAACCCGATCCCGACGCCGACCCCAACCGCCACGCCGACACCGCTGACTTTTGACATCGATCACTTCAGCGTCTATCGAGCCGCAGGGCCCACGCCCCCGCCGTCCTTCGAGACGGTGACGCTTAGAGACCAGTTCAACGAAGAGGTGGTTGGCCTCGGAGCCCTGGATCTCTTCTTGGTCCCGGCCGACAAGAATGGAGAAGGTCTGCAAGACAGCATCAGCCACCTCGCCTGCAACCCCATCCCAAATGGCAATCCGGGTTTCCCTTGGGTGGTCGTGACCAACCAGTTCGGGGAGGCCACGTTGAATGTGGGGATCGCGAAGGAGCTGTGCGTGCCGACCGAAAAGCTCATCACGCCGGGCACCGTCACGATCGAACACTTCAAGTGCTATGAGGCCAGCGGGGCGTCGGTGAATGCTCCCGCGGCCCTGGTCGACCAGTTCCAGAGCTGGGGTGGTCTCGCGTTGGATCCCTTCCTGCTCTGCAATCCGGCGGACAAGAACGGAGAGGGAGTCGTGAACTTCGACGACCACCTGGTGTGCTACGGCGTCACGCCGACGGGATCGACCCTGGGCCTCGCTGTCCCCATCGCGAACCAGATCTACCCCCATGTCAACATCGACCTCTTCAACCCTTTCGCGGTCTGCGTTCCGTCCCTCAAAGTACTTCCGGAGCCCGGCGTTCTGCTCTCGCTCGGCTCGGGTCTGGTGCTGCTCGGATGGCTCGACCAACGGCGGAGGCGGCGGACGAGCGACCGATCGGCGGAGGCGGCGGGCGAGCGACCGACCGGCGGCCGCGTTTAGAACAGCGAATCCGAAGGATTCGCCCGCTAAGGCTGGGAGGCCAGCCGCCAGCGCGCGGGACCCGAGAGTTCGGGGGGCTGTTCGGGTTCCAGAGAGGGCGGATCCTCGGCGGGATCGTCGAAGCGCCGCAGGATCTTGTAGGTGGTCGATCGCTCCACCGGCGTGCGCCCGACCGCGCGAATCAGCTGGCGAATTTCCTCCTGGGGCAGGTTCTCGCCGAAGTGAGATCCGGATTCCCGGCTGATCGACTCCTCCATCAGCGTTCCACCAAAGTCGTTCGCGCCCGCGAGCAGCGCCATCTGGGCGAGCTTGGGTCCCATCTTCACCCACGACATCTGGATATTCGAAATCCAGGGCCGCAAGAACAGCCGCGCGACCGCAATCATGCGCAGATCCTCGGGCATCGAAGCGCCGGCCCGCGCGTTCATGTGGTTGAACAGGATGTTGCGCTCGTGGATGAAGCCCAGCGGGACGAACTCCGTAAAGCCTCCGGTTTCCCGCTGGATCTCGCGCAACAGATTCAGATGCGCGGCGACCTGCTCGACAGTCTCGATGTGCCCGTACATCAGCGTGGAGGTCGAGCGCAGCCCGACCGAATGGGCGGCCTTGACGATCTCGACCCAACGCGCGGTGTTGAGTTTGCGCGGCGATATGATCGCGCGGACGGAATCGTCGAGAATCTCCGCGGCGGTGCCGGGCATCGTCCCGAGGCCGGCGTCGATCAGCCAGCGAAAGTAGTCGCGCAGCTCCATCCCGCTCTTGCGCTGGCCGAAGTCGATCTCCTCGGGCGAAAAGGCGTGCAGGTGCAGATCGGGAAATTCCCGCTTCATCGCGAGCAAGATGTCGCGATAGTGGGTGTGGTCCTTGCTGGGGTGGATCCCGCCCTGGATGCAGAGTTCGGTCGCGCCCCGGGCCACGGCGTCGCGCGCCTTTTCGAGCAGCGTTTCCAGCGGGTGATCGTAGGCGTCCTCCTCGTCGCGATGGCGTGAGAAGCCACAGAACGTGCACCCCACGTAGCAGACGTTGGTGAAGTTCATGTTGCGGACCACCACGTACGAGACGTCGTCGCCGTTGTCGTCGCTGCGGGCGAGATCCGCGGCCCGAAGCAGCGCGAAGAAGTCGGCTCCCTCGGCGGACAGCAGCACCGACGCGTCAGGCTCGCTGAGTTCGCGCTTTTCGAGAGCCGCTTCGAGAATCCGGCCGACCTCCGGACTCACACCGGCGAGCATTCGCTCCAACATCACGACACCTCCACGCCCGCGAGTATTCGCTTCGACATCACGCCGCCTCCACGCCCGCTCCGGTCGCGGCCGTCCTCGCAAAACCCAACGGATCGGCCTGCGCGAGCGCGGCCTCGCGAACGCGCGGCTCGAAGAAGTCGGGTCGATCGAGGAGCATTGCGGGATAGACGGGAAGGCGCTCGACGAGGCGCTGGCCCGCGGCTTCCGTGCGCTCTCGGAGCGCATCGAGCGTCGGCCACGCCGCCTCGGGATTGATGAAGTCGATCGTCAGGGGCGAGACGCCGCCCCAGTCGTTGAGCCCTGAGCGCAACAGAAGCTCGAGCGCGTCCGACGCGAGGTTCGGCGGCGCCTGAATGTTCATCTCTGGCCCGAGGATCAAACGCGCGATCGCGACCCAACCCGCTACTTCCTCGTTCGAGAGCGAAGCGGTGGCCGCCATCGGCGTGTCCGCCTTGGGGTGGAAGGGCTGGACGATCACCTCCTGGATGTGGGCGTAGCGATCGTCGAGTTCGCGAATCGTCAGCAGCGTATCGACGCGCTCGACCGCGTTCTCTCCAATCCCGAGCAGGATTCCGCTCGTAAAGGGGATCCGCAGCCCGCCGGCCTCCTCGTGCATGCGGATGCGCACAGCGGGATCCTTGTCGGGACTGAAGTAATGCGCCATGCCCTTCTCGCGAAGTCGCTCGCTCGTCGACTCGAGCATCAAACCCATCGAAGCGTTCCAGGGCCGCAACTCCGACATCTCGCTCTCGCTGAGAATGCCCGCGTTGGTGTGGGGCAGGATTCCGCACTCGAAGGCGATCTGACAGGCTTGAACGAGATAGTCGGTCGTGTCGCGCAACCCGTTGGTCGCAAGCCAGTCGCGGTACGAGCGATAAGCGACTTCGGGCTTGTCGCCGAGACAAAAGAGGGCCTCGCGACAGCCCGCTGAGACGCCGCCGCGCACGACCTCTTCGACTTCGGCGAGCGTGTAGGTCTTGGCTTCCGGAGAGTCTGGAAGTTTTGCGAAGGTGCAGTACGCGCAGCGATCCCGGCAGAGGTTGGTCAGCGGGATGAAGACGTTCCGAGAAACGCTGACGACGTCGCCCTTACCCCGCCGCTTGCTCTCTGCGGCGCCCTCGAGCACGACTTCTCGAATGATCGGGTCGAAGAGCTGCGCGGCGAGTCGCTCGGCAGAGCGGCGTTCGAGCTGGCCCGCGTCTAGCGCGCTCGCGACCAGCCGTTCCGCTTCAGCGCGGGGCAGCGAAGCCTGGTGATCGGGTGCATTCAATTTGCGGCACTCCCTCGGCCCTCGGCGCGGAGGCCTCAGCCGAAGCGATAAGATACCACGAGGGCGCGGAGGTCGATCAAGCTTCGTCCGTCACCCCTACCCAGGCGCGCAACTGCTCGGGATCCGATTCGTGGAGGAACTCGCCCGCGGGCCGACCCGTCGCGTGATCGCGAATCGCCGTCAACAGACCGACCAACGCCGGAATCATCTGCTCGCCAGGAAGTCGGGCGTAGAGGGGTTGCGCGATCCGCGTGCCTTGCCTGGAACCTCCGACCATCACGACGAAATCGTTCTTCCCATAGCCGTAGATCCCGATTTCCGCGGTCGGCGGCCGCGCGCAGCCGTTCGGACAGCCCGTCATCCGGATCACCACATCGACATCTCCGAGCCCCGCGGCCTCGATCGCGTCCATGTAGCTCGGAAGAATATTCTCGGCGTCGGTCATCGCGAGACCGCAGGTGGGCTTTGCGGGGCAGGCCATCGAATTCCGGCGCACGATCGAGATCGATTCGGGCTTTGCGACGCCGCCCTCATCGAGAATCCGCTCGAGGGCCGTGCGATCTTGAACATCACAGAGCAACAGATCCTGTTGGGCGGTCGCGCGAACCGAGGCGCCCAGCTCTTCGACCACCCGGCGGATCGCCGCGCGCAGCGCGGGCGTCACCCGGCCGTTCTCGATTGAAAGGCCGTAATAGCCCCCACCACCGCGTTGCTCGTGCCAGCCGAGGTGAAGATCCATCGGCGGCAGCGCGGTCGGCTCGGCGTCTTCGAGTTCGATCCCAAAGCGATCGCGCAGCGTTTCCTTGACCGCGTCCACGCCGAGTCGACGGATCGTGTACTTCCAACGCGCCTGGCGGCGATTTTTCCGCTCGCCCTGCTCGCGCTGCAAGATCAGAATCGATTTGCAGATCTCGACGATCTGCTCGCGGCGCACGCGGCCGAGATAGAGCCCGAGCAAAGCCGCCGTCTTCGGCATGTTGTGGGTCAGACCGAGGCCTCCACCCGAGTAGAGATCCCAGACGCTGCCATCGACGGCACCGTTGGCGGTCACCGGAACGAGGCCGATATCTTGGGTGAGCACATCGATCGAGTTGTCGGTCGGATGCGCGATACCGATCTTGAACTTCCGCGGCAAGTAGGTCTCGCCGTAGAGCGGCTCGCTGGAATTGATGGGCCGCCGGTTGTTGCCGTCTTCGTCGAACTGGAAGATCTGGAAATAGGCCGTGGTCTGCGGCGCAAGCGCATCGGCGATCTCGAAGGCGAGATCCAGCGCGCCGGTCGCGTACTCCGGATCGAGGCCTTCGATCGGGCAACTCATCACGTTTCGGTTGACGTCACCGCAGGCGCCAAGCGTGGCGCCGTCGCGATAATGGCGATTGAGGTGCCGGATCAGCGGGGCGAGCTTTGGACCATAGACGTGGTGGTATTGAAGCGCCTGGCGCGAGGTCACGCGCAGCGTGCCGTCCGCGAACTCGTCCGCGGCACGATCGAGTGCGAGCCACTGTTCGCGGCTGTATCTGCCAGCCGGAGCCTTGATCCGAACCATGAAAAAATGGTCGTCGGTCTTCTTGCCGCGCTCGCCGCGGGTCTGTTGCCTGTAGAGACCGAAGAACTTGGAGATCTCGTTGGCTTCGCTGGAGACGGTTCGACTCTCCCCGCTGTTTAGGGCGTCGAGTTCGTCCGCAAACGCATGGCGCTCGCCCTTCGCGGGCTGGACGTAGTAGAGCCCCTCGCTCGCGGTCTTGATCCGCTCGTTCTTGGACATCTTGGCGGGGTCACCGTCAGCGAGATTCACTACGGGAGCGGCCGGCTTCTCAGAAGCCATGGGAGTCTCCGATGATTCCAGGGTGCGGGGGCCCCAGCCGGGTAGTCAAGGACCAATACCAGACTAACTCAATGGGGTTTGCGATTCTAATTTCCGAGTCTAGTGCAGGAGATTAGGCCGCCCGGCGGATTTCAGCTGACATCTTCACGGGTTCGCGTGATCCGCACGCCCGCGTATTTCAGAACGCCCGCGATCGGCGTGGGCTTGCGGACCGTGACCGTGACGAAATCGACGTCGAATTTGGAGAGCACGACGCGCGCAATCCGGTCCGCGAGCGCCTCGACGAGCTGGTGCTCCTGGTTGGCCGCAACGTCCTCGACGACCTCGAAGATCCGCTTGTAGTGGACGGTTCGCCCGATCCGGTCCACGTGGCCCGCCTCTCGAAGATCGAGTCCGACCTCCAGGTCCAGCGTGACCGGCCTGCGCACCCGCCGCTCCGCGGCCGTGACACCGAGCGCGGCCGGGATCTGGATTCCTTCCAGTAGGATGACATCACTCACCTTGCATTCTCCGCGTTCGCCCCGGTCCGCCCCAGCCAGCTGGCTCGACGGACGGAACAGGGGGGAGCGGGAAGGTATCCCACTTTCAGCCGCCGTACATTCCGCCATTGACGTGGATCACGGTTCCGTTGATGTAGCTCGCGCGCGTTGCGAGGTAGGTCACGACATCGGCGATTTCATCGGCGCGGCCCATTCGGCCCTGGGGGATCCGGGCGAGTATGGCGCTGCGAATTTCTTCCGGGAGTTCCTGCGTCATATCGGTGTCGATGAAACCGGGTGCGACCGAGTTGACCAGGATGTCGCGGCCGGCGAGTTCCTGTGCGAGCGATTTGCTGAAAGCGTCGAGACCCGCCTTGGCCATCGTGTAGGGGATCTGGCCCGGGTTGCCGGTGTGTCCCACCACGCTGCTGACGTTGATGATTCGCCCCGAATTCTTCCGGAGCATGAAACGGCGCAGAACCAACTTCGTGAGGTACCAGGTGCCACGCGTCATTCCGGCCACGGCGTCGTAATCGCCGAGTTTCATCGTGAGCATCGGTGCGTTGACGTTGTAACCGGCGTTGTTGACCAGGACGTCGACCCGACCGGCTTTTTGTTTGAGATCTTTGATGAGCGCGTCGATGTCGGCCTCGGAGTTTAGATCCGCGCGCACCGCAAAAGAATCCTTCAGCTCGGCGACCAGCTTGAGAGCTGTCTCCTCGCTCGAGCGATAATGGACGCCGATTCGAAAGCCTTCGGCGGCGAGTGCGCGGCAACAGGCAGAGCCGATGCCCGTGCCACCGCCCGTTACGAGTGCAACCCGGGTTTCACCCGAGCCTTCGATTCCATCAGCTGTCATTCGGATACTCCCGAGATGTGCTCTCCGCCATCGACGCGAATGACGGCGCCGTTGATCCAGGCTGCCTCATCGAGCGCGAGCAGGTAAATTGCATTGGCGACATCAATGGGTGTCGTCAATCGGTGGAACGGGTTTCGCATCATCGCCTGCGCTTTCATATGATCGCTGCCGGGTATCGCAGCCAACGCGGGCGTCTCGGTGATCCCCGGCTGAATGACATTGCAGCGGATCCCAAAGGGCGCGTACTCGACTGCGATCGACCGGGCGAGGGATTCGAGCGCGACCTTCGCAGCTGCAACGGCCGCGTAACCCCGCCACGCAATCCGATTTCCCTCACTCGTCAAACCGAAGACACGCGCATCATCGGCAAAGAGCTTTCGCTCGAAGAGATCCTGCACCCAGCCAAGCAGACTCGTACCCATGTTGAAGATGGTTCGTGAAAAATCATCTTCGTCTAGAAAATCCGTTTGGGAGTAGTGAGGCGGGCTCGCCAACGGGTGCGTGGCGGCGGCACCTGTCGCGAAGCATTCATCCAGCGCGCCCTGCACGCGTTCGATCTCCAACCCGAGCGCAGCCGCGAGTTTCTCGGTCGCGTCGCGCGCGGTGCGGGCGGGGGGAGGGGCCAACGGTTTGAGGTTTCCGAAAGCAATCGAGTGGAGCAGCACCCGCACGCGCCCATCACCCAAGCTGTCGGCGAGTGAATCGAGCACCGCGCCGCGCTTGCTGGCGGCGAGCGCGTCCGTGTTGTGGATCTGAACGGCAACGCCGGACCCGCGCAACTTCTCGAACTCCGGCTCGATCTGCGCGAGCTGGGAGCGGCGATCTCGATGGACGATGCAGAGATTCATGCCATGAGCGGCGAGCACCTTTGCGGTGGCCAGGCCGAAGCCGCTCGAACCTCCGAGGATCACCGCCCATTGTCCCGGCGCAAAATCAGCAGGCATCGGAGCCCTCCAAATCTCGACTCCGCAGCGTAGCGCGCTGCTTCACCTCGATGCCGACCTCTGCGATCAGTTCCGGAAGATCCTCTCGACGGGCGACCTTCACCGGGGCGCCCGGCGGAAAAGCCTCCTGCAGTCTTCGGAAATAGCCCTTGTCGGTTCGTCCCTCGACGATCACGATCAGACCGCGGTCTTCCTCGGACCGGATCAGCCGCCCAGACATCTGCTTCAGATTCAGCAGCATCTTTCCCATCGTATAGCGCCCAAATGCGTCTTCGCCGGCTGCGCGAAGCCGAGCCTCGCGGCGCTTGCGCAACTCCGTTGGAACTTCGAAGGGAAGCTTTTCAATCACGACGGCCTGTAACGCGGGGCCGGGAATGTCGAGACCCTGCCAGAACGAGCGAGCGCCCAACAGGATCATCCCGCCGCCGGCTCGCGTAAAACGCTCGACCAGCGCAGCGGGATCGTCCGACGCGCGGCGGGGCATCAAGATCTCGTAGCCCTCGCCGCGGAGTCGCTCGGACAGCAGATCGCTGACGTCGCGCATTCGCCGCAGGCTGGTAAACAATGCGAGCGTTCGTCCACCGAGCAGGCGTGCGAGATCGGCGATTACGTCCGTCGTCTCTTCCACCAGATTTCCATCACTCTGCAGCGCTGCGATACGAAGGTGTTTCGCGTACGGAAAGGGACTCTCGACCGAGACTCGAGTCACGGGGGGCTCCCCGTGTCTTTCGAGCTCCAGTTCTCCGAGTGCTGCGAAGGGGTCGTCGGCGACGAAGAGACTCGCGGAGACGCAGGCGAGCGTCTCGAGTCGCTCGGCAAAGCGCTGATGAAAAGAGTCCGCCGGGGAAACCGCACGTACCACGAGACGCCAGCGATCGAAGGGCGGTGCGAGTTGCTCAAAGGCCGCAACCGCGTCGCCATCACCGCCCGAAAACGCGCCCTGCAAGGCGTCCGCCGTGGTGCGCAATTCTGCCGTGATGCGACCGATCGACAACAGATCGTCTTCATCGGGTTTGCGAGATTGCGCCAGGCGATCGGCGGCATCGGCGGCCGCAACCAAGCGCTCGGCGGCCGTCTGCGCGAGCTCCGCGGCGTCCGGAAAGACGCGATCCGGATACGCGGGCAACTGCACTTCGCCGTATTCGCTCGCCCGATCTGTGAGGCAACGCCCCAGCGCAACGAAATCCTGCTGGATCCCACGCCGCCAGGCGCGAACGTCGCCTTCCACCTCGCGAACGCTCGCACGACCGAGCAGTCCGGCGCCACGCCTGCCTTCCGATGGACGACCGAAGAGGTCGTCGATCTCTTCGAGGACTTCGAGCGGCCTCACCTCGGTCGCGTAGACCTCATCGACGACCCCGCCGAGTTCCTGGGCCTCATCGATGATCGCGTCACCAAAGGTTGGATAGTCGGGTGGCCAACGCAGCAACAGGTCGTGGTTGGCGACAACGAGGTGGGCTTTCGCGAGCGCGGCCCGCCGCATTCCCAACGGGCAGCTGCGCTCCGTCGCGCACTGTTCGCGGCTGCACTGCTCGGCGCGTGCCGCTACCGAACGGCGCACCAGATCTCGAAGTGGCCGAAACCGGTAGTGGAGACCCGCCGGCAGCGTTCCCACCTCGCCGTGTCGGCGGGTTCCCGCACACGCCGCCAACGCCGCGTAGGCGAGCCGGTCCGCGGCAAACATCTGTGGCTCGCGGCCCTCTGCGAGAACCACAGCGGCGCGGCGAGCGCAGATGTAGTTTGCACGGCCTTTGATCGACAGGGCCTTGAGGTCCGGATAGCCGAACATCGCTGCAGCCGCGGGGATGTCCTTGAAGAGCAACTGGTCCTGCAGCAGCCTGGTTCGTGTCGAGATCACGACCGGGTCGCGAACCCCGCCCGCGGCGCGCTCCATCGCAAAGGGAATCGCAGCCGCCAGATACGCGAGTGATTTTCCAACCCCGGTTCCACCCTCGAGCAACAGCCGGCCACCCGTGTCCAGATTGCGCACGAAGTGTCGCGCGAGGTCAATTTGCTGTTCGCGCACCCGATAATTCGGAAAATACCGCTGACCCCGGTCGCCATCCGACAAGACCGCGACAATCGCATCTTCGTCGAACGGAACGGGCTTCTCGGAGGTGGGCAGGATTTCTGAAAATTGACTGTTCGGATCTTCCGCTGCGATCGGCGCATCACCGCAGAACAGCGGCAGCCATGGCGATTCCGGCGCGTAGCTCTCGAGCGCGTTCCGCGCGACCGCGTAGCGGCGTTCTCCCGCGGCAACGCCCACAGCCGCGGCCGACATCACGCGCACCGTATCGAGCGCATCGCTCAACGCCCGGTGACGCTCTTCGCGC
>Ga0209988_10003284_pt1 | contig 10719 bp, 8 predicted proteins | sample N075metaG_FD_183115 | JGI IMG/M metagenome (GOLD analysis project Ga0209988, IMG submission 183115) | Deep subsurface microbial communities from Kermadec Trench to uncover new lineages of life (NeLLi) - N075 metaG (SPAdes) (version 2) | ecosystem: Environmental > Aquatic > Marine > Ocean trench... | reverse complement strand
CAGCAGGCGAAGCTGCCGGCGGACCACCCGGATCTGATCGCCACCCTCGACGAGTTCAACCTGTTGCGGCACGAGGCCGACTTCGACGACAACGATCCCTAGCGTGCGCTTGCACGCGATACCGTACCACCTGCTGGGTGAGCCGACGAGGAATGTACTTGACACCTCGTGCCCAACTCTTTTTCCCTATCGGCCCGGGCCCGATGGACCTGTTCGCTTGTGATTCTTTCCTGCCGGCTGCCGGCTGCCGGGTGCTGGCTACCCTATGGGCATGACAACAGCACAGATTGCCGACCTCGCCTCAATCAACCCCGCGACCGGTGAGGTGATCGGGACGGTGCGTCTGCAGTCGCGGGACGACTACGAGCAGGCGGTCGCGCGGGCCGAGGCCGTCGGGGCGAGCTGGCGCCGGTTGCCGGCACCCAAACGCGGTGAGGTCGTCCGACTGATCGCCAATGCCATGCGCGACCGGATCGAGCCGCTGGGCGAGTTGGTGACACGCGAGACCGGCAAGATCCGCGCCGAGGGCATCGGCGAGATCCAGGAGTGCATCGACATCGGGGACTTCGCGGTCGGCCTGTCGCGCCAGCTCTACGGAATCACGACCCACTCCGAGCGCCCCGATCACAGGCTGTACGAGCAATGGCACCCGCTGGGGACGATCGGCGTGATCACGGCGTTCAACTTCCCCGCCGCGGTGTGGGCGTGGAACGCCATGCTCGCCGCCGTCTGCGGCAACGCCGTGCTGTGGAAGCCAAGCCTGCTGGCGCCGCTCACCGCCGTCGCCATGACCGGGGTCGTGCACGACGTGCTCCGCGAGCAGGACGTCTTCAAGCCGAGCAACGGCGCCGACCCGTGCGACCTGTTCCCGCTGGTGATCGGCACCGACGAGACGATCGGTCAGGCCATGACGGCCGATCGACGCCTCCCGCTCGTGAGCGCGACCGGCTCGTGCGCGATGGGACGCACCGTCGGCGGCACCGTGGCCGGCCGGTTGGGCAGGACGCTGCTGGAACTCGGCGGCAACAACGCGGTGATCGTGATGTCCGACGCGGACCTCGATCTCGCGTTACGGGCGATCCTGTTCGGCGCCGTCGGCACGGCCGGCCAGCGTTGCACGAGCACCCGTCGCGTACTGTGCCATCGCGACGTCATCGACACATTCGCGGCGCGACTCGTCGAGGCCTACCGCTCGGTCCGGATCGGCGATCCACTCGACCAGGCCACGCTGATGGGACCGCTGATCAACGAGCTTGCCGTCCAGAACATGTGCAACGCGCTGGGCGAGATCGCCAACGAGGGGCTCGATGTGCTGTGCGGCGGCCTCGAAGGTATCGCCCGTCACGCCGACGAGCCGGGCTTCTTCGTCGAGCCGACGCTGGTCCGCGTGCCCGCCGGCGCCGATCCGCGGATCGCGTGGCAGGAGACATTCGCGCCCATCCTCTACCTGTACGAGTTCGCCGACCTCGACGAGGCGATCGAGCGGCACAACGCGGTCGACCAGGGGCTCTCCAGCGCGATCTTCACCTCTTCGATGCACGCCGCCGAGCGGTTCCTGTCCGCGGACGGATCCGACTGCGGGATCGCCAACGTCAACCTCGGCACGAGCGGCGCCGAGATCGGCGGCGCGTTCGGCGGCGAGAAGGACACCGGCGGCGGGCGCGAAAGCGGTTCCGACGCGTGGCGCGCCTACATGCGTCGCCAGACCTGCACGATCAACTGGGGGTCGGACCTTCCGCTGGCCCAGGGGATACAGTTCGAAAGCTGACCGTGTAGACCACCGCCGCGAGGATCGCGCCGGTGAGCGGCCCCACCCAGTAGACCCAGTGGTTGTCCCACGCCCCGGCGACGAGGGCCGGGCCGAGGCTGCGTGCCGGGTTCAGCGACGCACCGGTCAGGGGGCCGAGGCACAGGATGGCCGCCACGAGCGTCATTCCGATGACGAGCCCGCTGGTCACCTTCACCGCGCCGACGCCGCGCTCATCGACGGCGACACCCATGATCACGAACATCAGGAAGAAGGTGGCGATGGCCTCGAGCGCGACGGCGCGGACCGGACTCACGGCCCCTGAGCTGTCCATGGTGAGCGTGCCGAGGGTCGCCCCGACATTTCCGACGTCATACGACCCGCTGAGCAGCAGCTTCAGTAACATCGCGGCTGCGATCGCGCCGGCGAACTGCGCGGCCACGAACGCGGCGACCCGTGGCCACGATTGCTTGCCAATGATGCCCAACGCCACGGAAACCACCGGGTTGATCTGGCCGCCGGAGATGTGGATCGTCGCCGTGATCATCGCCGCGAGGATCAACCCGTGCGCGAGGGCGATCGCCACGAGGTTCTCGCCCCCTGTCACGATAATCGCGCCTCCGCCGACGAACATCAGTGCGAAGGATCCCAGGAATTCGGCGACGGCTGGTCTTGAGATCGGCATGCGGCTTGCTCTTGCGGTGAGAGTTGCGGTCAGAGAAGATTATCAGGGAACCCCGGACCGGCGGGGCATCGTCCATGAAGACCCCTACGCCGTCAAGCGTCCGATTGTTCCTGGTCCCCGCGGTCATCGTGGTCGTGACCATCGCCGTCTTCGCGCCCGTGATCGGCAACGGCTTCGTCGAGTGGGGTGACCGCGGGGACCTTGTCGAGAACCCGCACTACCGCGGCCTCGGCGTGTCGAACCTGTTGTGGATGTTCACGACGATTCACCGGGGCCACTACCAGCCGCTGACCTGGCTGTCGTTCACCGCCGACTACGTGGTGTGGGGGATGCAGCCCGCCGGGTACCACCTCACGAGCCTCTTGCTGCACGCCGCGTGCGCCGTCGTCATGTACCTGATCACCCTGCGATTGCTGGGTCCGACCGTCGTCCTCGCGGCGTTCTTCGGTGCATTACTGTTCGCGTTGCACCCGTTGCGGATCGAGTCGGTTGCCTGGGCCACCGAGCGGCGCGGGCCGCTGTCGAGCCTGATGGCGTTGCTGGCCGTGCTGGCGTACCTGTACGGGGCACGCTGGTGGTCGCTGGCATTCTTCGGACTGGGGCTGCTCGCCAAGGAATTCGTGATGACGCTGCCGGTGGTCCTGGTGATCCTGGACGTGTATCCGCTGCGACGCAGGGCATGGCGTGAGAAGATCCCGTTCTTCGCGCTGGCGGCCGTGGGTGCCGCCGTGGCGATCGCATCGTCGGGCCAGTCGGGCGTCGTCCGGTCGCTTGCCGATTACGGCCTGCTGGAACGGATCGCCCAGTGCTTCGGCGGCCTGGTGTTCTACCTGCAGAAAATGCTCGTGCCCGTGGGCCTCTCGCCGATCTATTCGATCCCGCCGGACGTCGACCCGTTCGCGACCCGATCCGTTGTCAGCGCGTTGATCGTGATCGTCCTGACGGCCGGGCTCTTCGTCGCCCGAAAGCGGTTCCCGGCCGGCCTTGCGGCGTGGGCGATCTTCGTCGTCATCCTCTCGCCGGTGCTGGGCCTGGCGCAGACCGGCAACCAACTCGCCGCGGACAGGTACACGTACTTGCCGGCCGTGACGCTCGGCGTCCTGATCGCGGCGGGTTATGCGCGGCTGTACCGTGGGCCGCTGCTCGTGGCCGCGGTCTCGTGGCTGCTGCTGGCGAGCGTGCTGACCTGGCAGCAGGCCGCCGTGTGGCGCAACGACGAAACGCTCTGGACGCACGCGGTCGACGTCAACCCCAAGTGCCACATCTCGAACCACAACCTCGGCACGGTGCTGGCGCGGCAGGAGCGGTGGCAGGAAGCGGCCGTGGCCTACCGGCGCGCATTGCGGACCGACCCGGACATGGACGACGCCCGCCGAGCATTGGAGTTGATTCCGTTGAACTAGCGCGCTTTCGCTACCTTCAGGAACTTCTCGACGCTCCTGAGGTCGGGGATGACCTGGGGCGTGACCGTGATCGTGAAGGTCTCGCCCGGCTCGACCCTGGCCACCTTGGTGGCGCGGACACGGTTGATCCACCTGCGGCCGGCGCGGACGCTCACGACGTTGTCGTAGATCCTGCGTTGCCGCTGGAGGTGCCGCAGCGTCCGCTGCCGATCCGGCTCGAGCTTCATGAGCCGTTCGATCGTCTTCACCTGGGCCGCGCGTTTCGGCACCTTCTCGACGGTGAAGGTCAGCGTTTCGAGGGGGGCGATGAGATCGGGCACGGCAAGGCTCCTGCAGCGGGAGCGGGAGTGTATCGGTACGGGGGGTCGCGGGCAAATCAATCGCTGCCGGCGACCCGCGCGATCTCGTCGAAGCTCGTGGTGCCCTTGACGACCTGTTGGAAGCCGAACTCTTGAAGGGTCGTGAAGAGGCCCTGGTTGGCGACGTTGTGGATCTTCTGGATGGTCGGGGTTTCGAGCAGGATGTCCCGCATCTGGTCGTTGAAGTCCAGCAGCTCGAACAGGGCCCGCCGCCCGTGGAAGCCGGTCCGGAGGCACCGCTTGCACCCGGTCGGCACATAGATCTTGGGGATGCCGCCGAGGAGCTTGCCCATCTTCATGTTCTGGGACGGTGTCGGGCTGACCGCCTTTTTGCAGGAGCACAGCGTCCGAACCAGCCGCTGGGCGAGGATGATGTCCAGCGCGTTGGCGACCAGGTACGCCTCGACGCCGAGGTCCAGGAGCCGGAAGATCGCGCCGATCGAGTCCTTGGCGTGTACGGTCGAGTAGACGAGGTGGCCGGTCATGGCGGCCTGCATCGCAACCGTCGCCGTTTCGGTGTCGCGGATCTCGCCGACGAAGATCACGTCGGGGTCCTGCCGCAGCACCGAACGAAGGATCGAGCCGAAGGTGTTGTCCAGCGCGTGGTCGATCGGGATCTGGGTGCAGCCTTCCAGGTAGTACTCGACGGGGTCCTCGATCGTGATCGCGTTGCGCTGGTTGACGTCGATTTCCCGGATGCACGAATAGAGCGTCGTGGTCTTGCCGCTTCCCGTCGGGCCGCACGCCAGCAGCAGGCCGGCGTCGCGGACGGCGATGCCTCGAATTTTCTCGTACATCCACGGCAGCAGGCCCAGTTCGTGCAGGCGGCTCGGGGCGTGCGCGGAGTCCAGGACGCGGATCACGAGCTTCTGGCCGTGCACGGCGGGGGTCAGGCTCACGCGGTAGTCCACGCGGCGTCCTTTGACGGCCACCGAAAAGTGGCCGTCCTGGACGACGTTCTTCCGGCTCGTATCGATCTGGCAGAGAATCTTCACCAAGCCGACGATCCGCTGGTAGATCGCCATGCTCAGGTCCACCGCGGTGATCATGTAGCCGTCCACGCGCATGCGGACCGCCGCATCGCCGACCCGCGGCTCGATGTGCAGGTCCGTCGCGCGGGACCGGAAGCACGCCAGCAGCAGCAGGCGGAAGACGCGGATGCCCTCGCCGGTGTCGTCCTCGTCGGTGCCGCTGTCAAGGCCGCTCGACTCGGCCTGGTGGAGTGTCGAGCCCCGATTGTCGACGAGGCTGATGTCCGTGTCCGTGAAGGGCTTGTCCTGCGCCGAGTCGATGATGGCCCGGAGCTTGCGCTCGTAGTTGGTCGGGGCATCGAGGACCTCGGCGTGAAGGTCGATGTCGAGCGTGTCGCGGTTGTGCAGGTCCGGTTGATTGTCCTTGGCGGCTTCCTCGAAGTCCGGGACGTTCTGGCGACGACGCGGCGCGCTCTGCTCCGGGTCGATGAACCGCAACTCGACCGCCCCGATCCGGACGACATCGCCGTTGTCCAGCACGTCGGTGGAGATCTTCTGGTCGTTGAGCTTCGTCCCGTTGGCGGAGCCGAGGTCGCGGATCCGGAACCCGCCCTCCCACGGCTCGATCACGCAGTGGTGCCGGCTGGTGAGCTCGTCCGGGAGCACGAGGGCGTTGTCCGGCTGGCGGCCGATCGACACGGGCCCGTCGCCGAGCTTCAGACGCTTGGTGCCCTGGGCTGTCTTGATTTCGAGATGTGCCATGACTTCGGGCGTCATTGTAGATGACAAACGCCGCCCAGATGCTACGCTTGGTGCCAACATGATCGTCGGAGTTCCAAGCGAGACATTTCCGGGCGAACGGCGGGTGGCGCTGGTCCCAGCGGCCGTGGCGGCACTGAAGGCGAAGGACCTGGAGGTCATCGTCGAGGCCGGGGCCGGGGCGGCGTCGGGGTTCCCCGACGCCGAGTACCGGGAAAAGGGGGCCGGGATCGTGGCCGACCGGGCCGAGGTCTTCGCCAGGGCCGACGTGGTCTGCCAGGTCCGGACGCTCGGTGCCAACCCGGTCGTGGGCCGCGCCGACCTGGAGCTCATCAGGTCCGGACAGGTCCTCATCGGCCTCGCCGAACCGCTTTCGGACGCGGCACCGAGCCGGGACATCGCCGGCCGCGGCGCGATCCTGTTTGGAATGGAGCTGATGCCCCGGATCACACGGGCCCAGACGATGGACGTCCTGTCCTCGCAGGCCACGATCCAGGGCTACAAGGCCGTGCTGACGGCGGCCAGCCACCTCCCGAAGATGTTCATGATGATGATGACCGCCGCCGGCACCATCTCGGCGGCCCATGTCTTCGTGATCGGGGCCGGCGTGGCGGGCCTGCAGGCGATCGCCACGGCCCGGCGTCTGGGCGGCGTCGTGTATGCCTTCGACATCCGGCCCGCCGTCAAGGGCGAGGTGATGTCGCTTGGCGCGAAGTTCCTCGAAATGGAGCTCCCTGCCACCGACGCCGAGGCGAAGGGCGGCTATGCGAAAGCCATGGACGACGAGTTCATCCGCAAGCAACAGGAGATGATGGCCAAGGCCGTCGCCGACGCCGACATCGTGATCACGACCGCGGCGGTACCGGGCAGGAAGTCCCCGATACTGGTCACCTCCGAGATGGTCGCGGGTATGCGTCCGGGGTCGGTCATCGTGGATCTCGCCGCCGAGCGTGGCGGCAACTGTGAATTGACCGTGGCCGACACCGTCACCATCGCCCATGGGGTCACCATCCTGGGCCCGACCAACCTGCCGGCGGAGGTTCCCAATCACGCCAGCCAGATGTACGCCCGCAACGTCCAGACCTTCCTGCTGCATCTCATAAAGGATGGCGAATTCCAGTTCGACATGGACGACGAGATCACCGAGCAGACGATGCTCACCCGGGACGGCGAGATCGTGCAACGGCGTGTGCGCGAGATCTTCGGGATCGACACACCCGAACCGGCCAAGGTCGCCGCCGAGGGGAGCGGAGACTAGGTGGTCGACTTCGTTCTGCTGTTGACGATCTTCGTTCTGGCGATCTTCGTCGGCTTCGAGATCATCACGAAAGTCCCCCCGACGCTGCACACACCGTTGATGTCGGGGTCGAACGCCATATCCGGGATCACGATCATCGGGGCGATCTTCGTCTTCAGTTCGAGCATGGAGCAGACGTGGTGGTCGACGTTGCTCGGATTCCTGGCGGTGGTCTTTGCCACCCTGAACGTCGTCGGTGGCTTCCTGGTGACGCACCGCATGCTCAGCATGTTCAAGAGGAAGGGCTGAGCACGTGGGTATCGATTCGGTCCAGAAGCTCTTCTACCTGCTCGCGGCAATCCTCTTTATTCTCGGTATCAAGGGGCTGACCCATCCGCGCACCGCCGTCCGGGGCAATCTCCTGGGCGGATTGGGCATGCTGCTTGCGATCGTCGTCACGATGATCGGCGAGGGCCATTGGGCCTGGGTCTTCGCCGGCGTGGTCGTGGGCGGTCTCGGCGGGGTCATCGCCGCGTACAAGATCCAGATGACGGGCATGCCGCAGCTTGTCGCGCTGTTCAACGGCTTCGGCGGCATCGCGTCGGCGCTGGTCGCCGGGGCGGTGCTGCACCAGTTCCTGAAAGAGGCCGGCGACATGGGCCTCGTCGAGTGGCTCGTCGCCGACGGGCAGGAGCCCAACCAGGTCATCATCGCCACGGTCGCGTCGGGCATCATCGGGGCGGTGACGTTCTCGGGCAGCCTGCTGGCGTTCGCCAAGCTCCAGCAGCTCGTGTCCGGAGCGGCCAACACGAACCCCCTGCTGAAGGTCGGCAATGCCGTGTGTGCGATCGCGGCGGTCGGCCTCGGCGTGATGCTCTTCAGGAATCCCGACATGGGGTTCCTTTATTGGGCCATCGTCGCCGTGTCGCTGGCGCTTGGATTGTTCCTCGTCATGCCGATCGGCGGCGCGGACATGCCGGTCGTGATCACCCTGCTCAATTCGTACTCCGGCATCGCCGCCGCCGCGACCGGTTTCGTGATCAACAACACCGTGCTGATCGTCGCCGGGTCGCTGGTCGGAGCGTCCGGGCTGATCCTGACCAAGATCATGTGCGTGGCGATGAACCGGTCGCTGCCCAACGTGCTGTTCGGCGTGATGGCCGAAGTGGGGGAGGGGCCCTCGTCGGACGAGGTCTACGCCGGCAAGGTCAAGTCCGCCTCGCCCGAAGAGGTCGCGATGCTCTTCGACGGTGCCCGCCGCGTTCTGATCGTCCCCGGTTACGGCATGGCCGCGGCCCAGGCACAGCACGTCGTCAAGGACTTCGCGGATCTGCTGGGCACCATGGGCATCGATGTCGAGTACGGGATCCACCCCGTCGCCGGCCGAATGCCGGGCCACATGAACGTCCTGCTCGCCGAGGCCGACGTCCCCTACGACCTGCTCAAGGAGATGGACGAGGTCAACACCACCATCGAGCAGGTCGACGTCGTGCTGGTCCTCGGTGCCAACGACACCGTTAACCCCAGTGCGAGGACCGATCCGTCGAGCCCGATCGCGGGCATGCCGATCATCGACGTGGACAAAGCACGGACCGTCGTGGTGGTCAAACGCAGCCTGAGCCCGGGCTTTGCGGGCATTCCCAACCCGCTGTTCGCGTGCGACAACACCCTGATGATGTTCGGTGACGGAAAAAAGGTCATGGCGGAGCTCATCGCGGCGATCAAGGAAACGGTCTAGGGCTACAATTCAACACGATCGGCGATCATGGGCCAGTGACCACCAAGACACCCAGCAGCGAGAAAAGGATTGAGACACAGGAGCTCGGGGCCGTCTCCATACGCTTCTGCGGCGACTCCGGCGACGGCATGCAGCTGGCCGGGGGCCAGTTCACCACCGCCTCGGCGATCTTCGGCAACGACATCGCGACGTTCCCCGACTTCCCCGCCGAGATTCGCGCGCCGCGCGGTACGACCTACGGGGTGTCCGGTTTCCAGGTGCAGTTCGCCTCCACCGAGATCTTCACGCCCGGCGACGCCGTCAACGCGCTGGTCGCGATGAACCCCGCCGGCTTCAAGACCAACATCGCCGACGTCGAGCCGGGTGGAATCGTGATCGTCAACGAGGACGAGTTCGACAAGGTCAACCTCAAGAAGTGCAACTACGACGAAGGCTACAACCCCCTCGACGATGACGAGTTGAATCGTCGCTACCAGATCTTCCGCGTGCCGATGAGCCGTTTGACACGCGAGTCGCTGGTCGGATCGGAACTCGGCTCCAAGGACGTCGACCGGTGCCGGAACATGTACGCGCTCGGTATCGTGTACTGGCTCTACGGGCGGCCGATCGACACCACGGTCAAGTTCCTCGACGACTACTTCGCGAAGCAGAAAGACCGCCCCGACATCGCCGAGATCAACACCAAGGCCCTCAAGGCCGGCTACTACTTCGGCGAGACCGCCGAGTTGTTCCCGTCCCGCTACCACGTCGCCCCCGCCAAGCTCAAACCGGGGCGGTACCGCCGGATCAGCGGCAACGAGGCGACGGTCCTGGGTTGCGTCGCGGCGGCGGCGAAAGCCGGCAAGCAACTGCTGTATGCGAGCTACCCGATCACACCGGCCTCGGACATCATCCATGGACTCGCCCGGCTGAAGCACCACGGCATCAAGACGTTCCAGGCTGAAGACGAGATCAGTGCGGTCAGCGCGGCGATCGGGGCGTCGTTCGCGGGCGACCTGGCCCTCACGGGCACGTCCGGTCCCGGCCTTGCCCTCAAGAGCGAAGGCATCGGCCTCGCCGTCATGCTCGAGCTGCCCTTGGTGATCATCAACGTGCAGCGCGCCGGTCCCTCGACCGGCATGCCGACCAAGACCGAGCAGGCCGACCTGCTGCAGGCGATGTACGGCCGACCCAGCGAGTCGCCGGTCATCATCATCGCACCGCAGAGCCCGGCGGATTGCTTCAACATGATGATCGAGGCGTTCCGCCTCGCCGTGCGTTTCATGTGCCCGGTGATCTTCCTGAGTGACGGCTATATCGCCAACGGCGCCGAACCGTGGCTGCTGCCGGACGTCGACGCCATCGAGCCGATCACGGTCGAGCACCCGACCGAGGCCAACTCCGACAACGGCGAGTTCCTGCCGTACCTGCGCGACCCCGAAACGCTGGCCCGGCCGTGGGCGATCCCCGGCACGCCGGGGCTCGAGCACCGCGTCGGCGGGCTCGAGAAGGAGGACGGCACCGGCAACGTCTCCTACGATCCGGACAACCACCAGCACATGGTGCTGACCCGGGCCGCGAAGGTGCAGCGGGCCGCCGAAGTCATTCCCCACCTGCAGGTCCGCGGCCCGGACACCGGCGACGCCCTGCTACTCGGCTGGGGCGGCACCTACGGGGCGATCACGACGGCGGGCGACCAGCTCCGAGACCAGGGCCACAGCGTCAGCACCGCGCACCTGCGTTACCTCAACCCGTTCCCCGCCAACCTCACCGACGTGATGGGCCGGTTCAAGACGATCATTATCCCGGAGATCAACCTCGGACAGCTTCTCAAGCTGATC
>Ga0209988_10003283_pt1 | contig 10719 bp, 13 predicted proteins | sample N075metaG_FD_183115 | JGI IMG/M metagenome (GOLD analysis project Ga0209988, IMG submission 183115) | Deep subsurface microbial communities from Kermadec Trench to uncover new lineages of life (NeLLi) - N075 metaG (SPAdes) (version 2) | ecosystem: Environmental > Aquatic > Marine > Ocean trench... | reverse complement strand
CGGTCTACCAGGAGCAGTTCGAGAATCTGATCGCGAGTGTCACCACCCTCCTGGCGAGTCAAGGGATCGACACCGCACAACTCCCCGGCATGCTCAAGAACACCGCCGGCGGCCTCGCGACCGGCCTCATCAGCGGCATCATGAGCGTGCTCTCCAACGGGCTGCTGGTGGTGATCTTCATGATCTTCATCCTTGCGGGCAAGTCGTCACCGGCGGCCACCCCGGGCAGCTTCCGCGAGCAGGTGGAGCACGGCATCAAGCAGTACATCCTGACAAAGGTGCTCGTCAGCGCGACCACCGGCATTCTGGTGGGCCTGACACTGTGGCTGCTCGGCGTGGAACTGGCGATGGTGTTCGGGCTGCTGGCGTTCCTGCTGAACTTCATACCCAGCATCGGTTCGGTGATATCGACGCTGCTGCCGCTGCCGATGGTGCTGGTGAGCCCCGAACTGTCCACCCCCTTCAAGGTGCTGGCGATCGCCATACCCGGCGCGATTCAGTTCGCGGTCGGCAGCCTGATCGAGCCGAGGATCATGGGTCGGTCGCTGGACCTGCACCCGGTCGTAGTCCTGCTGGGACTCATCTTCTTCGGCATGATCTGGGGGATCATCGGCATGATCCTCGCCACGCCAATCGTCGCGATCATGAAGATCGTGCTCGAACGGATCGAGCTGACCGCGCCCGTCGGGCGTCTGCTCGCCGGTAAGTTCGACCCAAGGTAGCAGGCTAGCGAATCGCGCGACGCAGCCGGTTCCGGTCACGCGGAAGCGGCTCCAGGCTTGCCATCGCGATCAGTCGTAGCTGAGGGTCGTAGTCGAAGGCGATCATCCGCTCCGCGAAGTCCGATCGCCCGGGGAACGAACGCGTCGGCGTCCGGACCCAGTTAGAACGGAACGCGAGTTCGCTGAGCGCCGGGCCCGGACCCGTGACACGCACGAGCCCCTGGTCAGTGCGAATGTTGAGGATGATGTCGGTGCCGGCGGTCTGCTCGACGTCCTGGAGCCGGCCGAACTTCCACTGCTTGACCGCGGCGACGTTGCCGACGGTCGGGAACTTCAACGGCAACTCGATCCGGACAATCCCGCCCAGGGACCGGCCGGGCGCGGTGGTCTGCGCAGCGGTCAGGCCGAGAACGCCGCCCACGACGATGGTTGCCACGATGAGCGTGCGGTTCATGGAAATCTCCTTGCTTGGTCCCTACGGACCCGGGTCGTAAGCACCGGATCGCACACGGACCACCAGGTCGGTGATCCGTTGCGGATAGTCGTTGGGGAAGTACCAGGTCTGCGAGTCTTCGATGCGAGCGAGGCCGCGCATGTCAGCCGGGATACTCCAGCGAAACGACGCCAGCACGTCGGTCGCGACCCACGTATTCTGGTACCAGTAGCCGTGACCGCTGAAGCTGCCACCTTCACGCCCGGGGTCGAAGTACGAAACATCGATCACGTCGATCTTCGACATCAGCTCGTCGAGCTCTTCGAGCTGCAGCCGCGTCAGGCCCTTCGACGTCGCGGCACCGAGCCTGACGCCGCCAGCGATGACACCCGCCATTCCTAGGATCGGGTCGTCGCGGGAGACCGTAATCAGGATGTGCGTCGGTAGCGGGTGGAACGTCTTGAGGTCGTCCTCGAAGAACTCGCGGAGTCCGGCGTCGGACGCCACGAGATAGACGTTGCCGATCTTCAACTCTCGTCGCAGCGCAGGCTCGTCGAGATCCGGGTAACGCTCGCGCAAGTCGGCGAGCGCCCCGGCCAGCAGCGGGCCGCCGGCGCTGTACCCCAGCAGGTTGATCGCGTCGGCGTCGGTGTTGTGGGCCAGGAAATCCAGCAGTTCGGTAAGATTGGGGATCGACTTCTTCGCTTCGCCCCTGTCCAGGGGGTAGAACGCCGCCGACTGACGCGTCGGCCACGAGTACGCCAGCATGACCGAATCGCGTCCTTGGAAGTGGAAGAACTCGGCGGCGACGACGACGCTGTCGTAGAACGCGACGTTGGCGCCGTGAACGTAGATGTTGATGTTCCGGCGGGCCGAGCGTGCCAGCCGCCGGTTGATCGCGTCGGCAAACGCCTGCTGCCCGGCCGGGTCGAGCAGCGTGGGATCCTTCACGCCGGCACGCTCGCTGACCGTCGCCGTCAGTGCCCCGTACTCGCGGGCATTGCCTTGTACCAGCGGCACTGACTTCGACCTGGTCTTCGTCATCGAGGCCTCGACGAGTTCGTCCCACGTCGTGCCCGACGAGCCGAGGCGGACACGGACCTCGCCGAGGCGAACCGCGGGGCCGCGGCCGTTCTTGTACCTGCGGTCGTCGGCGTCGCCTGCCGCAGGCCGGTCGGTGGCGTAGAAAATCGCGGTCCATGGGGACTGGTATTCCTGCGGGATCTCGGCCCAGGGGTCGACGTCGCCACTGAGGAAGACCGCCGGTGTCGGCATCATGTTGCGACCACACCCGGCGGCAACCAAGAGGAACAGAATGACCGGCAGGAACCTGCGTGTGGGCATGGCCGCTATTCTACCGGCATGTGTGCCAAGTTGTCGGTTCCATTGCCGTCATTGACGCGTCCGATCGACCGGCTGCTTTCACCGATCAGGGACTTCTTGCGGATCGAAGCGGCCGGCGGCATCCTGCTGCTGGCGGCCACCGCGCTCGCGCTGGTGTGGGCAAACTCCCCCTGGGCGCAGTCCTATGACGACTTCTGGCACATCCCGATCTCGGTCGGGATCGGTTCGTTCGAGCTGAACCATTCGCTTGCCCACTGGGTCAACGACGGGTTGATGGTGATTTTCTTCTTTGTCGTCGGCCTCGAGATCAAACGCGAGATGCTCGTGGGCGAACTCTCATCAGTGCGGCAGGCGACGATCCCCATCGCCGCGGCGATCGGCGGCATGGCGGCGCCGGCGCTCATCTACATCGCGATCAACGCCGGTGGCGCCGGGGCCGGCGGCTGGGCGATCCCGTGCGCGACCGACATCGCCTTCGCCCTGGGCGTCATGGCGATGCTCGGCAAACGGGTGCCGGTACAGCTGAAGATCTTCCTGATGGCGTTGGCCATCGTCGATGACATCGGGGCGGTGCTCATTATCGCGTTCTTCTATACAAGTGACCTGCAGTGGGCGGCGCTGTGGGCCGGGGCGGGGATCATGGTCCTGCTGGTCGCGGCCAACCTCCTGCATGTGCGCAAGCCCGTCGTCTACGGCATTCTCGGCGTGCTGTTGTGGATCGCCGTTCTGGAGTCCGGCGTCCACGCCACGCTCGCCGGCGTCGTGCTGGCGTTCACGATCCCGGCGAGTTTCCGTATCCAGGGCCGCGACTTCGTGTCGTTCGCACGCAAGGCCGTCGACGAGTTCGAGGCGGCCGGCGGCAACGAGAACGACTGCATGACCAATGAACACCGTCAGCGGTGGGTGCACGGCCTGGAACAGGCATGCGAGCACGTGCAGACACCGTTGCTGCGGCTGGAGCATTTCCTGCACCCGATCAGCTCGTTCTTCATCGTGCCGGTGTTTGCGCTGGCCAACGCGGGCGTCTCGATCGGAACGGGCGTCGGCGAGGCGCTCATGACACGCGTAAGCCTCGGCATCATCGTCGGGCTCGTGCTCGGCAAACAGATCGGCATCATGGGGTTCACCTGGCTCGCCGTGAAGCTGAACCTCGGGAGCCTCGGCGAAGGCGTGAGCTGGAAGCAGGTCTATGCCGCCAGCTGGCTCGCCGGGATCGGCTTCACGATGTCGATCTTTATCGCCAACCTTGGCTTCGGCGCCGGGGAGAACCTGTATGCGGCCAAGATCGGCGTCCTGGCCGGGTCGCTCGTCGCCGGCGTCGTCGGGTTCACGCTGCTGCGGGCGTTTACTTCGCCTCGTACGTGAAGTTCTGGCCGCCGATCGCCGCCTCGCCCATGAGACCGCCGATGGGCCTCGTGAACACGGCCACGCCTGCGGTGTAGCTGACGTCGGCCGAGGCGCCGGCCTTGACGGCCACCCCGGAGGCCTGGGCCGCGAAGGCGAACTCGCCGGCCTTGAACGTGTACAGCGTGTGACTGGTCTCGAAGAAGATGATCTCGCTGTAGGCCTGGCCGCCGATCTGGAAGCCGATCGATCCCTGCGACAGATCGCAATAGCCCACGAGCTCGCCCTTCTCGAACAGCACGCCCTTGCCGTACGCGCCGCCGACGCCGAGACCACCCTTGCCGATCGACGGGAAGACCGCGTAGCCCTTTGCGGAGTCAAAGAAGGTCTTCAGGTCCGGATCGAGCGTCTTGAACGTCACGACGGTGGATTCGGCCCGCATCGCCAGGACGTCCTTGTCGGCCTGGGTCTTCGGAGCCGTCTGGCAGCCGGCGAGGAGGATGACGAGCAGGACCAACGACGCGATCAGTGTGTTCTTGATGCTGTTCATGGCCGGACTTTTACCTCAGGACGGCGTCCGCGCCAAGGGGACACTGCGGTAAGCTGTCGAACCACCCATGAACGACACCCAGGACAGCCAGAGCACGTCGTTCCGCGACGTCAAGCAAATGGGGCTTTTCGCGGCCTTCGGCATCTGGCAGTACGGCCGTTGGATCCTGACGCTCAAGACGGACGGCCGGCAATGATCACGCTTCGTGGCGAGGACGGCGAGACGGCGCCCGCTGAAGCAACCATTGAGGCCTATCCGGAGGCGGCACGCATCGGCAAGGCGGTTGGCTTCTTCGTCGGCGGCTTCCTGCTCGGCGGCGCGTGCATCTTCGTGCCGATCCTGCACTTTTTTACGACGTGGGCCTTTCCGGTAGCCGGCATCGTGCTCGGCCGGCGCACGTTGAAGATCGACCGCGCATTCGGACCGATCACCGGGCGCTGCCCGCTGTGCGAAAAACCGATCAAACTCCGCGGCGGACCGATCAAGGCGTCGAACTGGCGCGTGTGCCCGGAGTGCAAGAAAGACATCGAGTTGCTTGCTCCGGAACCACCTCAAACTGATATGCTAGAGTAGACCGTATACTCTAGCATATAGCCTAGCGACTCCGGTTGCGATCCGCCGCGACCTGGTCGTACTTGCCCTGCAGGTCGTTCTGGATCCACGCGAGATCCTGGTCCGTGAACATCGGCTCCAGGCCGAGTTCAAGCCCTTCACGGTCGAGCCGTTCGAGCGCCGTGACCGCCTGGGCCGCCTGCTTCAGGTAATTCATGGTCAGGTCGGTTCGACGCTGCCAGCGCATTTGCGAATCATGGGTCATCCGTGTCCGGCTCGTCCGCCGATACCACCCCCAACCGTACCGCCGGCTGTAGAAGTCGTAGCTACCCGAGGTCGGGTCCCATTCGGCCACCTGCCGGAGGTTCTCCTCGAGGTTCCGCTCGAGAATCGCCCGACGCCGGAGGTTCTCCTCGACCACGTCGGCGAAGTGCAGCGACGCCTCGGCCGCCTCCATCGCCTTTCGCCCGGCGATCCGCGCCATCGTTTCCACGCCGTATTCACTCTCGGCGATCCACCCGTCGATCTCCATGGCCGCGCCCAGGTCGGCCACGGCCCCGTCGAAGACCTTCATACCGAGCGCGACGCCCTGGTCGTAGCTCAGTGCCAGCAACCGGCCCGGCCCCACCTGGAAGATCATCGCGTCGTCGGCCACCCCCTCGGGCGGGGCGAGATCGACAATGATTTCGCCGTCTTCGTCACGCCAGGCCGCCAGCGATTGGAACGGGTCGATCATCGCCCGGACAATGGCGCCGACGTCGCCACTGAGACCGGCTTCGCGAACCACTTCCCTGGCGATCTGGGCGCGTATCAGTTCGTCTTCGGCCGCGTTGGCCGAATCTCTCCCGGTGACACGACTCAAGCCACCGATGGTCGCCCCGGGCAACAGGTGAATGGAGTCGCACCACACCGGCACGGCCAGCGCCGCGTCGATGCAGCTGCGAATCAGCGCGTGGTACTTGAAGACGCGGCGGTGACGACGCAATTCGGCGTAGACCGCCTCGATCTCTTCAAACTCGCCACCGCTACTGTCGACAACGAACACGATGTGCTCGATCCGGTACCGCCGCGCGTACCGCAGGATGTCGGCGACACCGTCGGCGAAGATGTCGGTGCCGAAGCGGCCCTCGATCGGGACCTCCAGGTACAACGTGTGGCCACCGGAGAACGCGGTCGGGTCGGACACCCGCGGCGCGGCCGGCGGCGGGTCGAAGTAACCGTCGGGCAGCGGCCGTTGCTCGATCGACCGGACTTCGAGCCGTCGCAGGTGAAGCGTGGTGCGGATCGAGGGCGTGATCTGCGTGTCGATCGAGACCGTGTTGTCGTCCTGGGCGACGATCTCACCCTCGAAGACCCGCCCGTCGAGCATTGCAATGACATCGGCGTCGACGGCGACGGCGAGCGCGGACAGCCCGAGGGCAACGACAATCCACCGTATTCGTGTCATGCCCTGATCGTAGGAAGTCACCCCAGTGCGAGGGACGAACTTCGAACCGATCCCGGTCGCCGACGCGCCAAGCATCTCCGCGGCGTTCGACTGAGCGAATCGTCCGATACGATCAGCCTGTTGCCACGAATTCGCAGTACGTCGGGGCTCCGGGACCAACGGGCAGGCCGAGCGCGAAGACCCAGACATATGAAGAAGATGATCGAACCGGGGCTGCTCGGTCATACGCCGAGCATAGCGGCTCCGGCGCACAGAAAACCCCCGCCTGGTTGACGGGGGTTTTCAGATGTCGATCGATCAAAGTATTGCGTTCAAGGGCTTTTCCGCCGTTGCGTCCGCGAGCGGCTGAGCAACGAGGCGGACGGGACTCGAACCCGCAACCACCGGATCGACAGTCTGATATAGGCCCCCGCTCACGGCCTGAAAACGGCCTCCCGATAGCGCCCGTACGGATCTCGGCGGCTCAGCTACCGCGTAGTTCGGCGCTGTTCGGCTCCTGCGGTGTCCCCTTTGGTGTCCCTAATTAGTACGGTCTTGGCGCAGAGCGTCCCCGGCGTGACAATGGAAATGTGTCAGGGGACGGCAACGGGCGCGCCAACCTTAACAATTCCAGTTCCCGCGCGGCTGTTCCGACGCGCAGGCTAACAGGAAACCATGCGACGCCTCATCTTCATCGTTGCGATCTTCCTGCTGGCCGGGTTGGCCGTGAATGTGGCGGTCGCGTGGGCGATGGCGTGGGCATCGATGCATTACAACACCGACGACCGTCCCCTGCGTGCGTTGCGCTGGTACCTGTTGTGGATCAGGCCGGGCCTTGCCCTGAACACATTGCACACCGCCGCCGTTGGCTGGCTGCTTATCTACGGCCCCTTGGCACTTAACCGGTTGATACGCCGCTTCATTCGCATCCGTCGCGGCCTCTGCCCCGCGTGCGCCTACCCACGTGGCGCGTCGGACGTGTGCAGCGAGTGCGGGACGGCAATTCCGAGTCGCAAGGTGACGGCAACATGAAGCGCCGCCTGCTCATCGTTGCGATCTTCCTGTTGGCCGGTGCGGTGGTGAACGTGGCGGTGGCGTGGGCGCTTGCGGCGTCGTTCACCCAAGGCGTCCGATCCAATCCGCCCATCACAGAGGAGTTCTCACAACTCTTATCGCGAATCCCAACAGACGAAGCAGGCGAGATGTGGGTGCCTCACGATAGGCCCGGCATGTATTGGGATCACGACAACAACGTAATGATTGAGCGTACCCCCGCGCGGTTTTCGGGGATAGGCATACGTCAAGAGTGCAAGTGGGCGCGGAGAAGAACAGATCGGGGTGGGGTGAATCAAGACCTTTACCATGACCTTACAGTGTGGAGTTTTCGCGCAGGCTTCCCGATGCTGAGTCTCCACGGCGATACCGCGAATGTGCAGGGACAACGCGGCCCCTCCGGGCGATGGGGACAACGCGGCCCCTCCGGGCAATGGGGCCAATTCAAGTGGCGGCGCGGTGTGTGGATCACGGAACGCGCGGGCGCATTTCCTTACGCTATTCCCTTCTACGCCGTTTGGCCCGGCTTCCTCGTCAACACGCTGCTCTATGCACTCGTCCTTTGGCTCTTGTGGGGTGGGCCGTTCAGGCTTCGCCGGTTCATCCGCGTGCGTCGGGGGTTGTGTCCGAAGTGTGCGTATCCGATGGGCGAGTCGGCGGGGTGTACCGAGTGCGGCAAGACGCTGCCTCAACGCGCGAGGGTGACGACGTGAAACGCCGTCTGCTCATCGTCGCCGTGTTCCTGCTCGCCGGGGTGGTCGTCAACGTGGTGGTGGCGTGGGCACTTGCGGCGTCATTCACCCAAGTCAACCGATCCCATCCGCCCATCACAGAGGAGTTCTCAGAGATTTCAGCGCGAATCCCAACCGACGCAGCGGGTGAGGTGTGGGTGCCTCACGTTGAAACCGGCTGGAATCAGCGTACCACCACGCGGTATTCGGGAATAGGCGTATATCAAGAGTTCAAGTGGGCACGGAGAAGGACAGATCGGGGTGAGGTAAATCGAGACCGTCGCGGTGACCTTGTAGTGTGGAGTTTTCGCGCAGGCTTCCCAATGCTGAGTCTCCGCGGCGATTCCGCGAACGTGCTGGGGGTCGAGTGGCGGCGCGGTGTGTGGTTTACGGAACGCACGGGCGACATTCGGACGGCCCTTTACAGTGTGCCTGTACTGCCCGGACTCCCCCTCACGCCGTCAGGTCCACGAGCATTTCCTTACGCCATACCCTTTTACGCCGTTTGGCCCGGCTTCGCTGTCAACACAATTCTCTATGCAACGGTTCTTTGGCTCCTGTGGGCCGGACTGCTTGGGCTTCATCGTCGAATCCGCGTGTGGCGCGGCCTCTGCCCCGCGTGCGCCTACCCACGTGGCGTGTCGGACGTGTGCAGCGAGTGCGGGACGGCAATTCCGAGTCGCAAGGTGACGGCAACATGAAGCGCCGCCTGCTCATCGTCGTCGTGTTCCTGCTGGCCGGGGCGGTTGTGAACGTGGCGGTGGCGTGGGGGTGTTGGCTTAATGGCAACAGGCGGTCGGCGGCATTCCACCTGAACGGAGAATCCTCCACTGAAATGTAGAGGCTCTGGTCTAGGTTCGCCCCTGCTGACTGGCCCGAAGCCAACTTCAGCTTCCGGGCCACAGGGGCTACTTCGGCTACTTGGGTTCATCGAGGTGTGTTCTACGAATACGAAGATGACTCGGGTTCTCTCGATATCAATCAGTGGCGCGCTGGCTGGCCCCTTCATTCTCTGGTGGGAACACTTGTCGAGCGCGGTGACGCCGCCGGGACGTCAATCTTGGTTGCTAGGCACACGCTTTGGCCAATCGCACAAAGAGGTATCCCCTACGGTCCAATCTGGCCCGGCTTCGCTATCAACACGCTCTTCTACGCCGCCGTCCTTTGGCTGCTGATCCCCGGCCCCTTCGTGCTGCGCCGGTTCGTCCGGGTGAGGCGGGGGTTGTGTCCGAAGTGTGCGTATCCGATGGGCGAGTCGGCGGTCTGCACCGAGTGCGGCAAGGCGCTGTCGTCGATGTCCAAGCCGTCGGCCATCCAGTAACGGACACAGACTGGACACACACGCGACAGCACCCACCGCAGCGCACAGAAAACCCCCGCCTGGTTGACGGGGGTTTCCAGATGTCGATCGATCAAAGTATTGCGTTCAAGGGCTTTTCCGCCGTTGCGTCCGCGAGCGGCTGAGCAACGAGGCGGACGGGACTCGAACCCGCAACCACCGGATCGACAGTCCGGGACTCTATCCAATTGAGCTACCGCCCCAGATGGGATGCACTCAACCGATCGACACCCGGTGACCAACCCCGTGCCGGGGTTGTCAGGGCCGATTCTACGGGGTCGTCGGGGCGGGTCAAGCGGCCGCCCGGACAGGCCTGGAATCGGGGCCGACGTTGACCCGCCAGTCGCTCGCCGGTGCGTCCTAGCGACGGGCGACCAGCGTGTACAGCTCCAGCGAGTTGCCGGTCGGAACGTACAGGTGCCTGGAGGTCGTCAAGTCAAAACGCGCGAACCCCAGCAGCTTCAGCATCGCGATCAGGACGTCCGGGGCCAGATGCCACCACGTCCAGCCGCCGTGTGGCGTCTTGCCTTCCGGTGATGGCATGAAACGCGCGAACGGGCCCTTCGTCTTCTTCGCCCAGTCCGGCATCCGATCAACGATGACGACGGTTTCGGTTGCTCGCCTCGCTGCCCGTTCCAGGGCAAGAAGCGGATCGCGCAGGTGCAGAAGAATCGCGCACAACGTCACGATGTCGAACTGGCCGGCCTCTTCGGGAACGTCGTAGGCCGTGCTGTGGACGAAACGCGCCTTCGAGTTGTACGCCTGGTGGCAGAACCAGAAGGCATTGTTGAGCTGCCGGATCCCGGCCTTCATCGTCTTGCGTATCTGCGTCTCATCATCGGACGGGCCCAACAGCAGGTCCCAGCTGTGTTCCGGGGACAAGTCCACTGCAACGACGTCGGCGCCCCGCTTCTCCATGTGAGAGCAGAAGAAACCGCTCGCCGTACCGAGTTCAAGAACACGCTTGCCTTCGAAGTCAACGTTGCCCAGGTAGGCGTCGGCGGTCTCCCGCAGGTCCCACCTGCCCGAGGTCGTTCCGTGGCCGGGCACATCGGTCACCTGGTACCAGGCACACTCGTCAAAGCTGACTTCGCGAGGCTCCGCATAGATCGACGACATGCTCATATGGCTCCGAAAGACGCCATCCTACTCAGGGCCGACAATTACTTCACGTCGATCCAGGTCGTACCGAACGCCGACTCGACGGTCAACGGTACCGCGAGTT
>Ga0209988_10003282_pt1 | contig 10725 bp, 13 predicted proteins | sample N075metaG_FD_183115 | JGI IMG/M metagenome (GOLD analysis project Ga0209988, IMG submission 183115) | Deep subsurface microbial communities from Kermadec Trench to uncover new lineages of life (NeLLi) - N075 metaG (SPAdes) (version 2) | ecosystem: Environmental > Aquatic > Marine > Ocean trench... | reverse complement strand
ACTGGAGTCGTGAGATTACGACTTGTCGCCCTGAGTACTACCGCTGGGAGCAGTGGCTGTTTACGAAGATGTTCAAGAAGGGACTCGTGTACCGCAAGAACTCAGTTGTGAACTGGGATCCGGTCGATAAGACCGTACTGGCCAATGAGCAGGTGATTGATGGCCGTGGCTGGCGATCCGACGCTCTTGTCGAGCGTCGCGAAATTCCGCAATGGTTTATGAAAATTACGGCCTACGCCGACGAACTTCTTGACGAACTTGATCGTATGCCGGGCTGGCCGGACTCTGTAAAGACGATGCAGCGCAACTGGATTGGCAGGTCCGAAGGTGTGGAATTATCCTTCGACGTAGATGGCGAGGACGAGCCGTTAACGGTCTATACAACACGACCGGATACTCTGCTGGGTGTGACCTACATGGCGGTTGCGGCTGAGCATCCTCTCGCAAGCAAGGTCGCGGCGGATAACCCCGATATCGCGGCTTTCATCGCAGAGTGCAAGATAAGCGATGCTGCGGAAGCAACCCTGGAAACGATGGAAAAGAAGGGTATGTCACTGGGCATTTCCGCCACTCACCCATTGACCGGAGACGATATTCCGCTGTGGGTCGCGAATTTTGTGTTGATGAGCTACGGCACCGGGGCGGTAATGGCTGTGCCGGGTCACGATGCACGCGACTGGGAATTTGCGAAGCAACACGGGTTGCCCATTCGGCAGGTGATTGCGCCGGCCGACGGCAGTGACATCGATATCGAGGCAGCCGTGTATGTCGACAAGGGCGTGCTGGTCAATTCAGGCGAATTCGACGGGCTGGATTCAGCGGCGGCATGCGAGGCGATTGCTGATCATTTCGAAAAATCGGGACTGGGAAAACGTAAAGTTAATTACCGACTGCGTGATTGGGGTGTGTCCCGGCAACGGTACTGGGGAACCCCGATTCCGATCGTCTATTGTGACGATTGTGGTGCCGTAGCAGTTCCGGAAGATCAGCTGCCGGTCGTGTTGCCCGAGCATGTTGAGATGACGGGCAGCGGATCGCCGCTCAAGGACATGCCGGAATTTTACGAGACGCCGTGTCCGAAGTGTGGCAAAGACGCGCGCCGTGAGACGGATACCTTCGATACATTCGTCGAGTCATCATGGTATTTCGCACGTTACGCCTGCCCGGACAGTGATACCGCCATGCTCGACGAGCGCGCCAGCTACTGGACGCCGGTGGACCAATACACGGGCGGCGTCGAGCACGCGATCCTGCATTTGCTGTATTCACGGTTTTTCCAGCGAGTGATGCGTGACGAAGGCCTGACGGATGTTTCCGAACCGTTCACAAACCTGTTGACGCAGGGCATGGTTCTCAAAGACGGCGCCAAGATGTCGAAGGCCAAAGGCAACACCGTCGATCCTCAGGAACTGATCGAAAAATACGGCGCCGACACTGTGCGCCTGTTCATGATGTTCGCGGCGCCACCGGAGCAGGCGCTGGAGTGGTCGGACGATGGGGTGCAAGGCAGTTTCCGCTTCCTGAAAAGATTCTGGACTGCTGTAGTCGATCACGCAGCGGCCGGAGCGGTGGAAGATTTTGATGCTGATGCGTTGAACACTGCGCAAAAAGACCTGCGGCGCAAGACACATCAGACCATCGCAAAGATCAGCGACGACCTGAGTCGCCGGCATAGTTTCAACACGGTGGTTGCCGCGTCGATGGAGCTGTTGAACGCTATTAACAAATTCGTTGATGATTCCGCTGCGGGCCGCGCGGTAGCTCGCGAGGCGCTGCAAGCCGTCGTGCTCATGTTGTCGCCGCTGGTACCGCATATTTGCCATGCATTGTGGCGCGAGCTGGGTCACGAGTCCGCGCTAATCGATCAGCCCTGGCCCGACGTTGATAGCAGTGCGCTCGAGGTGGACCTGATTGAGTTGGTTGTTCAGGTTAATGGCAAATTGCGCGGGCGAGTTTCCATCGCGGTCGATGCCGATAGAGATGCAGTTGAGGCGCAAGCGCTGGCCGATGAAAACGTACAGCGATTCATCGCGGGCAAAGACATACGCAAGGTAATCGTGGTGCCTGGTAGATTGGTGAACATCGTTGTCTAGACGTGTCACAAGCGTGGTCGTGGTCATTGTTGCAAGCTTGCTTGCAAGTTGCGGCTTTCATTTGCAAGGTGCGTTGACCATTCCGGCGGATATGCAGCGCACTTATGTTGACGCTGTCGACCCGCACAGCCTGTTCTATCGCGAATTACGGGCTCAACTGCGTATGGCCGGCGTAGATCTGGTGGACGGCGGTGCGCATGCGACGGCAATATTGTCGATCTTGTTTGACGACACCGAGCAGCGAGTCTTGTCAGTTTCTGCACGCAATGTTCCGACCGAGTACGAAGTGTATTACACGATTGAGTATGCATTGAACGCTGGCTCGAAGACCCTGCTTGACACACAAACGCTGACGCTCACGCGAGACTATACCTATGACTCGAGGCTGGTATTGGGCAAGGCGCGCGAAGAAGATCTGCTGCGCGAAGCTATTGTGAAAGACTTGGTACGCATCGTATTGAAGCAGATCTCCATTCTCTAAAGTGCAAACGGTAGCGGATGTACGGCGATCGGCGCTCGAGTCGTTGTTGTGTCGCTATGAGTTGCAGCTGATTCTCGAAAGCGAATGCGTCGCCATTACGGGAAGTTTCTGGGGCGACTCCGAAGCGGGGATTGTAGGCCACACAATCTATGTCAGAAACGATACGCCTGTACATTCCCTGTTGCATGAGGCCTGTCACGCAATATGCATGACGGGCGAGCGCCGCAAAGACGTTGACCAAAATGCGGGCGGTGACGATCTTGAAGAGTCGGCTGTGTGTTATCTGCAAATCGTATTGGCGGATCACATCGATACTGTCGGGCGTGACCGTCTGATGCAGGATATGGACACCTGGGGCTACAGTTTTCGTCTTGGCAGCACACGTGCGTGGTTTGAACGAGATGCCGATGACGCAATAGAGTTTCTTACTAGTCAGGGCTTTCTGACTGAGACGGGTGAAGCGACGTTCAAGCTGCGCGCGTAATGAGGTCGGGGTGTATAGTTTGGTATGATCTGGATACGCTATCTGTCATATTTTTTGCCGTTGCATTCGTGACGTGGGCGCTGACGCAATTGGAGATGACGTTTCCGGGCAGCCTTAAATTGCATGTTGTGCTCAACGAAACCGATCGCGATTCCCTGCGGTGGGCTCGCACTGGTATTCCTGATTCGCGAGCTCGATTATTTTCTGGACACCATTGTCGCCGACAATGTGTGGCAGATCCTGATAGCTGTCGTTGGCTCATTGGCCGTCGCCAGGACTGACTCTCTTGTTCGCTGGTGGTGTGATCTTGTTCGCTTTTGTGCGCTTCGTCGGTCACGAACCGTTCTGGACGTCGATCGTGGGTGATTCATATGAGCGCATCGTCAAACTTGCTGTCGAAGAATTCATTGAATTGCTGGGTTATTTCCTGTGGATTATCGGCACGATTGAATATGCGCTGCAGGCACGGGCGATTGCCTAATAATAGCCGCCTAATTCCCGGCCGATCGTTGTTATGATTGCGTTTTTTGAGCGGCCGAACCGAGAAACAATGACCTTACAGCTTCACGACACACTGCAGGGCAAGAAAGTCCCCTTCGAACCCCTCGTCGAGGGTCAGGTGACGATGTATTTGTGCGGGCCGACGGTTTACAATTATTCGCATGTTGGTAATGCTCGGCCGGCCGTGGTTTTCGATCTGCTGGTGCGATTACTGCGACGACGATACAAACTGACATTTGCGCGCAATATTACGGACGTCGACGACAAAATAAATGCCGCTTCGATTGAGACCGGCAAGCCGATCGACGAGATTACGGCGCGCTTTATTACGGCATACAACGAAGACATGGGCGCACTGGGCGTTAAGCGGCCGGACATTGAGCCGCGAGCGACGCAACATATCGGCGAAATGATTGCCATGATCGAGATTCTGATCGAGAAAGGCTTCGCTTATACGGCCGAGGATCATGTGTTGTTCGATGTGTCGTCGTACAAGCAATACGGCGAGTTGTCGAAGCGCGATTTGCGCGAAATGATCGCGGGGGCGCGCGTTGAGGTGGCTCCCTATAAAAAGGCAGCGCACGATTTTGTGTTGTGGAAGCCATCGCCGGCGGAATTTCCCGGATGGGATTCGCCGTGGGGGCGTGGTCGCCCGGGTTGGCACATCGAGTGCTCCGCAATGGCCAGGAAGCACCTCGGCGAGACCATCGATATTCACGCCGGGGGGCAGGATCTTGTTTTTCCGCATCACGAAAACGAATCTGCGCAGAGTTGCTGCGCGCATGATGGCGCACCGTTCGCCCGCTACTGGTTGCACAACGGTTTTCTGAGCATCGATCAAACAAAGATGTCGAAGTCACTCGGCAATGTGTTGCTCGTGCATGATCTCGTCAAGACAGTGCCCGGCGAAGTCATACGCCTTGCGTTGCTGAGCGCGCACTATCGGCAACCACTGGACTGGTCTGCTGCAACGCTTGAGTCAGCGCGCCGTATGCTCGACAGATTGTATGGGGCCGTACGTGGAGTGGTGGTCTCGAGCAAAGACCGCGCGGCTGCTGACATTCCGGACGCATTGCTTGCCGCGCTCGAAGACGATCTCAATACGCCCAAGGCGCTGGCTGAATTATTCGGCCTCGCCAAGGCCCTCAACAAGGAGACGGATGAGGCGACCAGGCAAACGCTTGCGGCGCAGATATATGCCTGTGGCGACCTCATTGGCGTACTGGGCGATGATCCTGAGACATGGTTTGCCGGGCACGCGGAAGGCGAAATGTCGGCCACAGAAATCGAAGCGCTGATCGCCAAACGCAAGGGGGCGCGTACAGCTCGCGACTTCGAAGCCGCAGATGCTGTGCGCGATCAGCTCGCCGCGGCCGGAATTTCGATCGAAGACGCTGATGGCGGTACCAGCTGGCGGCGGAGCGGCTGACGCAATGGCGAATGAGGTACAGACCGCGCAGCTGGAACTCATCGAGGACTTCGGGATGTTCGAGGACTGGATGGACCGGTATCAGTATCTGATCGATCTTGGTCGCCGCCTGCCCGAGTTCCCCGATTCGCTGCGCACAGAAAACAATCGTATTCGCGGTTGCCAGGCCCAGGTCTGGTTTGTCGCGGAGCAGGTTGAGGGCAGGCTGAACTTTCGCGCCATCAGCGATGCAGCTATCGTGTCGGGTCTGATTGCGTTGCTGTTGCGACTTTACAGCGGGCGGTACCCGCAGGATATTCTCGATACTGAGCCGGACTTTGTCGCGGCGTTAGAACTCGAAAGTCATTTGAGCCCCACGCGCAGCAACGGTTTGTTTTCGATGCTCCAGGCCATTCGCAGTTTCGCCTTCGATGCACTGCAGAGCGCCTGATGGCGAATGCCGTCAGCAAGATGCTCGCCTGGCCACTGATCATTTTGGTGTCTACTTACCGGCTCGCGATTTCACCGTGGCTCGGGTTCAATTGCCGTTACGATCCCACCTGTTCACGTTACGCGATCGAGGCATTGCGCACACACGGTGTTTTTCGTGGTGGCGCTCTAGCGGTCAAGCGCATTGGCCGCTGCCATCCCTGGGGCGGTTCCGGCTACGACCCGGTTCCGGATCACGAGGAGGATAAGCTTGAGGCCGACTGATGTCCTCAAGGCAATTGCCTATCCGTTGACGGAACCCGCTGTGGTGATGACGCTGATCATGCTTTGGTTGCTGGTGTCGTTTGCCATCTGGGGTGGCGCAATGGGCCTGTTCGTGTTGATTCTTGTCATACCCGCTGTATTTCGCTACCAGATGATTATCCTGGGGGCGCGTGCCAGAGGCGTAACGCCATCGACTCTGGACGCAGACTTCTTCGACTGGTTTGGCAACGCATGGACCCTTTTTCCGGCCCCGGTTGCGGTATTGTTGATCTGGGGGGTGATTTCGACCGCTGCAAACTTGGGAACCGCTTGGGCAGCGCTCGCAGTTATACTCGCGAGTGTATTTTTTCCAGCCTCAATCGCGGTGTTGGCAATCACGCGTTCACCGCTGCAGAGTCTCAACCCGATCGCACTAGGCCAGTTGCTGCGCCGCTGTGCGGCAACGTTTTGGATTGCGCCTGTATTCCTGGTGTTGTCGGCGTGGCTCAGCCTGCAGGCTGAAGCATTGCCCATGATGGTCGCCATCCTGCTGCAAATGTTTCTATTATTTGCGTTTTTTTCCCTCACAGGGAGTCTGATCGAGCCGTTCGGATTAATGGCCGACGTTAATATCCCCGACGCGCTGGAACCGGCGCAAGACGAGATCGATGCCAATGTCGAGAAGGAACGCACGGCAGTTCTCAATCATGCCTTCGGGTTTATCAGTCGCGGCAACCGCGCAGGTGGTTTCAAGCATGTCACGGAATGGACGGCCGCGAGCCCCGACCCGCGCGTCGCATGGGCGTGGTTTTTCGAGCGCATGCTGGCGTGGGAGAATCAGGAGCATGCGCTGTTTTTTGCGCAACTTTACATCCATGACATGCTGGGGCACGCGGAAAATATACCCGCACTCAAGGTTTTGATGCGCTGCCACCTCGTCAGCGAGCGTTTTCGGCCCCTGAGCGAGGATCTGCCCGCGATCATCGAAGTCGCGCAGGCCAGTGGCAACATGGAACTGGCGGCCGTGCTGAAACGCAACTGAGGCGCTACAATGGGTGTATGAACAAGCATTTGCTGACAATCCTGCGTTGCCCGGTGTCCCACAAGGGGCTGGCTGTAATGGCGAAAGATAAGCTTGCGGCAGTGAATGCGGCGATCGAGGCCGGAAATATCACCGCTCATGATGGATCGAAAGTGCTCGAGCCACTGCATGAGGCGCTGGTGACCGATGACGGCAAACGCATCTATCCCGTTGCTGATGGTATTCCTGTGTTGCTGGAGGACGAATCGATAGGCCTGGAGCAGTTTGATTGAAGATCCAGGCCAATCAGCTTTCCTCTCACCTTAAGAAATCTCTGGCTCCCTGTTATCTCGTCACGGGCGACGAACATTTGCTCGTCGGGGAAGCGCTGGATGCGATCCGTGCGACGGCGCGTGAACGTGGTTTTGGCTCCCGGGAGATGCACATTGCAACGACCGGCTTCGACTGGCCGCAACTTATTGCCTCGACAAGCAACCTGTCGCTGTTCGCGGAGCAGCGCATCATTGAACTGCGACTGCCTACCGGCAAGCCGGGACGCGCTGGCGGGCAGGCGATTGCCGACCTTGTCGAACAGGCGGGGCCGGAGTTGTTGTTCCTTGTGACCGGGCCCAAGCTGGACAAGAGCAGTAGCGCGTCCAAATGGGCCAAGGCACTGGACCGCAGAGGTGTGAGCCTGCCGATCTGGCCGGTCGGGGTGCGCGAATTGCCCGCCTGGATAGCCAATCGAATGCGAGCTGCCGGTTTGCAGCCCGACGCGGAGGCGGTGACGCTGGTTGCCGACAGGGTTGAGGGCAACCTGCTGGCAGCCGACCAGGAAATAGAGAAACTGCGACTGCTGCTGGGCGCGGGGCCGGTCAATGTTGACGATGTAAGCGATGCTGTCGCCAATAGCAGTCGCTACGATGTCTACAAATTGGCGGATGCAGCGCTCGCTGGCGACGCGCGCCGGGCTGTCAAAATACTGGGCGGCTTGCGCGCGGAGGGTGTCGAGCCCGTCATTGTTGTGTGGGCACTAACGCGAGAGTTGCGCACGCTTGCCACGCTGGATGACGTCGTTCGACAAGGCGGCGACCTTGGTGGCGCCATGCAAAAATCGGGTGTCTGGCGTAAGCGCCAGGGCCTGGTGCGCAGTTGCGTGGGTCGTCATCAGCACGGTGATTTTCACAAGATGCTCAAAGTAACCGGGCGAGCTGATGCTGCTGCCAAGGGACAGCGAGCCGGCGATCCCTGGCAAATTGCGGCCGACGTTGTAGTGTCCCTGTCGCTGTGAGGCCGATCGGTATTTTCGGCGGTACATTTGATCCCATTCATTATGGCCACCTGCGCTCCGCATTCGAAGTGTTGCAGGCGCTGCGGTTCGAGGAGGTGCGCTTTATTCCGTGTGGCGATCCACCGCACCGGGGCGCGACTTTCGCGGCGGCGAACGTGCGCCTGGCCATGGTCCGGGCCGCGATCAGCGGTCAGGATGGCTTCGCTTGTGATGAGCGTGAGATTCAGCGCGACGGTCCGTCGTTTACGATTGACACATTGACGGCGCTGCGTGGGGAATATCCACGCCGCTCACTGGGCCTGATATTGGGCATGGACGCTTTTCTCGGGCTGCCGCAATGGCATCGCTGGGATGAGATCCTGAACGTCGCCCACATCATTGTCGCGCACCGGCCAGGCTGGAAAGCGCCTGATACCGGTCCACTCGGTGAGATAATCGCTGAATTTGGGTCGCACTGCGTCGACGATCTGCACGACACGTTGCACGGGCGAATTTATATTCATGCCGTAACGCAGTTGGAAATTTCGTCGACGGAGATTCGCGTTCTGATTGCGGCAGGCCGCGATGCCCGGTTCCTGATGCCGGATGCGGTAAGAGATGTCATAAAGGAGAGTGGAATATATGAGAAATGTGCTATCGAGAATAACGCATGAATAGTGAAAAACTGTGCGCGCTGGTCGTCGCGGCGCTCGTCGACATCAAAGCTCAAAATATCATCACACTTGATGTTCGCAACATGACCGAGGTGACCGACTACATGGTAGTAGCCAGCGGAACCTCAAGCCGGCATGTGCGTGCGCTGATCGAAAATGTGACGGAAGAAGCCAAGAAATCGGGACATCGTCCGATCGGCGTTGAAGGTGAAAGTGGTGGCGAATGGGTGCTACTTGACCTGCAGGACGTTCTGGTTCACGTGATGTTGCCCAAAGTGCGTGAGTTCTATAATCTGGAGAAGCTCTGGTCGATTGTCCCGTCCGAGCACGTTACGGCGTCCGACGGGTAGCCCGTGCATATTCGCCTCTTAGCAGTTGGTGAACGCCAACCTCCGTGGGTGAACGATGCTTTTGGCATTTACAGCGGGCGTTTTCCTCGCGAGTGGAAATTTCGTCTCGACACCATCGCAACGGTGCGTCGCAAGAAGAATGACAAGTCCCTTGATGCGGTGCAGACGGAGGGCGAACGAATCCTCGCAAAATTAAACCCGACCGAGCAGGTTGTACTGCTCGATGAGCGCGGCGAACAGCTGACAAGCAAGGCGCTGGCCCAGAATTTGCTGGCCTGGCAAAGCGACGGGCGCGACCTTTGCTTCGTCATCGGTGGGCCGGACGGTGTGTCGGAGTTGTGCCGGCAACGCGCGGACATTATCTGGTCGTTGTCGCGATTGACCCTGCCGCATGGCATGGCGCGAGTCCTGTTTTCCGAACAGCTTTATCGGGCCTGGTCCTTGCAAACCGGGCACCCGTATCATCGGGCATGAGTCCTGTACTGCAATTGGCTTCAACATCCCCGCGCCGGCAGGAGATATTGCGGTCGCTGGGTCTTACGTTTACGGTCATGGCGGTGGAGATTGATGAAAGCCGTCTCGAGGGTGAGACGCCGCAACAAATGGTATTGCGCTTGGCGGCGAACAAGGCCGCAGCCGCGGTCTCAGCAGACAGTCAGCTTGTCATCGGTGCCGACACAATTGTGGTTCTGGGCGACAAGGTTCTGGGCAAGCCACGTGGCATGGACGATGCCGTCGAGATGCTCATGAAACTTTCAGGCCGCAGCCATACAGTGCTGTCGGGCGTGGCATTGTGGTCGCCCACGGGCATCACCAGCGCACTTTCGCAAACTGAAGTCCGGTTTCGCGAAATTGGTCGCGACGAAGCGCGCGCATACTGGCACAGTGGGGAGCCTTGCGACAAGGCCGGTTCCTACGCCATCCAAGGCCGGGGCGGCACGTTCGTTGCAACAATCAGCGGCAGCTATTCCGGTGTGGTCGGACTGCCGGTCTACGAACTGGCCGAGCTACTTGGCAATGCTGGCATCGAAGTGGTGAAGAAACAGACGAATGCGACTGCGTGACGACAGCGGATGAGCGACGAGTTATTGAAAGAAGAAATCCTGGTGAATGTGGCGCCGAGCGAAGTGCGTGCGGCCCTGCTTGAGAATGGCGTGCTGCAAGAGGTTTATATCGAGCGCGCTTCGCGTCGCGGCCTGATCAGCAATATCTACAAAGGCCGGGTGTCGCGTGTCTTGCCTGGGATGCAGGCCGCTTTCGTCGATATTGGACTGCCACGGACCGCGTTCTTGCACGCATCGGATATCGCGCCATTGGCAGATGCCGCAAGCGGCGACGATGTGCCCAACATCAAGGAACTCATTCGCGAAGGCGACGAGATCATGGTGCAAGTCGCGAAAGAACCGCTTGGCAATAAGGGCGCTCGTCTTACCACCTATATCACGTTGCCGTCACGGCTCCTGGTTCTCTTGCCTTGCAGCACGTCGATTGGCGTGTCCGCGCGCATCGAGGAAGATGAAGAACGAGAACGATTGCGTGGCATCGTTACGGAATTGCTCGAAGAGCAAAATCTCAATTGCGGCGCCATCGTTCGCACTGCGGCCGAAGGTGCTGATGCCGAGGCGCTGGCTACCGATCTTCGCTATACCTGCAAATTATGGGAGGTCGTTCAGCAACGGTGCAGCAAGGCTGGCGTAAAAACACTGGTACACGAAGACCTGTCGTTGCCGATGCGCGTGATGCGCGACAT
>Ga0209988_10003277_pt1 | contig 10734 bp, 5 predicted proteins | sample N075metaG_FD_183115 | JGI IMG/M metagenome (GOLD analysis project Ga0209988, IMG submission 183115) | Deep subsurface microbial communities from Kermadec Trench to uncover new lineages of life (NeLLi) - N075 metaG (SPAdes) (version 2) | ecosystem: Environmental > Aquatic > Marine > Ocean trench... | reverse complement strand
GCCGTTCCGGTTCGTCCCCCAGACCGTCTTCGGACGCCCGGATTGGGACCTGATTTTCCGGGGCTTCTTCGACGTCGGCCGGACCTACATCAGCAACAAACTGCCGTTCGAGTCCGAAGGGTTACTGATGGGTGCCGGGGTCGGGGTTGAGCTGCAACTCAAGCAGAACCTCGACTTCCGTGTCGATTGGGGCGTCGCTCTCCGCGACGTCCCCAGCCGCGGCATCGAAGCGGGGTCGAGTCGAGTGTATTTCGTGCTCTCGCTGGCGTTCTAAGTACAAGTGAGACTGCCTTGTTTCCGCGATCAAGCGAGTGATTCGCCTCGTAGTAACTGTCGCCGCGGCCCCGCCGAGGGTCTACGCGGCGTCCACCCAAGGGGAGCAGCGTACATGACCGGATACCAGCACCACGCCGGGCGCCGTTGGGGCCTTGCCTGGAACGCGCCGCTTGCCTGCGTTGCCGCCGTCCTGGGGCCGGCCGCGACCGCCATGGGCCAGTTGCCGACCGGCGGCCACACCGATTGCGCGACGTTCCTGATCGCCGACGACGTGCCGGTGCTGACGATCCTCCAGCACTATCCCCACTGCGTGATCAACTGGGACACGTTCAACATCGGCGAAGACTACACGGTGAGCTTCCTCCAGCAGAGTTCGTCGTGGCGCGTCCTCAACCGCGTCACGGGCGCGGAGTTCTCGACGATCGTCGGTTCCCTGTTGGCGCCCGGCACCGTCTACATCGTGAACCCGGCCGGGATCTACTTTACCGGCGGCGCCGTCGTCGACGTCGGCGGTATCTACGCCGCGGCGGGGTCGATGTCGGACACGGATTTCCTGGCGGGGATCGACCGGTTCACGGGACTCCAGGGCGAGGTGGTCAACGAGGGATCGCTGTTCGGCAGGGTCGTTCACATGGTCGGCCGCCGCGTCATCAACGACGGGACGATCGCCGTCGATGGCATCGTCACCATGGTCGCCGGCGAGAACGAGGTCCTCATCAGCGAGATCGGCGGCCGCATCATGGTCCGCGTCGACGGCACCGACCTCACCCGCGACCTGGCCGTCTCGCCGCCGGGGACCGTCCCGCCGACGCTCCTCGGGCCGGCGGGGGTCGAGAACTCCGGCACGATCAATGCGTCCGGCGGCCAGGTCGTGCTCGGCGCCGGCGACCTCTACTCGCTGGCAATACGCAACACCGGCGCGATCAACGCCTCCGGCGGATCCGCGCAGCTCGCGGCGCTCGGCGGAACGGTGATCCACGGCGGGCCGGGGAACACGATCACCACCGGTGACCTGGCGATGACCGGTGACGTTCTTTTTCTCGACGGCGACATCAACGCGCAGACGGCCCGTTTCAACGACCCGGTCATCATCGGTTCGAACGTCACGATCATGGCCGACTCGATCGTGTTTGGGGCGACCGTGGACAGCCAGGCCGGCGAGATCAATGACCTGTGGGTGGAGTCGGCGAACACCGAGTTTGCAGGTGACGTCGGCAGCGCGACCCGCGTGGGCCACCTCCAGGTCACCGGCGACGCAGTGCTCGGCGGTGACGTCAAGACCGCTGCCAACGCCACCTTCCGCGGGCAGGTCGTTCTCAACGGCACGACCGGACAGACGATCGACACCGGCGGCATCCTGCGGGTGGCCGACGCTGTACTCAAGACGGCCGACGGTGATCTGACGCTCAAGGCCGTGACGGGTATAGAGCTGGAGGGCGACGTGTTGGTGACCTCGGCCACGGGTCGTCTCACGCTGACCAGCCCCCTGATCGACATCGAGGGCGATGTCTCCTCGGCGAACGAGCGAGTCGTGTTCAACGGCGTCGCCGATGTCGGGGGCGCAGTATCCGCTGCCCTGGACACTCGGTTCAACGGCGAGGCCACGGTCGGCGGTGATGTGTCCGCCGGACGAGACGCGCTGTTCTTCGGTCTCGCCACCGTGGGTGGCTCGGTCAGCGCCGGTGACGATGTACAGTTCAACGCGGCGGCTGTCGTGGGTGGCGACGTCGAAGCATTGGGGGACGACGTCCTGTTCATCGGAACGGCCGACGTCGGCGGTAGCGTCACGGCGTACGACGACGTCGAGTTCTTTGCCGCCGCCGTCGTGGGCTCGGACGTGACCGCTCAGGGTCTGGACCCCACCGGCGGCAACGTGACCTTCTTCGGGACCGCCGACGTCGGCGGCACCGTCACGGCCGCCGATGACATCGATTTCCTCGGGGCCGCGGTCGTGCACGGCGACGTCATCGCGTCCAACGACGACGTCACGTTCTTCGGGACCGCCGACATCCACGGGAGCGTTACGGCCGCCGACGACGTCGACTTTCGCCAGGCGGCATTCGTGCAGGGGAACGTGACCGCACTCGGCGACGACGTGCTGTTCCGGGCCGGCGCCGAGGTCGGCGGCAACGTCCTGGCCGGCGACAAGGCGCGGTTCGACGGCGATGCCGTGGTGGACGGCGACGTCACCACGTCCGGTGGCGATGTGCTGTTCATGGCACGCGCCGACGTCGGCGGGAGCGTCGTGGCCGGCGATGACGCGAAGTTCACCGCAGCGGCGTCGATCACCGGCGACGTGACGGCACTCGGCGACGACATCCAGTTCTTCTCGACGGCGTACGTGGGCGGCGACGTGACTGCGTTTGACGACGTCGGGTTCGACGGCGATGCCACCGTGGGCGGCAGCGTCATCTCCATCACCGACGACGTGGCGTTCCTCGCCGCGGCGGACCTGGGCGGCGACGTGATCGCCGGCGACGATCTGTCGTTCGGGGGCGTCACCACGCTGACCGGGACCGGTGTGAACCCCGGCGCGGGCGGCGATCAGCGTCTGGAAGCCGGTGGCGTACTCACCGTCTCCGGCAGCCTCACCAAGATCACAAACGGCAGTCTCACGCTCGTCGGCCGCGAGCTGATGAACCTCAACGGGACGTTGGTCACCGCGATCGACGACATTGGGCTCAATCCGGCCGGTCGGGGCGCCGTGCCCGTGACCGCCACCATCACCGCGGCGGGCAGCCTGTCGATCGTTTCCCAGGCAGGCTCCATCGTGATGGGCCCCAACGAGAAGATGACGGCGCTGGGCGACCTGCACCTGGAGGCCGCCCGGAGTGTGACCGTGGGCGACCTCAACTCGGTCGGCGACATGCACGTGACCGCTCCGGAGATCTTCCTGCGGACGCGTGTACCGGGCCAGGTATTGAATTTCGGCGGTGTCCTTGAGCCGGACAGGGGCCTGGACTTTGTCACCAGCAGCCGATTCTTCTTTAGCGTCGTGCCGCAGGCGATCGGCGGTGGCCCCGCCCCGTCCTTCGGCAGCCCCAACACCGATGCCGATGTGATGGGCACGCTGGGGGGATTCCGATCCACGCTCCAGTTTGACCTGGGGACGTCGGTCTTCACGCTCGGCGAGACGGTCCTGGACCTCCAGGCAGTGGGGTTCAGTCCCGCCAACCTTGCCGAGGCGCTGGAGGGCCGCCAAGCCGGTCCGGAACACCGCCCGGTCGAGGAGGACGTCGTTCTCTCGCCCGGCCAGGCCGCTCGCCTCGCGGCGATCGGCATCAACGTTCGCCCGCTGCGTGCCGGCGAGCAGCGCAGCGGGCTGTCGGGCCGCTACTTCTATAACGACGCGTTTATCTCCGGCGGCCGGTCGCTGACGGACGGCCGGATCGCGATCAATCGACTGAGTTGGTCGGCCCTGGTGACCGCGAGCAGTCGATTCGATGCCATGTTCCTGGGCATTCACGACCCGGACGCGCGCACCGTGCTGGCGTCAGCCTGGGGTAGCTACGCTGCCGCCACCGACGAACCGGACGGCGCCGGTTTCCGTCAGTACGTCGAGTCGGCGCCGGATCTCGCGCAGGCCCTGGGCCACCTCGACACGCTGCGGGAGATCCTCGGCCTGGTCAGGATCTCCGGCTTGTCGGAAACGGAACTCGCAGTATCGACCCGGGCCATCCTGGACCGGGCCACGTCGCCGGCTATCCCGCGTGAGCACCTCCGGCAGGCGATCCAGGGCTGAGCCAACAAAGCTTCGAAGCGATCACGAGCGATGTATCACGCCCCTCCCGAGCGGCCTCTAAGACCTTGAAGAGGTTCCACCCGACTCGGCAGGAGGGGTCATGGCGACGCGGTACCATCGCAACGGAATAGGAAGGCTCGACTCGTCTTTGCCCAGTTTGCCGTCCAACGGCCAACGCGGTCCGCGCATCGTGATGTACTCGCACGACACGCAGGGCCTGGGCCACATCCGCCGGAACATCCTGATCAGCCGGGCATTGTGTTGTGGTGGCGAAGCACCGGTCATTCTCCTGCTGTCCGGACTCCGCGAAGCAGCGGCATTCGCCATGCCGTCGGGCGTCGATTGCGTGACGCTGCCGTCCCTCGGCAAGGGCGCCAACGGGCAGTACTTCCCGCGATCCCTGGACATGCCGATGGCCGACCTGATCGACGTTCGCAGCAGGGCCATCACCGCCGTGCTCCGCTCGTTCGATCCCGACGTGATGATCGTCGACAAGGCGCCCACGGGGATCTTCGATGAGTTGATGCCCGGTCTGGAACTGCTCAAGAGTCGCGACCGTCGTATCGTGCTGGGGCTGCGAGAGATCCTCGACGATCCCGCCGCGGTGCGAACGGAATGGTCCGACGGTGACTATGAAGCGACCATCCGTGCGTACTACGACCGGATCTGGATCTACGGCGACCGGGACGTGTATGACACGGTCAGCGAATACGGCTTCGCGCCGGACATCGCCGAGAAGGCCCGCTTCACCGGGTACCTCAACCCGCTGGACGGGGGTGGTGGCCGGACCGCCACCGGGCCCGATCCGCTGGCGGGTCTGTGCAACGACGACGTTCCGCTGGACCTGTGCGTTGTCGGCGGCGGCCGCGACGGCATGCCGCTGGCCGAGGCGTTCCTGCAATGCCGCCTGCCTGGAGCGGGCGTACTGGTGACCGGTCCGCTCATGCCGGCCGAGAACCGCGAGAGACTTCAGGCGCTGGCGGCGGGTCGCCCGTTGGTCCGCGTGCTGGAATTCGTCACCGATCCGTGCCCGCTGTTCAAGCGAGCGGACCGCGTGATCGCAATGGGTGGCTACAACACGATCTGTGAGATCATGGCATTCCGCAAGAGGGCGCTGATCGTTCCACGGGTTGAGCCGCGAACCGAGCAGTTGATCCGTGCCGACCGGTTCTCTCGGCGAGGACTGCTGGACATGCTGCACCCGGACGACCTGTGTCCGTCCGCGCTGTCGTCCTGGATCGAGGCGATCGATTCACGACCTGGGTCGGTCGGGCCCGCGATCGATCTGGGTGGTGTTGCGCGGCTCCCGGCCCTGCTCGCCGAAGTGCTCGCCGCCCACCAGCCGGAAACGGAGCCGATCCATGCCGTCCAGTGAGCCCGGACGCGTCGCGTACGTCTGCAAGATGTACCCGCGCCTGGCCGAAACGTTCATCCTCAACGAGATCCTCGCCCACGAGCAGTCCGGCCTGGAGTTGGAAGTCTTCTCCCTTCGCATGCCGGGGGACGGTCGCTTTCACCGCGATCTCGGGCGGGTCCGTGCCCAGACGACGTACCTGCCCGGTCCATCCGTCAAGGCGGAACACTTCTGGGCGGCACTGGGGCGGGCCAAGCGGACGCTTCCGCAGGGGCAGCGTGTGCTCGATATCGCCGAGGGCGCCGACGCCGGCGACCTCCACCAGGCGATCGCGCTTGCCGAGGCAGTCTGCGAGCGCGGCATCACGCACATCCATGCGCACTTTGCGACCGCGGCCACGACCGTGGCGCGGCTGGCGGCCCTCTTGGCCGGCGTGCCTTACTCGTTCACCGCCCACGCCAAGGACATCTTCCACGAGAGCGTCCAGGACGCCGACCTGGGCCGCAAACTGCGCGACGCCTCCGCCGTCGTCACCGTCAGCGACTTCAACCTCGCCTATCTGCGCGATCGCTTCGGTGAGAACGCCGATAGCGTCCAACGGATCTACAACGGCCTGGATCTCGATCAGTTTTCGTATTCACCACCGCGGGGCAGGTCGCCGGTCGTTATCGCGGTCGGGCGTCTCGTGGAGAAGAAGGGGTTCGCAGACCTCATCGAGGCGTGCGCGATCCTCAAGGACCGCGGTCGCGAATTCGAGTGCGAGATCATCGGCGGTGGCGTGCTCCGCAAGGACCTCGACAAGCAGGTCGCAGCGCTGGGCGTCGGCGACCGCGTGCACATGATCGGGCCCACATCGCGTGACGAGGTGAATCTGCGCGTACGTCGGGCGGCCCTGATGGCCGTGCCCTGCGTCGTCTCCGCCAACGGCAACCGTGACGGGCTGCCCACCGTCCTGCTGGAGACGATGGCGCTGGGAACGCCCTGCATCTCCACGGCGGTGACGGGGATCCCCGAGATCGTCCGCGACGAACAGACGGGCCTGATCACGCCGCAGCACGACCCGGCGTCGCTTGCCGGCGCCATCGAGCGGCTGCTCGATGACGAAGCGCTCGGTGAGCGGCTGGCGATCAACGCAAGGCAACTCGTCGAGCAGGAGTTCGACATCCACCGCAACACGGTGACCATGCGCGAGCTTTTTCGGACGGGTCTGCCGGAGCGGGAGCCAGTGACGCTGGAGGTCGGTTGATGCGTATTGCCTATGTGTGCGCCGACCGGGGCGTCCCCGTCTTCGGTACAAAGGGCAGCTCGAACCACGTCCAGGAAGTGGTCCGGAGCCTGCTTGCACAGGATGCCCGCGTCGAGATCTTCGCGGCCCGGATCGGCGGTCTTCCGCCACCGGGGCTCGACGGCGTCGCGGTGCACCGTCTTCCGAAGGGCCCGCGCGCCACGCGTGAACAGAAGGAACAATCGGCGCTTGACGCCAACGGTCATCTTCGAGCCAGCCTGGACTCCCGCGGGCCGTTCGATCTGGTGTATGAGCGGCATTCGCTGTGGAGCTACGCCGGCATGGAGTATGCCCGGGACCATTCCGTACCGGGCCTGCTGGAGGTGAACGCTCCCTTGATCGTCGAGCAGCGGCGCTACCGCCAACTCGTGCTGGAAGACGAAGCAAACCGTGCCGTCGCCAGGGCGTTCGGGGCGGCGTCGGCACTGCTGGGTGTGTCCGAGGGCGTGGCGGACTACCTCCGCGGCCACTCGGCCGTGACAGGCTCGGTGCACGTTGTGCCCAACGGTGTTGATCCGGAGCGTTTCATGCCCGCGTCGAGTGACCGTTCACCGCAGGCGCGCCGACGCTTCCGCGTCGGTTTCGTGGGAACGCTCAAGCCGTGGCACGCCGTCGGGGATCTCATCGAGGCATTCGCCGGGTTGCACCGTCAGAATGGCGAGACCCAGCTGCTTATCGTGGGTGACGGGCCGCAGCGGCATATACTTGATACGAAGGTGGTCGCATGCGGTGTTCATGACGCGGTGGATTTTCAAGGGGCCGTCGCGCCGGCGGAGGTGCCGCCGCTGTTGGCCTCGATGGATGTCGCCGTGGTGCCGTATGCCCCCACCGTCGGGTTCTACTTTTCCCCGTTGAAACTCTTCGAGTACATGGCCTCCGGGCGCGCGATCGTCGCGGCCGCGATCGGTCAGATGGAGACATTCATCGTCGACGGCGTCACCGGCCTGCTCTATCCGCCGGGAGACATCGCGTCGTTGACGTCTGCCCTGGCCCGCCTGGCGGCCGACGAGCCGCTGTGCCGCCGGCTCGGCGCGGCGGCGCGGCAGGTCGCGGTCCGCGACCACAGCTGGCACGCGGTCATCGGCAGGATCTTCGAGCTTGCCGGCGCCAACGCGCCGACCGGGTCGCCGGCAGGAAGCGCAACCTGATGGGCGGCAAGAAGAAACCAACCGTCACCGAGTCGATACCGACGCTTCGTCAGATGCTTGTCCGCTTCTGGCCGATGATCCGCCGGCAGCGCTGGCTGGTACTTGCCTCCAGCGGCGCATTGATCGCAGAGGTCGGCTTCCGGGTCTTGGAGCCGTGGCCGCTGGCGTTCGTGTTCGATGCCGTCATCATGCCGCTGGCCGAAACCGGCGCGTCCCCCGGCTCCGCCGCGCCAGGCGGGCTCAGCCCAATGATGTTCCTCGGCATTTGCGCGATGGGGGTCGTGCTGATCGCCGCCATGCGTGCCCTGAGCACGTACCTGCGCCGGGTCGGCTTCGCGCTGGCGGGCAGCCGTGTTCTCACCCAGTGCCGCGGCGAGCTGTTTGCTCACCTGCAGAGACTTTCGCTGAGCTACCACAGCAAGAAGCGAACCGGCGACCTTGTCACACGCATCATCGGTGACATCGGTCAGGTCAAGGAAGTGGCGATCACCGCAATGATGCCGATGGCCGCCCACATTCTCACGCTCGTTGTCATGCTCGGTGTGATGGTCTGGATGAACTGGAAGCTGGCGCTGATCGGGTTGGCGATCGTGCCGCTGTTCGCGCTGTCCACGAAACGCATCGGCGGGCGCATCCGCAAGATCGCTCGCGTCCAGCGGCAGCGCAAGGGCGAGATGGGCGCGACCGCCGCGGAGGTCATCGGCTCGATCAAGACCGTGCAGTCGTTGTCGCTGGAGGCCATCCACCAGCAGGCGTTCTCCGCCCGCAACAAGAGTGACCTGCGCGAAGGCGTCAAGGCCAAGCGGCTCTCGGCCCGGCTGATCGGGACCACCGACGTGCTGATCGCCGTCGCCGCCGCGGGCGTGCTCTTCTTCGGCGCGAGGCTCGTCGTGGATGGGGTGATGACGCCCGGCGAGCTGCTCGTGTTCCTGAGCTACCTCAAGACCGCGTTCCGGCCGATGAAGAACATGGCCAAGTACGCCGGCCGCATCTCCAAGGCGGCGGCGTCGGCCGAGCGCATCGTCGAAGTGCTCGACACCACGCCCGATATCACGAATCGCCCCGGCGCCGTCGACGTGCCGCCGATCCTTGCCCGTTTGCAGTTCGACGGCGTGGAGTTCGGCTACGAGCCGGCGCAGGTTGCCCTCAATAGTGTGAGCCTCCAGGCCGACCGCGGGCAGGTGATCGTGCTCGCCGGGCCGTCCGGGGCGGGCAAGACCACCATCGTCAACCTGCTGCTGCGGCTCTACGATCCGCGTCACGGCCGGATACTCATCGACGGCGTGGATCTTCGCGACTACCGGGTGGAGACGCTTCGACGCCGGATTGCAGTGGTGCCGCAGGAGAGCGTCCTGTTCGCGGTGAGCATTCGGGACAACATCGCCTACGGCGCCCCGGGGGCTTCCGAGGAGCAGGTTGTTGCTGCCGCAAAGGTAGCCCGCGCCCACGAGTTCATCACTGCGATGCCCCGGGGCTACGACACGGTGGTGGGGGAGCGCGGTGAGGCGGTATCCGAGGGCCAGCGGCAGCGGATCGCGATCGCGCGGGCGGCGATCCGCGAGGCGCCGATACTGATCCTCGACGAGCCGACGTCGAGCCTCGACAACGAGAATACGCGGCTCGTCCGCGAGGCCCTGCGCGACCTGAGCCGCGACCGAATCAGCTTCATCATCGCCCACGACCTGTCCACCGTCCACGACGACAACATCGTTCTGTACCTCGACCACGGTGCCGTCGTCGAGCAGGGCACGCATGCCCAACTGCTCACACGGGGCGGCCCGTACGCCGCGATGTACGCACAGCGCGGCGGCGACAACGGCCGGCATCCGGCGGAGACGGCGCATGCTCTGCCAAGCTGACGCCAACCTGGTCAAACGCGACCCGGGTCTGCCGGGCCTCGCCATGATCCTGGACCCCGACGCGTTCGTTGAAACACTGCAGGGGCTTTACCCGGACGCGGGCGTGACCGGTGCGGAGCCCAACTACGTCCGTTACAAACCCGCCACGAGCTGCCTTGTCGGCTACCGTGTGAACTGCGCTGCCGGTACCGTCGACGTCTATGCCCGGGCCCACGCGCCCAACGGCGCCAAGATCGAGAAGGCCGGCCGCCACCAGGGCGCCGCGTCGGCGCTGGGCGGCGGCGTCACCGTGCTCACCGATCGGGCAGTCGCCGTCTACCCGTTTCCAAACGACCACGAGCTGAAGCTCCTGCCGCAACTGCAGGACGCCGAGTCCAGACGCGACATGCTCCGCGAGATGCTGCCGGACCGGCCCGACCTGTGGGACGCGCCGCTGGAGACCTTGCGGTACAAGCCCGAACGGCGGTACGTGGCACGGCTTGGCGGGCCCGACGGACCCGGGGGCCCGGGTGTTATGAGCGCCGTTCTCAAGCTCTACACGCGCGAGGATTTTGGCATCGCCGGCCACAACGCGGGCCGGTTCGTCAGCGAGCCGCCGCTGCGGGTTCCGCGCGGTCTCGCTCGGTCCAAGAGCCACCGGGCGGCCGTGGTCGAGTGGATCGCCGGCGTGCCGTTGTGCGATGCGATGGCCTGCTCGGAAGTGCCCGAAGACTCCTTCCGCGCGATCGGGGCGGCGCTGGCGAAGTTGCACACGCAGAAGCCAAGCCGGCTGCGGCGTTTCTCGACGGCCGAGGGTTTCGCCGAGACGCTGGCCGACGGTGCCAGGTCGCTCGCCGAGGTCGCCCCGCGACTCGGCAGTCGCGCGGATCGGCTGGCCCGACGGATCGGGGACAAGCTGGCGAGCCGGCACTGGCGGGCGCGGCGAGCGATCCACGGCGACTTCTCCGCCGATCAGGTCGTCCTGACCGACGATCCTGCGTCCGGCGAGGGGGGAGTTGCGATCGTCGATTTTGACCGGGCGGGAAAGGGCGAACCTCGTCTGGACCTGGGTATGTTCCGGGCGCGGTTGG
>Ga0209988_10003275_pt1 | contig 10739 bp, 10 predicted proteins | sample N075metaG_FD_183115 | JGI IMG/M metagenome (GOLD analysis project Ga0209988, IMG submission 183115) | Deep subsurface microbial communities from Kermadec Trench to uncover new lineages of life (NeLLi) - N075 metaG (SPAdes) (version 2) | ecosystem: Environmental > Aquatic > Marine > Ocean trench... | reverse complement strand
GAGCCGTAGCTCCGCAGGCTTCGCGATCGCCCCGCCGGTATCAACTCGCCGTGCCGGCCCTCGCCGGCGGCCTCGCTTGCCATCGACTCGCCGCCGTTGGCCGGCGTGTAGACGAAGCCGCCGTCGTTGCCGGCCCACGCGGCCTTGTTTGAGGCCTGGAGGTTCTGGGCGCGCGAGATAAAGGCCAGCGCGCGTTGTACCGCCGGTTCGTCCGGGCTCACGCCCGCCTCGTAGAGGGCGTCGAGCATGGTCTGCGTGTTCGAGACGTCGGGGCGGCCGTGGTCGCCGTAGCCGGCGCCGCCGAACCAGTCCTGTTGCGGGCCAAGCCCCTCGCCCTGGTCCCACTGGTGCTGCTGCAACCAGTCGCTCGCGCCGGCAAGCTCGTCGAGGTAGTCGGCGTCGTCGATGGTCGCCAGGGCCATGACCACCGAGGCGGTCACGTAGTTCGCGAGCGCCCCACCCTCGAACGAACCATCGTCGCGTCGCGCCGAGTCCAGGTGCCGCAGCGCCGCCCGGAACCGGGCATCGCCGAGGATCCCCGCGTTATTCTGGGCGAACGCCTTGATCGCAAGCGCCGTCACCGCCACCGAGACGGGTGCGGGCGCGTCGGGTTGATCCGTCGGGGCCGCCCGCAACCCGGCCAGCCAGCCGCCGCCGGTGCCCTGGGTCGATGCCAGGTATCGCAGCCCCGACGCCACGGCGGTGCGCACGCGACCGAACCGCGCCGCCTCGATGGGGACGCGTCCGGGATCGGTGGCCACGCGGAACTCCGGCGGCACCGGAAGAATAATCTGCTCCGGCAGCGGCGGCGGCTCCTGCTCGGTGACCTTCGAAGGGTCGATGCGGCCGTCCAGCGGTCGGTCGGGCGCGTGGTACACGTCCGGCGGGCCCGCGAGCGCGAACAACGTGACCGCGATTGGCGACCATGCGGTGATGGCGGCGAGAGGGGTCATGGGCTTCTCCAGTCGATACATAATAGAATACAAGCCGGTATCGATGATCCAGCCGCGACCCAAACCCCCCACCGGCGACGCTCGACCATACGGCCTGGCGGAGCCGTCGCTCGTCGGCCCGCCGCTGCCGGGCGAGGTCTTTGTCGCCGAGACCGTCGATCAACTGCTCGACCTGCTCGCCGCAGAGCTCGTCGTGCAGGCCGTGGCGTGCCAGCGCCGTTTCGGGGATTTCGAGCTGGCGCTGTCCGGCGGATCCACGCCGCAGCCACTCTACGATCGGCTCATGTACGACCCGAACTGCCGTCAGCTGCCGTGGGCTCGGACACACCTGTGGCTCGTGGACGAGCGGTGCGTGCCGCTGGACGACGATCGCTCGAACTTCCGCATGCTCGACGAGACGATCGTCCAGCACTCCGGCATACCGCGCGAGCAGGTGCACCCCATCGACCCGCTGTCCGAGACCGCGGCCGTCGACTACGAGGCCGAGATCCGCGAAGTGCTTCAATGGCGGCAACGCGGGCAGGACCGGCTCGACTTCGTTCTGCTGGGCATGGGCCAGGACGGTCACACCGCCAGCCTGTTTCCCCACAACGACGCGCTGGGCGAGCGCCACCGGCTGGTCCGCCACATCGACGAGCCGACGGCGGAACCGCCGCACCGGGTGACGATGACCTTCCCGCTGATCAATTCGGCCCGCATGATCGCCATCCTCGTGACCGGCGCGAGCAAGGCCGACGCGATCGGCCGGATCGCCAAAGGCGACGCGTCGGTCGAGCAACTGCCGGTCACCGGCGTGCGGCCGGAGCAGGGCCGGCTGAAGTGGTTCCTCGACGTCGAGGCGTGCGGTGCCTTCGCGCGTCCGCCGGACGAAGGAGCCTCGTCGTGACCGATACCCGGAAGGTGACGGAACGCCGCGAGCTTCACTTCGACTCGGTGGGCGACATCCTCAATGACGTCGAGTACATGGCGGCGGGCGATCCGCCGCGTTCGACGGGCAACTGGACGTCCGCGCAGATCATCCAGCACGTCGGGAAGATCATCGACTTCTCGATCGAGGGGTTCCCCGTCCCGAAGGGGCCGTTGGTGGTGCGGATCGCGTGCCGACTTCTTCGCAAGAAACTTCTGCGCGACCCGATGAAGCCGGGCATGACGCTCCCCCCGAAGTTCGCGCGTCTGCGTCCCCAGGACCGCGTCACGTGGGACGACGCGGTCGACGGCTTCCGCGCGGTCATGACGAAGCTGGACACGCAACGGATGACCTGCCGCAGCCCCGTCTTCGGCAAGCTGAGCCACGAGCAGTGGGAGCAACTGCACTGCCGTCACGCGGAGATGCACTTCAGCTTCATCGCACCAGAGTAGTTTGAGCGCTCCGGGTGGCACGGTTGAGCCCGCGACGCGGGCTCGGCCGTGTGAACGTGAGCTATTGCCCGGGAACACGGCCGAGCGAGCTTCGCTCGCTCAACCGTGCCACCCTTGATCACACCTCGCGTCTTGCCTGCAGGAAGTCCTGGAGGATCTCCGCGGCGGCGATCGCGTCCCGTGCCGCCTTCTTCTGCTTGTGCGTGCGGCCGGTGCGGGCGAGCCGCTGGTTCGCGGCGTAGGTCGTCAGCCGCTCGTCCTGGTAGTAAATCGGCACGTCGGTCGCGTCCTGGAGCGACACGCCGAACTGGCGGGTGCACTTTGCACGCGGCCCCTCGCTGCCGTCGGCGTTGAGCGGCAGCCCCAGCACCAGCGTGTCGATCTCGTGCTCGCGGATCATCCTGACGATGGCATCGACCAGCGCCGGGCCCCGCGGAACCGGCAATGTCGCCGCCGGTGTCGCCAGCCCGGTCTCGTCGTCTCCGACGGCGAGGCCCGTCCGCTTGTCACCGAGATCGATCGCGAGATACCGCATGATGGGGGATGGTATCATCATCAACAACATGACCGATCCTCTTGCAACCCCGGCGCTCCGTATGCAGCGGACCTTCAACGCGCCGGTTGACCGCGTCTTCCGCGCGTGGTCCGATCCCGGCGAGCTCGCGCGGTGGGCGTGGGGCAGCATTGGCCACGACGTCACGGTCGACGTCGACCTCCGCGTCGGTGGGGCCTACCGGATCGCGACGGCGCACCCCGGGCAGGCCACGGTCGCTTTCGAGGGGACCTACGATCAGATCGTCACCGATCGGCGGCTCGTGTACTCCCTGCACTGGGACGCACCGATGGGCTACGAAGCGCCGGACGAGCGCGTGACCGTCGAGTTCGTCGGCCGCGGCGAGCGGACGGACGTGACCTTCGTGCACGAGGGCGTCCCGCACGAGATCGCGCGTGACACGCACGAGAAGGGATGGGCCGACACGTTCGACACGCTCGCGCAGCTGCTGCACGACGATGGGTGACGGCCCGATTCCGCAAGAACTGAAATTCACGGCACCCACCACGGCCGGCGCGGTGTCGGCCCTGGTCATGATGCCGCCCGACGCGCGGGCCATGCTCGTGCTGGGCCACGGCGCCGGCGCCGGTATGCGGCACGCCTTCATGGACGCGGTGGCCCGGCGTCTCGCCGCGCGGCGGGTTGCGACCTTCCGCTACCAGTTCCCCTTCACCGAGAGAGGCGCCCGACGGCCCGATCCACGCCCGGTCCTCCTGGCGACCGTGCGCGCGGCGGTCGTGACCGCTCGCGGCACGACGCGCGGCCTGCCGCTGTTCGCCGGCGGCAAGTCGATGGGCGGGCGGATGACCTCGATGGCGGCTGCGGCAACGCCGCTGGACGGCGTCCGTGGCATCGTGTTCCTGGGCTTCCCGCTGCACCCGGCCGGCCGGCCGGGGTCGGATCGTGCCGCGCACCTGTCTCATGTGACCGTCCCGATGCTCTTTCTCAACGGAACACGCGACAGGCTCGCCCGACTGGAACTGCTCGAACCGGTGTGTGAACACCTTGGTTCGTCGGCGCGGCTCCGCGTCGTCGAAGGCGCCGACCACTCGTTCCACGTACTGAAACGATCGGGTCGCACGGACGAAGACGTGCTCGACGAACTCGCCGAGACGACGGGCAAGTTCGTGATTGCGTTGATATGATCACGCGCATGTCAGACCACAACGCAACGATCGTTTGGAGCCGCGAAGGACGCGACTTCACGTACGAGTCCTATAGCCGCGATCACACGTGGAGCTTCGAGGGCGGTGTCGTCGTCAACGCTTCGGCGGCGCCCGGCTACAAGGGCAGCCCGAGCCTCGTCGACCCCGAGGAGGCGTTCGTGGCGTCGCTGTCCAGTTGCCACATGCTGACCTTCCTGGCACTGGCGGCCAAGGCGAAGCTCGTCGTCGAACGCTACTCGGACCACGCCGTAGGTCGGATGGAAAAGAACGACGAAGGGCAGTTCGCGGTGACCACGGTGACCCTGAACCCGGTGATCGAGTTCGACGGCCGAAAGCCCGAACCCGATGAACTGGCGCAACTGCACGATAGAGCGCACCACCTCTGCTTCATCGCCAACTCGGTGAAGACCCGGATAACCGTGACGGCGCCGAGACTCGTCTGAGCGCTCCGGGTGGCACGGTAGAGCGAAGCTCTGCCGTGGTGCGACGTCCAACCACGGCAGAACTCGGACGAGCTCTACCGTGCCACCCGAATTCGGAGGGTCTGCGCGGACGCTGGGACCTAAAGTCGCGCCGACGGTGTGACGAAGGAAGTACGTGGTCCTCGTTATCGCACCCCGGAGGGCCGTTGTGGGCCACCGGCAACGTGGTCGTGGCCGGCTCTCACCGTTGGAGGCACCGAGCGATGTACACCGCCGAGATCAGCCGTGACAACCCGTCATGCTTCCTGTTCCTGATCGACCAGTCGACGTCCATGGAAGATCCGGTGTCCGCCGGCGAGGGCAAGCAGCCCAAGGCCGACGGCGTCGCCGACACGATGAACCGGTGGCTCCAGGAACTGTCGATCAAGTGCGCCAAGTCGGACGGCATTCGCGACTACTACCACGTCGGCGTGCTCGGCTACGGCCGGCGCGTCGGGCCGTGCGTCAACGGCACCGGCCCGGGCAACGAGATGGTTCCCGTCAGCCACATCGCCGAGAACCCGGCGCGGCTGGAGGAGCGCACCAAGAAGATCCCCGACGGCGCGGGCGGCCTCCTGGACCAGACGATCCGGTTCCCGGTGTGGTTTGATCCCGTCGCCGACGGCGGCACGCCGATGTGCCGCGCCGCCGCCGAGGCCGAACGCGTCCTGGTCCAGTGGCTCGACGCCCACCCCGATTGCTTCCCGCCGATCGTGATCCACATCACCGACGGCGAGTCAACCGACGGCGACCCCACGGAGCGGATCAAGGCGTTGACGCAACTGTCGTCCTCGGACGGCAACGTCATGCTGTTCAACATCCACCTGTCCGACAACCCGAACGCGAGCTCGGTGACCTTTCCGGACTCGGCGGACGATCTCCCCGACGAGTACTCGAAGATGCTGTTCGAGACGTCGAGCCCGCTGACGCCGACGATGCGGGCGCTCGCCAGGGAGCACGGTTTCAAGCCCTCCGAGACCGCCCGGTCGTTCGTGCTCAACGCCGACATGGTGCTGCTCGTGCAGGCCATCGATATCGGGACGCGGCCCGCGAATCTGCGCTGAGGGAGGTCGAGGGGGAGAATGTGGGTCTGCACCAGGGTCTTTCACGTCCCGAAACGCGGTAACGCGGAAGCCGAGTACGAGGACGCGGTCTACCCGGAGCGCGCCCTCACCCGTCAACTCGACGAGTTTCGCTGCGCGGTTGCCGACGGCGCGTCGGAGTCCGCCTACGCGGGTCTCTGGGCGCAGTTGCTCGTGCGAAGCTTCGGCAAACGCAAGATGCGGCTCGACCGGCTTCGCCGGCTCTGGGAACAAGCCGTCAAGACGAAGCCGGTGCCGTGGTACCTGGAAAGGAAGATCAAGAACGGCGCCCACGCGGCGTTCATGGGGCTGGCGATCCGTGACCGCAACGGCAGCGGCCGGTCGTGGCGGGCCCTCGCCGTCGGCGACAGCTGCATCTTCCACGTCCGCGACGATGAACTGCTTGCCGTCGGCCCCATCGAGAAGTCCGAGCTTTTCGACAACTCGCCGTTTCTCATCGCGACCAGGGCGACCGAGCCGATCCGCCGCGGCGCCGAGAACGTGTCGCTGATGAAAGGCGACTGGGAGCCCGGCGACGTCTTCTACCTGGCCACCGACGCGATTGCGCAATGGCTGCTGTCTGAACTGGAGGCGGGCCGCCCGCCCTGGGAATCGCTGCGGGACCTCTGCGCCGACGACGACACGACCCTGTACGCGCGGCTCATCGACGAGCTTCGTACCAGCCAGGGACTCCACAACGACGACACGACGCTGTTGCAAGTGGAGGTGGACTGATCATGGCAGTGCAGCGCTGGCCGACGATGACGGACTACCAGGAAGCGGTGCAGGCGCCGCAGATCTGCTTCGTCGACGCGGACCTCAAGGGCGGCATCCCCGGCCTCAACAAGCTCGGTCTGCCCCGACCGATCTGCGGGATGTTCGCCAGCGTCTACGAGATAGAGGGCGGCGGATCCAAGTGGGCGATCAAGTGCTTCCTGCGCAATATCCCCGATCTGCACAGCCGTTACGCCAAGATCGCCAAGCAGATCAAGTCGCTGTCGTCACCGTACTTCGTCACGTTCGAGTACCTCCAGAAGGGCATCCGCATCCACGGCAACTTCTACCCCATCGTCAAGATGGAGTGGGAGGAGGGCCTCGGCCTGAACATGTACGTCGAGCAACACCGCACCGACAAGGCCGTCCTGGAGGCGCTGGAGGAGAACTGGTTGGAACTCCTGGTCGCCCTGCAGGCGGCGAACGTCGCCCACGGCGACCTCCAGCACGGTAATGTCCTGGTCGCCACGGACGGTTCGCTGAAGCTGATCGACTACGACGGCATGTGGGTACCGAAACTCAAGGGCCAGGGGAGCCATGAGACGGGTCACCCCGACTACCAGAGCCCGCTGCGCACCGGCGACGACTTTCACGAGGGCATCGACCAGTTCGCCGGCGACGTCATCCACATCGCGATCCGCGCCTTGCAGCACGATCCGAGCCTCTGGGAGAAGTACAACAACGCCGACAACATGCTGTTCAAGCGGGGCGACTTCCTCGATCCGGCCAACTCCGCGCTCTTCAAGGACCTCCGCGGTCTCGGCGACCAGGACATCGACTCGACGCTCGACGGCCTGATCGACGCGTGCGCCGGGAAGCCCAAGCGCGGTCCGAGCAAGTTCTTCAAGCCCAAGAAAGCGAAACAGGCTGCTCCCGACCCGGCGCCCGCGCCGGCACCGGTCGCCGCTGCCGCTCCCGCACCGGCGCCTGCACCGAAGGCCCCGGCGCCTGCACCCAAGGCGCCTGCACCGAAGGCCGCACCGCCACCGCCACCGCCGAAGGCCGCGCCGCCCCCGAAGCCGGCGCCGGCGCCCCCTCCCGCGCCCGTCATGCCGGGCGGACCGAGCTGGATGCAGGATCACCTCTCCGGCGGCAAGCCGTCCTCGGCGCCCGCGGCCGTGGCCCAGGCAGCGCCGAAGGCGACGCCGAAACCGGCGAAGCCCGCACCGTCGGCCCCGGCGCCCGCGCCACCCGCGGCGAAACCCGCCGCGCCCGCACCAGCGCCGGCGGCACCGTCGGGGCCCGGCATGCAGCGGATTTCATGGGGCGCGTGGTTGCTCAGCCAGTTCCGGCTGCTGCTGCACCTGCTGGTGGTGTCCACGGCAGCGTGGACGGCGTACGAGGCGTTGGGCGTCGTGATGCGGGAGCAGGCCGACCGCAACGCCGCGATGCTGCTGGGCGGATTCGGCCTGGCGGCCGTGCTCGGCCTCATATCGCTGGTGACGGTCTTCCTGGGCCGCAGAATCCACCCGGCCGTCAGCAAGCTCTTCTTCGGCCAGACCATTCTCATGCTCCTGTTGACGATCTTCGCCGAGCTGATGATCGCCGGCTGGACGACGTGGTCGGGCGAGAACCTCCTGCAGTGCATCGTGATGCTGTCCATGCTCGGCTGCAGCGGTCTCGCGCTGGGCGCGGAGGTCATGTGCCGCCGCCTGGGCATCGTGACGCGGTGGCAGGTGCCGTGGTCCGGCGGGTGAATTGCCACTGGTTTCCTGCCGATAACCGGACGTGTCGGCGACTCGAAATGACCGCACTGCCGGAGGTCCACCGATGACGCTCCTCAAGAAGCTGATTGCAATGGCGATCCTTGGCGCGATCGGCGCCACCCTCGGCGCCGGCATGGGCGAGATGCTGTTCGTCGGCGACGGATCCCCGAAACCGGAATCCCGCAAGATCTGCCTGCTGTTCGACATCAGCGGCTCGATGGGCGACCGGATTTCGCGCGATGGCGGCCGCAGCGTCTCGCAACTCAGCGCCCTGCAGGATGCGGCAAGCGACTTCCTCCGGCGACAGGACCTCTCGATCAACCCGGTCGGTCTCGCCGTCTTTTCGTCCGACGCCCACGTGGTCAACGAGCTGACGCACGACGCCGGCGCGTTGAACAAGTCGATAAAGAAACTCTACGCCAACGGCGGAACGAATCTCGGCCGCGGGTTCGATGTCGCCGCCTCCGTGCTGAAGGGTGAGACCGGCGAGCGGTGGATCCTGGTCTTTACCGACGGCAAGCCCGAGACGAGCTCCGTCGCCGGCGAGACGCCCCAGCGGGCGGCGCTCAACGCCGCGGCCCGCGCACGCAACGCCGGCATCCAGGTCGTCGCCATCGGGACGGGTCTTGCCGACGCCGAACTGCTCGCCCGGGCCGCCGGCTCGGCGGACAACGTCATCGTCTCGGATCCGCGGAAACTGCACGACGCCTTCCGGCAATCCGAGGCCGTCATCAACCGGCAGATGCTCGCCAGCACGGCTTCGACACGCGGCTTCCAGGCAGACATGATGCTCGCCGGGGCGTGGGTTGCGCTGGTGGCGATCTTCGCCGGGATGGGCCTGGTCATCGGACAGAACCGGCACCTCCGCCGGCGCCCGATCGGGCCCAAACAGATGGCGATGATCTTTCTCGGCGGCATCGTGACCGGGGCGGCCGCCGGCGCAGCCAGCCAGGGACTCTTCTACATGCTGTCCGGCGCCAGCGAGATCGTCGCGATGGGTCGCGTCGCATCGTGGACCGTGCTGGGCTGTGGTGTCGGGTTCGGCATCGGATCGTTCGTGCCGAACCTCCACCGCCACCGCGCGGCGAGCGCCGGTGCCCTCGGCGGCGCCTTTGCGGCGGTGTGTTTCATCCTGCTGGTGCCGGCCGTCGGTGACACCGTCGGGCGGCTGTTGTCGGCCGCGATCCTCGGTGTCAGCATCGGTCTCATGATGGTTCTTGTCGAAGCGGTGAGCCGCAACGCCTACCTGCTCGTGCACTGGAGCCCCAGCGAGACCTCGTCGCTCACGCTGGGCGCGAGCCCGATACTCATCGGCAGTTCGCCCGAAGCGCACGTGCTGCTGCCCGAGAACGACGACCGGGCCGGCATCGTTGCCCGGATCTCGATGGCGAAGAACGCGCCGCAGCTCACGGACCGCAACGGCGCCACCCGGGCGCTCGCCAACGGCGAGATGCTGACCTACGGTCGCGTTCGCATCGAGGTGTGCGGCGCCGGATCGAAGTCCGACGACGAGCCGGGCCACACGCCGCCCCCGCCGCGTTCGATACCCGCGCCCCCGCCCACGGCCGGATCGAAGTCGAAGTCGAAATCGAAATCGAAGGCGAAGTGGTACGCCTGAGCCTGACGACTATTCCTGCTTCTCGTCAAGCCCGTACTGCTCGTTGATCGCGTCGTAGATCGGCTGGATGACGTCACGCATGTCGTACTTGCCGTTCAGGATCATGTCGGAGTACTGGAGCCTCTGCGACGGGTCGGGCGGCAGCGGTTTCTCGCTTGCCGGCGGCGGCCAGACGTTTTCATCGATGATCATCATGCGTGTGCGGATCTCGTTCTTCGTGATGTTCCACACCATGTAGTCCGTCGCGAGGCTCAGCGGTCCGTCGTAGGTCTCCCGGATGGCGTTCTCGATCTCGATGACCGTGTCAAAGTCGTTGAAGAAGTGGTAGGCCACGGCCATCCGCGGCTGGACCAGGCTCATTACCTTGCCGAAGGCTTGCGGCGGCGTGTGAATCTGCGTGCCGACCGCCAGCGCGGACTGCGGGGTGAACTGGAACTTCTCGATCATCTGCGGCACCGTGATAAAGCACTCGTGGATGGCGAGGTCGGCGTCCCGGGCGTGTTCCATGTACCACTTGTTCGGGTACGTGTCGCCGCCGAACACGAACTTGAGGCCCTTCCACTCGACCGAGTAGCTCACCGGCCCGTCCAACGCGTGGACGGCCGGCCAGGAACGGATCGTGACGCCGTTGTCCTCGTAGACGATCAGGTTGACGCCGCGGTAGTCGAACTCGGTGACGTCCATGTGGTACCCGCGATCGTCGGTGTAACCCCTTCGCCCGTCCAGGTCCCACGTCAACGCCTTTTGCATGTGCTCCATCGCGTATCGGGTGCCCCATTCCGGGGTTGCCCCGCTGGGGCCCCAGACACGAAGCGGCCGCTGGCGGCCGGCCAACGCGCCGCCGACGAACAGCGCCGCGATGTCGCCGATGTGGTCGGTGTGCAGGTGGGTGATGAAGACCTTGTCGAGGTAGTTGTAGGGAATCTGCAACGCGGCGAGCCGTTCCGTCGAGCCGGAGCCGACGTCGAACAGGAACTTGTCGCCGTTGCCGAGTTCCAGGAGAAAGCATGACGCGGCCTGCTTCGGACGCGCCGTGGGCATGCCGGTGCCGCAGGCGATCACCCGCA
>Ga0209988_10003270_pt1 | contig 10745 bp, 11 predicted proteins | sample N075metaG_FD_183115 | JGI IMG/M metagenome (GOLD analysis project Ga0209988, IMG submission 183115) | Deep subsurface microbial communities from Kermadec Trench to uncover new lineages of life (NeLLi) - N075 metaG (SPAdes) (version 2) | ecosystem: Environmental > Aquatic > Marine > Ocean trench... | reverse complement strand
AATCCCGATTGTGGCATCGGTGGTGACGGAACAGGTTTCGGCGATGGCACCTTCAACACTCCACCACTTATTGAGGCTGCCGATTCAGGCCCATTTTTCCACAACAATGCCATCATGACCATTGAGGGGGCAGTGGATTTTTATAACAGCGACGTGTTCAACAACACGGATCTCGTCAATGGAATAAATTTGGAACCGACTGAAGTCGAGTCCGTGGCAGCGTTCTTACGAGTCCTTAACGCTTTGGAAAACATTCGAAGTTCTATTGAAGCCGATGAACGTGCGCTCCGACTGTTGCATGCGGACCATGAAAAGCCTCTTGATCAGCTACTGAGATTTTCAGTCACGGAAATCGTCGACGCGATCAAAGACCTTCTGCCAGTTCATTTGCATGTAGAAGCCGCTCAGCATCTCAAAGCAGCTCGTACACTGATTACGGAAGCAGCCAAAACACCAAGGCGAGCGAGGCAAATTGTCTTGATCAGGTTAGCCATCAAGCAACAACTGGCTGCCAAAGATTTGATGGTGGAACGTAGTTAACCCAACGAGTTGAAACATACAACACCAAACAATGGCTCTGATTTGAGCACACCCTCGCCCCCAGGGGGGCGAGGGTCGATGTGATAAGGGGTCTAACCCGTTTATTTATAAATTTACCTACTCTATTCCCGCTGGGCCCAGTTGCTCAAACGGGTGTTCAAGATCGACATGGCCTCCTGTCCCCACTGTGGTGGATCCTTGACGCTCATCGCCGCCATTGAAGAGCCCGCGGTAATTACCAAGATTCTTGGCCACCCGCGCCCACCCCGTATAAAGACCAGAACTTGCCATTTTATTAAACGGCCTAATACCACCCTGGATTCCCGTGCAGTTCCTGAGCCGACAATCTCCCTCGCCTTTTCACCCCCCAAAGTATCACCATCCTTGCCCACATGGGCTGGTGAGGTCCTTCTCGAGCGTGTAAATTTCCTATTCCCGACTTATCACATGCTGTTCTCCTGCCTTGGTGCCGGCCGTACGATCTGCGTTGTTTTGAACTCTGTTTCAACCACCACATTTCGCTCAGGTTCCACATCAGGAAGAAGGGAGTTTTTCTCTGATAGTAGGCCTACTTCATCACGGGTTTTCTCATAGGGGAGATTCTCTCGCATTGACTCTGGATTAGGTTGCAACGCGAGTCAGCTCGTCATCTAAAATATGCATGAACAATGCACTCTGGACAGGGTCCTTTCCCACTCGGTCTGGTTTTCGGTATGATGGCTTCATGTTACACGTAATGTCCTCTCAAACCCTTCCTCCTCGGAGTTTGTTGAACCTAGAAACGACCTGAAAAGACCTTTGTCACTTTTGAAAAATATTTCTTGAATAAAGCGAGACTTCATGAACAATCCTGCTACAACCATCCGTAGTATCAGCTCCCTCAAGAAACCTGGGGCAATTCTTCTTATTTCTTGTTATGAGTTGGGACATCAGCCCATTGGGCTGGCTCAGCCCCTGGGATTCCTTGGGCAGAGGGGATATGTGCCTTCGACAGTAGATCTGGCCGTGGAAAGTTTCGATCACGCGCTTGTGGAACAAGCGAGATTTATTGGCATTTCAGTTCCCATGCATACCGCCCTGGCCTTAGGATGCCGGGTGGCAGAAAGAATTCGTCAAACGAACCCCAGAGCCCATATTTGTTTTTATGGGCTCTACGCGTCACTGAACGCGAAGTTTTTACTTGATCACCTTGCGGACTCCGTAATCGGGGGAGAATATGAAGCTCCTTTAGTCAACCTCATCGAAGAACTGGCTCATCCCAAAACGTCTTGGAATGGACAGGACGGCACTGATACGGTCTCCAGGATACGATTGGAAGGTGTGAGTGTCTCCGGTTCTCTTGAGCAGCCCTTCCTGAAACGGATATTTAGGCATTCGCCTTCTTCAGACAGGGACCAGTCAGAATCTCCTTCCCTCCCCATCCCTCAACGAACACAACTCCCGAGTCTCCAAGAATATGCTCGACTGGAATACCAGGGACAGGAAGGTGTGGTTGGTTATGTAGAAGCCAGTCGGGGGTGCCTGCATACATGTCTTCATTGTCCTATTGTCCCGGTGTATCAAGGCCGATTTTTCGTGGTTCCTGCCCAAGTCGTGTTGGCGGATATTCGACAACACGTGAAGGCGGGTGCGTCACACATCACGTTGGGGGATCCAGACTTTCTCAATGGCCCCGGCCATTCCCTGAACATCGTTCGAGCCATGCATGAAGAGTTTCCCGATTTGACTTTCGATTTCACCACCAAAATTGAACATATCCTCAAACACAGGACCCTCTTCAAAGAATTCAGTCAACTTGGTTGCATTTTTGTCATTTCTGCTGTGGAGTCCTTCAGCGAAATCGTGCTCTCTCATTTGGAAAAAGGGCACACGCGCCAAGACATCTTCATCGCTCAGGACATCCTTCAGTCTGTTGGTATTGTCCTTCGCCCCTCGTTGGTCGCCTTCACGCCTTGGACGACGTTGGAGGACTACCGTGAGATGTTCGATCTGATCGAGCAGAATGGGCTCATCGATTGTATAGACCCGGTGCAATATAGTGTTCGGCTCCTTGTCCCTCCTGGATCAGCGTTGTTGACTCCCCCAAAGAACCATCCCGCACCAATTTCGGAGTATATTGACCGGCTGGACCAAGAGAACTTTCAATTTATTTGGACCCATCCTGATCCACGCATGGACCCATTACAACAGGCTGTGACACGGATCGTAGAGGAAGGGGCCAAAACTGAGGAAGACCCGGAAAGAACGTTTTACCGTTTGTGGGAACTGGTGTGTGACACCGCTGGAGTCGAATTCTCTTCACTCAACAAGACAGTCGCACTCAATCCTCAACGAGTGAGACCTCCACGGATGACCGAACCCTGGTTTTGTTGTGCAGAGCCTACGAGTTCCCAATTCCAATCTGTCCAGTGTACCTCAAAAATGGCAGAGTCTGGGCAGTGAGTGATCCTGCCTGAAGGCTGCCCTTACCATGCCCCATCTTCTTCTTCTCCTTCCCTTATTGAGTTATCGAGGAGAAGCCTTTCTGGAGGCGGCCGCCAAGGTTGGCGTTTACCTGACAGTCGGTGGGGAATCTGCACCTGAATTTCTCGGACATTCTCCTGGAGAGTTTCTTCCCCTCGACCTACACGATCCAGTTTCAGCGGTTTCAGCCGCCGTTGAATTTTCCAACACTCGTCCAATTGATGTGGTACTGGGCGTCAACGATAACACCACCGTTCTGGCTTCCAGGATTTCGGCTGCCTTAGGGCTCCCGTCCAACTCCATTGACTCGGTATGCGCCGCCAGAAACAAACATATAATGCGAGAGTTGTTACGGAAACATGGTTTACCCACTCCTCACGTTGTCGTGTACGGTATCGACGAGATACCAGAGGATATTGTCCAGCATGTGAAATTTCCCTGCATACTCAAACCCCTCACGTTATCAGCCAGTTGTGGAGTCATTCGGGCGGATGACCCAGAGAGTTTTCACAAGGCATTTATTCGGATTCGAGATTTGTTAAAGAGTTTAGCGAGGCCGGGACAAGAAGAAGCTGATCGCCAAATTCTCATAGAAGACTTCATCCCGGGTACGGAAGTCGCGCTTGAAGGACTGCTTACCAATGGGGAACTCCGTCCCCTTGCTATGTTTGATAAACCCGATCCTCTAGACGGCCCCTATTTTGAAGAAACGATTTATGTCACGCCGTCTCGGCTCACACCTGCTCTACAAAAACAGATACACGAGACGCTCGCAAAAGCGGCGCTGGCCATTGGTCTCCGAGAAGGTCCCGTTCATGGAGAACTTCGCATCAACGATCAGGGGGTTTGGATCATTGAGGTGGCAGCACGAAGTATTGGAGGAAAATGTTCTCGGACCTTGCAGTTTGGGACAGGAATGTCCCTGGAGGAATTAATCTTGTTCCACGCCCTTGGTAGGGAGCTTCCCCCCTTGGATCTTCGAGAGGGTGCAGCAGGAGTCATGATGATCCCTATACCGAAAGAAGGGATCTTTGAGAGAGTGGACGGGCAGAGGGCGGCTCAACAGGTTCCTGGAGTTGAGGAACTTGTCATGACGGCGGAGCCGGGTGACCACCTTATTCCATTACCAGAGGGCACACGATACCTTGGATTTATTGTGGCCAGGAGAAAAAAACCAGAAGAGGTTGAAGCGACGCTCCGTGAAGCCCATCGGCGGTTAACCGTGGTCTTCAATCCACATACAGCCGGGCCTTTGCGCCCAGGAGTGTTCCGGATATAAAACCTTTAGGGAATGTTGAAAAATGGCGTCAGCCTTCCCCAAGGCTACGGCAGACAAGCCAGCGGCGTTCTCGGCCCTTTGTCGTAGCTCACGTTACGAGTACGCTCCGCGCGTCAAAGTGCCTGCGGCCTTGCTGAGCGCACCTTTTTGAACATCCCCCTTTAGGACGGCACGATCTCTTTGGCAGTTTTGAGTGCCCAAGAATCCAGGCTGGCAAATTGTTCCGCCACGTCCTGAATACCCGTTAAATCATGTGCCCACACTCCCTGGACCTCTTCCTCATTTCCTGCTATTTCTTTTTTGATGGCTTCAATTTCCACATCAAATCGTTCCAGGGGTTGGGACTCGATCCGCCGAATACGCCTTTTCCCGAACATGGTACCATCTGCCTCCAGATCACACGCAAAGTACACAATGTCCAGCTTTCCGTCTTGCATGGTTTTGGAAACCATTCGATATGTTGTCCCTTGTTTCGAGTGAATAAGGGCTGCCTTGTAGAACCGTTCCCCCTTGTCGGGATCGACCTCAAGGGCGGCCAAATCCATCATTGGTTTTGCTGGAGCCGCTGGAGCGGCAGTATCTGTTTCTCCCATTAAATGTCCCCTTTTTTATTAAAAAATTATTTTTTGTTTTGCCTGCATTAGAATAACAAAGGCAACACAGGATGAACAAGAGAGATGTGGATAAGCCGTTTGGTCCCTTAGGTTTCCATCATCTCAAGGCGAGTATCAAACTCATGCCCGCACTGGATACAACGAATACAGTCTGAGTCCACCATGGTATCGTCATCTCGAATTCCCATTCCGCCGCAATCAGGACATCGGGTTAAATGGACTTTCTGATCATCGAAGGTCTCGTATTGTGATCCCCGGTAGCAGTATACCGGTTGCCCATCAAGAGCCCAAGGTTTCCCGGCTTTATCAACAACCGGCAATGCGATGTAATGTTTCGCAGCATAGGCCTCCTGATCCTTTCGGGTTGGAAGGCCCTCTTGAACCAGCTTGTCTGTTTTGACCTCGTAGAGGGCACCGTCTTTGGGGATGACTTTTGTAGGACCCACATTCCACCTCCTAATAAACTTAAATGCGTGACGGGCTAGTGACCAGTTTGACGAACGAATTATGGCATATTAGAGGTCCTTTTGGGGAGCCCCCTCCAGGACCAAACCCAGGACCCTATAAATGACGGGAGAGTTTACGCTACCCTTCACTACCCGTCTACCCGTTTTTTCTCTTTTTCCTCAATTTCAGCCATTAGAAAATCGGCCATGCTGGCCCACCCTGGTATGGGCAACTCTATTTTTGAAGTACATAATGGTATTTCCTTTGGCACGCCTGGGTACATTATTCTTAGGACCTGAGCGAAACTAACTTGGACATCTCGCATCCAATCTTCGGGCCATCTTTGAACGGGCCTCAATCGAAACACCCTCAACATAGCTGTGCTATGCCTCGGGTTTTTCTTAATCGTTCCGTCCAAATCCGACCCAAATCTTGGCGCGATATTGTCCAATTTAGTTTCGCTCAGGTCCTATGTCCGCCACGTAAAATACGCCAAGAGGTCCCCTACGGAAATAATGCCGACGACTGTCCCTGCTTCTCGCACCGCAAGGTGCCTCACACCAAGCTCCCTCATTTTATTCTGCGCATCCAGAAGAGTCTCGGTTGCCCCAATGCTATTGAGGGGGGTTGTCATGATGCTCTCCACAGTGGTGTTCTCTAAATCTTTTCTTTCGGCCACGGCCTTTCGCACAAGTTCTCTATCGCTCACACTGCCAACGAGTTCTCCATTTTTTTCAATGAAGAGGGCTCCCACTTGTTCATCACGCATTTTTTGAGCGGTGTCGGCAATTGACGCTGTATAAGAAATTTTCTTGAGTTCTTTACTCATGACTTCTGTAATCGAAACCATGGTCTAGCTCTCCTTCCACGTTGAGATAAGTAATCAGCCATTTTCTTTTCCAACAGGATCCGTGCCAGGGAATAAGAAAAATAAACGCTATTTTTGGTCAATTGGTTTCCATGGATCCCGAGTTCGTGGGGAATGTGGGAAGCCGGGCGACTCCGGCTTTCTATAACGGCACTGCTTCGCGTTTGAAACTATGTTTCCGCTGGCCCATCCGACACCTCCTTAGTGAATCCTGACCTCATTTTTAGGTGTCTGTCAAATCAGGGCACCCTCAGGGTTTCTAAATACCATTCATTAAAAAGCCGACTGTTTGCTGAGAGCGTGGCTTCTTCATCTCGTATCCAACGACTGATCAAACCCAAAGAACAAAGGGTATCCGCAATAGGTTTGATAGTCGACATTCCAACGGCCAGTGCGACCTCCTTTGGATTCACAGGTTTGGCCACACTAACCAAATAGGTCAGCACTTCATGCTCCAGGGGGTCTCGCATTTGGTTTACACAGCATTGAAAAAAAGGAAAGAGTGACCTCCTCACATCTTCCACAACCTGTTCTGGCCGAATATCTTTGGTCGCACACAGCAATGCAGCCTGTAATATTTTGAGCAGAAAGGGATGAGTCCCTCCATAAGTAAGGGCACAGGCTTTTTGTGCTGTTGAAAGGCTTGGAGAGAAAATTTTCTCCGCTTCTTTTTCCAAAAAAACTGCCAGGGGAATAGGCTTGAGTTTTTTCGCTATCCTTCCCTCTCTTTCAAATTCCCTCCAGGCTCGTGCTCCGGCAAAAACTGAAGCCCCTTCCTGAGTATGCTTGATGTCTGAAAGGGAAATATTGTCTCCCTCGACCAAGCTGTCACAATTATCAAGCAGCACAATGGCATCACCGTTCTGTGAACGAGACCGCAACCGTTGGCAATCAGCCTCGACGGCTAAATCAAAGTAGACTGCCGCTGGTCGAGTCGAGCCAGGAGGAAGGGGTCCCTGATTGAGTTGCCAGGCGAGGTGATGAAGTAAAGAGGTTTTCCCTAATTTGGGACCTCCAAAAATGCTCAACGATTCCCGCCGTTTCAGCCGCCACACGACATTACGAACTAAGCCCTCACGTCCCAGGAAGGCTCCCGGACCAAAAACAGGGGCTGCTGGTGGGGGATCATCCTGGATAGACATAGGGAGAATGTAGCAGGCCAAGGGGTTAACAAGAGTAAAATTTGAAAAAGGGCCGGATGCCCTCTGGTCAATATGATCAGGTGAGTTGATCAAAATGTGACAGAATCAGCTGCGCGTCGGCGATGGGATCAGTTGATATCGGCGTCTGATCCCGTTGTGTGACTTTGGTCAGGAGCCGTTGTGCAGCCTCCCTCACCTCCAGCGGGAACGCCTCTTCTGCCTGAATTTTTCGGAGCTGTTTCATTGCATCGCCAGGCCAGGCTCTCGATCCGCTCCGTTCGACCCAGTTCTGTACACCCAACCCAACTGCTCGCCGTGCGCAGACCCGAGCCAATCCATCATTCCCGTCTCGAAGTCCGGCGACGGCCTTGGCAAGTTCCTGCTCGATCTGCTCGCCCCAGCTCATGAGTATTTTTGCACCGCGCGGCTTCGGTACAGTTTCCCCCGGGTGCCAAACCGACGTATATCTACAACATGGTCTTCCCGGTCATTTGGATAGAGGCTGCGCCAGTCCCCTACCAGCGTACTGGGCAATGCTGGGTAAGTCTGCGTCCAGTGGCTCATGGGGAAGATTCTCGACATTGAAGGCCAACCACTTCGTCTTATCAAAGAGACCCTGGACCATGTGCCCTTCCCGACTGTGAGAAGATCGTCAATCACCGAATACAGGTACGCGACACGATACCAGGCCATGCCACGTCACCAATGGAGGCCTAGTTTTTCAGGTATTTTATCCCCGATGATCCGGCCCGAGGAAGCGAAGGACTGCTTCAACCGCGCACGGACCATATCCTTCAGGGGTAGTCCAAGATTGGGATCACCTGGCAGCCCACACAGAGGGTCATATAACTCGTTCAATTCTTTGAGCAAAAGGTCTGAAAGGATCATTGTGCACGTTCCCTTCACCTGGGAGACAAGACTCCTGTCATGGATCGTCAGCGGATTAATTTCTCGGTGATCATACGAAAGGGACGAGGCCAAAAGCAATCTGGGACAGAGCAGTTCGTCACGATAGCCTGACGACAGAAACAGAAGTGGTCGAAGACGAGCACTCTTTCTTGCTAAGTTCGATTCATTGCCAATATTTCAACTGCGATCCCTCCTAGCTCGGGAGTGGGTACTACCAGGTCGTTTCTTCGAAAAAGGTGGGGAATGGAAACTCTAGTCTATCCTCTGAAAACCCCGCTGCTTGCTGCAGGGATCTTTATAGGCAGCTCGACCCACACTACGTGCGACTAAAAATGCGTGGCTACCGGTTCTCCTACTTTTCTTCCTCGCTCCTGCACACAGGGCTTACGAGAAGGTAAACGAGTTTTGGCTCTTCGTCTTTGAACTTGATTGCTGGCCCAGCTGAAGGCACCTTGCCCGGGCCGTATCCGCCGAAGTACTATGCGTCTCTCATTCTAGAGAGGAGACGATATGCAACAACCGCTTCATACTCCATCGGAAAAAGAGGCATCTTTGGACCGTGATCTCGAGCGCGTGCGAAAGCGGCTTGTCACCCTCCAGCCCTTCCTGGTGAACCAACCCTCAGGCTCGGCTTTGATAGACTTCGACTTAGAAACAGAAGAAATAATCCACGAGGTGTTTGGAAGTTCTTCCCCACTGGTGGATGCCTATGACTATGCCCAAATTGGGGAGGCGGCAGGGATGGTCAATTTGCCGCAGGAGGCACCGGAAGGAATCGCTCACGCCACGGAGCGAGAAACCCTCAGGCAACGCCAACGAGTACTAGAACTTTGTATTGGAGATCTTGAATCTCGCCGGGCAGTCCTGGCTAGGGGGGAACGCATTAAAACCACGACTGGTCCACGAGTAGCCGATTACATGTCAAAAACGGTCCACTTCGTTCATACGGACGCGACACTGAAAGACGCGGCATTGCTCTTTCAAAAACAGAAGATCGGCTCGCTGCTGGTCAAAGGGGTGGACCACTTTATTGGTTGCATTACCGAGACCGAATTGACCCGAGAGGTCGTGGCAGGGGAAGTGGATCCTTCCACGACCAGGGTGAAGACTTGCATGCGCGAGCCCATCATCACCATTGAAAGTAGTGATCCCCTCGTCGAGGCCGTCCGACTCATGAAAGAGAAGGCAACCCGTCATTTGGCAGTGGAGGAAAGTGAAACGATTGTGGGTGTCATCTCGACTTCTGATATTTTGCGTTATTATTCTGGGGTTGCATAAACCTACTTTTTAATGTCCTGTCCCCTGAAATCGCGCCAGGTTTTGTGGGAAAAGACAAATCGCGCGTGACGAAGTAATCGAAATTGGGTCAGGAGCCGGGGGCAGATATTTTGAGAATGGTGCCCTGATCCCCCACCGCCCAGCCTGTGTGGGGTTCCGGGAAGGTTAAGCCGTACAGAGAATACGGCTCAGGCAGTTCGGGTTCGGTCCAGTTGAACCCCGCATCTTTGGTAACGAGAAATGCACCTCGTTCTCCGACAATCCATCCATTGCGGAAATCGGTAAATCGAATTTTCAAAAAGTCCGGCGGGCGAATGCAGGGCGACCCACAGGGCCGAGTTTTATCCAGCCAGTTCTCCCCGCCCGTGATCGTTTGAAAAATGGTACTTTGGGTCCCAACAGCCCATCCAACCTGTTTGTCGACAAACTGAATATCGAAAAAGGTCGTCGGACTATCGGTCAGTTGTTGCACCCAGTGCTGGCCACCATCCGTCGTCGTCAAGATGACGCCCAGTGCTCCGACGGCCCATCCTTGTTGCGCATCAAGAAACTGCACACCAAACAAGTCCGCTGATGTTCCACTTGGCTGGTCATCCCAGGATTGGCCACCATCTTGTGTATACAGTATGGTTCCTCGTGCCCCAACAATCCAGCCTTGGGTTTTGTCTAGAAAAAACAATCCATAGAGCGGCGATGACGTACCACTTAATTGTGGCCACCATTTCAGTCCGCCATCTCGTGAATGAAGAATGGTCCCATTTTGCCCGATAACCCATCCATGTGTATCGTCTGAAAAATACACACTCATAAGTAAGACTGGCGTTCGACGGGGAATCGTTTTCCAAGTCACCCCGCCATCTTCGGTCCGAAGCATCGTACCACCAGCCCCCACCGCCCACCCATTTTTAGTGTCAAGAAAAAAGGTATCGAGCAAGGTCATTTTGGTGCCACTCTCTTGAAGAATGGGGGTCATGAAAACTTCCGATGCCAGCGCACTGGAAGAAAAAAACAATCCTAGTGTAATCCCAACTAGAACCATCGAAACCTTGATGCACCGTATAAATTCTTTAGGGCTCATTGACAGACGCAAGGAATTAATAATCCATGGTGTAATCATAAAAGTAATCTTTATGCGGCAAGCCTCGACGAAGGATGGTGAATTGTCCTGCCACGGCACTCACCCATTGTTTCGATTGGCAGCATGT
>Ga0209988_10003269_pt1 | contig 10746 bp, 8 predicted proteins | sample N075metaG_FD_183115 | JGI IMG/M metagenome (GOLD analysis project Ga0209988, IMG submission 183115) | Deep subsurface microbial communities from Kermadec Trench to uncover new lineages of life (NeLLi) - N075 metaG (SPAdes) (version 2) | ecosystem: Environmental > Aquatic > Marine > Ocean trench... | reverse complement strand
GATCCCTGTCCTTCTTCGGGAGCGCTTTCGATATCCACGGCTTGCTGGTCAATGGACAACAGGTACTCGAGAAATAACTTCGGTACACCCTGAGCTGGATCGTTGCTGAGGCTCTCCTGCGTGTATTGCCGGGCTTGTCGATAGTATTCCGGATCTCCATCGATGCGGAATGCCTCAAATTGCAGTCTTGCCTGCCCATACAAAGCCCGGGAGATTATTAGATCGTCCTGTGTGCTGCGCCGAAGCTCGCTGTAAATCGAATTCGCCGCACCATGGTCACCGGACAGCATTCGGTAAAGCGCATGATTAAATTCAAAACGCTCTCTGCTGGACCGATTCAGCGACAGCAGTGCTGCGGTCGGTTGTAGATACAGCGGCGCCCGGGAATACCTGACAATAACTTCAGCGTAATGATCGGTATACATCGCCTGCAACCGCAGCAAATTTCGCCGCAACGTCGCCAGCAACTCCTGTTCGATGTCGGTGTCGCCGTTGAGTCCAACAGAGATTCGCAAGGCCTCGTCGATCACTGCGCGCGGATCATCCCGATAGCCTCGCACGATTGTTTCGCGTAACCCCAATATCTGCCGGTTCTGTACCTCATCGTCATTTGCACGCCGGTAGTCTCGAAGTGTGGTTAGCGTCGCATCGATCAGCGAATTTGTTGGCGCTTCTTCCAGCAACGCGATGAGGTTTACGTCTGCATTTTCGATTTGCGGCGTGACAAAACTGTGGAAACCCCAGGCCTGTACGCCGAAGATAATCAGGACCGTCCCGATCAGTTTGAGTGCCCACGACAAAATCTTGTTCATGACACGGACGCCTCGATTTTCCGGCTATGCACTATCGGATGAAATAGAGTTGCCAGCAATGTTAGCCACAACAAAAAAAGTAGTCTGACAACGTTCCAAATCGGTGGTGATAATTCATGGGTTTGGCGCCGTATTTCTTGGTAAGTGTAGCCTTCCATCCGACCAACATCTGAAAACGCGCGCTGCAAATTGTCGGAGTCGAGGCTCTTGATCGTAAAAACGGTCCCGACCGACCGCGCAAGATTCAGAAAAGAAGAAACAGCCTCGTCTGAATCTTCATTTTCATCGGTTGTGATCCACATTAAATAAAACGAAAGGCTTTCATTCGCGAGCCGCGCCAGTTGATGCTCCAGTTCCTCGGTAAAACGCGTTTCAGCATCCGTTAACAGAATGACCGTGCGCTTGTTCTGATCCGGGTAACGGCTCAGAAGATTGAGGCCCGTATCCATGGCAACGGCAATATTGGTTCCCCAGTTCACGTAGTCGTCCATTGCAGCAAGTTGCTGTACAACGAATGAAATATTGGACGTCATGGCCGCAACAGAGTGCGCGTCGTCATTGAAGTAAATCAGTCCGACGCGATCCTCCGCGCGCCGAGCTTCGAGAAACCCGAGCAGGCTCTCGCGTGCCAGTTCATATCTTGCGACATACGGAATTGTTCGCGGGTCGTCTACTCTCGCAGCAAACGCCCCAACGCGGCGTTCGAATTTGACGTTGAACTCATCCCTTCTTACCTGGGTATCGTGGCGCATGGAACGCGAGGTATCCACGATGATCAGAAAATCGCGGGCGCGTTGATCACTTGTGTCTATGCGCACCACCGACGGCTCTGCAAGTACCAGCGTCAACAAGACCAGCACCAGAGCTCCCAGTACCACAGGGGCGCGCTCGAACACGCCATTCGCTGGCAGCGTGGCCGTTATAAGACGCATGTCCGGAAACCGGGTGTTATCGCGAAGAAACCATAACAGGAGAAAAATCACAGCGACGAACAGCGCCAGCCAAAATGGCCACACTCGTGCAAACTGCAACGTGCTCCAGTCAATCAATATTCCGTTCCCCTGTCCCGCCCGCTGAGTGCTCGTCAGCCATCTGCGCAAACTTATGCAAATACTCTGCGCGCTTTTGCGGCTCAATCATGTCCTGGCTTGCTATGTCAATAAACAATGCGCGTGCGTCGGCAACCGACTTTGGGTATTGCGCCGAAGACGCTGAATCGTCTGTCAGCCACGCATACGGATTGGCATCGAGTTCGTCGAGACAGAACCAGGAGGCGCAACGGCGCAATGCATCTGTCCACTGCTCGTCTTGCAGCGCACTATCGCGAAGATCCATCAGCAGGCGCTCCCAACGACTGCCAGCCAGAGTCGTTTTTGGCAGGCTGTGCAGTGATACCGAATTGGACAACCTGGCGCCAAAACCCAACGCGAGTAGCAAGCCGCCGGCCGCTACTGCCAGTGCACCGCCATTGGACGGTTGCGTGACGGGTAGCATGTCCGGATATGCGCCTGCCGGAAAATAATCCACGAAATTGCGTTCCGTTCCAGGTGAAGATGGCAGTGCCGGCGAGACAATGATCTTGTCCGGCCAAGGCCGGAATCGGATCGTCTTGTCGTTAAGTGTCTGTCCGGACGCATCAATCAGTTGATACGCCATGGACATCATTGGCAATTCGTAATTCTTGTCACCGGCACAGGTTTCCTGATCCGCAGGACAATCAAGTACCTGGAATGACCAGGCCGCTCGAGTCTCCACCAGTCCGCCTTCAAAACTCTCGTGAGTAACGACCGGCGGTGCAAACAATCGGATTCCGGACAGGCTTGCAAACCCGCGTTGAAAATATTCGCTGTCAAATTGTTCCACGCGAACAATGTGGCTATCAAACTGAATGCGAATCTCAAGCGAGAGCAGATCACCGAGATGGATGGGTTGCCGTCCTGCTTCACCAATGCCAGCACGAACCTGGACGTACGGATCCCGATAGACGATCGGAATGATCTGCGCAGCATCAACACCCGCCGCAATCAGGAACAACAGCAGGAGCGTCTTACGCGACAACAATTTATTCATGATCCTAATGCTTCCGTTGTCGGCGCATGCGTGCCAGCCGGGCCAGTTGTGGATATATCTGGTTTTGACTCGATACGACCATGTAATCAAGCCCCGCTGCCCTGAAGCTCCTGATTAAATTTTGGACACGGCCCCTTTCCTCCCGATTGACGCGAGAGATCCGGGGACGGGATAACCAGGTTAGCCTTCGGCTCTTGCGTTCCGCATCACACAATTTCACCAGCCCCTGCATTTCCTCCGGCACCTCGAATGAGACAATCACTGGCACGACATTGCGCTGCAATTGATTGAGTATCGAACGCCAATCTCTTGCGGGGATGATGTCGCTGTCGTCAGTCTTGACAAAATCGGATACCACGAACAGCAGGTCGGAGTGCCTGTGACGGACTTGGTCCAGGTACTGTCGAAATACAGCGGTGATATCCGTGGTGCTTGCAGCGCGCGGCTCGGACAACGCGGCAATCAGCCGTTGCATTTGCGTTTTGAGGTTCGCCGCTCGAATTCGCTCATGTAAACCATTGTCAAAGAGCGTGGTCGCGACGCGGTCGCCCGCTCTCCAAAACGAGTAGGTCAACTGCAACAGGCAAGCGTTACGCAACGCCGCCTTCTGCGGCAACGCCATGGACGCAGAGACGTCGGCAAGCAACATGATCGATGCCTGTGCTTCGTCTTCCCACTCCATCACCCTCGGCGCATCTGCTGGACTGTATTTGTCTATGTCGCGCGGATTGTCTTCACCGGCTATGTAAGGGCGCGTACGCAGTAGTCGCATACCGTCTCCGGCCCGCCCCAGCGGATGCCGGCCCGGCATGATTTTCACGGGATTGAATCGTACCGGCACCAGAACACCGAGAGCATGCAACGCTTGCCGGTCGATTATTGCGGACCTTGCGTTATGCGTGGACTTCGTATGCATAACCTCGCTCAGCCAATATGACATTGATCAGTTGCCGGGTATCGGCGGGATAATTCGTTTCCAGTCGATGATTCAAGAGCGGCACAGCCGTTGCAAACACGTCATACGGAACCACTTTACGACGCCCGTTGAAGAATGCATGCGCGCGCAGTAGGGGCGGCCAGAAACTGGTGGCGCGGGAACTGGCGCCGCCAACGTCGCTTATTACATCACCGCCGATGCCTGCCGCTTCCAGAGCATCCGCAGGATACGAAGGATCCGTCCGGCGCGTTGCAACGGTAATCGCATTCATCAAGTGGATAATCGCATCCGACAATTCAATTTCCTCCTGGACGAGACTTTGAATGGCGATCAGTTCGTCGCGGCTTGTAACCGGTTCGATTCGCTCGAGATTCTCTTTCAGAAAGCTACTGGCTTCCCTGGCTATCTGGAATTCCACTTCACGTGGAGAAAACGACCACTCAATCTTGATGAGGAAGCGATGTTTGGCAGCAGCGTCGAGTTCCCAGGTACCTTCATGCGACAGTGGGTTCTGAGTGGCTATGACATGGAAAGGTTGCGGTAACTCATACGAGGTATCGCCGATTGTGACCTGGTACTCCTGCATCGCCTCAAGTAATGCGGACTGTGTCCTCGGGTCCGTTCTGTTCAACTCATCGAAGAGCACGACATTGTTGAAAATTGGCCCTTTGAGCAATTCGAAACCCGTGCCAGACTGGCTGGCGATTTCCGCCCCTAGCAAATCCGATGGCTTGAGCGTGGGCTGACCGGAGACTCGACCTGCGGTTATGCCGTCAATGGACGCAGCAAGCGCTGTCGCGAGCAAGGTCTTGCCTTCGCCCGGCACCGCTTCGAGCAATACATGCCCCCTCGCGACAATGGCGACAACCAGTAAATCAATGCTGGACTCGTGACCCTTCACAACGACACCCAGGTTTGCACGAAGGGCCTTGATCAACTCACTCGCGCGGCCAACGTCCACCTCAGATGGACCACGCGCGGCCAAGCGAACCTGACGGTCGATTTGTCATACGAGTAGCCTCATTTTCGATAATACAGTGGGCAGTAAGTTGTCTAGAGTGTAGCAACATCAAAACCAAAGTCGTATATCACCGGACATGGCCGGTGAGCTAATGGGGCACTAAAATGACATTCGATTTCAGAAAAAATATTTGGAACTTGGCAAAATCGGCCACTGTCGTGGCGGCAGTCTGCGCGCTGATCGGCGTTGCTCATGCCGGACAATCACCGTTCGCGGAAACGGTCATTTTGAACGGCAAAGTCATTACCGCAGATTCCGACAATCCTGAAGACGTCAGTATCAAACAGGCGATAGCCATCTCCGGCGACAGGATAATGGCGGTCGGCACCGACGAGGAAATCAAGAAGCTCATCGCCGACTGGACCGAGGTAGTCGATGCCAAGGGTAATTCCGTGATTCCGGGGCTGATTGACACGCACAACCATATTTACGAAACGTCCACCGGTTTTCCCTGGGTGATTCGCTCGATGCCAGAAATGATGGAAATCAGCATTCGCGCAGAAACCGGAGAGCAGCTTGTCGCAAATCTCGAAAAAGCAGTTGCAGCTCGCGCGAGCCAGATACCATCCGACCAATGGATCAGGGTCAGACTTAACCCCGCCAGCATTGCCGTAAAAGTGTTTGGTAAGACGATAACCCGCGACAGCCTGGATGAAGTGGGCCCAGATCATCCTGTGTTTGTCAGTACTCGTGGCGGATCGGTATTGAACAGCAAGGCGATTCAGGCCATTGAAGATTATTACGGCAATGAATTGCCCGGCGATTACTGGATGAAAGATCGCGAGCTGGGTTGGTCGGGAGAGTACACGGATTTCTCGCGTTGCATTGGCGTTGATCTGATTGCGAATGCTCCGGGCAACTTCGACAAGTACATCAAGGGCTACTTTGAGGTTATGCAAGCCAACGCGCAGATCGGCGTCACAACACATAAGAGTCATTTGCAGTGCGAGGGCGGCTTCAGCGCTTCGGCGCATCTTGCTCGTAACGACATGATGCCGATCAGGCTCGCCTGGGGGCACCGCTGGATGCAACCGTTTAATCCACGGATCAAGGAAACCTACAGGCGCATTGGTGATTGGACCGGATACGGCTCGGATTTCATGTGGAGTATCGGCAGTAGCGTAGGCGGTATTGATGCCGGCGGCGTGGGATGGTGTACGTCGATTCCTGCCGACGACAGCATCAAGAGCCGCGAGCAATGTCCGCCAGCGCCTCCCGGTGTTGAAGTCAAAGCGATTACCGACATCAATACCGTCAGCAACCGCGCAAGAAGGACTGAACATCTGACAACGCTGGCACAACTGGCTGCTGATGGGCGAATAACGGGCATTCCTGGCTGGCACGTTTCCGGCGATGGCGCACTGGAATTGTTGTTCCAGACATATCGCGCTACGGGCATGTCGGATGAAAAGATCAGGACTTTGCGCATTGAAAGCGACCACTGCCATTCAGTTACACAGGACCAGATCAAGATGGCTGTGCGTCTCGGCCATACCTTTTCCTGTGACGCTGCCGATACACCAACCAAAGTGCTGAAAGCGGGTTACGGCGAGGAGTACCTGACGATGAACGCCCCGGTGGCCAGCATGCTGAAAGCGGGCGCCAATGTAGTGATCAGCGAATTCGGCATCCAGGGGGAGCTTCGCACGTCACCTTTCGAGGACGGCGTCATGTGGCTGACCCGGAAAATAGACGGCGAGACCTGGGGCGTCCCCGAGGAAGCTGTGCCGGACAGGATGACGTTGCTGTTGATGATGACGAGATGGGGTGCACGCCCACTTTGGAAAGAAAATGATCTGGGTTCGATCGAGGCCGGCAAGATTGCGGACATCGTCATTCTGAATGGCGACTACATGGCCGGGCCCGATGAAGATCTCGACCAGCTAACGTCGATCATGACGTTCATCGGTGGCAAAGTAGCATTCGAGTCAGACGAGTTGCGCGGCAATACGTTCAGATTCAATACAGATGACGCCAGTTGGACGGTCGTGCAGAACACACCGACGTCCCTGTGGCGATGGCAGTCGGCACCCACACTGCCGCCCTTTCTGACCGGCGCTGCAGGGATCCAAAATTAGGACCACAATTTTTTTCGTCTGCCTGGCTTCGCTGTGCCTTGCAGTGATCGTTTCGTCAAACGATGCACGCGCTGCAGACGACGACACGACCTCATCGGTTTACCTCGTCTTCGACCCGGAGACAGGCGAGTTTTTGGAGATCAACGATGAGGACAGATCAAAGCAGAAACACGCTGCACTGGACCCCACCAATGCGGTGCTTACATTGACGACAAAAAAAATGCCGCTGCCGTTCGGACTTGCCATCATTGCAGCGTTGCTGGCCGCTTACTTCGGCTGGGCGCGTATTACAGCAACCAGGTCGGCAGACCGCGACCAAGGACAGGATGCGTAATTAAACGGAGGCGTGCGGTTCGTTCGGCGTACTGCGTACGGCGTCCTTCGCCCCTTCTGTGTATTTCTGGTCTCTCGGCAACAGCATGGACGCTGATCTCACCTTATGCGTTTCAGGGTCGACTCCGGGCGGCGGCTCGCCAGTATCCTGCATGTCTTTAATCGCTTGGAACAACTTGCGGCGTGCCATCATGATGCCCTTGTCCGTCGCCACCAGCTTTTCTATGCTGCGATCACAGATCGGGCCCATGCTTTCCTGCAACGAGGAATCCTGGATCGCGATGCCATGAATGCCGCTGTAGGCCAAGCCAGACCTCTGCGCTTCGCGATCCATCAGGTAGTCATTAGTGCTATTGGCTAGTGGCATGTAAGTGCCCGGGACATACTTGCAATGGACGCCCTGCCCGTCTTCCATTGCTGCCCGCTCGCTTTTCGTCAAGTCGCGCGCGCCCGTGTAATCGAAACTCCACGCCCAGCAATTCTCATCGTCAATGGGTATCCAAAAATGACCATGTACCGGATGGTCACCTCGCGGCGGTACCATCGTAAAGCTCGGCATTATCCACGGCGTTATTCGCCAATAGTACTGATCGTCCTCCGCGTTGCGCCGCGCACCGATCAGCAGACCGCCGGGATTATCGACAACTTCAAAAACCGGTCTCTTATCCGCAAGATTGTACTTATTGCCGGCGGACCCCTTGAACAACGGGTCGGTGTTGAGATTTCCGCTGTGCAGGAAGGACACGTGGCTCGAATCGATGCCACCTTCCAACGCCTGCAACCAGTTACATTTCTGGAATCGTTTCGATATGAAGCGCTGTCCTGGTTTTACCGTGCATATTTCATACTCGGGAAGTGGCGGTTTCTTTGCCGGGTCGCCCATGTATGTCCAAAGAATGCCGCCTTTCTCCTCAAGTGGATACGCCGTCAATTTGATTTTGCTGCAAAGCTTGCTGTCTGCCGGCTCGGATGGCACTTCCATGCACTGGCCGGTCACATCGTATTTCCAGCCGTGGTATGCACAGCGCAGACCGCCTTCCTCATTGCGTCCAAACCATAGTGATACTCGACGGTGCGCACAAAGTTCATCCATCAGGCCGAGCCGGTTGTCGCTGTCCCGGAACGCGATAAGTCTCTCGGACAATAATTTCACTCGCACCGGGTCGCAATCCGGTCCGGGTAATTCTTCGGCAAGCAACGCCGGTATCCAGTAACAACGAAACATGTCACCCATCGATGTTCCTGGACTGGTTTGCGTCAATAAGTCATTTTTTGCCTTAACGAGCATCGAACACTCTCCTCACGAACAGCAGCCGCAGCACTTGCTCGCGATGGATTGCGTGCAATGTGCCGCGAGTGCCAAGTGGTATGATTACCTTACTTATAACGGCTATTGCGGCCGGAATAAATAGATATATTCCATTAGGAATCACGAACGCGGAGAATTGAATGGCCGACAAAGTGACGATCCCGAAACTTCAGCAAATGAAACGAGACGGGGAGAAAATTGTCGGTGTCGTTGCCTGGGATTACCAGATGGCGCTCATCGTAGATCGAACCAATATCGAGATAATGTCGGTCGGCGACACCGTCGGAATCAATCTCTGGGGACAGCCGAACCCGCTGGAAGTGACGATGGACCAGATGGTAACCGTCGCCCAGGCAGTGCGCCGCGGCACCGAGCACGCATTGGTAAGCTGCGATTTTCCCTACGGGCCGTTACAAGAAGGTGTCGATGCTGCCGTGCGCGCCGGAATTCGCCTGGTCAAGGAGTCGGGCGTCGACATGATCAAACTCGACGGCGCCGCCGACTACCCCGAAGCGGTCACCGCGATGACCAGCGCCGGCATTCCAGTTTGGGCGCAATTTGGAATCACACCGCAAACCGCGCTGCAATACGGCATTGATTATGCCGCGATGTCCGGAGCAGGCGCCGAGGTAACAGCGGAAATGACCGACCGCCTGGTAGCCGAAGCCAAAATGCTGGAGAAGGCCGGTGCGGTTCTGCTCGTCTTTACGAATTCAGGGCCGGTGGTCGGGCCGGTCGTGGTCGACGCCGTGTCGATACCGGTGATCGGCGGGTTCGGTGGCGGGCCATGGCTGGATGGTCGCGTTCGAATGGCGCACGCGGCGATCGGCTACAGTGCGAAGCATCTCGATGAAAATATTGAAACTTACGCAAATGTCGCACAAACAACGCTGGATGCTATCAGCGCGTTCCGCGACGACGTTCGAGCCGCGCGCCAGATCAAAGGCGCGCCTGAAACTGGAAAATGAGAGCTATCTACGATGCCCACCGCGATAGTTGATGGCATAAAAACGAACTACGAAGTCGTCGGCGATGGACCGCCGATACTGATGTACTCTCCCGGCGGATTCGACGCGACACTCGACAAATGGTCCACGCTCGGCGTTTATGCTCGAATCAAGTTACTGGATCATCTGCCGCGGAAATACAGTTGCATCCTGTTTGATCGTCGCGAGACGGGCCAGTCCGGCGGCCGGGTCGAGAAGATTGCCTGGGACGACTACGTCGAGCAGGGCAAGGGATTGCTGGACCACCTTGGCATTTCCAAAGTGCATCTTCTCGGTGGCTGCATGGGCTGCTGCCCGGTAATAAGCTTCGGCGTCAAATATCCAGCATCAGTGATGAGCATGATTCTCTATTGGCCTGTTGGCGGCGCCGGCTATCGCATCAAGGGGCATGGCCGATTCGCAACGCATCTTGAAACAGTTCAACAGAAGGGATTGAGTGGCGTGGTCGAGCTGGCATTGGGCAGCGACGACGGCTTCGGTAAGGACCCTCGTGTCGGACCGTGGGCCCCCGTGATTCGCAGCGACCCGAAGTTCGCAAAGGCCTATGCCAAGCTGGATCTCGAGGAGTACATACAGATCATCGTTGACATGCCGCGCACGTTGATCGACCGGGATACCGTGCCGGGTGCGGAACCTGAGGACCTGATGCGCCTCGACATCCCGGCATTGATCGTGCCGGGCAAGGATGCCGCGCATGCGACCTCCGCTGCTCGTTACCTGGAGGAGTGTTTGCCGGGTGCGGAGTACTGGGACCTGTTGCCGGACGAGCAAACGGAAGACAACATGCCGGCCGGCATCATCGAGTTTCTCGACCGCAATAGCTAATCCCTGTTCAGCCAATGAGCTGCCGGGTTGCCGGCGCAAATACTGATTCCACATCTGTCGGTTGTGTAATAATTTTCTGCGTCGTCGCATGTGCGATCAAGTCTTCGAGTACGCCCCGATTCGGAGCAATGCCGTACGGCAGAGGATCGGAGCCCGATTCCAGCATTCGCGCATAGAGCTCGTCCGCGCTATCGGGAGTCGTGATCTCGCCATTCCGCAGTTGTTCCAGGTAGCGATTCTTTGATTCGGTAAACGCATCGAATACCGCAACCGCGATGCCAGGATGCTCATCAAGCACTTCATTGCGAACAACTATCAGGTGATTAATGGGGTAGTGGCCGCGACTCTTGAATG
>Ga0209988_10003265_pt1 | contig 10756 bp, 8 predicted proteins | sample N075metaG_FD_183115 | JGI IMG/M metagenome (GOLD analysis project Ga0209988, IMG submission 183115) | Deep subsurface microbial communities from Kermadec Trench to uncover new lineages of life (NeLLi) - N075 metaG (SPAdes) (version 2) | ecosystem: Environmental > Aquatic > Marine > Ocean trench... | reverse complement strand
TGCAGGCGCAGGCGCTCGATTCAGGGGCTCTCTCCGCGGAAAGTCTTTCGGGCTCGGAGGAGGAGCGCGATCCGTTGGCGGCGGATATCACTGCGGATCTGGTCGAAGACTTCGGCGAGGATTTTGCCGATCGGACGGACGAACTTCAGCCCGATCCCAGCCGATCGGAAGTCGATCTGGATCGGACACCGCTCATCGACGCGACGGATGAAATGACAATGCCGCTCGTTGAGTCGAAACCGCAGCCGAATGCCGAGGAGATCACGACCCTGATCCTGGGTCGGTCGACGCCAGCTTCAAGTTCCGGCGCGTCCGTCGAAAGACCGCGCGATCACGCTTCGACCGGGACGGCCGAAGGCTCGCATTCGAATCCGGTCGCGCCCCTGCGTTCAATCCGGGTGTTGGATGCGATTCCGATCGCGATGGGAAACGAATGGGTCGAAATCGATGCCTCGCCGCGGGGGAAGTCGAAGGTCCCGTTCTCTCGGATTCAGACAATTTCGATGGTCGCGGTCGACGGGTTGGGAAGTCGCCCCGTCCTGGTCATCGATATCCTGCTGAATGGATCGGACGGGATTCAAGCACCGATGAAACTGATTCGCTTCCGAAGCGATCGCTTCGACCCACTCGTACTCGAACCGGAGGCGGCGAGTCCGTTGCTGGCGCTACTGGCCTGGGTCAAGCGAATACAGGCCGGTTCAGACGCGATCTGTCTTCCCTCGAATCGAATTCTGTCCGGAAAATTCTCGCGCTTCGATTCGCTAGAAGCCTATGAACGACAGGTGTTGACCGCCCTACGCGCAGACTCCTAATCGTCAGTCAGGGTTCGACGAGACGATGAGAAAGTTCGAGCGACGGCGACTCGGCGGGTTTCAGACAACCTTCGTAGGTTCGTCCTCGAACCAACGTAAAGCCGTATTCGCCGAGCGTTGGACCGTTCGCTTTGCATTTCGCACTGGCCATGTGAAGTGTGATGACACGACGATGGCGATCGGTTCGATTCCCGCCGCTTCGATGGAGCAAATGGGTATTGAAAAGAAGGCAATCGCCTGGGGATAGATCCATCGTGATGGCCTGTTCGTGGTAGGCCGCGTTGCCCTCGATGTCGTCGGCGGCGAGAGCGCCGAAGTTGATTCCCTGCTTGACGAGATGCTTCCGGAGGTCGAGCTCGTGCGAGCGAGGCACGACCGAAAGGGAGCCGTTCTCCTCGGAAACCGGATCGAGGGGAATCCACGCGCCGAGACATAGATTCTGGGGTCCGAACATGAAATAGGCCGCATCCTGATGGAAGGGATGGATCGATTGCTCGATTCCGGGCGGCTTGTAAATGAACATCAGAAGGAAGGCGAGAAGATCCTCGCCGATCAGCGATTCCGCCGCGTCCAACAGGCGTGGAAGGCGTAGGCATTCGGCCATCACCGGATCGAAGCGATCCGGGTTGAGGATTTTCCAGAGCGCGCGCTCCGGATCCTCGGGCATAGGGTGCTTGCCCTTCGCGAAGTAGATGTCCTTGACCAATCGATTCGCGGCCGCTTCGGGAAGGTCGCCGTTCGCGATCTCACTTGCTCGATTCAAGTAGCGATCGATCTCTTCGGGTGTGAGAAGATTCGGGACGACGACATAACCTTCTTTGCGATAGTGTTGGATCTGTTTCGCGTCGAGACGACTCACCCTGAATACTCCTCGAAATTGGGTCGGCTATTCGATTCTAGCCGAAGATGGCCGGATCGAGGTCGACGCCGATGGGGCAATGGTCCGAGCCCTGGACGTCGGGTTCGATGAATGCATTTCGTACGAAGGGCATCGCCGAGGGAGAGGCCAGGATGTAGTCGATCCGCCAGCCGATGTTCTTGGCGCGGACCCCAAAGCGTTGGCTCCACCATGTGTAGTGGCCGGCGCCGCTCTCGAATTCCCGAAAGGTGTCGATCCAACCCGCCCGAACCCAACGCTCGAACTCTTCTCTCTCTTCATCGAGAAAGCCGGATGTCTTTCGGTTCTCCTTGGGGCGTGCGAGGTCGATTTCCTTGTGTGCCGTGTTGTAGTCGCCCATCACGAGAACGCGGTAGCCGGCGCGACGCCATTTCTGCAGGCGCTCGAAGAGGGCGCGGTACCAGTCGAGCTTGTAGGGCACGCGATCGTTGCTGCGGTTCTTTCCCGATCCGTTGGGAAAGTAGCCGTTGGCGACGATCAGTCGGCCGAAGCGGGCGATTTGAAGGCGGCCTTCCGTATCGAATCGATCTTCGCCGAGCGAAGTGTCGAGGCGGTCCGGTTTGCGTCGCGAGAGCAGCCCAACGCCCGAATATCCCTTGCGATCGGCAGCGACGTAGTGATGTTCATAGTCATCGAGGCGGAGGATCTCTGGCGGGATCGCGTCGAGATCGGCGCGAACTTCCTGAAGGCCAATGATCTCCGCGCCGCAGCCGCGGATCCAATCGTCGAGCCCCTTTCGCGTGGCGGCGCGAATTCCGTTGATGTTCCAGGAGTAGACTCGACAAACGTCGTCTTTCGTTCGTTTGGCCAAGGAACTAATGCTCGTCGCGCAAATAGGTGTAGTCGGCGAGCCCTTGATCGTATCGGCGCCGCAACAGAGCCGAGTCTTCGAGACTGATCTTGCCGTCGCGAAGCGCCCTTTCGATCAATTTACGAACACGCTCGGCGAGGTCTCGACGATCATATTGGACATAGGAAAGGACCTCGGTCACATCGTCCCCCTCGACGTAGTGATCGACGGAATAGCCACGATCCCCATCCAGGCGGACGTGGACCGCGTCCGTGTCTCCGAACAGGTTGTGAAGGTCGCCGAGGATTTCCTGGTAGGCGCCGACGAGGAAGACCGCGAGCAGATACGGAGCGCCATTCCATGAATGGAGGCGCACCGTCGGCTGGTCTTCGCCATCGCCGATGAAACGATCGAATCGACCGTCCGAGTCACAGGTGAGATCGGCCACGATTCCGCGGCGGGTCGGCTCCTCGTCGAGGCGATGAATCGGCATGACCGGAAAGACCTGTTTGACGGCCCAAGCGTCGGGTGCCGATTGGAAGATCGAAAAATTGCCGAAATAGGTATCGGTCAGGAGTTTGTTCAAGTCCTCCAGGGCCTCGGGCGTTTCTCCGATCTGTTCGAGAATGGTGCCGATGCGAACACAGCCCGAGTGAAAGAGTTGTTCTGATTTCGCGCGTCCGCGCAAGTCGAGATAACCCAGCGAAAAGAGCGAGGCGGCCTCGTCCCGCCCATGGATGAGATCGTGATAGCTCTCGGTCAGATTGTCGGGCGCGATATCGTCGACCGCCTCGAAGAGCGCGTGAAGTACGGGGTGATCCGACTCCTCGCAGGCCTGAACGTTCTGGGGTTCCTGTTCTCGATTGACGCCAATGACGTCGAAGACCAGCATCGAATGGTGCGCGACCATAGCGCGACCCGATTCGGTGATGAGGTCGGGCGCGGGAATCGAGGCCTCGGTACAGGTCTGTTCCGCTGCAAACACGACGTCGTTCACGTATTCCTGTTGCGAGTAGTTCATCGAGGAAGGGTCGTCGGTTCCCGCGCCGCTGTAGTCGACGCCCAGACCGCCGCCGACATCGAGAAGATGGAGGGAGTCGGCGCCCAGACGGTAGAGGCCGACATAGATTCGCATGGCTTCGCGAAGGGCATCTTTGTGCGCACGAATGGTCGTGATCTGCGAGCCGATGTGGAAATGGAGTAGCTCTATGCAATCGATCATGTCTTCGCTTCGCAAGCGTTCGATCGCGCGGATGAGTTCGTCTGCGGTGAGGCCGAATTTCGAGTCGGTTCCCGAGGAATCGACCCATCGCCCCGCGCCAACCGTGGTCAGGCGTGCGCGCAGGCCGATCTTCGGACGAATGCCGAGGGCCGCGGCCGCCTTGATCACGAGCTCGATCTCGCGGTAGCGATCGATCACGATGATCGGGTTTCGGCCCAGTCGTTGCGCGAGCAAAGCGGTCTCGACATAGGCGCGATCCTTGTATCCGTTGCAGATCAGAAGAGCGTCCGGCGTGTCGAGCAGCGCGAGCGCAATCAGGAGCTCGGGTTTGCTTCCCGCTTCGAGCCCGACCCCATAGGGCGCTCCGAACTCGATGATTTCCTCGACGACCCGTGCCTGTTGATTGACCTTGATCGGATATACGCCGCGCCATCGCCCCGTATAGGCGTGCTCCGCGATGGCTTCGTCGAAGGCTTCCGCGAGTCCTTTGATTCGCGTCGCGAGAATGTCGGAGAACCGAATCAGGATCGGGCGTCGCAAACCACGTCGTCCGAGTTCGCTGACGAGCTTGGGTAGATCGATATGCGAGCCGTCCGTCAATTTGGGATGGACTAACATATTTCCTTCCGGCGACACCGAGAAATATCCCGCGCCCCAGGCGTTGACCCGGTAGAGTTCCGCGCTCTGACGGGGGGTCCATTCGCTCATTGAAGGCCTCCGATGTCTTCGAGCTTTTCTTCGTGCTCTTCCTTCGTGGCGAGATCCTTGACCTTGACCACGCCGCGCGTTCGTTCGTCTTCGCCGATCAAGTAGACACGCTGGGCCCCATTCCGGGCCGCGTCCCCGAGCACGCGTTTGAGCCTGGCCTGACCGAGTGAGAGTTCGACGATTCGACCGGCACGCCGCAAACGATTCGCGACCCGGATCGCGATGGCCTTTTCCTCTTTCCCAAAAGCGTAGACGACGTCCTCGATCCGGCGAGCGAGTGGTGGCCACAACGCTTCGTCTTCGAGTAGTTCGCTGATGACGGCATCCCCGAATCCGAAGCCCACGGCCGGAATCGGCTTGCCGCCCAGGGTTTCGGCGAGTCGGTCGTAGCGTCCGCCTCCGGCGATGGAGCGCAACGTCCCCGCCGTGTCGAAAGCCTCGAAGACGACGCCGGTGTAGTAGGCGAGTCCGCGGACGACCGAAGCGTCGAAGGGCACTTCGTCGGCGATGCCATAGGCGTCGAGCAGGTCGTAGAGGCGGCGCAGATCGTTCAACGCATTCGATTCCGGTGCGGCAAATTTTTCGACATCGGCGAGTGAGCGAGCGCTGAGCATTTCGAGGACGCGCTCCGCGGCCGCCGAATCGAGTCCGACGGCACCCTGTTTGTCGCAGAGCAGATCCGTGACGTCCGCGGGTCCGATCTTGTCGATCTTGTCGATGACGACGCAGAGCGGCTCGAAGGCTTCGGGGCGGCGGGCCAGGACGCCTTCGCGAAGCGACTCTTCGAGCAGCGCCCGGCTATTCAAGCGGATCTTGACCTTGCCACGCGCGAGGCCGAGCGCGTCCAAGGCCGTGACCATGGCGGACAGGAGTTCGGCTTCGGCCTCGACCCCGGGCTCGCCCCAGATATCCATATTCCATTGGTAGTGCTCGCGTCTTCGGCCGCGGGTCATGCGTTCGTAGCGCCAATTCTGTGTCACGGTGAACCATCGGATCGGAAGTCGCATGCCGCCCTGCTGCGCGATGACCATGCGCGCGATCGAGGGCGTCATTTCCGGGCGAAGCGCGAGATGTCGATCGTGGAGTTCGAAGTGGTAGAGCTGGTCGACGATCTCCTCGCCGGCCTTTCGGGTGAAGAGCTCGGCGTGCTCCAGGATTGGCGCATCGACCTCTTCGAAGCCGAATTGGGTGGCGGTTCGCCGGAAGCAATCGAAGAGCCAATTTCGACGCCGCATGTCGTCGGGATAGAAATCGCGCGTTCCCCGGGGGGCCTGCAATCCATGACCCGCATTCTTTGGTTTCTGGCCCTGGCTCACAAGCGGGTCCTTCCCAATCGGTGCTTCGGATTTCTCTTCCGATTTCGTTGTTCCTGGCGAGTCAGGGAATACCACGCCGGGGGCAGCATGCGCGAGTGTCGAAGGGGATTGCTACACACCGAGCCGGGTCTCGGGTTGGATGGGTCCGGTCGCAACACGGGAGAAAGATGCCATGAAATCGTCCGCGGGTCCGCCCGCCCTCAATGACCCGGAGACCTCAACCGGGGGATCGCGAGGCTTCGTCATCCTGGCGTTGGCGTTCTGCGCTTTGTTGGGACTCTCCGTCGCTTGTGGAGACGTGGCCGAGGACGCTCCGAAGTCCGCCGAGACGCCGCCGCCGGCGACGAAGCCGCTCATCCGCGAGCCGACCACGCCGGACGATCTTCCCCTGGCGCTCGTACTCGGGCTGTCCGCATTCGCTGAGCGTCAGCCGGGCGAGACCGGGATGCCCGTGCCTTTGGCGGCCGAGCTGGAATTCATCGCGCGGCGCGGTGGGGAGTGGGTCAAGACGACGCTGACCGATTCCGACAGCAACGTCTTCCACAAGGCGCTCGTCTACGAGAAGCCCGATGGGACGCTTGCGCTTTTGACCGGCGGCGGCTCGAAGGCGATCGTCAAGCTCTGGACGAAGCAGGACGGACAGCTCGTCTCCCAGACCTTGTGGGAGAAGGATTTCGGCGGGCGATTCTCGCGAATCAGGGACATCGAGGTCGGTGACATCGACGGCAACGGAACGAACGTGATCGTGGTGGCGACCCACGATCAGGGCATCGTCGCCCTCATCCGGCCGAAGGATGGCGGCTACGAGGTCGAAGAGATCGACAGTCAAGAGGACACCTTCGTCCACGAAATCGAACTCGGGGACATGGACGGCGATGGCGAACTCGAAATCTACGCGACGCCCTCCGAACCGAATCGACTCGACGGTTCGAGCCAGTCGGGACACGTCGTTCGCTATCGCCCGAGCCAGAACGAGGGGCGCGTGGTCGTTGCGGATCTCGGCGAGCGTCACGCGAAAGAAATTCTCGTGCACGATATCGATGGGGATGGCAAGGACGAGCTCTACGTCATCGTCGAGGGTCAGAAGAATCCGAAGGGTAGCGGCCTTTTGCATCGCACCGAGATCTGGCGCTACGAATTCGATACCCCGGCCGATCAGGGAGTCGTCATCGCGGAACTCGACGATCGATTCGGGCGGTTCTTGACACCCAGCGACCTCAATGGCGACGGCAAAAAGGAGATCGTGGTCGCGCTCTACCAGAAGGGCATCTGGTGGCTGCGGCCCGGTGAGGACCCCACGAAGCCGTGGCGGAAGCGAGCCATCGACAGGCGCTCGGGCAGTTTCGAACACGCCACGATCGCAATCGATCTCGATGGGGACGGCGTTCAGGAACTCTATGTGGCGAGCGACAATGACAAGGCGCTTCGACGTTATGTCTGGAACGGTCGCAGATTGGTCAAGGAAGAGATCTACGAGCGGAGTGACAATCGCAGTATCTTGACCTGGAATATCATGCCGATTCCGGTTGAACTCGTGCCCGAATAGATAGAGCGGGAAAGCCGAGACCCGAGCGGCGGGGTGCGGTTTTCGTGAATGGCTCGGCCGGCGGAGAGCGACCGGTGGGGGTTGGGTGGAGGCCCGTCTGTTGTGGGGCGCTGGGTGCGGATCGACTGCGGGCCTGCGCTTTATTTCACGAAAACCGCACCCCGCCGCGCCGGCCTCGCGTTCGCGAGAAGAACTATCCGTCGAGCCGAGCGAGCCCAAGCATCGCGTCCGTGGCCACCTCGATACAGCTCGACATGTTCCGATCGAGGTCGATCTCGGACGGTCCGGGCCAGGGCGCGCGATCGGATATGACACAGATCGCGCCCGCGCGGATTCCGAAGAGCCCGGCCAGCGTGAGCAGGATGCCCGTTTCCATTTCGCAATTGAGGATTCGCGCCTGCTGCATGTCGCGGAAGCGAGCTTCGAGGTGGCTCGGCCAATAGCCGCCGACCGACATGCTCTGCAAGCTGTCGTCGGGTCCAGCGATCGCGTTTCGGGCATAGAAAGCGTCGAGCGACCAGGTAATTCCCGTTTTCGCACGGACCTTGCGCTCTTCGGCTGCTTCGACGAGGGCGGCGACGATTCTCCAATCCGCGACCGCCGGAAATTCGGGGACGACGTAGGTCTTGCTCGTGCCATCGTCGCGCACACTGCCGGTCGTGATGGCGAGATCGCCGAGTTCGAGGTCCGGGTCGAGGCCGCCCGAATTCCCGATTCGGATCATCGTCGTTGCGCCGAGCTTGATCAGCTCTTCGACCAGGACCGCAGTGCCCGGTGCGCCGATTCCGTGGGAGGCGGCCGAGACCGCGATCCCGTCTTTCTCGCCGGTGACGATGATGAATTCGCGAACGCGACAGACCTCCCGTTTCGAGTCCCAGGCCTGGCTGATTCGGGCGACGCGAGCGGGGTCGCCGCAGAGAAAGACGTTTGGTGCGATGTCCCCCGGAGAACATCCGGTAATCGGTTGGGCGTCGCTCAAGAAGGCTCCTTGGATCGAGGCCGGGAGGCGAATCCGTGGCGGTACGGTCGCTCTCAGCCTGGCTTGCCCAAGGGAAGCGGTTTTCCGGGGTCGTTGCCAGCGAAGTGGGATCGTCTCGACGTGACGACGTCTCGGAGCGCGAGTACGCTCTGGATGGGCGGGCGCGTTCGAAGTGTTTGGACGCGTTCGAAGAGCAGGCTTGAGTGGGCGTCGTCCCGTCGGGAGAATCATGTCGCGTCGTTCGATCGGAGGTCCGCTGGTCATCGGAATCGTCTCGATGATTCTGGTGGTCGCGCTGGCCGTCGGTTGGCAGATTCTGGTCTGGAGGGACGATTCCGGCGTCGAGAGCGGATTGTCGCGCCTCGATGGCATGCTCTTCGTGCTGGGGAGTCTGTTCTTCCTCTTCGTGGCGGCGGGGCTCGTCTGGCTCGTTGTGAAACTCGTGCTGGAAATGAGATTGAATCAATCCCAGCGCGCGTTTATCGACGCCGTGACCCACGAGTTGAAAACGCCTCTGGCTTCGTTTCGGCTGGGTCTCGAGACGCTTGCAAAGCACGAACTCGAAGCGCCCCAACGCGAGCAATTTCTGGGCCGGATGAGTGAGGATCTCGATCGTCTCGAAAATACGGTCGCGAAGGTCCTGTCCGCGGCACGCGCCGAGGAGACAATGCGGTCGCGGGCACCGCGGGACGAGGTCGAACTCCGGGCGCTGCTGGCCAATAACATCAAGGAAGTGAGAGACCGTCACGAGCTGTCCGCGGAATCGATCGAATTCGCCGGGGCTCGAAGGTTGTTCGTGCGCGGTGATTCTGCCGAGTTGGGCCTGGTCTTCCGAAATCTCTTCGAGAACGCCGTCAAATATTCGGATCATCCCGTCCGGATTCGGGTGGGCGTCGAAGAGTTCCGCGATGGCCGCGTTCGTGTGGAGATCTCCGATCAGGGCATCGGCATCCCGAAACAAGAGTTGCGCCGGATCTTTCGCCGTTTCTACCGGGCCGGTCGAGATGTTCAACGTCAAGTTTCAGGTCTCGGACTCGGTCTCTTCGTCGTGCGTACGCTGCTTCGAAAACACGGGGGTCGAATCGTTGCGCTCTCCGAAGGGGCGGGGCGAGGCAGCCGATTCGTCGTGACTCTGCGGCCGGCCTGAGCAATGGACCGGTACGCGCCATGATGCCCGGGGACCCCTCGAAGCAGGGTCGAATTCTCGTCGTGGAGGACGAGGCCCACATCGCCGAGGGCATCAAATTCAACCTCGAACAGGAGGGCTACGAAGTCGTCGTCGTCGGAGACGGTCGTTCCGCCGTCAACTTCTTGACGCAATCGCAGTCCGAAGCGTCACGCCGGGACGGGGCCGAGTCCGATTCGGTTGCGCTGGGGCAACCCTTCGATCTCGTCATTCTCGACCTGATGCTGCCGGAGATGAGCGGGTTCGAGGTCGCGCGACGCACCCGCGCCTCGGGCAACTTCGTGGCGATCCTGATGTTGACGGCCAAAGACGATGCGCAGGATATCGTTCGGGGTCTCGAAGAAGGTGCGGACGACTACCTGACGAAACCCTTTCGACTCGAGGAGTTGTTGGCACGGGTACGGGTTCTGTTGCGGCGCAGGCGCTGGGATGGTGTCGAGACCGCGAACGAGCCCCTGCCCGACGTCACCGTGGGGTCCTCGATCATCCATTTTGACCGATTTTCGATCGAAACGCCCAACGAGACCGTCATTTTGACCACTCGCGAGATCGGATTGCTTCGCGCGTTGGTGGATCGTGAGGGAGAAACGGTGACGCGCGGGGAATTGTTGCAGGAAGTTTGGGGATTGCGCCCCGACACGAAGACGCGCGTGATCGACAGCTTCATCGTTCGTCTCCGGCGCTATCTCGAGCGCGATCCCAGCCGTCCGAAACACATCGTTTCCGTGCGCGGTCAAGGCTATCGATTCGAGCGATAAACTCTTCTATCCCGAATCGTCTTTTTGGCTTGTGGAGAGTGGCCGGATCGTGCCACCCTATCGGGGTCGATGAGTTCTCTACGAATGCATGTCCAGCCGATCCTTGGGGAGCCGACTTTGTTGTTGGCTTTCGAAGGATGGAACGACGCCTGCGAGGCGGCGTCGGCGGCGCTTGGTTTCGTCAATGACGAGCTGCGCGGCGCGCCCCTGGCCGACATCGATCCCGATGACTATTACGACTTCACCGTTCTGAGACCCGAAGTGGCCTACGAGGCGGGCCGGTCGGGACCGATCAGATGGCCGTCGAACGAATTCCGGTACGCCGTGACCGAGGAGGGCGTCGAACTCATCACTGGTCTCGGGATCGAGCCGCATATGAGATGGCGAAGCTATTGCGAGGCGGTGGTGGAGCTGGCGGTCGACATGGGTGTACGGCGATGTTTGATCCTTGGTGCCTATCTCGCGGATGTCGTCTATTCCCAGCCCGTCGTGGTGACCGGGTATTCGAGTGATCCAGACCTGCTCGACCGCTTCGAGATCG